>Ga0335081_10013367_pt1 | contig 13275 bp, 10 predicted proteins | sample Lox_Sample_35_FD_206713 | JGI IMG/M metagenome (GOLD analysis project Ga0335081, IMG submission 206713) | Soil microbial communities from Loxahatchee National Wildlife Refuge, Florida, United States - Lox_Sample_3.5 | ecosystem: Environmental > Terrestrial > Soil > Wetlands | place: USA...
CGAGGATTTGAATCGTGCGCGCCACGTTCAACGCCCCGCCGAAACCCGTGTCCGCGTCAATGAGCGCGGGCAAATCCGTCGCGCGGGCAATCGCGCCGCCGCGGGACGCGACCTCCGGCAGCGTCGTCAGTCCGATGTCCGGCAAACCCAAATCCGCTGACAGCGCCGCGCCGGAAACATAAACACCCTCGAATCCTTGCCGCTGAATCGCCAGGGCCACGAGCGGCGAGAATGCGCCGGGAAATCGCAGCAGTTTGCCGGATTTGAGTGCCGCGCGGAACCCGGCTCGCTTCTGTTCCGGAGACTTTTTAGTGAACATACGATAAAGCTCCAGGCTCCAGGCTCCAACATCCAGAGAAGCTCCAAATCTCATTATCCAATCCAAATCGCACGTCGCAAGTTTTGGGGCCTGCTACTTGATGTTTCCCTGGTGCTTGCCCGTCTCCGCTACGCTCCGACGCGGTCGCGCCGACGCCAAAGGCGAAGGCGGAGATGTTGGCGCTAGGTGCTTTGCTGTCCGCTTGGTCCTTCATTCTTATATTCAAAAGATGCCACGTTTATCTCTGGTCGCACAAGTCAGTTGTCCGTGTGGCAGCACGATGTTCAGCAGGCCAAGTTCGTTTGCTTTCAATTGGCCCAATTGCTGCGCGGCCTTGATGAACCGCTCGCCTTCCTTGGGCGAAATCAAATCTTCCGTGAGCGTCTGAAATTTGCGGATGTAATCAGGACGGGCGAAAGGCCGCGCCCCGAGCGGATGCGCGTCGGCCACGGCGATTTTGTCCACGAGTTTCTTGCCGTCGTTGAAAATGATTTCGATGCGGCCACCAAAAGCCTTTTCCTTCGGGTCGGTAGAGTGATAGCGCCGCGTCCATTCCTTGTCTTCGACCGTTTTAATCTTTTGCCACAGCGCGACGACTTCCGGATGCCGCGCGACTTCGGGCGCGTAGCTTTTGACATGGTGCCAGAACCCGGTATGCAGCGCGGCGGCGAAAATGAACATCAGACTGTGATCGAGCGTTTCGCGGCTGGCATGTGGATCATATTTCTGCGGGTCGTTCGCACCGCTGCCGATGACGGCGTGCGTGTGATGGCTCGTGTGAATTGTCACGTCGCGAATAGCCTTCAGGTCGGGGATTTTTCCGCGCAACCGGAACGCGAGATCAATCCACGCCTGTGCTTGATATTCGGCGGAATGTTCTTTCGTGTAGGAATCAAGAATCGCGCGGCACGGCTCTCCGGGCGCCGGCAACGGAACCTCGTAACTGGCATCTTTGCCGCCGAGCATCCACGCGATTACACTGTCTTCGCCCTCGTAAATTGGCGACGGACTCTTCTCGCCGCGCATGGCGCGATCCACAGCCTCAATCGCAAGCTTGCCGACGTGCGCTGGCGCGTAAGCTTTCCAACTGGAAATCTCGCCCTTGCGCGATTGCCGCGTGGAAAAACCAACATGCACCGCCTGTTGAATTGCCTGGTAAGTCGTGTCTGTGTCAAGACCGAGCATCGCGCCGATGCCGGCTGCGGCAGACGGACAGAGATGCGCGATGTGATCCTTTTTGTGCTCGTGCAAACAAATGCCGCGCACGAGGTCAATCTGGATTTCGTAGGCGACCACGATGCCACGGAGCAATTGCGCGCCGGTGCAACCGCATTGCTGCGCCACGGCGAGCAACGGCGGTATGTTGTCACCGGGATGGGAATAATCCGCGGCAAGAAACGTGTCGTGCATATCCAATTCGCGCACGGCGACGCCATTGGCCCAAGCCGCCCACTCGCACTCGAATCGCTGCTCGCTTGGCACGCCCAACAACGTTGCGCCGCCACTAAACTCGCGCGGGTGCGCGAGCGCCTGGGTGCGCGCGTTGGCGACCGGCTCGCGATTGATGGCGGCGATGGCAACGGCGGCGTTGTCAATGACGCGGTTGACAACCATTTCCGCGACTTCCGGAAGGATCGGCGCTCTATCCGTCGCGACTGACGCGAGTCTCCAGGCCAATTGCTCGGCCTTTGGCAACGGGACTTTCGAGGGATAGACTTTGACAGAGTGCGAGATCATTAAACCGCAGCGTGTCTAACGTTAGAAGATCGTGGGGAAATCAAATTTGGGTCAGCGAAGGAAGTTCGTGTACAATTCCGCAGATGGACGACGCAAAGAAAAGTGCTTACCGCTACGTTATATATTGGGCAATGCTTCGGATTCGCGGCCTGAGATGGCTGGGTTACAGACGGACCCAAGCTGCGAATCCATTTTACTGGTGGAAACAACGACGACAAATTCTCGCCAGTGGGGAAATTGCCGAATGGCTTCACAATGCAGCCGCATTCTCCGCCTACGATTTTGTTGGATTCAGCGAAGAACGATTCTGGAAAGAACATGACCGCTTGATTGCAGAGTGCCCGGAAGAGGCCGCTTTGAATTTTCGCCAAGTATTTGAGAACCGGCTTCATGAGTGTCGCACTGGCAAGTGGCCTGCAATCGAGGAGCAAATACAGCGCAGAACTGCTGATCCACAACCGCCCAAGATCTGAGTCGAACTCATCTCAAAAATGGCTCGGCTTGCGCTGGAGGAATTTTCCCCGACCGATTTTGCCGATGAACTTACCGTCGCGCACCGCCACCTGGCCACGAACGGTGACGACGCTGGGCCGGCCTTCGATTTTCCACCCTTCGAACACGCTGTAATCCACGTTCATGTGCTGAGTCTTCGCGGAAATCTTGCCGCGATAATCCGGGTCGAACACCACGAGGTCGGCGTCCGCGCCAATTTGAATCGTGCCTTTGCGCGGAAACAAATCGAAGGTCTTTGCGGCCTGCGTGCTGGCGACGTTCACGAACGTGTGCAAATCAATTTTCCCCGCCTTCACGCCGTAGGTGTAAAGCACATTGATGCGGTCTTCGAGCGACGGAATGCCGTTGGGAATTTTTGTGAAATCATTTTTGCCCATGATCTTTTGGGTCTTGAAATCAAACGGGCAATGGTCGGTGGCGACGGTTTGAATAAGCCCGTCGCGCAGGCCGTTCCACAAAATCGGCTGGTTGCTTTTGTCCCGTAGCGGCGGCGACATGATGTATTTCGCGCCCTCGAAATTCGGCTTCTCGGCGTAAGTTTTGTCCAGCGTCAGATATTGAATCAGCGTTTCGACGCTCACGCGCACGCCGCGCTGCCGCGCGGCAATGGCCTGGTCAAGCGCCTCCCGGCAGCTCAGATGGACGATGTACGTCGCCGCACCGGTGAGTTCGGCAAAGCTCATCAAGTGATGCACGCCCTCGGCTTCGACGGCGGGCGGGCGGCTTTCGTAATGCTGGCCGGAATCGGTCTTGCCGGCGGCGAGCAGTTCTTTCGAGCGCTCCGCCACGAGCGTTTCGTTCTCGCAATGCGCAGTGACGATGACGCCGAGTTCCTTCGCGAGCTTGAGTGTGCGATAAAGCTCCGTGTCGTCCACGCCGAACGCGCCTTTGTAGGCGAGAAAAATTTTGAACGAACTGACGCCGCGCTTGACGATTTCGCGCAATTGCTTCTCGGTCTTGTCGTCAAATTTGGAAACGCCCATGTGAAACGTGAAATCGCAGGCTGATTTCCCAACGGCATTGTCCATCCAGAACTTAAACCCTTCAAACGTGTCATCCGAGCGCGGCGGGCAGCACATTTCAATGATGGTCGTCGTGCCGCCGACGAGCGCGCCTTTGCTGGCGGTTTCGTAAGTGTCCTTGGCAAAAGTTCCCATGAACGGCAAATAAACATGGACGTGCGGATCAATGAATCCGGGAAAGACGAATTTGCCTTTTGCGTCAATGACCTCCGCGCCTTTGGACGGCGCGACGCCGCGATCAATGCGTGTGATGGTTTCGTTTTCGCAAAGGATGTCGGCCACGTAGCGTTCGCTCGCGGTCACGATTTCACCGTTCTTGATTAGTAAACTCATATTAAAAACCTCCAAGTACCAACCTCCAAGCACCAGAGAAGCTCCAAACATCAATATCCAATCCAAGTCGCAGGCCGTGCGATCTGGAGCTTGGACGCTTGAAGTTTCTCTGGAGCTTGGTGCTTGGAATTTGGTGCTTCATTCTGGGTTGTCATTTCTCCCGATGCCACACGTCCCCTTCGCCAAAACTGAACCAGCGGCTCATCGTCACCTTCTGTTGCGTGAAAAACTGCACGCCTTCCTTGCCCTGCATGTGCAGGTCGCCAAAGAACGATTCGTTCCAGCCGTTGAACGGAAACCACGCCATGGAAGCCGGCACACCGATGTTGACGCCGACCATGCCGCACTTGATGCGATGCCTGAACTCGCGCGCGGCCTTGCCGGAGCGCGTGAAAATCGAGGCGCCGTTGCCGTACGCGGATTTGTTGGCCAGTTCAATCGCGGCGTCCAAATCCTCCATGTGCATCACGTTCAGCACCGGGCCGAAAACTTCCTCCTTTGCCACAGTCATGCCGGGCTGGACGTGATCGAGAATCGTGGCACCGACAAAAAAGCCGTTTGGCGCGCCGTTGATTTTCACGCCGCGGCCGTCGGCGGGGATTTTTGCGCCTTCCTGCACGCCGGTTTCAATCAATTGCAGGACCCGGTCACGGTGCTGGCGCGTGATGACCGCGCCCATGTCGGGTTGCGGGTCGCGGTCAGTCGGGCCGACTTTGATCCGTTTCGTGGCCTCGATCAGCGTGGGCATAATCGTCTTTTCCGCCGCGCCGACGACGACAGCGGTTGAGCCGGCCATGCACCGTTCGCCAGCGCAGCCGAACGCGGCTTCCATGACGCCGCGCGCGGAATTTTCCACGTCGGCATCCGGCATGAGCAACGCGAAGTTTTTCGCGCCGCCACCGCATTGGACACGCTTGCCGTGTTTCGTGCCGGTTTCGTAAATGTATTTCGCCACCGGCGTCGAGCCGACGAACGAAATCGCCTTCACTTTTGGATGAGTGAGCAGCGCCTGCACGGCTTCACGTCCGCCGTGGACGATGTTCAGCACGCCTTTCGGAAGGCCGGCTTGTTCAAACAGCTCGCCGATTTTGATGCTGGTGAGCGGGACTTTTTCGCTCGGCTTGAGCACGAACGTGTTGCCGCAGGCGATGGCAACAGGATACATCCAGAGCGGCACCAGGCAGGGAAAGTTGAACGGCGCGATGCCGGCGCAGACGCCGAGCGGCTGGCGGATGGTCTCGCAATCAATGCCGCGCGCGAGGTTTTCCAGCGACTCGCCCATCAGCAGCGACGGCACGCCGCAGGCAAATTCGACCATCTCGATGCCGCGCTTCACGTCGCCGCGCGACTCGACGACCGTCTTGCCATGCTCCCGCGTGTTGCAGCGCACGAGGTCGTCGAAATTTTCGTCCAGCAGCGTTTTGAATTTGAAGAAGACCCGGGCGCGCTCGACCGCGGGCGTTTCCATCCAGCCGGGAAATGCGGCCGCGGCCGCTTCGACGGCCTCGTTGACGTGCGCCGCCGTGCAGAGCGGCGCTTCGGCAATGACTTCGCCGCTGGAAGGATTGTGAACCGGGGTCGTGGCAATCTGATTAATTTCGCGCCACTCGCCGCCGAACCAGACAGGGCAAGGTTCAAGAATTTTGGTCATATTAAAAAGCACCGGGCATCAAGCATCAACATCCAGAGGAACACGAAGACGTTGGTGCTCGGAATTTCATCCTCGTGAAAGCGCGTCGGATTGTTTCACAAATTCATCCCCGCGCCATTCGCCATCGGCCTTGACGACTTTCGTCGCGGCGGCGGCTTTTTGCGCGGCCCTGCGTTCGGCCTGTCGCTTCACGAGGTCGGCGTGCGTGGTGAAATAATCGAGGCTCTTGCCCTTGAAATCGGCGAGCGTTTCAAATTTGTGCCGGGCCATGAACGCGAGCAGTTCTTCGCACATCGGCTTCACGCATTCGTAGCCGAATTTCATGACGCCGGTGCAGACCTGCACCGTGTCCGCCCCGAGCAGGATGAATTGCGCGGCGTCGTTGCCGCTTTCAATGCCGCCGAGGCCGGACAGTGAGCGTCCGGGAAATTCCTTCCGGATGACCTGCGCAATCTCCATGACCATGCGCAGCGCGATGGGCTTCACGGCCTTCGACGAATACCCCCCTGGCGTCGTGTAGCCTTCCACGCTCGGTTCGGGCCGCAACGTATCGAGGTTCACGCCCATGACGCAGCGGATGGTGTTGATGGCGCTGAGGCCCGTGACGCCCGCGCGCAACGCGGCGCGGCTGGGGTCTTCGATGTGCGTGACGTTCGGCGTCATCTTCGCCCAGACCGGTTTCTTCGCCGCGCTCATTACCCAACCGCAAACCTCGTAGAGGATGTCCGGATTTTCACCCATGGCCGCGCCCATCTTGCGTTCGGGCAAACCGTGCGGGCAGGAGAAATTCAGTTCAAACCCGTCCACGCCGCACGCCTGGCAGCGCTCGACGATTTCAATCCACGCGTCCCTGCGATACTCCTCCATGATGGACGCGATGAGCACGCGGCCGGGGAACAGGTCTTTGCACTTCTTGAATTCGTCCTCCCAGATTTTGAACGGCCGGTCGCTGATGAGTTCGATGTTCTGCCAGCCGATGACCTCCTTGCTGTCGCCGGCCATGAGCTTCGCGTAACGCGGCGTGACGTTGACGACCTTCGAGGCATCGAGGCTGACCGTCTTGGCAATGACCGCGCCCCAACCTTCGGTAAACGCCTTGTTGATGACGTTCAAATTCGTCCCCGGCGGCCCGGAGCCGATGACGAACGGATTCGGCAATTTAAGCCCATCTACATTTGTCGCTAATGTTGGCATAACTTATCTTCCGGTTAATCCTATTTCATTTTTAACTCGCTTCCGACGGAAGGGCCACAATAATCTTACATGTAATGCAATAAAGAAATAGAATTGTTTGCAGCAAAACCATGAACCCGCCACTGAATCCAGAGCGCACGGTCGCTGAACTCCAGGAACTTCGCAGCCTCACCGCCGACGAAAATGGCGCGCAACGCGTCGCGTTCACACCGACCTGGAGCAAGGCGCGCGAATGGCTGCGCGAAAAAGTCAAAGGCCTGCCGCTCGAAATCCACGATGACGCCGCGGGCAACACCTGGTTCACCGTGCGCGGGGCGTCGGAAAAATGCCTGCTCATTGGCGGCCACATGGATTCCGTGCCGAACGGCGGCTGGCTGGACGGCTGTCTCAACGTGCTGACCGGCGTGGAAATTTTGCGCCGCATCCATTCGCAGTACAGTGGTGGCCGCCACGCAAGTGGCCCGCCCGTCACGGTCCGTCTCGTGGATTGGGCCGACGAAGAAGGCGCGCGTTTCGGCAAAAGTCTGTTCGGCTCGTCCGCATGTTCGGGCAATCTCGACATGAACGAGGCGCGCGGTCTCGTGGATAAACAGGGCATCAAATTGCCCGACGCGTTGCGCGATGTCGGCATTGAGTTTGAACGCGTGAAGGACAGCGGCAAAGAACTGAAGAACGCCGCCGCGTATCTGGAATTGCACATCGAACAGGGACCGGTGCTGCTCGATCTGAATTTGCCACTCGGTGCGGTGTTGGGGACGTTCGGCGTCGAACGTCACGCCATCACATTTCACGGGCAGGCGGCGCATTCCGGCAGCACGCCCATGAACCGGCGCAAGGACGCTTTCCTCGCCGCCGCGAAAATGAGCCCGGAAATTTACCGCATTGCCGAGCGCAGCCATGGCGGCGTTTGCACCATCGGCTCTTGCGCGACCAAACCCGGCATTGTCACCAGCGTGGTCGCCGAATGCCGTATCACACTGGACCAGCGTCATCTCGACGCCGCGGCGCTGGGAAAAATGTTGCAGGAGGCGAAGGACGCCGGCGAAAAATTTGCGAAGGAAGGCAATGTGAAAGTTTCCTGGGAACGCCTCTGGCAAATCGCCCCGCGCCCGTTCAACGATGAACTCATTGCCTTGTGCGACGAAGCCATCCGCGAAACATGCGGTCAATCGCATCGGCTGCCGAGCGGACCGTTGCACGACGCCGCGGAAGTGGCGCGCGCCGGCGTGCCCACGGTGATGATGTTCGTGCAAAGCCTTCACGGCATCAGCCACAACAAAATCGAGGACACCAAGGAGGAACACCTGGCGTTATGCGTGACCGCGTTTGATAGACTGGCGGAGAAAACCATGAAGTGGATTACTCTGAAGCATTGAAGAACCGCGCGTTGGCCTGGAACAAAATGCATTCGCGCACCGTCACCGAAATCAATTCGCTCTCCCGCGATGAATTCGTCCGTGTCCTCGGCCCGGTGTTCGAGCAGTCTCCATGGGTTGCCGAGGCCACGTGGCCGAGACGGCCATTTGCCAGCCGCGCAGCATTGCACACCGCCCTGTGTGAAACCGTGGCCGGCGCCGGTGCGGAAAAACAACTCGCCCTGATCCGTTCGCATCCGGACCTCGCCGGCAGGCTCGCGTCAGCCGGCGCGCTGACGGCCGCGTCCACTCGCGAACAGGCCGACGCCGGACTGGACCGGTTGACGCCGGAGGAAACGGAGTTGTTCCGGAAAAACAACGCCGCGTACCGCGCGAAGTTCGGTTTCCCTTTCGTGATTTGCGCGCGGCTCAACCCCAGGGAAGCCATCATGAACGGCTTCCGCGTGCGATTGCTGAATTCCCGCCAGCAGGAGATTCAGACCGCCTTGCAGGAAATTTTCAAGATTGCCGAACTGCGCGTGAACGATTTAATTTCCCACTGACATGCCCGCCAAACTCAGCACTCACGTTCTGGATCTGGCCGGGGGCTGCCCGGCACAGGGGATGAAAGTCGAGTTATGGTCGCTCGACGGCGACGACCGGCTACTCGTCACCACCGCCAAAACCAACGCGGATGGCCGAACGGACCAACCGCTGCTGAGCGCCGACGAAATGAAGCCGGGCCAATATGAAATCGTCTTTTTTGTCGGCGATTATTTCGCGGCCCGGGGAACGACACTGCCGAAAAGGCGCTTCCTGGACAAGGTCCCGGTGCGCTTCGGCATGGCCGACGCCGGCGCCAGTTATCATGTTCCGCTGTTGTGCTCGCCCTGGGCCTATTCGACCTACCGCGGAAGTTGATTCGCCGCAAATGAAGCTCCAGGCTCCAAGCTCCAGCATCCAGAGAAGCTCCAAACCTCAAGCACCAAGAAAATGGCTGCGCTGGTTTGATGTTTGGGGTTTGAAGTTTTTCCGGGGCTTGGATGTTGGTGCTTGGAGCTTTGCTTCGAAAACATGAGCGCCCATCCCGCAAAAATGGTGATGCAGCGTTGCGACGCGCTTGCCCGCATCACTGACGAACCCGGCCGGCTCACCCGCACCTTCGCGTCACCGGCCATGCGCCGGGCCAACTCACTCGTCGGCGCATGGATGCGCGAAGCCGGGATGAAAACCCGCGTGGACGCGATGGGAAATCTCATCGGCCTTTATGACGGCCAAAAACCGGGGGCGAAAATTCTTCTGCTCGGCTCGCATCTCGATACCGTCCGCCAGGCGGGAAAATTTGACGGCGCGCTGGGCGTTGTTCTCGGCATCGCCTGCGTCAGGAAATTGCATCGCCAAAAAGTCCGGCTGCCGTTTGCCATCGAAGTGGTCGGGTTTGCCGACGAGGAAGGCGTGCGTTATCAAACCGCTTATCTCGGCAGCAAGGTGCTTGCCGGGTGCTTCGATGAAAGAGATTTGCGGCGGAAAGACGTGAACGGCGTTGCGATGGCGCACGCCATCAAACGTTTCGGCGGCAATCCGGCAAAATTAGGATCCGCGCGGCTGAATCCCAAAAATCTGCTCGGCTACGTCGAGGCACACATCGAACAGGGACCGGTGTTGGAACAAAGAAATCTCGCCGTCGGCGTCGTGACCGCCATCGCCGGGCAATCGCGCTTCAACGTCTCGTTCGCCGGCCGCGCCGGCCATGCCGGCACGGTGCCGATGCAACTGCGACGGGACGCGCTGTGCGCGGCAGCGGAGTTCATTATGGCCGTGGAAAAGTTCGCCCGCAAAACGAACGGGTTGGTCGCCACCGTCGGCCAGGTTCACACCGAACCCGGCGCGAGCAATGTGATTCCCGGCACGGCCACGTTGACGCTCGATGTGCGGCACCCGAGAGATTCCGTCCGACTCGCCGGTTGCGCAGCGCTGGAGAAAATCGCACGGCGGATTGCCGGGGCGCGCCAAACGAAAGTTAACTGGCAGCTTGTTCAACACACGGCTTCCGTCCCGTGTTCGCCCCAACTTTCCGGGTGCCTGAAACGCGCCGTGCGAGGCCATCAGCGCGCAGTGGCCGTGCTGCCCAGCGGCGCGGGGCACGATGCCGCGGTGATGGCCCGAGTCACTCCCGTGGCGATGTTGTTTGTCCGCTGCAGAGGCGGCGTGAGCCATCATCCTGCCGAATCGGTGAAGCTGGCGGATGTTGACGCGGCGATTGAAGTGCTGGAGGATTTCATCCAAACTCTGGCGAAGGAAAATTCATGAACCCGCAAATCGGCCTGACGCGCACTGTCGTAAAGCGCAACTACGCGCTCGTCACGCCCGACGGTTTCGTGCCGAGCGTGCTGCCCGGCTGGAAAAACGCCGTCGTCCTCATCCACATCGCGCCCGTGATGAACGGCCCGCGCTTCACGCAACTCACCATCACGCTGGATGAAAATTCCAGCGGCGCCGGCAACACCAGCGCGCTCGAACATTTTTATTATGTCCAAACCGGCAATTGCACCGCGCAGGTCAACGGCAGGAAACATGAATTGACCGCAGCCAGTTATCTTTTTCTGCCGCCGAAAGCGAATTTCGAATTCTCCGGCGCGAGCACAGGCACGAAGTTGATCGCGTTCCAGAAAAAATTCGAGCCGCTAGCCGGTGAGAAAATTCCCGGCGTCATCGTCGGCCACGCGAATGCCATCGAAGGCAAGCCGTTCCTCGGCCACGAAGATGCGCGGCTGCAGGTCCTGTTGCCCGACCATCCGTCGTTCGACATGGCGGTAAATATTTTCACCTACGACCCCGGCGCGACGCTGCCGTCCGTCGAGACGCACATCATGGAGCACGGCCTGCTGATGCTCTCGGGCCGTGGCATTTATCGGCTCGGAGCGGACCGCCATCGCGTGATCGCCGGCGACGTCATCTGGATGGCAAGCTACTGCCCGCAATGGTTCATCGCGCAGGGCAAAACGCCTTCGAGCTACATCTACTACAAAGACGTGAACCGCGCACCGATGTAAGATGAAATCCTCAAACTCCAGGCTCAAACATCCGGAGAAGCTCCAGGAATCAAGCTCCCGAAAACATTCGCGACGCCGGTTTGAGCCTGGGAGCTTGAGATTTCGCTGGAGCCTGGATTTTGGTGTTTGGAGTTTCCCCGATGAATCCGCTTACGATTGACATCCGAAGATTGCAGCGCGAGATAGATGAACTCGCTTCAATCACCGAAGCCGAGCCGCCGGTGGTCACACGCGTGTTGTTTTCCGGGGCCGATCTCCGCGGGCGCGAGTTTGTGAAAAAGCTTTGCCGCGAAGCCGGTCTGACATTGCGCGCAGATGCGGTCGGAAACATTTTCGCCCGTTGGGAGGGAGCAAATGAAAAACTCCCCCCGGTCGCCACCGGTTCGCATATTGACGCAATCCCAAATGCGGGGAAATACGATGGCGTGGTCGGCGTACTCGGGGCCATCGAAGCCATTCGCGCGCTGAAGAAATCCGGTCACCGGCCACAACGGGCCATCGAACTGATTGTTTTTACCGCGGAAGAACCAACGCGTTTTGGCATCGGTTGCGTCGGCAGCCGGCTGTTATCCGGCGTGCTGGCACCGCAAAAGGCGGCGGCATTGCGGGACCGTGACGGGAAAAGCCTGGACGAATTGCGCCGGGACGCCGGTTACACCGGTTCATTGGATTCGGTCCGCTTGCCGAAGAATTGTTACGCGGCCTTTGTAGAATTGCACATTGAACAGGGGCCGATTCTGGAGTGGGAAAACACAGCCATCGGCATCGTGGAAAAAATCGCCGCGCCGAGCACGTTGCGGATGGAGCTGACAGGCGTCGGTGGACACGCGGGCGGGACGCTCATGCCAGGGCGGCGCGACGCCTTGTTGGCCGGGGCGGAAATCGCGCTGGCGGTGGAACGGGCTGTCACCGGCAGCGGCAGCCCAGACACTGTCGGCACGACGGGGGTCTTCCGGATCGAACCCGGCGCCGTGAACAGCGTGCCGTGCCGCGCGTTGCTGGAGATTGACGTTCGTGACACAAAGGTGGCGACCCGCGATGCAGCCCTGGTGCAGATTGAAACGGCGGCGGTGGAAATCTGCCAGCGCCGCGGTGTGGTTTTGGAGACGGACCGGCTCAATGTGGATCCTCCCGCCGTGTGCGACGCGGCGCTCGTGGAAACGACCGCCGATATTTGCCGGCACCTGGGCGTGTCGCACAGAAAAATGATCAGCCGTGCGTATCACGACACGCTGTTCATGGCCCAGATTTGTTCCTGCACGATGATTTTCATTCCCTGCCGCGGCGGCGTCAGCCATCGGCCGGACGAATTTACCTCGCCGGAACAGATTGAAACGGGCGTGCACATTCTGGCACAAACTCTGGCGCAGGCGGCGGGCTGATGAAAAATTTCATGGCAATTAGATGCGCTGCCGGGAAATGAGCCGGGCGCATTATTCCATTATCAGGCTTGGTGCAGAGGTCGGACTGGCCGGTCGCCGACGTTGCTGAAATGATGGCCGGATGAATTCGGTCGGGTCGCCTTTATCTGTGGCGCTAGCCGGATAAACCGCGATCAGCATCATGTCAACCCCGTCTCTCCAAGAGGAAAGTGTCGCCAGCGCGGGCAGTTAAAGGGTTTGTCCTGCATTACAATCGCGAACGCGACTGTCAGTCATTGAAGAACAAAACCACTCAGCCGGAATTTCCAGGGTTTTCGGTCGAGCCTGACGTCTGCTGTCGCCAGCGACTGCGCGATGGGTTGCTGAAAACATGGGTTGAAAACAAGAAGTGAAAAAATAGAATGCCAAAATGAAAATAGCATTCCGCGCATTTCCGGGTATGGTTGCGCTGACCGCGACCCTGCACGGCGCTGAATTCCAGGTTGCCACCAACGGCAGTGACTCCAACACGGGCACAAGGAAATCGCCGTTTCGCACCATCCAACATGCGGCGGATCTCGCGCAGCCGGATGATATCATCACCGTGCACCAAGGCGTTTACCGCGAGCGCATCAGCCCGCCGCGCGGCGGCATATCCGACAAGAAACGGATCGTCTATCAAGCCGCTCCGGGCGAGACGGTCGAGATCAAAGGTTCGGAAGTGGTCACAAACTGGG
>Ga0335081_10013368_pt1 | contig 13274 bp, 7 predicted proteins | sample Lox_Sample_35_FD_206713 | JGI IMG/M metagenome (GOLD analysis project Ga0335081, IMG submission 206713) | Soil microbial communities from Loxahatchee National Wildlife Refuge, Florida, United States - Lox_Sample_3.5 | ecosystem: Environmental > Terrestrial > Soil > Wetlands | place: USA: Florida...
GGATGGCCGCCTGCCGCGCGCTACGTTTCCGCCGAGGGATCGCCTGCCTTGAGTATTGAACCCGGCGGGGAGGCGAGCGGATAATCGGTAGATCGTGAAGCTGACAGACCTGCGCGGGATTCTTCGATATGTCCCGCAATTCCGCGAGAAGACCTTCATCATTGCAGTGGACGCAGGCAGCATCCGGGACGAGAACTTCGTCAACATCCTCCTCGATGTGGCCTTGTTGCGTTCGTTGAACATCCGCGTGGTGATGGTGCACGGCGCGGCCGAGGAAATTCAGGCCCTGGCCGAGAAGCAGAATGTCCGGCCCTCCAACCTGGATGGGACCGGCGTGACCGACGCCGCAACTCTGCAACTGGCCATTGCCGCCGCAAACCATCTTACGCACGAAATCCTGAGCGGGCTTGCGACCAACGACCTTCGTGCCGCCTATCCAAACGCCATCATCGCGCACCCGGTGGGGATCATCCAGGGAGTCGACCACCTTTTCACCGGGAAGGTCGAACGTGTCGATACGGAGCTTCTGCAAACACTGGTGAACCAGGGGATTGTTCCCGTGATTTCGCCGATCGGCTTCAGCGGAGACGGCAAGACATACCGGGTCAACTCTGACGCCGCCGCAGTCGCGGTGGCCGGGGCCTTAAACGCGGCAAAGCTGATTTTCATTACCCCGCAGGACGGTCTGCATCACAACGGCCAGCTCATTCGGCAGATGGTGGTCACGGATTTGCAGAAGCTTCTCGAGTCGGGGAGCGCGGGATTCCAGCCGGAGATGGTGTCGAAGGCTCGCCATGCGGCCGCGGCTTGCGCGGCGGGCGTGGCGCGCGTCCACATCGTCAATGGCCGCGTGGACGAAGCGCTGCTCGCCGAAGTGTTCTCCAACGAGGGCATCGGCACGCTGATCTACGTCAACGAGTATGAACAGGTCCGGCCGGCGCGGAAAAAAGACATCCGCGCAATCCAACAGTTGACCAAAAAGGCAGTGGAAGCCGAGGAACTGATCCGGCGAACGCGCTCGGAAATCGAGCGGAATCTGGCTGACTATTACCTCTTCGAAATCGACAAGAACCCCGTCGCCTGCGTCGCGCTACACGTCTATGCCGAGGAACAACTGGGCGAGCTCGCCAGTCTGTATGTGGATCCGGCGCACGAAAACCAGGGCATCGGCCGTAAGCTGATGCGCTTCGTGGAAGACAAGGCCCGCGAGATTGGTCTTGCCGAACTGATCGCGCTGTCGACCCAGGCGTTTACTTATTTTGAGTCGAAGGGCGGCTTCGTTGAGGGTACGCCGGACGATCTACCGCCGGCCCGGCGGGAGAAGTATCACCAGAGCCGGCGGAATTCGAGAATTCTGGTGAAGAAGCTGAACGCCTACGGATTGGCCAAAAGGGAGGCCGTCAATCTTTGACTGCCCGACCCCGAACGGCATGTGGGGCAGGCACTCCTGCCTACCGCGTCCCCACCCATGGGGACGCTTTTTCGGGCGATTCCAATAGTCTGTGACTCTTGTTGGCGTCTTAGGGCGCGCGGCCGAAGAGTCTCGACATGCGTGCCGAGACGCCAGCCTCGAAAGGCTTCGCCGCCGAGCGACACTGTACACGCCCGACAAGCGTCCCGATGAGCCGGGACGCGGCAGGCAGGAGTGCCTGCGCCACGTCATTACGGCAGGGTCACGGTCTTCGCTTCGCCGTACATCGTCAGGACGGGGTGTTCAACGAGCGCTCGGAATTCATACCGCTCGGCGGCGGGCCATCCGGTCACGCGGGTCGAGAATGCGCCGGGGGCGGTCATGTGCTGGAGCGGCGTGCGCTGCCACTCGCCGCCACGTTCGTTCGCATCCAACCCCTTTAAGGAGCGATACTCGAAGCCCACCTCGACTGACGTTGCATCGCCCAGAGAGCCGAGGTTGGCGGTCAACGACACCCAGGGCCCCTCGCGGGCAACGCGTCCGGTCTCCACACGTGGGGGCGTGAGGGCGGGCTTTGCGTTGGTGATCTTCAGCACCGCCGGGTTCGGCCACTGACTGTTGTCCTGCAAGCGCTGGGTGCGCATGGCGCGGATGTGCAGGCCGTCCGGCTCCTGGTGGAAGGTAGTCTTGGGTACGACCCTTTCCTGATACTCCAGGGTGCGGTCGTTTTGGCCGAGCACCGTCACTTCGGTTCGGGCGGTGGCCTTCACGGAGTGCAAAACCAGATCTTTCCATTCGCCGCGCCGCCAGCGTTCCTTTACGACCGCGTACAGCGTGTCCGCGTCCTTCTTTTTGGTGAACCAGGTGTTCTGCTCGTTGCTGATGACCCACGGCCGCACTCCGTAGATCGCCTCACCGTTAACGAACATCCACAGCGCCATTTCGCGGAGCCGCTCCTCCTGCTCGATGGGCAGCTCGCCATCGGGCTTGGGTCCGACGTTCAACAGCAGATTGCCGCCCTTGGCGCGGGTCTCCACCAGGAGCGAGATGAGTTCTCCGCCGGACTTGTAATGCTCGTTCTGGGGCTGGTATTGCCAGGCGGTGCCCATGGTGATGCAGGCTTCCCAAGGCCCTTCGAGCGGAACGCCGGGCACGTTCTGCTCGGGGGTGGTGATGGCGCCGCGAGTCACCACGATGCCGGGCTGCAAGTCCCACGACAATTCGCGCAGTCCTTCGGGCGGCCCATCGAGAAAGATCACGGAGATGGGTCCATAGCGCGTGAGCAGTTCGCGAATCTGCGCCTTATCGAGCGCCATCAGGCCCGGGTTATTGGCGGGAGCGTCCTCGGCGCGGCGCCGATCCACCAGCACGTGATTGGTGTACAGCCAGTGAAAGTCGTCGGGAGAGAAATAGATGCCGGGGGCGATGTTCTGTTCGCGGAAGGCGGACAGGAGTTCGGCGAAAATGTCGCGGCCGAACGGGGTGTGGTGGATGCCGAACTCCGTGGTGGCGGTGTCCCACATGGCGAATCCGGAATGATGCTTGGTGGTGAAGACGACGTACTTCACTCCGGCCAGGCGGGCCAGCGCCGCCCAGTCCTGGGGGTGGAATTTGCGCGGGTTAAAACTGCGGGGCAGCTCGCTGAAGAACCGGGTGGTGTAATCGTCGGAGGCCCCAACCAGCGAGTGGCTGATCACCACGCCCAACTGGCTATCGACGCTCCAGTGGATGAACAGACCGAAGCCCTGATCGCGGAACCACTCCAGGCGCTCGGGCTGGTTACGCGAGGCGGGATCGACCGTCTGGGCTGGGAGTGCGGCCGCCAACAGTGCGAGGAGCATGGGCAGACGTTGGATCATGGCTGTGCGCACCCGGAAGTGAGGCGTGCGTACCGGACGTGTCACCATCCCAATACTCTACTCCAGGAATCCTGGCCTACACGCGGAAGGCAGGCGCTTTGCCGCAATCCACCGGCGGCGCGATAGAATGGAACCCCGAGAACGATAAAACGATGACTGGACGGACTCCGCGTTTTTTTCTGTCCGCGCGTCCGCGGCGGACTGGTGAGCCGGAACCTGCAGAATTCCGCGTCCGGAGGCGCGCGCCGCTCGTGTTATCCGGTATGAAGCTCATTGGCGTGTTGGGGCTGGCGTGTCTGCTGGCGCCGTGCGCGGCGCAGACGCCATTCCGGGTAGACGTGCAGCTGGTCAATGTCGGATTCTCGGTCCGCGACCGCGCCGGGAAGCTGGTCACCAACCTCACCCAGGACGATTTCGAAGTGATCGAGGACGGGGTGCCACAGAAAATCGCCTTCTTCGCCAAAAGCGTGGATGTTCCGCTGAACCTCGGGCTGGTAGTGGATATGAGCGGCAGCCAGGGGTCGTTCGTCAGACAGCATCACAAGGACCTCAAGACGTTCCTCACGGAGGTGCTGACTCCGCGCGACCGGGCTTTCCTGGTATGCTTCGCGGGACACCCGCGGCTGGTCGCGGATTACTCTCAATCCGCGAAGTTTCTGACCGATGCCCTGGAAGGATACCAGGGAACCAATCAAAAGGGCGAATACCCGATGCTGGGGCCGCACGAGATCCGCACGCAAGGCACATCGTTCTACGATGCCATTTACCATTCGGCGCGCCAGATGCTGGGCAACGCGGAACACGGACGGAGGGCGCTGATCATTTTCAGCGACGGCGAGGACAACGCCAGCGCTCACCACATGCTCGACGCGATCGAAGCGGCCCAGGCCAACGACGTCCTGCTCTTTTGCCTCCGCTACACCGAGATGATGAACGGCCGGCTGAATGCGCGCAACAAATACGGCATCAGCGTCATGGAGCGGATTGCGCGGGAGACCGGGGGAGCTGATTACGACGCCCGCGCCAAGGGAATGGCGCAGAACTTCCGGGAAATCGGCGAAGATCTGCGGTCGTCGTACGAATTGAGCTACCACTCCAGCAATCCCGAAGCGGACGACTCCTTCCACAAGATCGTAATTCGCGGGAAGGCGGACACACCAGCTGCCGGCATGACTGTTCGCGCGAAGACGGGATATTACTCGAGGCCGATGGAGCGGTGAGGGCCATCAACCAGGCGTAACTTCACAGCCGCAGCGCGCATCGAACCAGATAGAGAGACTACTCATCGGGAGGCCTGACTCGCGGGTGGTTCGACGGGACCCTGCTGGGCCGGCCGCCGGACGTTTTGCGAACCGCCCGCCGTGTGGGTGTTTGTGACTCCACGGTCCCCTTTCACGCGGGTGCGGCACACACCACCCGCTTGGAGTCGCACCCACACGGCGGGGACAGACATCAGGTGGACTCAAACTCGCAGTGGCGACCGGGTTGCACCACCAGTATTCGATGAGATGGATTACCCTCGTATTGCTGCTAGGAACACTGCTCCCAGGTTGCCGCACGAATGAGACTCCTGAGGCGCAAGTCGATGACCTCAAGATTCAGGCGCAGGTGAAATCCAAGCTCGCGTCCGACCTGGGGGTCGATACCATTCCCAACATTTCGGTGAACTCCACCAATGGAGTGGTCACGCTCTCGGGCCAGGTGAATTCAGCGGACACCAAGGCCAAGGCGGAGACCATCGCCAAGAGCGTGGATAAAGTCGTTAAGGTCGTGAACGTATTGCAAGTTGCCAACAGCAAGGCCGATGTGAAAAGCGAGCTACGGCGCCGCCAATCGCCTGTTGGGGCGCCGGCACTACTCACACCGTAGAGCCTTCAGCGGATCGACTCGCATGGCGCGGCGCGCGGGAACCCAGCAGGCGGCCAGCGCCACCAGCACCAGAATGGCGGCCGCGGCAGCGAAGATCCCGGGGTCGCGCGGCTTGACCTCGAAGAGCTGATTCTGCATGACCCTGACCAGGAAGCATGCGGCCAGCCCGCCGAGCACCACGCCCGCGCCCGCGACCATCGCTCCGCGCCGCAGAATCAGCCGCAGCATGCGGCCAGGTTCAGCCCCGAGCGCCATGCGGACTCCGATCTCGTGAGTCTGGCCGGCGACGAGATACGAGAGCACGCCGTAGACGCCCGCCATTGCGAGCACCAGAGCCAACGTTGCGAACAGCCCCAGAAGGACCGTATTGAAGCGGCTGCCGGACACCGATTGGGCGACCACGTGATCGAGCGTCGCAAATGTCGAGAGGGCGAGGTCGGGATCCCGCGCGGTGACGAGCCGGCGGATCGGTCCCGTGAGCGCAGCCGGATCGGCGGTGGTCCGCACCAGCAGGTGGAGGCGATCGGAGCCGGCCTGGGCGTACGCGAAATACATGGTAGGCATGGGCGGAATCTGCAACGAGTCATTGTGGATGCCGCCCACGATTCCGACGATCTCGAAGGGGAGGTATCCTGCCGCACCCGAATAGACCGACAGGTGTTTGCCGAGAGGATCTTCGCCGTGGAAAATGCGCCGCGCAAAGGGTTCGTCCACCATCGCGACCCGCGGAGACGAGGGCCCATCGCGCTCGTCGAAGAGGCGGCCGCGCAGCAGCGGTATGCCGATGGTTTCGAAGTAGCCTGGCGTGGGAACCCGGAAATCGGCGCCCTCGAGTTCCCCGGATTTTCCGCCGGCGTGCTCCACCACGCGGAAGACTGTGTCATTGTGCTCGTTATTCAGGGGAAGCTCACTGATGGCTCCAAACGATTGGACGCCCGGCAGGGTGCGCACGCTGTCGCGGAGTTGATTCAGGAATCGCAGCCGGCTGGACGCGTCCGGATAGGTGGCGAACGGGAGCATCAGGTCAGTGGAAAGGACTCCTTGCGGGGAAAATCCAGGGGCGACCTGCATGGTCCGGAGGAGACTCGTGAGCAGCAGCCCGGCGCCCACTACGAGGCAGAGGGCCAGAGCGGTCTCGCCAATGACCAGAACCGAGCCGAAGAACTGGCGGTGACGGCCGGAGCCCGATCGGCCGCCTTCGCGCAGGCCGTCGATGGGCGAGGCAGCGGTCGCCAGCCAGGCGGGCGCCAGGCCGAACAGGACGGCGGTGAGAGTGGAGACGAGCGCGGTGAACGCCACCACGCGGCCGTCCAGGCGAACTTCCTGGAGACGCGGCAGAGAGGCCGGCCCGTAGCTGCGCAGCAACTCCACGCCCCACCAGGCGATGGCCAGCGCCAGGGATCCCGCCAAGAGTGCGAGGAGCAGGTTCTCAGTAAGGAGTTGGCGCAGGATCCGGAATCGTCCGGCGCCGATCGCGGTGCGGATGGAGATCTCCCGCTGCCGCGCGCCATAACGGGCCAGCAGGAGATTCGCGATATTCACGCAGGCGATGAGTAGCACCAATCCGACAGCACCCAGCAGCATCCATAGCAAAGGCCCCGTTCGGCCCACGATCGCCTCGCGCATGGGCTGGAGTTGGAGGCCCCAGTCCTCATCCACGGGATGCTCCTGCCCGAGCCTGATGGCTATGGCGTCCAGGCTTGCTTGCGCCTGGGCGATGGTCGCGCCGGGTTTCAGCAGGCCGACGGCTCGCAGGTTGTGGCTCATCCTCTGCTGCAGACCCTTCGCCAGCATTGGAATGGGGAACCAGAAGTCGGTATTGCGGGGGAAATCAAAGGCCGGCGGCATTACTCCGACGATGGTAATCGGACTGCTGTCCATGCGTGCCGTGCGGCCGAGAATCGCCGGATCGCCGCCATAGGCCTCCTGCCACATGCGGTAACTGAGGATGGCGACGTGAGGATCGCTGGCCTGCTCGTCGTCACGGGTGAAGTTGCGGCCAAAGAGCGGGCTGGCACCCAGGGCATCGAAAAGGCCGCCTGTAACCATGGCGGATTGCAGTTGCCGGGCAGCGGTCCCGGTACTCCAGTTGCGCAGGCCGGTGAAGGACGAGAACGCGCCGAAGTGCTGGAAGAGGGTGTTCCGCTCGCGGTAATCAAGGTAGTCCGGCGGAGAAATCGCGGCGCTGGTGGCGCCTCGCGGAGTGCGGCCCCAGACCCATACCAGGCGCTCCGCATTGGGGTATGGCAGGGAGTTCAGCAACACGGCATTGACCACGCTGAAGATGGCGGAATTGGCTCCAATCCCGAGGGCCAGGGTGAGCACGGCCGAAAGTGTAAATGCGGGGTTCGCACGAAGCTGGCGGGCGGCGTAAAGCAGGTCTTTCAGGAGGCGATCGAGCCATGCCCATCCCCAGGCGTCGCGGACCACCTCCTGCACCAGTGCGACATTGCCGAATTCGCGCCGGGCCGAAAGGTGCGCCTGGCCAGGCGTAGCACCCCTCTCGCGCGCGTCGCGGGCGGCCATGGCCAGGTGGCTGCGGATTTCGTCGTCGAGTTCGCGTTCGCGGCGGCGGAAAGGGAAGTTCACGGCATCCTCCAGGGATGTAGGGATTCTACATCCAATGGCTGTAGATTGTCTACGGGGTGGGCGTGTGGCCCTTACTTGAGATTCTCGGCGGTAAAGAGCGTCTCCGAATGCTGGACGAAGCGGTAAGCGTAGTAACGGCCGTCCGGTGTGATGACAATGTCTAACGGGTAACCGGCCTCGCCGGGCCGTTGGATGGTGTGCACTACAACACGGCCGCCGGTCCGTACGTTGACCCGATGAATCGTGGCATTGTCGCCTTCGGCTGCCTGCATGTAAATCGATTGCCCATCGGGAGTCCACGCCAATGCCGCCGCCGATCTTGCGGACTCCAGGCCGGGGATTTCGACCGGTTCGCCGGGACCCACGGGTTGTACGCGCCATTTCCGGTCGATCCCCTGACCGACCCAGCGCGAGCCATCCGGTGAGACCAAAATCCGCCCTACAGCGAGCTCAGGTTGGCTCATCGCGACTGGCGTCAACGGGTCCTTCTCAACGCTGCCGGTAAAAAAGTGTCGGTGCAGGTCCGGATCGAGGCCGGAGGCCAGGAAGCGCCGGCTGTCCGAGAACCAGGAGACCAGGAATGCCGTGATTCCCTCGGGCCGCAAAGCCTTTTCTTCCCCAGCGCCCACGGGAACGATGAAGGTGCGCGCGGCGGCGCGGTCCCCTCGCCAGACCGCGATCCACCGGCCATCAGGCGACATACTCTGTCCCATGCCGCCGGCAACGCGCACCGGCGGTTGTCCATCGGTATGGAAAAGAAACGTCGCTGTGTCGTGATCTCCGACCTCGGTAACGGCCAGGGAGCGGCCATCGGCGGCGATGCCGGTCACGACCCACGGTTCCTCGGAAACCACGAGGGTCTGTTCCGATTGGGAACCAGGCGCGAGATCGAAAACCGAATTGCGGTGGCGCCACTCGACGAGGAGAACCTTCCCTTCACGGGAAATATCCGCCACCTCGAACGATCCCGGCAATTGTGCGATGAGGCGATCTTCGCCTCTGAGGTTGAGAGCGCGGATGGACAGCGCGTTCACATTGCCTCCGGACGAATACCAGAGCTCCTTTCCGTCGGGAGTCCACGTGACCTCCCCGAAAATGGAGGGCTCCTTCTTCAGAATCTTCGGGCTCCTGGAGCCGCGCCCGGCGATCATGAGGTCTTCCCGCTCGACGAAAGCGAGCTGCGTTCCGTCGGGAGAGATGCGGCACCCCTGCGGACCCCAGCGTCCCTGCCACTGCGAAATCACGTTGCCGACGGGATATTCGGCCTGGTAGTTGGAGCCCAGCAGGCGGATTACGGCCATCTCCGAGCCATCGGGAGACCAGTCCGCGCAAGTGACTTCGGGCGACAGATCACGCGGGGTCTCGCCGGAGAGGGTGCTACGGGCCAGAAGGCCAATGCGGCGCGAATCGATGTCGTCGGCCAGCAGCAGCGCGAGATCGCCCTTGGAAGACACGGCGGCGACCTTGGTCCGGCTGGGAAACTGAAGAGCACGGACGTCCCGGGTGCGAAGGCTCGAGATGTACACCCGGCTGCCTTGGCCCACCCAACTGGCGGCGTAGACCACGCTCTGGCCATCGGAGGTGAAGCGCGCTCCGTTGATGGCGCCCTCCTGAAACGTGATCTGGCGATAGGAGGGAGGCTGCGAGGGGCTGGGTCGGGCCCACCACCACGAGATCGCGCCGGCGGCGGCGATCAACGCTGTGGCGGCCGCCAGGCGGATCCACCGCCGGGATGTCCGCGGAGACGGGCTTGCGGTTGGCTGGGCGGCGTGCGATGACGTTGAAAGCTCGCTCCATTCACGCAAGGCAAACGCCAGATCGGAGGCGTTCTGGTAGCGCCGCCGTGGATCCTTTTCCAGGCAGCGGCGCAGGATGCGGTGCAACGCCGGCGGGATGGCGGGCAGGTCCGGAGGTTCCTCGTTCAAGATGGCGTGGAGGATCTCGACGGAAGACGGTCCGGGGAAGGCCCGCTTGCCGGAGAGCAGTTCGTACAGCAGGAGGCCGAGGCTGAAGATATCCGCCCGGCCATCCACCTCCTGCCCGCGCACCTGCTCGGGCGCCATGTATCCGACGGTGCCCATCACCATGCCGGGCGTGGTGAGGCCTTCGGTCAAGGTGCTGTCTCCTGGCGAGGATACCGGCGCGACCTGGCGCGCCAGGCCGAAATCCAGGATCTTGGCCTGCTCCGCCAGGGGGCTTCGATTTCCGGTCAGCATCACGTTGGCGGGTTTCAGGTCGCGGTGCACCAACCCGGCAAGGTGCGCAGCGGACAAGCCTTCCGCGATCTGTGCAGCGATCGCAGCGGCCTTGCGGGGCGGCACGGGGCCGCGCGCAATCAGGCCGCGGAGCGACTCGCCCTCGATCAGCTCCGAGACCATGTAAGAGATGCCGGCGTCGGTCCCGATGTCGTGGAGCACGACGACGTTGGGGTGATGTAACGTTCCCACCGCCCGCGCCTCGAGATCGAATCTGGCTTTACGGGTGCTGTCGCCCGCCAGGTCGGGAGGCAGGATCTTCAAGGCGACATCGCGTCCGAGACGGGTGTCCCGCGCCCGGTACACCTCGCCCATGCCGCCGGCGCCCAGAGGCGCGACGATCTCATAGGGCCCCACTCGGGTTCCGCCGGATAGAGGCATCGGTTCAACCCAATTCTAGTATCTTGAGTTTTAGCATTTCGAGTCAGAAGTCCGCTGAACATCCGGACTGGACTTTGGTTTCTTTCCCGAGTCGCGCGCTATATACTGATCGAGTGTCCGGTCACCCTGAAAAGCCGCGGGAAGGGCAGCCTGTGGAGCTCACCGTGCTGCTCAATCGCATGAGCCACGGGGACCGGGAAGCCGGGGAGGCCGCTGTCGACCTGGTCTACTCGGAGCTGCACCGAATTGCCGCGGGCCAGATGAGGCGGGAGCGCCCGGGGCACACGCTGCAGACTACCGCGCTGGTCCACGAGGCCTACGTGCGGCTGATTGGCGCGGAGTCGTTCGAGGTTCAGAACCGGGGGCATTTCTTCGCGGTGGCCAGCCAGCAGATGCGGCGTGTCCTGGTGGATCATGCGCGGGCCCAACAGGCGCAGCGCAGGGGCGCCGGCGCGGTCCAGGTGGCACTCGAGAACGTGCAACCGGGAACCGAGCCGCCGGGCATTGACGTGCTGCTGTTGGACGAGTCCCTGACCGAGCTGGAGCGTCTGGAACCCCGCGCGGCACGCGTCGTCGAGCTCCGGTATTTTGGCGGCTACACGGATAAGGAAGTCGTGGAAGCGCTCGGCGTGGCCTTGGCTACCGTCCGCCGGGATTGGGAATTTGCGCGGTCGTGGCTCTTCGACCGGATGCGCAGAAAAGGTGGGGGCGCCCGCTAGCGGCGGCCCTACAGGAACGATGTCGCCGGAACTTCACCAGAGGGTGCGGAAGCTGTTTGACCAGGCGATGGAGCGTCCGCAAAGCGAGCGGCTGGCGTTCCTGGAGGACGAATGCGGCGGAGAGCCGGAGGTCTTCCGGGAAGTGAAGCGCCTGTTGGACGCAAACCTCGAGGCGGAATCGTTCCTCGAGGAGCGACCAACCCACCGCTCGGAGCGGATCGATCGCTACCTGATCAAGCGGGAACTGGGCCGTGGAGCGATGGGCGTGGTCTATGAAGCGGTGGACCCGCTGATTGGGCGGTCGGTGGCCATCAAAGTGATTTCCATCGAAGCCACGAGCCCGAAAGAAGTCGAGTTCATGCGGGACAGCCTCTTCCGCGAAGCGCGTTCCGCGGGCGTGCTGTCGCATCCCGGCATCGTCATCATCTTCGATGTCGGCCAGGAGAACGATACGGCTTTCATCACGATGGAGCGCGTGGAAGGGCCAACTCTCGATCAGGTACTCGAATCGCGGGGCGTTCCGGACCCCCGAACCGCGCTCGACCTGCTGCGCCAGACGGCGGCGGCCCTCGACTATGCGCACCAGTGCGGCGTCGTGCACCGCGATATCAAGCCGGCGAACATCATGCTGCACAAAGGCACGGTGGTCAAAATCACGGACTTCGGAATCGCCAAGATTTCGACCGCCCACAGCAAGACGCTCACCGGAATGGTGATGGGGACGCCGAGTTACATGTCGCCCGAGCAGATCGAAACCAAGCCGATGGACGGGCGGGCGGATCAGTTCTCGTTAGGGGTTGTAGCGTTCGAGCTGTTGACGGGGACCAAGCCATTTCAGGGCGGGCTGTTGGGCCCCCTGATGCACGCGATCATGTTCGGCGAGCGGCCGTCGGCGCGCGCCTTGAACCCGGCATTGCCGGCGGGTGTGGATGCGGTGCTGGAGCGGGTGCTGCGGCGGTCCCCGGCGGAGCGGTATGCCACCTGCGCCGAGTTTGTGTCGGCGTTGGAGGCGTGTTTCGCGGCGCGTTCCCCCGGCAGCGGCGAATGGAGAAACGCTCCGACCGAGATGTTGCCGATCGTGCCGGTTGCCGCCGGTCCGGCGGTTGCCGCGCCTCCCGGCACGCAGGGACCCGTTCCGCCTCCACCGGTTGTGAAGGTGCCCCCGCCGCCAGTAGCGGCGCAGCCGGGCACCCAGCAGCCATTTCCGCCACCGCCTGTGGTGCCGCCACCGTTTCCGCCACCAGTACCGCGTCCGGCGGGCGAAAAACGAGGAAAGCCCGTGCTTGCCTTGGTCCTGGCGGGGGTGGGGACGCTGGTGCTGGCAGGCGGGTACCTGGCCTATCGTTTCGTGATTCCCCACCCCGACTCCGGCCACGGCATCACCGGGCCTCCCAAAAACATCGGCGCGGCTCCGGTGGTCTCGCGCTTCACCGCCGAACCGCCGGCGGTCGAGCCCGGCGCGGCGACGACGCTTCGCTGGGACGTGACGGGCGCCACCGAGGTGGAGATCGATCAGGGCGTCGGCAAGGTCTTTTCATTGGGTGAAAAAGAGGTCAAGCCGCCCGACTCGACCACATACATCCTGACGGCCAAAGGCCCAGGCGGAAACAGCACCGCCCGCGTGTCGGTCGAGGTGAAAGCTCCGCCGAAACCTCCTCCAAAGGACCTGCCGCCGACCAAGGCGCCGCCGGTGATCTCGTTTTTCCGGGCCGACCCCAGTTCGGTCCGGGCGGGCGACCGGTTCCGCATCGACTGGAGCGTCAAAGGGGCGTCCACGGTGTCCATCGATCACGGAGTCGGAACAGTGTCCGCCAGCGGCAGCCAGAGCCTGGTGGCGGATGCCACCGCTACTTACACGATTACAGCCACGGGCGAGGGCGGCACCAGGGCCTCCCAGATCACCGTGACGGTGCCGGTCGAAACCGCGGGCGAGTTATTCGACCAGGCGGTGGCGGCGAGGAGCGGCGGGGATCCGGCGAAGGCCGCGTCATTATTTCAACGCGCGGCAACCCGGGGCGATGCCCGCGCCATGCTGGAACTCGGATTCCTGTATCGCAACGGCAATGGCGTACCCAAGGACGTCAGGCAGTCGGTGAGTTGGTTCGAGAAAGCGGCCAATGCGGGCAACTCGTCGGGTATGGACTACATGGGCGCGATGTACGCCAATGGGGAAGGGGTGCCGAAGGATGAC
>Ga0335081_10013369_pt1 | contig 13274 bp, 10 predicted proteins | sample Lox_Sample_35_FD_206713 | JGI IMG/M metagenome (GOLD analysis project Ga0335081, IMG submission 206713) | Soil microbial communities from Loxahatchee National Wildlife Refuge, Florida, United States - Lox_Sample_3.5 | ecosystem: Environmental > Terrestrial > Soil > Wetlands | place: USA...
AGCAGCACGGCCGCGGCCACCAGAGTCAATTTGCGCACATCCCGATTATACTCTCCGTATGACGGCTTCCAGCATAGTAAAAGTCCGATCCTTTGACGGCGGCGAATTCCGCGCCTATCTCGCGATTCCCGAGTGCGGCCGCGGTCCGGGATTAGTGGTATTGCAGGAGATTTTCGGAGTGAACGCGAACATGCGCGGCGTGTGCGACTGGTTCGCCGCGCGCGGGTTCGTGGCGCTGTGCCCTGACCTGTTCTGGCGCATGGAACCCGATCTTCAGCTCGATCCGCGACGCGATTTCGACCGGGCGCTGGCGCTGCTCAACCATCTGGACGAGGCGCGCGCGGTGGACGACGGCGCCGCGGCGATGGCACATCTGCGCTCGCACGACGCGTGCACCGGGCGCGTGGGCGCGGTGGGCTATTGCCTGGGCGGAAAACTGGCCTTTTTGCTCGCGGCGCGCGATCGGCCCGATGCAGCGGCCGGATATTATGGCGTGGCGATCGAGCGTTCGCTCGACGAAGCCAAAAACATCGCCTGCCCGCTGATGCTGCACCTCGCCGGCCTGGACAAGTATTGTCCGCCGCTGGCGCAGAAGCAGATCGCCGCCGCACTCCCTGAGGCGAGCATTTATCACTACCCCAACTCCGATCACGCCTTCGCGCGCAAGGGTGGAGCGCATTACGACCCGGCTGCGGCCGAGCTTGGCGACCTGCGCACGGTGGAATTTTTTCTGCGCCACCTGATGCTGAAGCGGCACCCACTGGAGGCCATCTGGGCCGAGCACATCCGGCACGAGTTCAGCACGCGTTCCACCGAGGACACGCTGGCGACCATGGTCGAGGACGCGTACGTGAATCACATCCCGGTGCTCACGGGCGGCGTCGGGAAGGCGCAGCTTCGCGAGTTTTACTCGAAGCATTTCATTCCCAAGATGCCCGCGGATACGACGCTCACCCCCATTTCTCGGACCATCGGCGAGGATCAGATCGTGGATGAGATGATTTTCCGCTTCACCCACGACATCGAGATGGACTGGATGCTGCCCGGGGTCGCGCCCACGGGAAAGCGCGTAGAGGTTCCGCTGGTTGCGATCGTGCGGCTGCGCGGCGACAAGCTGGCGCACGAGCATATTTATTGGGACCAGGCGAGTGTGCTGGTGCAGCTCGGACTGCTTGATCCGGCGAATCTGCCGGTGGCAGGCGTCGAAAGCGCGCGCAAGGCAGAAAATTCTCACTACGTGATGCGAGCTTGAGTGCCGGCGCGCATTTGCCTGCGCTTTTCGGGAGGGCCGCGCACCGCTCCACGTGCTGAACGAGGCTGGCCGGCTGGCGGCTCAATGATCGTACAGGACGTGGTGCTCGAATTGTTTTTCCACTTCCGGATCTTCCGCGAAGGTCTGGTGCAATATCCACACGCCCTCGGAATTCGCCAGGAATATGAGCCCGCGCCGCTCGTCCCTGCTCATCGCGGTGACGCCGTGGAACTCGCGCGCCACTTTCGGGTGTGTCGGGTCGGAGAGATCCATGATCCGGACGGTCGCGTCCTCGGCCGCGGGGGGATCGGCCGCGCCGCGCTGCTCGGTTACCAGTGCTGCGGTTCCGGCGACCGCGAACAGGCTCGCCGATGCGTTTTCCTGCGGCGGGTAAGCGACATCAGCAAGGACCAGGGGCCGGTTCGCTCTGGTCACGTCGAGCATTGTGACGGCGGCGCCGTGCTCCACGTAAAGATACTGGCTGCTGTAATGCTGGGTCGGAAGGAACCCGGTGACCGCGCCGCCGATGCCGGGCACATGGCCGACGACTTCGATCGCGTCCTGGGGCTGCTTGGGCTTCTTCTTGTCCTTGCCGAATGCGCCGGCCGCGAGAATCGCCAGGCCGGCTCCGATTGTCAGAAATCGACGTGAAATACGCATAAATCTCCTAGAAATTCTGAAAAAACCAGCGCGTTACAGGATTTTTCGAACGCGGGCTTCGCGCCTGCATCCACCCGGGACCGGATTCCGCCGCGCGGCTGTGCGGCAGCGATTCGATCCGCACCGCGCCGGGCCGGTATCCTGCGTCGCGAAGCACCTGTTCGATGGCGTGCCGGTCGACGCTTGCGCTCGGCTCGAAATCCACCGTCATTTGCGACTTTTTGAGATCGAATTTCGCCGCGCGGATCCCGTCCAGAGTGTACAGGCGCACCGTGATGTTAAAAAATCCGCGCGGAGAGAACACCCCGTTCAGGGTCGCGACGGCTCGCGTCACGGTCTCCTGGTTTGGTAGCGGCGAGCCCGGTGGCGGCGCGCCCCACAGTGTCGCTGCGAGCAAGATCATCGGGCCGGGCTTCACGAGCGCCCCCGCCGATGGCGCCAACTCGGGGCAGCCAGGTAATATTCGAAAAACACAAAGAACCCTGCCCGCTGTTTCACGCGACCGGAGCCGGGAAGCTCTTGCATAACCGGAATCTGCGCGCCGGCGCCCGCCTGCCAGTGCAGCGTGGCGAGCTCGAGAATCGCGTCCTGCTTCAGCACGTCGCCGCCGGAATTGATCGTCGAGGCTCCCTTCACCAGCGCCCGCGAGTCGTGAACGTAATTCGATTCGAGAGATAGCACCAGGATCTTCGGCAAGCCCTCGTCGGGCAGCCGCCACGGCAGCAGCTTGAACTCGACCTGCGCATCCGCGCGGTATTCGCTCCCCGGGCTGATGCCGCGGTTCGTCGCGGGATTCGCGCGATAGGTGCTGTCGAGAGCCATTCCCCAGTTGACGGTGTTGTAGCCCATGGTCACGCCCAAATACGGGTCAAACGTTCCCGATCCGGTCTGGAGCGCCGCCGGGAGCAGGCCCTGCGGCCCGCTCAGCGTGTTGCTCCCCGAGGGAATAAAGGCGCCCGCAAGCGGAGCGATGCGCAATGTCGATTTGGGCTTGTCGATCTTGAACAACGTGAAGCGCGCATACGCCGACAGGTCGCCTTCGCCCGCCGAGCTCAGATCGCCCGACCCGGCGAATCCCTGGTTCACGTTTACAAACAACGCCCACCGCGAAGTCAGGCCATAGCCCAGATTCACCGGAAACTGCGTGCCGTAAAATCCCATGGTGGATAGAACCGGTTGCACGTTGAAGCGGATCAGGAGCTGGTCCGTGGCGACGGGAAGCGCGGTGACGAACGTCGCCGGAGAAGAGAATGCAACGGAGCCGAGAAACACTCCGGTCAGTAACGGATGAAGTCGTGGAATTTTCATCTCCCGAGGGTGAGCCGGAAGCGTTCACGATCATTTCTAACATTGAAAGGCAGCGATTTTGCCTGAGGAGTTGCGAATCTCTTCCTGACTGTCGCGTCAGGAATCCGTCAGGTTTTCGTCAGTTGCATCGGCGCGCAACGGCTTCTATAAAGGAAGCGTGCAGATCCTGGTGGTCGAGGACGAGCAAAAGATGGCGCGGGCGCTTCGCGAGGGCCTGGAGGCCGACGGCTACTCCGTGCGCGTCGCGCATACTGGAGAAGAGGGGTTCTATCTGATCAACTCGCAGTCTTTCGATCTCGCAATCCTCGACGTGATGCTGCCGGGCCATGACGGTTTCGAGATTCTGGCGACACTGCGCCGGCGCGGAATCGAGACGCCGGTGCTGCTGCTCACCTCGCGCGACTCGGTGGAGGATCGGGTGCGCGGCCTGGATCTGGGCGCCGACGACTATCTGGTGAAACCGTTCGCCTTTTCCGAGCTGCTCGCGCGTGTGCGCGTCCTGCTCCGCCGCAGCGCGCCGCCTTCCGCCGAGCACTTCAAGCTGGCGGATCTCGAAATGGATCTGGCGAGCCGGGCGGTTTCGCGCGGAGGCCGGCCCATCGAACTGACGTCGCGCGAGTTCGAGCTGCTCGAATATCTGTTCGCTCACCAGGGCCGCGTGGTTTCGCGCGAGATGCTCGCACGCGACATCTGGAAGGAAACGGCGCGGCACATTCCGCTCGACAACGTGATCGACGCGCAGATGGTTCGCCTGCGCCGCAAAATCGACCATTCCTTCGAGCGCAAGCTGGTGCAGACCGTGCGCGGCGTCGGGTTCATCCTACGCGAAGAGGACCGGCCCTAGATGCGCCTGCGCCCGCGCTATCTCCGCACGCGCCTGACGCTGTGGTACGTGTCGGTGCTGGCGGCACTGCTCGCGCTCGCCTGGGGCGGTACCTGCGCGCTGCTGTTCTGGCAGTTGCGAAGCCAGCTCGGGCGCCTGTCGGTTCAGGAGATCGAGACGGTGGAAGGCCTGCTGTACTTCACGCCGCAGGGCGATCTCCTGGTGAAGCAGGATTATCACAATCATCCGCAGTCAAAGGAAGTGATCGATCGATTCCTCGAAGTGCGCGCGGCCGACGGCGCCGTGCTGTATCGCAACGACCGGCTGGGCGATCGCGCCCTGGGAGGGCCGGTATTTCGCGGCGAAGGGGTCGGCGGTTACTCCGAGCGGTCGGCGCGTTTATCGGACGGAACGCGGGTCCGCCTGGTGAGCCGCGTACACGTGCTCGATGGCCGGCGCCTGTTGATCCGCCTGGCGCACAGTGAGGAGCCGCTGTATTCGCGGCTCGATGATCTGCTGGCGGCTTCGCTCATCGTGCTGCCGCTGGTGCTTTTGGCCGCGTGGCTCGCAGGCGACCGCCTGGCGCGCCGCGCGCTCGCTCCCATCGAGCAGATGTGCCGCCGCGCGCGCGAAATCACTCCCGAAAAACTGGACACGCGGCTGCCGCTTGAAAACGCGGACGAGGAGATCCGCGCTCTGGGGGCGGTCTTCAATCAGACCCTGGCGCGCCTGGAGCGCGCTTTCGAGCAGCTTCGCCGCTTCACCGCGGACGCCTCGCACGAGCTGCGCACGCCGCTCGCGATGGTCCGCAGTGTGGGCGAAGTCGGGTTGCAAAAAGACGGAACCCGTGCCGAGTATCGCGACATCATCGGCAGCATGCTCGAAGAGGTGAACCGGCTCACCGCGCTGGTCGAAAACCTGCTGACGCTTTCGCGCGCGGATTCCGGCCGCCTCCCGCTTCACCCCGCGCGCGTGGCCGCGTTGCAGCAGGTGCGCGAGGCAGCGGCCCTGTTCGAGATTCTGATTGAGGAAAAATCGCAGCGCGTGGTTATCGAAGGCGACGAAAGCGCGCGGATCGAAGCCGATCCCGTCGTCCTGCGACAGGCCCTGGTGAATCTTATGCACAACGCAGTGCGATACACGCCGTGCGGCGGATCGATCGCGGTGCGGGTCCGCGCAGCCGGCGCTTCGGTTGCGATCGAAATCGAGGACGACGGCCCGGGAATCCCGCCCCAGGATCAACCGCGCGTGTTCGACCGCTTTTACCGCGTCGACCAGGCGCGCTCGAGCGAATCGGGAGGCGCGGGCCTGGGATTGTCCATCGCGAAGTGGGCAGTGGAGGCGCATGGCGGCGCGCTCACGCTCGAAAGCGCGTCCGGCAAAGGCTGCCGTTTCCAGATGAAGCTGCCGTCCGCAAACGGGAATATTAAGGATTCACGGTGGCTCGCCGGAAGATCAGAAAATAAAGGCTAGCCCGCCCCGCACCGCGCGTGGAGCGTTGGTCAGCAGCGCCTTTTCACCCGATGCGTTCATGAGCGGTAGATATCCCGACGCCAGCATGTTGCGCAACTCCGCGGTCGCTTCCAGGCGCCCGGCCAGGCTGGGGAAGAACGGCAGAGGCTGCCGCACGCGGACGTTCCAGCCGGTCACCTCGTTGATGGCCCCGGTCATGAAATAGTGGTCCGGCGTCATGGTGCGCGGATCGATCCAGCCGTAGCTCGAAACGATATGCGTCCCGGAGAGGGGAATGGTCATGGCTACGCTCGCCGTCACCCACGGACGCGTCTCCTCGCGCAGCGTTCCGCGCAGTGCCACCGCCGGGTTCACGGCAATTTGCGATCCCGCCGCGGCGAGATCCGTGGTCAGCGCGCCGGTCCCTCCCGCCGCGATCGAAGCTTCCAGGTGATCGGCCAGCGTCTGCTTCACTGCCGCCGCGTATCCCACGCGGTTGAACGCGCCCACGTCGAAGATCGCGCTGTTGGTTCCCAGATCCGGCATCGCATCGGTCACGGGGAGGAAGTTTTGCGGTCCGGAAACGTTGAACGCGGCGTTGCTTACCGATTCGCTGTATCCTGCGACCGAGTAGGTTCGCGACCCGGAAACTTTCTCATAGCCCAGCTCGAAATTCTGCGTGCGCTGCACGTTGACGTGGTCGTTATCGAGCGAAACCCGTGGCAGCATCGCCAGCGCGGCCAGATCCTGGTTGAGCGATTCTCCCTGGTTGGCTGTCGCGTCTCCGTCGGCGGGTGCGAAGCTGTCGTTCATCAGCTCGACGGGCTGCGTTCCGTTGCTGTAGCCGAACCGGACGACTCCCTTCGACCCCAAGTCGTAACTCAGCCGCACGAATGGGCTCATGTAGTTCAGCCGGTCGATGAACGATACCGATTCCATGCTGAAGCCATATTCCATGCGCAGATTGTCGTTGAGGTCGACCTTGTCGTGCATCGCGAGCGACATGGTCCTCAGCGCCGGTCCCGCTTCGCCCGTCCCCGGAAGTGGTCCGGGCATCGATCCGCGCGGCGAGAGATACAGTTGCCTTACCGTCAGCGTGACCCAGGGACCCGAGCTGCCGTCTTTGGTCCGGGAATAGCTGGTGCGGAAGCCGGCCGTTGGCAACCCGGCGCTGCCGATGTAGCCGACGTTGCCACTGAACAGCATCCGGCTGGTTCCGAACAGCGAGGTCGCCAGCGCGAACGCCGTGCCCATGGATTGCTGGCTACCGGTGGTGAAGGAATCTCCGTCGCCGGCCGAAACCGTCACCATGCCGCTGGTGTCGGAGAAAATCGATCCCGAAGACGCTGTCTGCGAGGAGGAACTCACCGGCAGCAACCGCATCACGGGCCGCGTCGATTGCGAGGAGCGCAGCACCCATTTCCAGTCGTCGCTCATCAGGGTCCCGCGCGAGGGTCCGGAGGAAACCAGGTCGACGGTGCTGAACAGGCTGGTGAGATTAATCTCCAGCACGTCTTCCGACCCCGCGGCGACCGCGATATTCCGCCGGATCGCAGGAACGAAGCTCGCGAGCGTCACGCGAATCGAGTAGGAGTCGGGCGGCAGCTGGTCGAAGGCGAATTTGCCTTCGGGACCGGTCAACGCGCGGCGAATGAGCTTGTCATAGCGGTCATATAAGAGGACCGTCGCGCCCATCTGCGTGACGCCATTCGCTCCCAGCACCTGTCCCAGGATATCCCCGGTAAGCTCCACCGACAGAGACTTAGTCGGCGGCGCGCCGGCACGTATCACCGGCATAAGGAGCATTGCCCCCGTGATCACGCCGACAACGGTCCGAGGCTTGCGCATTGCTAGCTAACGCTATAGTACCGTAAAGTTCGCTGAATCGTTGATGGTTGCGTTCCGAAGCCCGTCCACGATCTTGATCTTGAGCGTATAGGCCCCCGGCTTGAAATCCTTGAGGGGAAGCAGGTGCTCGACCGTGACCTGGGTAGCTCCGCCCTCGATGCCGCTGTTAGGCGTGGCGAGCGAAGACGCCAGGTCTTCGACGATCGGATCGCCGACCATCTCGTTGGTTCCCGCCTTGTAAAAATCATACTCGATGGTTCCCTTGGGTTTGTGGGTCTTCTCGTCCGCCTGGAAGTTGTAGAGCTGGAAATAAATGCCCAGCGGCTCGGTGCGCTTGAAGGTGGCGTCCATGCGCGGACGCACCTTACGGTCCCCAATGACGAACTGCCCGATACCAATATTTTTGGGCGGCATCTTTTCGATTGTGTCCGCAAGGATCAGGGAACTCGACCCCAGAACGTCATCTTCCACGCGCGGCACGTCGAGCGCTTTTTCAAACACCGTCTTGTTGCCGCCAACCACGTCCGTCGCCGCGATGCTCAGCCGGTAGCGTCCCGGTTTCAGCGGAACGGTTTTTTGATAAATGCTCACGCCGCTCATCGCCTGTTGCAGCATCTCGGTGGGCTCGTCCACCTGCACCGCCTCTTCAAACCAGGTCGCCGGACGGCGGGCCAGCGTGGTAACACGTCCGTACAGGTTGACCGTGGCGGTGGAGACTCCGCCCTTGTCCTTATACTGCAAATCCTTGCGGTCGAACTGGATAGTGATGAGCGTCAACACGCTGGATTCGGTCAGCGGAATGTAATCCGCCTGGACCTTCATGGGCAGCAGGTTGTACTTAATATTGGAGGTAACCAGCGCTTCCAGGTCCGGATACTTGATGGCCGGCGGGGCCTGGAGCTTGGCGAACGTCTCCAGCCGCGTGAATTCGTTCATACTCTCGGGCAGCGGCATCGACCCGGTGCCCAGGTGCGTGCCGTCGGTACGGGTGAAGCGCTGCGTCTTGCACGCCAGGCCCATCTGCTCCATCAGCGTGAGGCCGGCGTTGGGAACGTACAGCAGCGCGTCCTTTTCCGACGGGTCCATGGTCATGTGATATTCGCCCGACATCGTCGTGTCCACGAACTCGATGATGATGTTGTTGCCGATTCCTTCGATGTAGCGGTAGCGCCATTGCTCGAACGGGTAGGTGGATGTGGTTCCGCCGCCTTCTTCATACGGCCGTTCATATGTGCCGCCAGAGGGGTGCGATTCGATCTCGTCCGGCGGGCCGTATTCGATGTAAATCCGGCCGCGGTCGGACTTCCATCCCGGAATGCCCGATGCGAAGTGCTCGTTGGCGTAGGCGATACGCCGGTAGTGTTCTTCCCGAAATTCGTTTTCCTCGGTGTCCGGAGTGGGATCGCGCTTGAGCCAGAAATTCTCCACGAACTGCTCGCGCTCTTCATCGGTCTGAAGCTGCTTGAAAGCCTTTTTCTCCTCGTCCGTGATGATGTAGACCACGTCCTCGTTCAGCCACTTCTTCCACGGCGATTCAAGCTCTTTCTTGAGCTTGGCTTCCTGCTTCTTCTTCTCGCGCTCCGTCATGGGACGGGCGACCGTCGCCTTCTTGGCAGGGGAATTCTGCCTGGAGCTCGAGCTGGAGTCGGAGGATTGCGTCTGGGATTGCGCTGACGCTTGTGCCGGTGATTGCGGCTGCGTCTGCTGAGCCGGCGAAAACGCCGTCAGCGCGATCAGACCACACCCCGAGCACAACGCGAGAAACGGCAAGGACCGCATAGACTTATCCACCTTCCTAACCGATTTTACGCTCCTTGTTAGACGCGGGCAACTGCCCCGCCGGTTTCCGAATTGCAACTCGCGCGCCCGGCCGAAGTGCCTGAAGATAATGAGCAACTTACTTCGCACGAATTGTGCCGGCGCGGCACACTGGATCTCCCGCTTCACGCTTGCCAAATGCCTCGGCGGAGGTAGTCTGTTAGATGTGAAGTTTTTCCTCGTCCTTCTCGCGGCGGCGATGCTTCCAGCCGCGACCGTCGACCTCGCCGGCCACACGCGCGATCCGTTCGGCGCGCCGGCCGCGGCCCGTGTCTTCATCTTCGTCCGCAGCGACTGCCCGGTTACCAACCGCTACGCTCCCGAATTGGAGCACCTGTTCCAGGAATTTTCCGCGCGCTCGGTCGAGTTCTGGCTGGTTTATCCCGACCCGTCCGAAACGCCTGCAACCATCAAGAAGCATATGCTCGATTATGGCTTCCCCGGCCAGCCGCTGCGCGATCCTCAGCACGATCTGGTGAAACGCGCCCACGCCGACACCGCTCCCGAGGCCGCTGTGTTCGATTCGAAAAACGATCTGGTGTACCACGGCCGCATCGACGACCTGTGGGCTTCACCCGGCCGCGCGCGTCCCATGCCCACCACGCACGATCTTGAAGACGCGATCGCCGCGGTTGTTGATGGGCGGGCGCCCCGGCAGGCTGAAACGCGCGCTGTAGGGTGTTCGCTCGCCGATGTTGCGCCGGATCCAGGGAAGTAAGGTGGCAAAAAGTCACAGGCTAAAGCCTGTGCCACATGGTGCGTGTGGCCCGATCAAGCGATGTGGCACAGGCTTGAGCCTGTGGGCCGTGATCGCGGCTTTCATTATTGTTCCGACCCTCCACGCCGTCACCTTCTCCGCAGATATCGCACCGATCGTCTATCATTACTGCGCGCCGTGCCATCGCCCCGGTGAATCCGGTCCGTTTTCGCTGCTCACCTACACCGACGTGAAAAAGCACGCGCGCCAGATCGCCGACGTGACGCAGCGCCGCTACATGCCGCCGTGGCTGCCCGATCCCGGCCCATTTCAAGATCAACTGCGCCTTACCGACGACCAGATCCGCATCTTCGCCGAGTGGGCCGCCGCGGGCGCTCCGGAAGGAGATCCCACGGAAACTCCCGCACCGCCCAAGTTCACCGAAGGCTGGCAGCTCGGCCCGCCCGACCTGATTCTCAATACCGACAAAGCCTTCACCGTCCCCGCATCCGGCCCCGACGTTTATTGGAATTTCATCTTTTCGGCAAATGTGGCTGCCAGAAAATGGGTCCGCGCCATCGAGATCCGCCCGGGCAACGCGCGCGTGATCCATCACGCCAACCTGTACGTCGATTACGCGCGCTCGGCTCGTCAAAATGGTGATGGTTTCCCGGGCATGGACCCGGTAATCGAGCGCTCCATTTACGAACCCGACGACGGCCACTTCTTATATTGGAAACCCGGCGGGATTCCGTATTCAGAACCCGACGGCTTCGCCTGGCGGCTCGATCCCGCAACGGACCTGGTGCTCAACGCCCATATGCTGCCCAGCGGCAAGCCCGAACAGGTGCGCCCGCAGATCGGCCTGTACTTCACCGACCATCCGCAGACGCGCTTCCCCATGCTGATCGAGCTTGAACACGACGGCGCGCTCAATATCCCCGCCGGGGATCGCGATTTTCTGGTTTCCGACGATTTCAAATTGCCCATGGATGTGCAGATTTTGGCGATCTACCCGCACGCGCACTATCTCGGACACCTGCTCGAAGCCTACGCGACTCTGCCCACCGGCGAGCGCCGTCCGCTGATCCGCATCCGCGACTGGGATCGCAACTGGGAGGCCGTGTACCGCTATCGCGACCCGCTGTTTTTCCCCAAGGGCACGGTCGTTTCCATGCGTTTTCATTACGACAATTCGAGCGCGAACATTCGCAATCCGAACAATCCTCCGAAGCGCGTGCACGCCGGCAACACCGCCAACGACGAAATGGGCCATCTGTGGCTGCAAGTTCTGCCGGATGGCCCGCGCGACCGGCGCGTGGAGCTGGAGCAGGCGCTGCTCGAGCACTGGCTCGCCAAGTATCCTCACGACTACGCGGCGCACCTGCATCTCGGCGCGATCCATCTCGCCAAGCTCGATCCGGGCGCTGCGGCGTCGGATCTCGAAGCGGCGGTGCGCGCCGAGCCGCTCAATCCCGAGGGCCACAATCTGCTCGGCTCGGCGTTTCTGGCGCTCGGCCGCGGCCCGGACGCGATCCTGCAATTCCGCGAGGCCATCAAGCTGCGTCCCGATTATCAGAACGCGCGCTACAACCTGGCGCGCGCGCTGATCAAATCCGGGCAGTTCGATGAAGCGACCACGCTGTTCCGCCAGGTGGTCGCCGCGTTCCCTAACGACGCCATGGCGCGCAACAGCCTGGGCGAGCTTCTATTTCACGCCGGCAAATACCAGGAAGCACTCGAACAATTCAACCGGGCGATCGCGCTAGACTCGTCCCTGGAGATCGCCAAAAAGAATCGTGAAGTGACCCTCCAGGAACTTCACAAGTAAAATCTGGCCGTTAATAAACGTGAATGAACGTGAATACAAATCTTCTGTCCCCTCTCACGATCCGCTCCGTCACGCTGCGCAATCGCATCGCCGTGTCGCCGATGTGCCAATATTCTTCCGTTGACGGATTCGCTAACGACTGGCATTTAGTGCATTTGGGCAGCCGCGCCGCCGGCGGAGCCGCGCTGGTATTCGTCGAAGCGAGCGCGGTTACCGCGCAGGGCCGCATCACTCCCGCCGATATGGGCCTGTACCAGGACGAGCACATCGAATTTCTCGCGCGCATCGCCGCGTTCATCGAACGCATGGGCGCGGTCCCGGCCATTCAACTCGCGCACGCCGGGCGCAAGGCGAGCTGCGCTCCTCCCTTCCACGGCGGACGCCGCATCCGGCCTGACGACGGCGGATGGGACGTGGTCGCGCCCAGCCCGACGCCCTTCGTGGAAGGCGACCCCGCGCCCATCGCGCTCGATGTGGCCGGCATCGCCGAAGTCCAGTCCGCGTTCGCCGCCGCCGCCCGCCGAGCCGTCGCCGCCGGGTTCAAGATTATCGAAATCCACAGCGCGCACGGCTATCTTTTGCACGAATTTCTGTCGCCGATCACGAATCGCCGCGAGGACAACTACGGCGGCGCGCTCGAAAATCGAATCCGCATGACTCTCGAAGTCGCTTCCGCGATGCGCCGCGTGATTCCCGAATCGATGCCGCTGTTCACGCGCATATCCTCGACCGACTGGATCGAAGGCGGCTGGGACCTGGAGCAATCGATCGAGCTGGCGCGGTGTCTGAAGACCCGCGGCGTCGACTTGATGGATTGCTCAAGCGGCGCGATCGCGCCGGGGATCAAGATCCCCTTCGCGCCCGGCTACCAGGTGCCCTTCGCCGCGGCCATTCGCGAGCGGGCGCAGATGATGACCGGCGCGGTCGGAATGATCACGGAACCGTCGCAGGCGAACGAGATCATCGAATCGGGCAAAGCCGACCTCACGCTGCTCGCCCGCGAAATGCTGCGCGAGCCTTACTGGGCGATCAAGGCGGAACAATCCCTCGGCGCCGCGCCGCGTTGGCCGCTGCAATACGGCTACGTCGTCCAGCGTCCACGCTGAGCCAAAGACGGGGGACGCCGTTGGCCCCCGATGAAGTAACGGCCATGCGCCTTCGGTCTTCTTTACAACGAAGTCCCACCAACGCGCGACAGTAACGGAGCGCGTTGGTCGGTGAGCTTTCGGATGGCGTGCAAAGATCAGCGCCAATATCCCTTTATCACCCTTTATCGCCGGTCTTCGACAGGCGATCGATCACGAGTTGTTGTATCAGACCGCCGATGAGACACCGAGATGCATCATCGTCGGAATGCCCACGCCACCATTAGCGGGAACTCTTCTTGCCAGAATGCGCCACCGTGCGACCCGGCTCGCTCATTCATGCGGACATCCGCATCTGCATTGCGCAGCGCGTCCGCCCACCTCTTTGCGTTTTCGAGGAAGAACGGTTCCTGTACGCCAGCGACAAGGTATGTGCGCGGGAGCGGACTCGGCATAACGTCGGGCGGCTTGTAACCGCCGCCAGGCGAGGCGCAGAAGAC
>Ga0335081_10013370_pt1 | contig 13274 bp, 11 predicted proteins | sample Lox_Sample_35_FD_206713 | JGI IMG/M metagenome (GOLD analysis project Ga0335081, IMG submission 206713) | Soil microbial communities from Loxahatchee National Wildlife Refuge, Florida, United States - Lox_Sample_3.5 | ecosystem: Environmental > Terrestrial > Soil > Wetlands | place: USA...
GGGACGGGGCATCGAGCGGTCGCTCGGCGAAAAGTTCGTGAAGATGTACGTGAGCGAGCTGACGATCGACATGGGAGACCGGGGCCGGCAGGCGCTCGAAGAGCTCTACCGGGCGGCGCACGAGCGGGGGCTGATCCCCCGGGTGCCCGCGCTCGCGCTCTACTAGGCCGCTTCCTCCTCGGCCGGGACCGCCGCCCGCGCGTACACGCGGAGGATGTCGTAGAGCGTGGTGCGCTGCGCCGCGTCGAACCCTGCCTCCTGGATCAGGCGGATGCACTCCGCGGTGCTCGTGCGGTTCACGAATTTCGCGGCTTCGTGGACGTGCTCCTCCTGCAGCGTCCCCCCGAAGTCGTCCGCGCCGAAATGGAGCGCGATCTGCCCGGTCTTCTTCCCCTCCGAGAACCAGGAGGCCTGGATGTGGGGGACGTTGTCCAGGTAGATGCGCGCCATCGCGATCATCCGGAGGTAGCGCACGGGCGTCGCGTAGCGCGGGATGATCTTCTCCAGCGGCGTGTTCCCCGGCTTGAAGCTCCAGGGGATGAACGCCGTGAACCCGTGCGTTTCGTCCTGCAGGGCGCGCACGCTCTCCAGGTGCTCGATGATGTCCTCGTCCGTTTCGATGTGGCCGTACATCATCGTGGCCGTCGTCCTGTAGCCGATCCTGTGCGCCTCGCGCATGACGCCGAGCCAGTCGGCGCTTGTTCCCTTGAGGCGGCTGATCTTCCTCTTGACCCGGTCGGCAAGCACCTCCGCCCCGCCCCCGGGGATCGTCCTGAGCCCCGCGTCCCAGAGGCGGCGGAGGATGTCCGCCGGGCTCGCCCCGGCGACGCGGGCCATCCCGAGAATCTCCGACGTGGAAAAGAAGTGGGGCGTCACGCCGGGGAGCTCCGCCACCGTCCTGGCAACAAGCTCGGTGTAGTACTCCAGCGGGAGCGCCGGGTTGACGCCCCCCTGGAGCAGTATGGTCGTCACGCCGCCGGCGGCGGCGCGCTTGAACGACGCGATCATCTCGTCGACGGTGTGCGTGTACGCCCCCTCGTCGCCGGGGTGGCGGTAGAACGCGCAGAAGATGCAGTCGACGTTGCAGATGTTGGTGTAGTTCGGGTTGGTGTCGACGTGGAACGTCACGCGCTGCTCCGGGTTGTGCCGGAAGCGGAGCGCGGAGGCGGTCGCCCCGAGGTCGAGCAGCGGGGCCCCCGCCAGGAGCGCCAGTCCTTCCGCCGCCGTGAGCCGCCCGCCGTCGCGCGCCTTCGCGCAGAGCTCGTCCGTCCTCATCCGACCTCCGTCGTGCGCCGCATGCCGTCCGCCGCCAGGCCCGAGGGAAGCGCCAGGCGACGGAAGACGGCGATCGCCTCCCGCTCCCGCTCCCCGAGCGTGTAGTTGAAGCCCGCGAGGTATTCCTGCGTCTCCCCGTCGGTGAGGCCGATCCGCCGACCGTGCGCGCCCGCGGCCGGGATGAAATCGCTCCCGCACAGCGCGAGCGACCGGGCCAGGAGGGAGGAAAGCTCCTCATGGACGGGCGCCGGGAGCGCCTTCCGCGCCGCCCACACGGCGAAGACGAACGGGAGTTTCTGCCACTCGTACCATTCCCGCGCCAGGTCGTAGACCAGCTCGAACCCGTCGAGTCCCCGTTTGTTCCTCCGGAGCGCTTCGTCGCCGATCAGGAGCACCGCGTCGAAATCGCCGTAGGCGTTCACCCCCTGGTGCATCCGCTCCAGGCGCGCGTGCACGCCGTATTTCTGTTCCAGGAGCACGCGCAGCAGGTGGACGGACGTGGCGGTATCGTCGGTGATCCCGATCCGCTTCCCCTCCAGGTCGCGCCACCCTTCACGGGAGAAGAGCATCACGCTCTTGACCTGGTCCCGCGTGGCAATGCACCACCCGAGGAGGCTCATCGACTCCTCCCGGGCGATGTAGTCCATGAGCGAAAACGGTCCCGCGTCGAGCTCTCCCCTGGCGGCGAGCATTCCCATGCGACGGGGGACGACGGGAAGAATGCTGAAGCGGCCCCCGCCGAACGCCGCGTAAAACGGGACGGAGTTCAGGTACGGGATCTTCCCCACCACCCCCTGCGCGTGCACGCGGAGCGGATTGTAATGGGCGTCCCGCTCGACCGGGACCTTTCCCGCGTCGGTGATCATCCGGACCAGGTGCTCCCCCGCGAGCGTCATCGGGCTCACGGCCCCCGCGTCGTGCGCGATCTTCTCCCCCCCCACGGTCCCGTCGACGTCGTCTGCGCCGAAGTTGAGGGCCACGGAGGCCACCTCTTCGGTCAGCATCACCCAGTAGGCCTTGATGTGGGGGATGTTGTCGAGCATGAGGCGCGACACCGCGATCGTCCGCAGGTCGTCCGTTGCGGGCGTGAAGACGTCGGAAGGCTTGATGCCCGTGGCGCCGCTCTGGAACGCCAGCGGGATGAACGTCAGGAATCCCCCCGTTTCGTCCTGCAGCTCGCGCAGGCGGATCATGTGCGTCACGCGCTCGCGGAGCGTCTCGATGTGCCCGTACAGCATCGTGCTGTTTGTCGGTATGCCGAGGCGGTGCGCGGTGCGGTGGATGTCGAGCCAGGCGCGCGCGCCGATCTTCTGGGGAAAGAGGCGCCGGCGGACGCGCTCGGAAAACACCTCGGCCCCGCCGCCGGGCATCGTCTGGAGGCCGGCCGCCTGCAGCTCGCGCAGGACCTGCTCCACGCTCATCCTGAACTTCTTGTGAAAGAAATCGACCTCCACGGCGGTAAACGCCTTGATGTCGGCATGCGGCAGCTTCGCCCTGACCGCGCGGAGGATCTCCAGGTACCGCTCCCACGGCCAGTCGGGCGGCATGCCCCCCGTGATGTGCACCTCGCGGATCTCCGGCGTGAGACGGGAGACGATCGCGGCCGTGGACATCTCGTAGGCGCGCTCATCCCCCTTCTTCGCCGCGAAGTCGCAGAACGTGCATGAGAGGACGCAGACGTTCGTCGGCTCGATCTTCTGGTTGAGGACGTAGTAGACCGCGTCGCCGCTCTTCTCCTGCTGCACCGCGGCGGCCATCGCCCCGACGCCGATCAGGTCGCTCGACGTGAAGAGCGTCATGCCGTCCTCGGCCGTGAGGCGTTCCCCGCGGGCGATCTTCTCCCGGACCGGGAGGAGGTTCGTGTCTCGAATGTGCATCGTGCCCTTTCGTTCTGCAGTGTTGTTAACGCCAGTACGATTCCCAGCGTTCCTCCACGCGGCGCGCGATCTCCCCGTCCATCGCGAGCGGTTCGGGGTAGCCCTGTTTCCACGTCGCGTCGATCCCCATGACGCCGCCGTAGACGGGACTGATCCCGATCAGCTCCTGCCGGCTGAAGATCACGTCCCGCTCGCAGTCGAACCGCGTGAAGATGCCCCAGAGCGTGTTCTCCGGGTCGTCCAGGTCCACGTCCTCGCTCACCGCCGCGACGAGCGGGACCCCCGCGAGCGCCGGGTGCCGCACGAGCCGGCGGAGGACGCGCATCCCGTCGCCGCGGACGCGCACGACCGCCATCGCGCCGCCCACGAACCGCGCCGCGAGAATCCCCCGGTCCAGCCCCTCCAGGGCGGCGCGCGACGGCAGGGGGCGCCTGCGCGCCTTTCCCGGCGGCCGCTCTTTCGGCGTCGCGTCCAGTATCATCTTGCTTCCCAGGTTCATCGTGCGGCTCGTGAAGTCGAGCGTGTCGAGCGGGACGCGCGGGATCATCACGAAATCGAAGTGAGGGTCGAAATGCTCGCGCACCTGGCCGAGCACGGCGTCGAAATCCCGCACGTCGGTCCCTTCCCCCACGAGGATCATGCACTTCGTCAGGGAGAGCTGCGAGAGGCCCATCAGCCCGAGCGCGGTCTTCATCGCCTCCTTCCCGTAGCGCCCTTCGACGGCCACCACGAGGAGGTTGTGGAACCCGGCCTCGTAGTACGCCCAGAGGCCGCGCACTTCCGCGTGCAGGAGCCGCGTGAGCGGGGAGAGGATCATCTGCGTCGCGTCGCCGAGGAACTTGTCCTCCATGGGAGGGATTCCCACCACGGTGGCCGGGTAGATGGCGTCGCGCCTGCGCGTGACGGCGCTCAGGTGGAACACGGGGAACTCCGCCGCGTGGGAGTAGTGCCCGAAGTGGTCGCCGAAGGGTCCCTCCAGCCTCCGCTCCCCCGGCTGCACAATCCCCTCCAGCACGAACTCGGCGTTCGCCGGGACCGCGATGGAGACGGACCTGCCGCGAACGAACTCCGTCCGTTTCCCCCGGAGAAACCCGGCGAACATCGCTTCATCGATGTTCTCCGGCAGGGGCGCCACCGTGGCCACGAGGAGCGCGGGGTCAGTCCCGAGCGCGACCGCCAGCTCCAGCGGCCTGCCGAGCTTCTCCGCGCGGTGGTAATGGAACCCTCCCCCCTTCTGGATCTGCCAGTGCATCCCCGTGGTGCGGCCGTCGAAGACGTGCATCCGGTACATACCCATGTTCCTCGTCCCCAGGACCGGATCGTACGTCACGACCTGCGGGAGCGTGATGAACCTCCCCCCGTCCCCGGGCCAGCACGTGAGCACGGGAAGCTCGTCCAGGCTCGCCGGGGCCGTCACCTCCTGCGAGGGGGCGTGCCGCACCATGCGCACCGGCGCGTGCAGGAATCGCCCCGCCGTCGCCCGCTGCCTGAGGAGCGCGCGGGGGCGCGGCGGGAAGGCGTCGGTCATGAAGCGGACCAGGTCTTCGCCGATCCGCCCGGGGTGCGCCCCGAGCGCCAGCTCGCACCTCCTGTCGCTCGCCATCGCGTTCACCAGCACCGGGTAGCGAAATCCCCTGACGCGTTCGAAGAGGATCGCCGGGCGCTCTTCGCGGATCGCCCGGGCGGCGATCGCTCCGATCTCCAGGCGGGGGTCGACCTCCACGCCGACGCGGTGCAGCTCGCGCACGCTCTCCAGGTACCTGGCGAAGTCGCCCATCGTGGTGAACGTCACTCCATCTCCTCCGAGCGCCACCCGGGTGCGGTGCGCATCCCCAGCACGCCGAGCACCTTCTGCGTGAACGCGGCCACGAAGTCGTCGACCGCCTTCGGGGCCGTGTAGAGGGGGGGCGCGATCGGCATGATGACCGCGCCGTACGAGGAGAGGCGCGCGCACTGTTCGAGCGTGAGCGTGGAGAGCGGCGTCTCCCGCACGCAGAGGATGAGGCGGATGCGCTCCTTGAGGCAGACCTGCGCCGCGCGCGTGATGAGCGTGTCCCCGATCCCGGAGGCGATCTTGCCGACGGTCGACGCCGAGGCGGGGATCACGACCATCGCGTCGTACGCGTTGGAGCCGGAGGCCGGGGGCGCCGCGAGGTCGTCGTCGGAGAACGTGCGCGCGACGAGCGGCCGGAGATCCTTTTCTCCGATGCCGAGCTCGTCGCGGAGCAGCACCTTTCCCCAGGCGCTGACGACGAGGAACTTCGTCGCGTCGCACCGTTTCAGGAAGTCGAGCGCGTAGAGCGCGCCCGAGGAGCCCGTGATGGCGACGACCACCTTCATGCGTAGACCCCGATGGCGACCATGCCGAAGACCGCGAACCCGGCAACGGCGTTAATCCTGAAAAACGCGAGCTGCACGTCCTCCGCCTTGGCCTGCTCCAGGTAGAGCAGGTAGCCGGTCAGGAGGAGGAGCGGGAGGGCCAGCAGCGCGAATGAGGAGTACCAGAAGAGGACCGCCAGGAGGAGGAAGGCGACGCCGTGGAACGCCGCCGAGAGGCGGAGCGCGGTGCGCCTGCCGAACCGGGAGGGAAACGAGTAGAGCGATTCCTTCCGGTCGAATTCCTCGTCCAGCGTGGCGTAGATGATGTCGAACCCCGACACCCAGAAGAGCGTGAAGAGGGAGAGGAGCGCGGGGGCCTCCAGGCGTTCAAACGACGGGGAGACCGCGAACCATCCCCCCAGGGGCCCCATCGCAAGACCGAGACCGACGCCGAAATGCGCCAGCGGCGTGTACCGTTTCATCGTCGGGTACACCACGAAGACCGCGAGCGGAATCGGCGCCATGACCAGGCAGAACGAGGAGATGGAAAACGCGGAGCCGAAGTAGAGCGCGAGGCCCGCGATCATGACCCAGGACGCCTCCCAGAGCGTCATGCGCCCGCTCGGGATGTCCCGCGCGGCGGTGCGGGGGTTCCGGGCGTCGATCTGGCGGTCGATGATCCTGTTCAGCGCGAACGCGACGGTGCGCGCGCCGGTGGCGGCGGTCAGGACGAGGAGCAGGATCTTCAGGGGAGGGAGCGTCCCGTGCGCCCCCAGCAGCGTCCCGCTGTAGATGAGCGGGAGCGAGAAGAGCGTGTGCTCGATCTTGACGAACGAAAAGTACTTGTTCACCCCCTCCTCCTCATTCCCACTCGATCGTCGCCGGCGGCTTGGAGCTGATGTCATAGACCACCCGGTTGATTCCCGGGATCTCGTTCGTGATTCTCGACGACACGGCCGCCAGGACGTCGTGCGGCATCCTGAACCAGTCGGCGGTCATGCCGTCCACGCTCGCCACGGCGCGGAGCGCGACGCTTTCGCCGTACGTCCGCCCGTCCCCCATGACGCCGACCGAGCGGACGGGGAGCAGGACGACGAACCCCTGCCAGACGTCCCGCTCGAGGCCTGCGCGGCGCACCTCTTCCGTGAATATCGCATCCGCCTCCCGGAGGAGCGCGAGGCGCTCGCGCGTGACCGGTCCCAGTATCCGCACGGCAAGCCCGGGACCCGGGAAGGGCTGGCGCCAGAGGAGGTCGTCCGGGAGTCCCAGTTCACCCCCCACGGCGCGGACCTCGTCCTTGAACAGCTCGCGGAACGGCTCGATCAGCTTCAGGCGCATCGTCGCGGGGAGGCCGCCGACGTTGTGGTGCGACTTGATCGTCACGGAGGGACCCCGGAATGAGGTCGATTCGATCACGTCCGGGTAGAGCGTCCCCTGCGCCAGGTACTCGACGTCCCCGATCTTCCGCGCCTCCTCCTCGAAGACGTCGATGAACGTGCTGCCGATGATCTTCCGCTTCCGCTCGGGATCGGCGACCCCTTCCAGCGCCGCAAGGAACCTGTCTGTCGCGTCCACGTACTCCAGCGGGATCGCGAACGTGTCGCGGAACGTGCGCACCACCGATTCCGACTCGTCCTTCCGCATGAGGCCGTTGTTGATGTGGATGCAGCGCACCCGGTCGCCGATCGCCCGGTGGAGCAGGAGCGCGGTCACCGAGGAGTCGACCCCCCCGCTGAGCGCGCACAGGACGTTCCCCCGCGGCGCGCCCTTCCGCGCGCTCTCGATCGCTTCGGCGACGAACGCGGCGGGGCTCCATGTGCCGGCGCAGCCGCAGATCGTGTAGAGGAAGTTCCTGAGGATTGCCGTCCCCTTCGGCGTGTGAACGACCTCGGGGTGGAACTGGACGCCGTAGATCTTCTTCTCCTTCTGCCGTATGGCGCAGACGGGGGCGTTTGCCGAGTGCGCGATCGCCTCGAACCCCGGGGGCATCCGCGTGATATGGTCGCCGTGGCTCATCCAGACGCGGAGCCCCGACGGGCCGTCGGGCGTCACGCCCCGGAAGAGATCGGTCGCGTCATCGATCGTGAGAAATGCCTGGCCGTATTCGCGGCGGGCCGCCGTATCCACCTCGCCGCCGAGCTGGTAGGCGATGAGCTGGAGCCCGTAGCAGATGCCGAGCACGGGAATGCCGAGGTCGAAGATGCCGGGCGAAGAGAGGGGCGCCCCGGGTTCGTACGTGCTGAAGGGGCCGCCGGAGAGTATGATCCCCCGGGGATGAAGCTCCCTGATCCGTTCGAGGGAAAGCGTGCAGGGATGGAGCTCGGAATACACCCCCGCCTCACGGACGCGGCGGGCGATCAGCTGCGAATACTGTGCGCCGTAGTCGAGGACGAGAACCAGTTCGTTATGGGTCATCTGGGGGGGTCAGGGACTTCCATTGCGTCTGAATATATTGAATTCTGACAGATAATTCAACGGCCGGCGGTCAGCGGCCGCGGCGCTTCGGGCGCCGCCGGGCAAAAAAGCCGCTCAGGATCTCCGCGACGTCGGGCCGCGTCACCTCCTGGAGCGCGTAGCTGACGCGCACGGAGGGGCGGTTGATCCCGAGCACCCGCCGCAGGTCGATCGGCGTCCCGATCACGACCGCATCCGAAGGAACGGCGTTGATCGTCGTCTCAAGATCCTTTACCTGCCCGTCGCCGTACCCCATCGCCGGGAGCACGGTGCCCGTCCCCGGGTACTTCTCGTACGTGGCCGCAATCGACGCCACCGCGTAGGGGCGCGGATCGATGATGGAGGCGGCCCCGAACATCCGCGCGGCGATCGTCCCGGCGCCGTATTGCATCCCTCCGTGCGTCAGCGTGGGACCGTCCTCGACGACCAGGACGCTCTTCCCCCGGATGACGCTCTCGTCGTCCACCGTGATGGCGGAGTTCGCCTTCACCACGAGCGCGCGGGGGTTGATTGTGGCGACGTTGGCCAGGACCCGGTCCACAGCTCCCGGGGGCGCCGAATCGATCTTGTTGACGACGATGACGTCGGCCAGCCGGACGTTCGTCTCGCCCGGATAGTAGAGAAGCTCGTGACCGGCGCGGTGCGGGTCCACCACCGTGAACGTCAGGTCAGCGCGGTAGAACGACGTGTCGTTGTTGCCGCCGTCCCAGACGATGACGTCCGCCTCCTTCTCCGCCTGCGCGAGGATGGCGCCGTAATCGACGCCGGCGTAGATGACGGTCCCCTCGACGATGTGCGGCTCGTACTCCTCCATCTCCTCCACCGTGCAGCGGAACCGGCGCAGGTCCTCGATCGACCCGTAGCGCTGCACGCGCTGGCGCACCAGGTCGCCGTAGGGCATCGGGTGGCGCACCGCCACGACCCGCTTCCCCATCGCGCGCAGCGCCGCGCAGACGCGCCGGGAGGTCTGGCTCTTCCCCGAGCCGGTGCGGACTGCGACCACCGCGATCACGGGAACGCAGGAGCGCAGCATCGTGTGTTCCACTCCCAGGAGGCGGAAATCCGCCCCCAGGGACATCACGAGGGACGCCCTGTTCATCACGTACGTGTGCGCGACGTCGGAATAGGAGAAGACCACCTCGTCGACGCGCAGCTTCCGGATGAGCTCCGGCAGGTCGGCCTCCGGGTAGATCCTGATTCCCCGCGGGTAGAGCTTCCCCGCCAGCTTTGCCGGGTATTTTCTTCCTTCGATATTCGGGATCTGCGTCGCGGTGAATGCGACCACCTCCACGCTCCTCGAGTCCCGGTAGAGCGTGTTGAAGTTGTGGAAATCCCTCCCGGCAGCCCCCATGATCAGTATGCGCGTTTTCCTCATGTGCTCTCCTGGCTCCTTGCAGTCAGCTGTTATCGGATGATGTGAGTGCCGCCCTTCCCCGCCAGTGCGTCGACCAGGTGCGGCGCGTCGGTGATGATCGCCTCGGGCCCGCCGCGGGAGAGGAACACCATTGCCGCGCGGATCTTCGGCCCCATGCTCCCTTCGGGAAACTGCCCCCCGGCCAGGTGCTCCGCGCACTCGGCCATCGTCAGCCTGGGGAGCCTTCGCTGGGACGGCCTGCGATAGTCCAGGCAGACCATCTCCTCGTCGGTATCGATCACGAAGACGTCCGCCCCGAGCTGCGAGGCGAGGATCGCCGAGGTATGATCCTTGTCGATCACCGCCTCCACTCCCTTCGTGATGTCGTGGTCGTTGAATACGGGGACGCCGCCCCCTCCCGCCGCGATGACCACGAGTCCCCGGTCGACGCAGGCGCGGATCGCCTCCAGCTCCACGATGCCCTGCGGCTCGGGTGAGGCCACCACGCGGCGGAACCCGCGGGAGGAATCCTCCGTGATCACCCAGTTGAAGATGTCCCGGTAGCGCGCGGCCTCGTCGCGCGTGTAGAACGGACCGATCGGCTTCGTCGGCCGCTGGAAGGCCGGGTCGTCCTTGTCCACGAGCACCTGCGTCACCAGCGAGACGACGGGCGTCGAGAGCCCCTCCGCCTGGAGCGCCTGCCAGAGGGCGTACTGGAGCACGTAGCCGATTTCTCCCTGCGTCGAGGCCACGCAACAGTCGAGCGGCATCCGGTAGGCGTGCGCCGCGGCCAGCTCGGAGCGGACGAGCGTCGCGCCGACCTGCGGGCCGTTGCCGTGCGTCAGCACGATGCGGTACCCCGCGCGGATCAGCCGCACGACGACCCCCGCCGTATCGACCGCGTTCTGGAACTGCTCCTGTGCGCTCACCGGCACGCCCGCCCGTATCAGGGCGTTGCCTCCCACCGCGATGAGGACCAGGGAACCCACGCGTCAGTTCCTGAGCAGCTCGAGCATGATCGCTTTTTGAACGTGGAGGCGGTTCTCCGCCTGCTGGAAGACGACGGAGGCCGGGGAGTCGATGATCTCGTCGGTCACCTCTTCGCCGCGGTGGGCCGGGAGGCAGTGCATGAAGACGGCGCCGGAGGCGGCGTAGGCGAACAGGGCGCGGTTCACCTGGTAAGGGGCAAAGACCTTCCGGCGCAGGACCGCCTCTTCCTCCTGTCCCATGCTCGTCCACGTGTCCGTGTAGACGACGCCGGCCCCCCGCACGGCTTCCACGGGGTCGTCCACGAGGTCAATCCTGGCGCCCGTTGCCGCGGCGATCTCCCTGGCCCGCGCGAGGATCGCCCCGTCGGGACGGTACGCGGGGGGGGTGCCGAGCGTGAAGGCCGCCCCCAGCTTCGCCGCCGCGAGCAGGAGCGAGTTGGCCACGTTGTTCCCGTCGCCGACATACGCGATCTTCAGCCCGCGGAGCGATCTCTTCGTCTCGAGGATCGTCATGAAATCCGCCATCGCCTGGCAGGGGTGCTCCCTGTCGGTGAGGCCGTTGATGACGGGGATCGAGGCGTGATCCGCCAGCGACGTGCAGATCGCGTGGGCGAACGTCCGGATCATGATCCCGCTCACCATCCGCTCGAGGTTCCGCGCGACGTCCTCGACCGATTCCCGCTTGCCGATATTGATGTCCGCGGGCGTGAGGAGGAGCGAATCCCCGCCGAGCTGTTTGATGCCCACCGTGAACGTCGTCCGCGTGCGGAGGGAGGGCTTCTCGAATATGAGCGCCATGATCTTCCCGTCAAGCGCCCGGCGGTACGCCCGGGGGCGCGCCTTGATCGTCCTGGCGAGCGCCAGGAGCGAGCGAATCTCACTTGCCGCGCAGTCGTCGATCGAGCAGAAGTCCCGTCCCCGCAATCCTCCCCGTTTTCGTGTCGCGGGCTTCGGTGTCACGTGTGGGCTCCTTGCAGTGGATTCTGTGGGCTCTGTCGTTGTATATTCCAATGTACGCAGAATTGCCATCGGGTTCAACGGAACGTCATGAACGTCGCATTCCAGGGAGTGCACGGCGCATACAGCGAGCAGGCGGCGCGCGGCATGCTGGGGAAAGGGATCAGCACCTCTCCCTGCGCCACGTTCGCCGAAGTCTTCGACCGGGTGGAGCGGCGGAGCGCGGACAGGGGGGTCATCCCCATCGAGAACTCGCTCGCCGGGAGCATACACGAAAACTACGACCTGCTCCTGGAGCGCGACCTCCACATCGTGGGAGAGACTCATCTCAGGATCGAGCACGCGCTCCTGGCCCCGCCGAAGAGCACGCTCGAGGGACTGACCACCGTCCGCTCGCACCCCCAGGCGCTGGCCCAGTGCAGCAGGTTCCTCCAGGCGCATCCGCGGCTCCGCCCACTCCCCTTCTTCGATACGGCGGGCGCCGCCGAGGCTGTCTCGCGCGAGGGAGAGCCGGAGGCTGCCGCGATTGCCGGCACCTATGCGGCGAAGCTCTACGGCCTCCGTGTCCTCAGGCGGAACATCGAGAACAGCGCAAGCAACTTCACCAGGTTCCTTGTCCTGGCGCGCGCGCCCTGGCGGTTTGCGCACGGGTCGGCGACGCGCTCGAGCATCGTCTTCACGCCCGCCGAGAACAGGCCCGGCATACTCTTCCATATCCTGGGGGTCTTCGCGCTCCGTGAGATCGATCTCCTGAAAATCGAATCGCGCCCCGATCCGCGCTCCCCGTTCGCCTACCTCTTCTATGCGGACATTGCCGGGGGCCCTCACGAGGACCGGGTCGCCCGCGCGTTCGACCACCTGCGGGAGATCGTCTCCCACTTCCGCCTCCTGGGGACGTACCCCGCCGCCCGCGTGCCTCTCCCCGTCCGCCGGCGCAGGGGCTAGCTTCCCGTGGCGCGGAGGATCAGGGGCCGGGGGGCCGCGTTCAACCCGCCGAACAGGTTCGAGGAGCTCTCCCGCGAAGTCCTCCCTGACGAGGAGGGAGAGGGGACCGCCGGGAGCGTCCCCACCCGCTATTTCACCGACACATCGCGCACGATACTCGCCCGCAACGACAGCCCGGACGTCCCGTTCACGTGGAGCATCAACCCCTACCGGGGGTGCGAGCACGGGTGCATCTATTGTTACGCGCGCCCGTCGCACGAATACCTCGGGTTCTCCGCCGGGGTGGATTTCGAGACGAAGATACTGGTCAAGCCCGACGCCCCGCGCCTCCTGGCGCGCGCACTCGGCGCCAGGACGTGGGAGCCGCAGGTCGTGGCCTTCTCGGGGAACACAGATCCCTACCAGAACGTCGAGCGCCGGCTCCGCCTCACGCGCCGGTGCCTTGAGGTGTTCCTGGAATACCGGAACCCGGTCAGCATCATCACGAAAAACGCCCTCGTCGTCCGCGACGCGGACATCCTCCAGGAGATGGCCCGGATGGACCTGGTTCACGTCATGCTCTCCGTGACGAGCCTCCAGGAGGGCCTCATCCGCGTCATGGAGCCGCGCACATCGACGCCCGCGCTCCGCCTCCAGGCAATTGGAGAACTCGCCGCGAGGGGGATCCCCGTCGGCGTCAATGTGGCGCCCGTGATCCCCGGGCTCACGGACGAGGAGATCCCCGCGATCGTGGCCGCGGCTGCCGAGCGCGGCGCACGGGCGGCGTCCTACATTCTTGTCCGGCTCCCGGGACCCGTGGAGCGCCTCTTCGTCGAATGGCTCGAGCGCGAGCTTCCCGCGCGAAGCGCGCGCGTGCTGGGGCGGATTCGCCAGGTGCGCGCAGGGGCGCTCACGGACTCGCGCTTCCACAGGCGGATGTCGGGGGAAGGGGAGATCGCGGATGCGATCGGCGCGCTCTTCGCGCTCGCCGCGTCGCGTGCAAAGCTCTCCACACGCTGGCTCCCCCTCTCCACCGCGCACTTCAGGCGGAAGCGCGCGGGGCAGGGAGACCTCTTCGATCGTTGAATGTCGCGGCCGATCTCCGTATCTTTGAGTTCCGACAAT
>Ga0335081_10013371_pt1 | contig 13274 bp, 12 predicted proteins | sample Lox_Sample_35_FD_206713 | JGI IMG/M metagenome (GOLD analysis project Ga0335081, IMG submission 206713) | Soil microbial communities from Loxahatchee National Wildlife Refuge, Florida, United States - Lox_Sample_3.5 | ecosystem: Environmental > Terrestrial > Soil > Wetlands | place: USA...
CGCGCCACTGCGCCTCTCCCGGGAGCGCGGGCATGATCACCGGGGCGATCGACGGCGGCGCGTAGCTCGCGACGCGAAGCTGCCTGCCGGAACCCACTCGCGGGAGCCGCTTGAGCGGTGGGCCTCCGGTCGCGGGCGCGTTCAGTGAGTAGTAGATGCTCTCGATGTCCGAGACCACGCCAGCGGCGCCGTTGTCGCGCAGCCACTCGACCGCCCGGACCCCGAACGAGACATTCGAGGGTCCCGCCATCGCGCCGCAGAACGACACCACCAGATCAAGGAGGAGGATCAGCGCGGTGAGGACCACGATCCGGCGCGCCCGGAGCCGACGCGCCGAGCGCCGGCGACGCGGTCGGACGCGGGGCCGCGAGGTAACTGGCCGCGACGGACCTTGTGGACGCCTCGCGCGCGGAGCCGCCCGTGGATAGCGACCCAGTTCGTAGGCGATGATCCGGGCCTCGTAAGGTTCGATCGCCTCGCGACTGGGGCTAGGCATTTCCGTTCTGGACGCGTTTCGACCGCCCGCCGGTGGCTCCTTCCAGTCAGCGGGCTCGTGAGACCTTTCTAAGCTCAGCGCACGTACACGGCGAAAAAGTCCCGGTCGTCGGGCGTCAGGTACCGGGTCGGCGAACGGTCCATGTCGGCGAGCAGGTTTGCCGGGTGGTGCGCGCCGGGATAGCGATAGGTGATGAAGCTCGTCCAGTAAGTGTTGATGTCGAGTTCCATCGCCCGGACGGCCCCGGCGCGGATCATGATCGCCGCCAGCGAGCTGACCGTCTGGTCGTTGGCGGCCGCGTAGATCAGGTTGCCGTGGCGGTCGACGCCGACGGCCGACCGCCAAACCATGGTCGCCTTGCCGAGCGTCGCCCCCCACTGCGGACCGTCGGAGAGGTTAGGGTTCGGGCGGCCGCCGTCGACGATCAGCGGCAGGTTCTGGCGCGCGTACAGGATGTTGGATGAAACGTCGGATCCCCCATGCCAGGAGATCACGGCGACGCGGCCGTCGCGGTAGCGGACGATCGTCGCGGTGTCGCGCTTCATCGGCGCGTAGGTGTGCCCGTTATAGGCGAACCCGCCCCGGGAATCCCTGAGCTTGAACGCGCTGTTGAAGGTCGCGACGAGGCCCGAGCGAGCACTCACCGGGACGTCGGCCGGCCCGCGCGAGCGCATCGTCACCGAGGGCTCGGATATGCCCGGGTAAAGCATCACGCGCGTGCGCGTGTGATCGATCCAGGCAACCCCTGCGACGAGCTGAGGATACGCCGGCTCGTGGCGGAAGCTTGTGATCAGCACCGGCGGGTGTGAGCCCCCGGCAGCGAACGTTGGGTGCCAGACGCCTTCGCCCGGGAGTGCGGGACGAATGACCGGCGCGATGGTCGGCGGGCGGTAGTACCGGATCCGCGGTCCGGCGCGAACGAAGGACCGCGGGATTTGACCCGACGGCCTAAGCGCGACGGCGCCGGACTGCGCCGGCAGTGCCTTCAGCCCCGGACCGCCCCTGCTCGGGGCAGTCAGTGAGTAGTAGAGGTTCTCGACGCGGTCGACGAGACCCCGCGCGCCGTTGTCGCGCATCCACTCCACCGTCCGGATCCCGATGCCCGAATCCGATCGTCCGGTAATCGCGTCGAGGTAGGAAACGGATACCGGCACGAGGCAGATCAAGGCTGCGATCGCTGCGATTCGGCGAACACGAGTCACTCGTCCCGTCGGCCGCGAACGCCGATGCGAGGGCACAAAAATGGTGCGACGGTGTGAGAGCTCGACCGATTCTGGCGCCCGGACTGTCATCGTCGGCAACGTTGTCACACCACCGGCGAAGGAGCGTAAGGAAATTCTGAGAGCGTCCTCATTACTGTGAGCGTCCTCATTACTGTCAAAGGCTGGGCTTACACAACCCACTTACCTTCCCGTCATGGAGCCGGCCACTGCAGGCAGCCTGCGCCTGCGCGCGGAGCGACGGAGTCGCCTGGGCGCTGTGATCGTGACGCTGCGGCCCAAGCAGTGGATCAAGAACGTGCTCGTGATCGCCGCGGCGGGAGCGGCTGGCGCGCTCGGCCACGATGACACTCCCGGACGCGTGACGGTGGCGTTTGCGTCGTTCTGTTTCCTGGCATCTGGCATCTATGCGATCAACGACGTCCGCGATGCGGACGAGGATCGGCGCCATCCCCGCAAGCGCTTCCGGCCGGTCGCCGCCGGAGAGCTCGACCCCCGGTTCGCCACCGGTCTGGGGCTGTCGCTGGTGATCTTCGGGCTTCTCCTGTGTGCCGCGATCGGGCCGCTGGTCGCGCTCGTCGGAATTGGCTACGCTGCCCTCACTCTGTCGTACACGCTCGTGTGGCGACACCTGTTCGTGTTCGACATCTTCGCGGTGGCAGGTGGGTTCGTGTTGCGCGCCGTCGCCGGCGGCACCGCGGCACCCGTGACGCTGTCCCGCTGGTTCCTGCTGGTCGTGACGAGTTCTGCGGTGTTCGTGGCCGCGGCCAAGCGTTACGCGGAGCAGTGCCGGACCGAGGCTCCAAGCGATCGGCGAAGACGGGTGCTCGACTCCTATAGCCCGAGGGCGCTTGAGCTGGTCATCGCGGGCGCGACCGTCGTGGCCCTGCTCGCGTACTGCATGTGGGCGTTCTCGCTGCCCGACGTCCGAGGAGTCCCGTGGCGACCGCTGACGATCTTGCCGTTCGCCGGCTGCCTGCTCCGCTACGGCGATCTCGTCCACCGTGGCGCCGGCGAGGCACCCGAGGACGTGCTGATGTCCGACCGGCCACTGCAGCTCGCTGGCCTGGCGTGGCTGGCGCTGTTTGCACTCGAGGTCCATGCGGCGAGCTGAGGCAACCCCAGTTCATTCGCGCACGATCGAGCCGGCGCACTCGGTCGTCAGTGGGTGGAGCGGATGTCAGCGGGCGAGTGTGACGATCGTGCGCCCGCACGGCATCGACGGCCTGCGCGCGTCGCTGGAGTCCGCCGGCCACCGCCAGGCCCTTCCGCGCGGACTGGGTCGGAGCTACGGCGATGCTGCGCAGATCTCGGGTGGGCTCGTCATTGACATGACCCGGCTGAAAGGGATCGATTTCGACCACGAGGGCGGCACGGTGACCGTGCAAGCCGGGGTGACGATCGGGGAGCTTCTGCGTGAGGGAGTACCCACGGGCTGGATGGTCCCGGTGGTGCCGGGCACTCAGCATGTGACCGTCGGCGGTGCGGTTGCGAGCGACATCCACGGCAAGAACCACGGCACGGCGGGAACGTTCGGGGCGCACGTCGAGGCGATCTCACTGCTACAGGCCGACGGTGCGCTCGTCGAGCTTCGGCCCGGGCAGGAAGAAGGGCTGTTCGAGGCGACCCTCGGGGGGATGGGACTGACGGGCATCGTCGTGGACGCACGCCTCAAGCTCCGTCCGATCCGGGGGGCGATGCTGTCGGTCGACGCCGACAAGGTCAACTCGCTGGACGACGCGCTTGCCGCGCTTTCCGCGCCCGGAGGGTCCTATCGCGTCGCCTGGCTCGATCTGCTGTGCACTCAGCCGGGAAGGGGGGTCGTCACGCGCGCGGAGCACCTCGATGCTCCGGGCGACGGTCCGCCGGTGGTGCGCTCGCGTGCGACCGTCCCGCGCGCTTGGCCGACTGGCGCGCTCCGGCCGGCGGTGGTTCGCGCCTTCAACGCGCTCAAGTACGCGACCGCGCCGCGAAATGAGCGAGGGCGGCTCGAGCCGTTCGGCCGCCACATGTTTCCGCTCGACTCGCTCGAGGCGTGGCCACGTCTGTACGGCCCTCACTGCTTCCTCCAGTACCAGTTGGTCGTGCCGTCCGGTTCCGAGCGCGTGCTCGACCGTGTGATCGAGCGACTGCGGCGAGAGCGGGTTCCGTGCTACCTGGCCGTGCTGAAGGACTTCGGTCCCGCGAACAGCGCGCCGCTGTCCTTCCCGCTCCAAAGGTGGACGCTCGCGTTGGACATACCTCGAAGCGCGCCGGGGCTCGAGTGGCTGCTCGAAGAGTTCGATCACGCAGTCGCCGAAGCCGGCGGGCGTGTCTACCTGACCAAGGACGCCCGGCTGGGTCAGGAGATGCTGCAGGCGATGTACCCCCGACTCGATGAGTGGCGCGCAGCGCGCGACCGCGTCGATCCGGAGCGGGTCTGGTGCTCGGATCTCGCTCGCCGGGTGGGGCTCGCGTGAGCGATGCGCTCCTCGTCGGTGGAACTTCGGAGATCGGGCTCGCGATCGTCCGGCGACTCGCGCCCCAACGCGTGTGGCTACTCGGGCGCGACCCGGATCGGCTCGCTCAGGCGGCGACCACGATCGACGCCCAGGCGATCGAGGTTGGTCTGCTCGACGCCGACGACGTCCCGTCACACCGGCAGGCGATCGACCGGGCATTCGCCGACGCCGACGGATTCGACGTCGTCGTGATCGCCGTCGGTGTGCTCGGCGGCCAGGCGGGACTCGACGCCGATACGGACGAGGCGATCGAGGTGATGCGCGTGAACTTTGTCGGCGTGGGGTCCCTGCTGCTCGAATCTCTTCGCCAGCTAAGGCAGCGCGACAAGGGGACGCTGATCTTGGTTTCGTCGGTCGCCGCCGAACGGGCCCGCGCCTCGAACCCCATCTACGGAGCGGCCAAGGCGGGCCTCGACGCGCTTGCTCAGGGCCTGTCCGACACGACCGCATCGAGCGGCGTGCGGGTGCTCGTCGTCCGCCCGGGATTCGTCAAGAGCCGAATGACCGCCCGCGTAGAGCCGGCACCGCTCGCGACCACGCCGGAGGCGGTCGCCTCGGCGACGGTCGCTGCTCTGGGCGGACGCGCCCACACGATCTGGGTGCCTGGCCGGTTGCGACTGATCTTCGCGATCCTGCGGCATCTGCCCCGGAGCGTCTACCGGAGGCTTCCGTTGTGAGACCCAACGTGCTCCTGGTCGACGTCGGCATCGCGATCGTCGCAGCAATCGTCGTCTTGACGATTACGCCCGGACTCGCTGTGGCGTCAATGATCGCGATCGCCGTGCTCGCCGCCTGCGCGGTCAGCTTCACGCGCGAGTCGCGCCGCCAACACCGCTCTCAGGCACCGCGGCGTGGCAATCGCAGACGACTCCGTGATTGATCGCTCCTGTCAACGGGCGGCGGTTGGCCCGGGTATGACTCGGGGGATTGACCAGGGACACACGGGCGCGACGGCCCGTGCGCCGCGGGACGATGACGCTACCGTCAATCGTCGAGTCAGGAGCCCTCGTGTCAGCCACCAGCACGTCCAGTAAGGCCGTCTCAGCTCAAGACGCAGCGATCCGCCCGTTCCAGGTCGAATTTTCGGACGAGGCGATCGACGATCTTCGCCGCCGGATCGCCGATACGCGGTGGCCCGACAAGGAGACGGTGGCGGATGTGTCGCAGGGCGTCCAGCTGGCGACGATGCAGGCGCTGGCGCGCTACTGGCTCGCCGACTACGACTTCGGGCGGGTCGAGGCGACGCTGAACGCACTCCCGCAGTTCCTGACCGAGATCGACAGCCTCGACATCCACTACCTCCACGTCAAGTCGCCTCACGCGGACGCGTTGCCGATGATTGTCACGCACGGCTGGCCGGGCTCGATCATCGAGCAGTTGAAGATCATCGAGCCGCTGACCAATCCCACCGCGCACGGCGGAAGCGCGGCGGACGCGTTCGACCTGGTGATTCCCTCGCTGCCGGGCCACGGGCTCTCGGCCAAGCCCACCACGACGGGCTGGGATCCCGCACGCATCGCGCGGGCCTGGGTCGTTCTGATGAAACAGCTCGGATACACCCGGTTCGTGGCGCAGGGCGGCGATTGGGGCGCGGCGGTCACTCAGTCGATGGGCGTGCAGGCCGCTCCCGAGTTGCTCGGCATTCACTCAAACATGCCGGGGACTGCGCCGCTTGATCTCGTACCCATGTTTGAGCATGGCGATCCGCCGCCGGACGGTCTCTCGAGCGAGGAGTTACGCGCCTACGAGCAGCTCAGCGGTTTCTACGCCAAGCATGTCGCCTACGCGCAGATCATGTCGACGCGCCCGCAAACCCTTTACGGCCTGGCGGACTCGCCCATCGATCTGGCGGCATTCATGCTCGACCACGGCGACGGAACCGGACAGCCCGGGCTTGTGCAGCAGGTCCTCGACGGGCACTCGCCGGGCGCCCTCACGCGCGACGACATCCTCGACAACATCTCCCTGTACTGGCTGACCAACACGGGTGTTTCCGCCTCTCGTCTGTACTGGGAGAACAAAGCGGACTTCTTCGACGCCAAGAAGATCTCGATCCCATTCGCGATCAGTGTGTTTCCGGACGAGCTGTACCAGGCACCGCGGAGCTGGGCGGAGCGCGCGTACCCGAACAACCTCATTTACTTCAACGAGGTCGAAAAGGGCGGCCACTTCGCGGCCTGGGAGCAGCCCGCGCTGTTCACCGTCGAGATGCGAGCTGCGTTCCGGTCACTGCGCTGAGCACGTCCAGACATGCCAGGCCCTTGATTGTGTAATCAGCAGCCGTACGCCTGACGCAGGCGAGCGCGGTCGCCGCGGTGGGTATGGCCCGCCGCGATCACGCGGATCTGCCCGGCGTAGTCCTCACAGGCGGATTGCTCACGATCGAGCGCTGCGGCGTAGGCGGCGAACGCGAGCTCACGATCCGCTGCGCACGCCCGACAGAACCGCTCGTAAGCGTCCCTCACCTCCCCGCATGCGGTGCGCCAGTCGCAGTACAGCTCGATCAGGCGGTCGACGAGCAGCTCTTCAACTCTCACGGTGCTTCCTCGGCGACCACGACCACGCCGGGGGGCGCGTCGAGCAAGTCCACCGTTCTACGCGCCGCTTCGTCGATGTGGATACGCGGTGGCGCGGGGATCCGGCCGTTGCCGGAGTACGTTCCCCGGCCGTAGAAGGTTCCGTACCGGATGACCACGCCGCGGGCGTCGAGCACCATGCTCTCGTGCTCCGCGACGGCCTCTCCGCCGGCCGGCGGCATCCAGGCGATGCTCTGCGCGACGAACCGCCTCACTCCTGCGTCCCACTTCGCCGACAGGAGGTTGAGGGTCCCCTCGGTGCGGATCCGATTGTTGCCGTCGGAGAACTCGGGAATTCGCTCGACGTCGTCGGGCAGGTCGGTCATCTGGTGCATGACCAGATCAGGGCCGAAACCTTTGACGGCATCATGCAGCCGACGCTCGTCGAACACATCGCAAAGCACCGGCTCGGCCCCGAGCTTCCGGAGCGACGCCACCTTTTCGGGAGACCGCGTCATCCCGGCCACCACGTGACCCTGAGAGACGAGCAACGGGATCAACCGGACGCCGATCACTCCACTGGCGCCGGCAAGAAAGATTCGCATGGTTCACAGCTCCTTGTCGTTGACCTGCCGGACCTGGTGGAGTTCTTGGCCCGGCAGGCGAGTCAAAGGTAGGACGTCCTTGGACTCCTGAGAAGGACCAATCCCCGGCTGGACGGACGGACCAACTCGGCGCTCGGCGCCTGGCGCTCGACATTGCGATCTGGTTCGCTTAGCCGGTGGACATCCAACTGACGCTCGATAGGGCAGCGCCGCTACGCGCGCAACTGGAGCGCGAGCTGCGCGCGGCGATTCGCGCAGGCCGGCTTCGTGCGGGCGCGAGACTACCCCCAACTCGGGTGCTCGCGGCCGAGCTACAGGTATCGCGCGGGGTGGTTGTCGAGGCGTACTCGCAGTTGATTGCCGAGGGCTATCTCGTGGCCGGCGCCGGGAGGGGAACGAGCATCGCTGACGGGCTCGCGCAGCAACCCCCCGCTCCGCGAGCCCCCTCCGGTCAGCGACGCCGCGTTCGCTACGACCTGCGCAGCGGAGTGCCGGATCTTTCCTTCTTTCCGCGGCGGGAGTGGCAATCGGCAACCACCACCGCTCTGCGGGAGCTGCCGGACGCGGCTCTCTCCTACGGGTCGCGGCGAGGACTGCGTCAGCTACGGATCGCATTGGCCGACTATCTAGGACGCGTGCGGGCTGTCGTCGCTGACCCCGAGCGGCTGTTTATCGCCGCCGGCGCCGCGCACGCGATGGGGATCCTGTGGCATACCCTCCGCCAACGAGGGGCGAGGCGGATCGCGCTCGAGGACCCGGTGTGGCGTGCGCTGGCCGGAACGGTCGCGCACGCCGGGCTCGAGGCCGTACCGGTGCCGGTCGACGACCGCGGCCTCGACGTGGCGCAACTGGGCGGCCTCAGCGTGGACGCCGTGGTCCTGTCACCCGCCCACCAGTACCCGACCGGAGCCGTGCTTGCGCCGGAGAGGAGAGCGGAGCTCATCTCGTGGGCGCGGCGTCGCGGGACGTTGATCGTCGAAGACGACTACGACGCCGAGTACCGCTACGACCGCGATCCGATCGCGGCCCTCCAGGGACTCGCTCCGGAATGCGTGGCCTACGTTGGAACCGCCACCAAGACGCTCGCCCCGGCGGTGCGTCTCGGATGGGTCCTGGTGCCGAGCCACCTGGTCGGCGAGATGGCCATGCAGCACGGCGTCGCGAGGGCGGTGCCGAGCGTACTGATCCAGGCCGCCTACGCGACGCTGCTCGAACGCGGAGATATCGATCGTCACCTTCGCCGCACCCGTCGGCATTACCACGCTCGCCGCAATGTGCTGATCGACGCGCTGGCCGAACAGCTGCCGGCGGTGTCCGTCCGCGGGGCTGCGGCCGGCCTCCACCTGATCGCCTGGCTCCCTGATGGGGCCGATGAGAACGGGGTCGCCGACGCCGCAGCCGATCGCGGCGTCGCCGTCCTGACGCTCCACGGGGACTGCTCGGTTACCGCGCCGCTCGGGCCGGCGCTACTGCTCGGCTATGGGCTGATCGCCGAAACGGCAATTCCAAATGCGGTCCAACAGCTGGCGATGGCGATCGATCAGTAGACCGCTTGGTCCAGCCACAGACAGCATGGTTGGTCCTCCTCAAGGCACCGAATTGACCATACGATCGCTTTCCGCAGCAAAGCCAGGGCAGGCGGGATCTCACCATGGAAGTCCGACGGACCAACCGCGCACTCGTCATCGGGGCTCACGGGGTGCTAGGGGCGCTCACCGTCCGGATGTTCGCGTCGGCGGGCTGGGACGTTCATTCCGCGGCTCGTCGCCCACGGCCCGGGCAGACTGAGATCGACCTCGACCGCCCGGCCTCGATCGCGGCCGCGTGCGACGGCTACGAGCTCGTGGTGAACACCGTGCCACACCCGGACCTGCTCGCCGAGCGACACATCCTCGAACGTGGCGGCACGCTGATCAATGTCTCCGCCTTGCCCGCGGCCGCCAGTCGCGCGCTCCGCGGCGTCGCGGCCGGCGCGACAGGCACCGTGCTGATGAACGCGGGTCTCGCGCCGGGAGTGACCACGGTGGTCGCCACCGATTTGCTCAGGCTCAATCCCGACGCTGACGAGCTCGAGCTCGTCTTCACGCTCTCGAGCGAGATCCCCCGGGGACCGGCCAGCGCGGACTTCATCCACCGCGGGCTCACGGGAGTCGCTCGCCACCGAACCACGCGGGTTCCCTTGCCCAGCCCGTTCGGCGAGCGTGCCTGCCTCGGATTCGGCGAGGGCGACGCGGGCTGGCTTGGCGGCGTCGCCGAGGGGCGGATCGTCTGTCAGTACATCTGCCTGAACGAACTCGATGTTCACGAGCGGCTGCTCGAGCTCAACCGGGACGGTGGGATAACCATGCCGCCCCGGTTCCTGATCGGGTCGCGGAAGCCGCCGGTCGGTGGTTTCGCCAGTGACGAGCCGGTTGCTCACTGGATCGCCGCGATCAGACGCGGACGGCGCTTAGGGGCGCGCACTGTCGAGTGCACCGGCGACTATCTGCACGCTGCGAAGAGCGCGGTCGTGTTCGCCGACGTCCTGCTCGGCCGGCAGCGAAGCGGCGGATGCTTCGACCCGGACGAGATCTGCACGCTTGCCGACATCGAGCCCGCGCTGCGCAACGCGGGCATCACGATCGTTTCACGGCTCGGATGACGCGTCACGCGGCGCGGGCAACCGCGTGTCGTCCGGTCTGCTCCAGAGCGCGTCTTCCAGCTTCGATCGCGCTGGCGAAGGACACCTCTGACAGGCAGCCGTCCGCGGCGACCTGATCGCCACACAGGAAGATCCCGTCGCCGCAATCGATAGCCGGACGATCACGCCACGTGGTTCCGGGTAGGTCGAGCGCGCCGCTGCGGCCGTCCATGACTTGCCGTCGGCGCCAGGTAACCCGCTCACGCCAATCCTCAAAGGAGGCGTCGAGCAGCTCCTCCACACGAGTCGCCGCGACCTCCGGGCTCTCGCCGGGCCGGATCGGCATCTGTCCCTGCACGAGTGCCTCGCCGGCAGGCGCGAGCGACGGGTCCTGTGCCGTATAGCGCTCGATCCAGCCGGCGCTCTCGAGGTCGGAGACGATCCAAGGGTCGCCGCGCTGGTCGCGGAGCCCTAGGTCGAGGCATACGGTGTGGCCGCTCGGCCACCGCAGGGTGTCGTCCTTGAGCAGCGCCCGCGCGTCGCGGAGCTCGAGCGCGACGATCACCGGCGGAACCGGTAGCGCGTCAACGCGTTTGCCGGTGATGATCTGGACGCCCAGGCCCCGGGCACGGCGCTCGAGCGATTCGACGAGGCTCGTCCAGCCGCCGATGATGAACCGGGCGGCCGGCCGGGGAGAAAGGAGGAGCCGCTGGGTGCGTGCCCACACGAACGCGGCAGACAGCTCGCCCGGGTGGTGGTAGAAGGTGTAGACGCCCGCGAGGGCCGAGAGGAAATTGGCGGTGCGTTCGTCCGCGTGGTCGGCAACCCAGGAGCGGAAATCCTGGTCGACCGGCGCGGCTCGTCCTCGGAGGCGCAGGCCGGGCGGGATCAGGCTCAAGGGTGGAGTGCGGTGGACAGCTCCGGAGTAGCGAAAGCGAACGCCGGTCAGCGGCGGCCGGGCGACCGGTGGCATCAGCTTTCGCTGGGTGAGCCAATCCCAGAGAACGCCGCCCGTGTAAATCGCGTGCGGTCCGAGGTTGGCCTTGTACGGACCGTCGGTGTTGCGGGCCCGGCCACCGAGCTGGCCATGGGCCTCAAACAGCCTCACGTCCGAGCCGGCCTCGGCGCAGGTGATTGCCGCGACGAGCCCGGCGAGCCCGCCTCCTATGACTGTGATCTCGTTCATGGGCGAAGACGCTACGCCCGAGCTGGCTCTCCGTACAGTTCCAGTTGTGGCCGATTCGAAAGGGCCAGTTGGTCTCCTGGTGGAGCTCGACCGCCGCGGCGAGCAGCCGCTCTACGAGCAGCTCGAGCGCTGGTTGCGCGACGCGATCCGCGACGGCCGTCTAGCCGCCGGCGCGCGGCTGCCGTCAAGCCGCGGGCTGGCGGCCGAGCTCGGTGTCTCGCGCGGGGTCGTCACCTCGGTGTACGCGCAGCTCGCCGCAGAGGGTTATCTGGACAGCCGCCAGGGCGCGCCGGTCCGCGTCGCGCAGGCGGTGCGCGCCCAACCGCCCCGACCGCCGGCGCCACCGCTCACGCCCAAGTTCGCCTACGACTTCACCCCCGGACTGCCGGATCTCGCCGGGTTCCCGCGCGATCGCTGGCTCCGCTCGCTGCGGGCAGCGTGGCGCGACACGCACCTCGATGCCGTCGGATATGGCGACCCACGCGGGGCGCCCGAACTCCGCGAAGCGCTCGCCGACTACCTGGGCCGAGTTCGCGGCGTTGCCGCCGATCCCGAGCACCTGATCGTGTGCACCGGCTTTCGCCAGGGCCTGGCGCTCACGTGCCGCTGGCTCCTGGCCAGCGGGATCGATCGCGTAGCTCTGGAAGAGCCCGGCTGGCACGCCCAGCGACTCATCGTCGAGGAGGCGGGCATCCAGGTGACGCCGGTTCCGGTGGACCACTACGGCATCGATATCGACGCGCTGAAGCGCAGCGGCGCCGATGCGGTGATCGTAACCCCGGCACACCAGTTCCCGACCGGGGCCGTGCTCGCGGCACCACGGCGCTCGAGGCTCATCGAGTGGGCTGAACAGGGGGATCGGCTGATCATCGAGGATGACTACGACGCCGAGTTATGCCGTGAGCGGGTCGGCTCCCTGCAAGGCCTCGCGCCTGACCGGGTGCTCTACATCGGGTCCGCGAGCAAGCGGCTGACCCCGGGGATGCGGCTGGGCTGGATGCTCCTGCCCTCCTGGCTGTCGTGGGCGCTGATCAGTGCCAAGGCGATCGAGGACGCCGGCTCAGAAGTCGCCGGTCAACTTGCGCTGTCTGACTTCATCGTCCGCGGCGAGCTCGAGCGCCATCTGCGCCGTATGCGGGTGCGCTACCAGCAACGCCGGACCAAGCTCCTGGCCGCGCTGGCCCAGGAGTTGCCGGCCTGGCGGCCCATGGCAACGGCCGACGGGCTCTACCTGACCGCGGTCCTACCCGACGAGCTCGACGAGCCGGCGCTCCTGGCGGCCGCTGCCCGCCGCAGCGTCGGCCTCGAAGGGCTGTCGCTGCACAGCTACACGGGAGACTGCCCGCCCGGCGTCGTGCTCGGCTGCGGGTACATGGCCGAGCCGGCCATCGAACGCGGGATCGAACTGCTTGCCAAGGTGGTCGCCGGCACGTCGGGCTAGCCATCTATGGATAGACAGCCCCGGAATGCGCGCGGCCGCGTCACCACGCGGGGAGGAGGCGGTCGACATCCAACGAGAGCCGCGTGCACCGCTGCTCGATGCGAGCCAGCTGCTCGAGGCGGGCGCGCGCATGCTGCTCGCCGCTTCGCCGGTCGCTGGTCGCGCGCTCGAGCGCACCCACGATCGCCTCGATCGCCTCGTCCACTGTCGCACTCAACTCGCGTTCGTACTCGCGAACCGCTTCCCCGACACGACCGGCCAGCTCCGAGCGCAGTCGACCGGCGTGCCGGTCGGTCATCTCGATCAGGCGCTGCTCGGCGTCCCGAACCACGAGCCGACGGCCGAGTGCACCCGGGGTGATCGTCCGTCCGAACCCGACGAGCACGTCGAGCGCGTGCTCGACGTCCTTGAGCTTGAACGAGAATCGCGACGGCGCGCGCAGGCCGGTTTCGGGGAGAACCTCGCTCGCGCGGACGCCGAAGACGTTCTCTGCCGCTTCCTGGACCTGCTCGAGGATCCGCTCGATGCGTTGCGCATAGCGTTCTTCGAGTTCGGTTAGCTGATCGGCGATCGCGCCCTCGAACTGCGGGATCAGCCGCTCGAACTCGGATCGGATGTTCGAGTTGATCCAGGCTTCGAGTTCGGCGGACAGCTCGCGCGGGGCGGGTCTCGCGCCAAGCTCCTCGAGA
>Ga0335081_10013372_pt1 | contig 13273 bp, 12 predicted proteins | sample Lox_Sample_35_FD_206713 | JGI IMG/M metagenome (GOLD analysis project Ga0335081, IMG submission 206713) | Soil microbial communities from Loxahatchee National Wildlife Refuge, Florida, United States - Lox_Sample_3.5 | ecosystem: Environmental > Terrestrial > Soil > Wetlands | place: USA...
GGTTTTCCTGCCTCCTGCCCCAAAGGGGCTTTTCTTCTCTATTCGATTTCTCACTCAGCGCTCCCGCGCTGGGCTAACCCAGATTCGCCCTGCCGGGTTTCGTGTAGCCCATCCGCCAGGAACCACGATGCAGCAAGCGCCGTAGGCGCGGCCGAATTTAGCCCGCCACGGAAGTGGCGGGTAAGGGGCGCAACCGTTCCGCGAGCGCGAGGGAGCACCGCGACTGAGCGCGAGCAAGGACCTGTTCGGGTGGGCTGCCCGCCCCTTCGCCGATGTCGGGAGGGTTGGCATTTTTTGACTTTGACGAACGTCAACTGCCCCACCCTAACGTCGAACTGCATGACGTTAGGATGGGGCACCCTCGAGATTCCTGCTGGAATCAAGGACTCTGTTCACTCGGCGCGTTCGGCTGGGCTACCCGCCGCGCCTACCTGAGCCACCCGCCAGAGAGGATCATGGAAACTCGGGGACAGACGGAACGTTTCAGCGTTTAACGTTCCCTCGGTTCTTCTAAGCAGCCCGACTTAACCCACGGAACGACGAACACGATGCAGTCCCGGGCGGTGCCGGTTGCCGCACGCTATTGGGTGATTTTTTTCGCTTGACAGATGTTATAACTACACAATATTGTACTGTACAGTATATTATCGTATAGAAATATAAGACACGCTTGCCGTCCAGAGCGACAAGCGCAAAAAGCGAGCCCTTCGGAAATGTGCCCCGAGGCCGCCAGGAACCGCCGCTAACTCCTTTGTTTGACTGTTGTTACCCGTAAGTCCTTTAGATGACTGTATTTGGCAAATACAGTGATTTAAATGACTTAAAGTCCCTTTATTTGACTGTATTTACAGGCGCGGTTTTTGGAAATTGCTGAGCCGCAGGCACTTGCGAATTGGACCAGGGGGAGGGGGTACCCCGAGTACCGAGTTGCGAGTACCAAGTACCGAGTACCAAGATCAGCGCGCTCAGTTGTCCAGGTGCTGCTTCTTGAGTCGGCGCAGCAGCGACGTAGGATGGATCCCCAGGATGCGCGCGGCCTGGGTTTTGTTCTGGCCGCTGGCGTTGAGCACCTCGTCGATGTAGCGTTCCTCGAGTTCGCGCAGGGTGACGAACTGATGGCCGGTGGGTGAGAGTTCGTCGCACTGAGAGAGCGGGCTGGGGGCGATCTCCGCGATGTAGTCGCGGATCTCCTCCGGCAGGTAGGCGGCGTCGATGTCGCCTTCGGTCGCCAGGATCATGGTGCGCTCGATGACGTTCTTCAGTTCGCGGATGTTGCCCGGCCAGGGATACTTGGTCAGCAGTTCCGCCGCCATCGGGGTGAAGCCGGTGAAGGTTTTCTTCAGCTCGCGGTTGAAGCGCTGCATGATGTCGAGCGCCAGGGGGACGATGTCCTCTTTGCGATCGCGCAACGGGTGCAGCACGATCGGGACAACGTTCAGCCGGTAGTAGAGATCTTCGCGGAACTTGCCTTCGGCGATGGCCGCCTTCAGGTCTTTGTTAGTGGCGGCGATGATGCGCACGTCCACGTTGATGGGGCGCGTGCCGCCCAGGCGCGTGAACGATCCTTCCTCGAGCACACGCAGCAGCTTGGCTTGCGTGCTCATGGACATGTCGGCGATCTCGTCCAGGAAGAGTGTCCCGTGGTTGGCGCGCTCCAGCAGGCCTTCCTTGCGGCGGCGCGCGTCGGTGAAGGCGCCCTGCTCGTAGCCGAAAAGTTCGCTTTCGAGCAGGGTGTCGGGAATGGCGGCGCAGTTCAGTTCGAGCAACGGCCCCTGTGCGCGCGAGCTGTGATAGTGGATCGCCTTGGCGAGGACTTCCTTGCCGGTGCCGCTCTCGCCCTGGATGAGGATGGTGGTCTTGTCGGCTTCGGAGGCCTTGCGTGCGATCTCGAGCAACTCCTTCACCTGTTCGTTGTGCGTTACGACTAGTCCGAAGTTGTAACGGCCCTTGGCCTTCTGCACACTCTCGGTCAGGCGCACGCGCAAGGCGAGCGTTTCGGTGGCGCGGCGAATGGTGTTGGAAAGATCGGCCAGGTGGAACGGCTTGATGAGATAGTCGTAAGCGCCGAGCTTCATGGCTTCCACGGCACGCTCGACTTGGTGGTAGGCGCTCATCATCAGCACGATTGCCGCTGGGTTCTGCTTCTTGATCTGCCGCAGAACTTCAATGCCATCGATGCCCGGCAGAACCACATCGAGCAGCGCCAGGTCCGGCTTTTCCTGCGCGTAGACCGCCAGCGCTTCTTCGCCCGAGCTGGCCAGGAAGACCTCGTAGCCTTCCTCGCGCAGGGCACGGCTGATGGTGCGCAGCGTAAGGGCTTCATCATCGACGACCAGCAGCGAATAGGACATCGTTCTCCTTCAGCTCACCAGCTCTTCTTCCGGCTCTGGCGCCGGCTGTCCCGCCTGTCGCACCGGAAGGTTGAAGCGCACGGTGGTGCCGCGGCTGGGAATGCTCTCGACTCCCATTTCCCCATGATGGTTGCGTACATAGGCCTGGCTGATGCTCAGGCCGAGGCCCGTTCCCTGGCCACGCTTGGTGGTGAAGAACGGCTCGAAGATGCGCGGCAGGATGTCGGAGGCAATGCCGCAGCCGTTGTCTGTGACGCGCACTTCGACGCGATCTTCGAACTTCATCTTGTCGGCGCTTACGGTGATGGCGCCGCCCTGCGGCATGGCTTGAGCGGCGTTGAGCAGCAGGTTCATCAGCACCTGCGAGATCTGGTTGGCGTCGGCGGTGATGGCCGGCAGCTCGGGTGGAATCTCCTTCTTCAGCTCGATAGCGTGGAACATGGGCTGGTGGTGCAGGAAGGAGAAAGTATCGTCCACCAGGCGCTCCAGGCTGATGTGGCTCAGCCGCAGCGGGCCGGGACGCGCGTAGTTCAAGAGGCCGCGTACGGTCGAGGAGATGCGCTTGGCGCCCTCCAGACAGGCTTGGATCTCGGCGCGCTGTTCGGGGTCGTCGCTGGATTTCAACTCCAGTTCGAGATGGGAGAAGATGCCGAGCAGGGGATTGTTGATCTCGTGGGCGGCGCCCAGCGCCAGTTGCGCCAGGGCGGCGTACTTTTCGTAGTTAGCGAGCTTGGCGTGAAACTGGGTCTTCTCGCGGGTCAGCTCGCGTTCTTCCTCGACGCGGTGGGCCAGGACCTGCTGCGCCATGTCGCGTTCGTGCTCGCTCTGGCGCGCCATCAGGTTGGCCTGGTTTGCCTGTTCCCGCAGCCGGCGGGCATGGCGCAGGGCAGCCGCGGCGACGGCCACCGCCGCCAGAGCTACCACCACAACCAGGATGACCACCTGCGAGCCTGCCACTCAGCACCTCACCCGTGGGCCAGAAACCGCGTCCGGCGGGGATTTCCACCTATTACGATGAAGTCAACTCCCGTTGCATGCGGTGACCCGGGTCACGGTTCGCGGTGACCCGCAACACCGACCGCCGGGGGATGCCCCAGCCCAGTGCAATGGCAGACACTTACCCCACGGGGGCATTGACCGGACGTAAGTTCATAACAGGCTTCCCTCCGTTGACTTTTCCGTAACACTCCGAGTAGTGTTTTTGGTGGCTCACAGTGCTTCTCGTTGGCTTTTTGCACGAGCTTTGGGGGGCAGCCACCACCAGGCATGTGGCAAGAGGCAGGGCAAGGAGGATATTGAAATGCGCAAGACTTTGCTGGTGGTGTTGCTCGTGTTCCTGTGCGGTCTAGGTGTTGCCGCCCAGGACAGTCCGAAGGCGGAATTGTTCGCAGGCTACTCGTACCTGAGGCTTGATTTCGGAAGCAACCCACTCGGCGGGGACAACAATGTTCCCGCAGGCTTCGACATCGACGGGACCTACTACTTCGCCAAGTATCTAGGGCTGACGGGCGATTTCGACTACCACAAGAAGAGTTGGACGAATAATCCCGCTGTCGGGACCGCCAGCGGCAGCTTCTTCGGCTTTCATGCCGGCCCGCGCTTCAAGGTGCGTCTGGGCAAGATTGAACCCTTTGGGCATGCCTTGTTCGGCGTTACCCACGCCTCTGCCACACCTCCCGGTGGCCCCACCGAGACTGACACTGTGTTTTCCATGAAGCTGGGCGGCGGTCTGGATCTGGCGATAGCCAGGCACTTCGCCATCCGTCTGGCCGAGGGCAACTATTACATGACCAAGTTTAGCCCTGGTTCCGACTTCAACTTTCCCGGAGATGCCACCGGGACTGCCGGTCCAGGGCACCAGAACAACTTCACGCTTTCGGCGGGAATCGTGATTCGCTAAAGGGAGACTCTCGAACGTCAAACCGTCAAACAACAAAGAGTGGCTCTGAATCCCCTGCGGAGCCTCTCGCCCTGTAAGCGCACAGGGGACGAGACAAATAACCCGATCCAAGGAGGAAAGAATGCGGAAGTTTGCTTTGGTTGCGGTGTTTTTGCTTCTATGTGGCACTTTTGCCATGGCCCAGAAGGCGGAACTAGGAGCGGGGTGGAATTATTTGCACTTCGACAACGGCGGCGTACCCGGCGTGGACAGCAGTTTCCCCGCTGGCTTCTTCGTGGATGGCACCTACTATTTTGCCAAGATAATTGGTCTGGCCGGCGATTTCGAATACAACAAGCACACGTTCCCAGCCGGGGAGCTCGGCGACGTGAGCGTTGATGCCAGCGCCCTCAGCTTCCACGCTGGACCGCGGGTTAAGGTCCGCATGGGCAAGATTGAGCCTTTCGCTCATGCCTTGTTCGGGTTTACGAGGGCGAGTGGCTCGGGCGGTGGTACCAGCATCTCCGACACCGTCTTCTCAACAAAGCTGGGCGGCGGAGTTGATGTTGGAGTTGCTCCGCACTTTGCTGTTCGCCTTGGTGAGTTCAACTACTACATGACAAGGTTCAACTCGGCCAGCGCTTTCAGTTTTGGAGGCCAGGACCACCAGAACAATTTCACGTTCAGCGCCGGGATAGTCATAAGGTAACCGGCGGTTTTGCCAAATCGAGCGACAGGGAGCGGCTTTGCAGCTCAAGGCAAGGCCGCTTTGTTTTTCATCACGCTCGCTACTCGCCCATGACCTTCACGATCACCCGCTGTTCGGGCTGGCCGTCAAATTCCGCGTAGAAGGCGCGTTGCCAGGTACCGAGATCGAGCTTGCCGGTGGTGATGGGCAGCAGCACTTCCAATCACAGATGATGGTGATCCGCCTCACTGACGGGCAACCACATCGCTGGTGTACTGGCAAAGGTAACTCCCCTATGGCCATCCAGCCCGCGGTTCGAAGTCTAATTCTTGCTTGAGGGAGGATCAAAAATGCGCAAGGTTTCGTTGGTCGTGGTGGTTGTTCTGTTGTGCGGGATGTATGCTGTCGCTCAGGACTACTCCAAAGGTGAGTTATTTGCGGGCTATATGTACACACATGTTGATGTTGGCAATACGGGCATTGACAGTAGCTGGCCCGCGGGGTTCAACCTTAGCGGGACGTACTACTTCGCCAAGAGCATAGGCCTGACCGCCGACTTTGCTTACGTTACCAAGAGCTTTACAGGCGGTGGCGATGCTCATATCTACGGCTTCAACTTCGGGCCGCAGTTCAAGCTACGTTCCGGCAAGCTCGAGCCTTTTGGACACGCACTCTTCGGAGCTACGCATGGCTCTGTCAGCGGCGACGGTGCCAGCTTTTCCGATACCGCTTTCTCCATGAAACTTGGGGGCGGTCTGGACGTGGGCGTGGCCAGGCACTTTGCGGTCCGCCTTGGCGAGTTCGACTACTACTACACCAGGTTCTCGAGTACCGGTTTCAGCACTAACGGCAACAATTCTCAGAACAATTTCACGTTTGCTGCCGGCATCGTGATCCGGTAATTGGGCTGATTACAAAACGCGCAGCAACCACTGGCTTTGCGTTCTGCAGCGCAAAGCCTTTTTCTTGTCCCTGCGCCGATCATTCACTCGCCCATCACCTTCACGATCACCCGCTTTTCGCGCTGGCCGTCAAATTCGGCGTAGAAGACGCGTTGCCAGGTGCCGAGATCGAGTTTGCCGGCGGTGATGGGCAGCAGCACTTGATGGTGCACCAGGATGGCCTTCAGGTGGGAGTCGCCGTTGTCCTCGCCCGTCTGGTGATGGCGGTAATCTTCGCGGAACGGCGCTAACCCTTCCAGCCATTTGTCAATGTCGTGGATCAGCCCTGGCTCGTTATCGTTCACGTACACGCCCGCGGTGATGTGCATGGCCGAGACCAACACCATTCCCTCGCGTACGCCGCTGCGTTGCACAGCCGCTTCCACTTGCGGCGTGATATGCACGTACTCGCGGTGCTTCTTGGTGTTGAAAGTCAGGTATTCGGTGTGTGATTTCATGGGAGGGCCCTTCTGCGCTACCATCAGGCATCATGCGCGTGTTGGGGATCGACTGCGGCACAGAATACACGGGCTACGGCGTGGTGGAGCAGAGGAACGGCGGAGAGCTGCGGTTTCTGGCGTCGGGCGCCATCAGGCTCTCGCTGCGCGAGCCAATGCCGCGGCGTCTGGAGCGCATTTTCAGCGAACTTTCGCGCCTGATCGTCTTGCATCAGCCGGAGCTGGTGGCCCTCGAGGACGTGTTCTACGCCGTCAACGTGAAGTCCGCTTTGAAGCTCGGGCAGGTGCGTGGAGTAGCAATGCTGGCTGCCGCCGTAGCCGGACTGGGAGTCTGCGAGTACGCTCCTCTGGCCATCAAGTCTGCGGTGGTGGGTTATGGACGCGCGGAGAAGTGTCAGGTGCAGCAAATGGTCGCCCGGCTGCTGCGGCTACCTGAAGTACCCGCGTCGCCGGATGCCGCCGACGCCCTGGCCATCGCCATCTGCCACCTGCATACGGCGTCTACCCTGGCGCAGCAGCAGCCCGTCCAATGTCCGGGTTAAACTCCGCTGTCAGCATTTGAATCTAATAACAAGTATGCCGAGCAAACGCGCCATGGCTGTGGGCAGTCGGACAGGGCTGGTTCTGGCATTGCTGCTGGCCGCGACATCGTTGCGCGCACAGGGGCCAAAGCTGGAGCCGAATGAGCCACGACTGAACCCCGACGTTCCTACCGTGACTTTTACCTTCGATTGGCCAAGCATCCAGCCCCACCGGTATGTAATCTCGGTGGATTCCAGCGGTGATGCCGCCTATCAATCCTGGATGGCCGAACCCACGGCTGAGCAGTCCATCGCTGGCGATCCCTACATGCTGAAGTTCACGGTGTCGGCGGCGGCCCGTGACCGCATCTTTGCTCTTGCCCGCCAGCTCAGCTTTTTCAGCGGCAATTTCGAATATCGCAAGCACCCCGTTGCTTTCACCGGCGACAAGACCCTGGCCTATCGCGATCCCGACAAGCATCACGAGACGCGCTACAACTGGTCGGAGAACTCAGGCATCACGGAGTTGACGGCCCTGTTTCAGGGAATTTCCGCCACCATCGAGTCGGGGCGCCGCCTTGAGCGCCTGCATCACTATGACCGCCTCGGCCTCGACGATGAGCTCAAGAGCCTGGAACACCTGGCGGTCGAGCACAGGGCAGCCGAACTCCGGGTCATCGCCCCTACCCTCGAGCAGATCGCCTCCGACCCGGCCGTGTTGAACATCGCTCGCCAGCGCGCCCGGAACCTTTTGCAAATCGGCGGAGTTGTCCCGCAAACCCGCTCCCAGACAGTCTCGCGGTGACCCTCAAGAACGGCTAAAACTGGAGCAGACTCAGGTGCTTTCCTTGCTGAACTACTGGCCGGGAGCATCTCTGGGGGTAAAATAGGACATCTAAGCACATAGATTGTCCAGGAGCCGGTTATGGACCCGCGCAGCTTGGGGAAGAGGCTTCTCCTGCTTGCCGCCGTCGTGTCGCTCGTGTGGGTAGTTCCGTCAGCAGCCTTGGATTCCAACGTACGCATCGTGCGCCTCAGTTTCATTAGCGGTGATGTGCAGCTCGACCGCCACGAGGGTCAGGGATACGAGCGCGCGATCATGAACATGCCCATCGTCCAGGGGAACCGACTATGGACGCGTGGCGAGGACGCCTTGGCGGAAGTCGAGTTTGAGGACGGCAGCACTTTGCGTCTGGCCCCGGGCGCAACCGTCGAGTTCCAGGAACTGTGGCTGCGCAACTCCGGCGAAAAGGTGTCCAGCATCGAGCTTCGAAGTGGTACCGCCTACCTTGACGTTCACAGCCACATGGGAGAGTTTCGCATAACTGCCGGCGGGCAGCAGATCAGCGTGACGCATCCGGTGCGCTTCCGTGTGTTTGCCGATAACGGCCAATTCAAAGTTGCCGTTTACAAGGGCGACTTGGACGTGCGCAGTGGGGAAAACCAGGTTGAAGTGCGCAACGGGGAAACATTCACTCTCGACCTGAGCGATCCCCGCCAATACAACCTGGCCAAGAGCATCGCGGAAGGTTCCTACGACGGCTGGAACCAGGAGCGCGAGCGTTACACAGAGTCCTACGGCTCGGCCGCTACCTACAGCGCCGATTCCAATTACGATAGCTTCTCCCCGGCGTACAGCTACGGCCTCGCCGATCTGGCCTATTACGGTAACTACTTCTACGCTCCCGGATGGGGCTTGATGTGGCGTCCTTATTACGCCGCGGCCGGCTGGAACCCTTTCATGGACGGCGCCTGGGCATGGTATCCGCAGTTCGGCTACGCGTGGGTTTCGCCGTACCCGTGGGGCTGGATGCCGTATCGTTACGGATCGTGGAACTTCGTCCCTGGATACGGCTGGGCCTGGGCGCCCGGAAACGCATGGACCGCCTGGTCGCCTGTCACGGGCGTGAATCATCCGCCCACGGGTTGGGCGGGTCCTCACCCGCCGCTCTTCCCGCCGCAGCCGGGGAGCGCCGACGTTGTTCCGGTTGGAAAAGGGTGGAGCGCCGCGGTTGGTGGTCCTCAAGCGCCCGCGCCTGGAACCGTGCCCCATCGAGGCTGGAGCGCTGCGTCCATGCCTTTCGGTTGGGCGGAGAATAATGGAATTGTTCGGAGCTTCCATAGCGACGGGGCTACGTTGCTGCCGGCGGTGGGCGTTCCTGCGGCCAAGACCAAGACCAGCGCACAACCTGCCTCCGCCGCGCCCCATGGCGCCAGCTCTCCTCGCCCGAGATCGCCCATGCGCGGCAACAGGCCCGCGTCGCCTCCGGCGCGGGGGATGCCTGGTGCACCGGCTTCCCATTCCATGGGCGGCGGATTCAGCCACAGCCCCGGCGGCTCGGGCGTTAGCCACGGCGGCGGAGGACATAGATAGGACCGGATCATCAGGTGATCTGAGAAACCACAAAACAGGTTCGTCGATGCCGCCGTGTCCGCGGTTCCGGCCCTGGTTTTTTCCAAATGACCCGATGACCCGATCACCCGATTAATGCACGATCACTCCCGCATATCCCACGACGGCCTCGCGATCGCCGGAGACGTCGGCTGAGGTCGCGTATTTCACCAGCTCCGCTGATTCCGCGCCCAGCGCTTTCGCGGCAGTCAGCATGGCTACGGCGGGTCCGTAGCCGCACATGGTGATCTCCTCATTCACCACCACATCGAACAGGCCCCTGGGATCGAGCTTCAGTATCTGCTCGATGGCCTTGCGGTCTTTCACGCGCGTGATGTCGTCGGGCTCGTAGTGGTTCATGTCGCTCGATGCGATGATGAGGATCTTCTCTTCGCGTGGCGCGATCACTTGCGCCATAGCTTCTCCCAATTCCGCCAGCGGTTCATAAGCGCCGACGCCCACCACGATGGGAGCGAACGTGAACTGCCGGCGCGCGGCCTGGAGGAACGGCAACTGCACTTCCAGCGCGTGCTCAGCGCGATGCGCATTGGAATCCTCCGAAAGGGAAGGGAACGTGTGGCGCAGGGCCAGGGCCAGCTCGTGGTCGATTTTCACCAGGCCCAGCGGTGTGTCCCAGGCGCCTTCGCTCACGATAGCCAGCGGCTTGCCCTTGCCGGTGTGATTGGGGCAAAGGATGATGAACCGCTGCGGCAAGGTCAGACGGGCGTAAACCGCCCCAGCCACGTGTCCTGAATACATGTAACCGGCGTGCGGGACCACACAACCGGTCGCCTCGATCTTCTCTCCCGTGGCCGCAAGGTAGGATTGCACATCCCGCATCAGAATTTCGGGTTGCGCAGGATAGAAACGCCCGGCCACTGCTGGATGACGCACGCTACTCATGGCCGACTCCTTTGCCCCACATCCAACGAATCAGTGGCCAATGCTCTAAACACCGCCGCCGACTTGGCGAGCGGCAGCGCCTCGGCGCGGGCATCGGGCTTGACGCCCGCTTCCTTGAGAGCAGTCCGGATCTGTGCCTGGGGATATCGCTCCTTCAGGTTGTTGAGCAGGGTCTTGCGCTTCTGTGCGAACGAGAGCTTCAGGAACTCGACAAATTCCTCCGAGCGCACGCCGAGGGCCTCCGCCTGTAGGTCTATGGTAAGCCTCAAAGCCGTGGAATGCACCTTGGGCGGAGGCGAGAACGCGCCGGGAGGTAGCGTGAACAGCTTCTCGATGCGCGCATAGAGTTGCACGGTTGCTGAGAGCAATCCGTAGTCGCGACTGCCGGGCTTGGCGGCGATGCGGTCTGCTACCTCGCGCTGCACCAGGATCACCATCGTCGAAAACAGATGATGGAACGAGAACAAGTGCTGCAGGATAGGCGACGTGATGTAGTAGGGAAGATTGCCCACCACGCGGGCTGGTCCGGTGAAGGGATGATTGGCATCGCCGGCTAAGCGCGGCCTCCGCAGCAGGCTCTCGAAGTCGATGGCCAGCACATCGCCTTCAAGGATCTCGATCCCCGGCCGGTGGGCGTACTGCATGCGCAGTTGCGCGCCCAGCACGCGGTCCAACTCAATGGCGATCAGGCGCTTCGCCCGCCCGACGAGCAGGTCGGTAAGCACGCCGCGCCCGGGACCGATCTCCACCACCGTGCTCTCGGAAACGTCGCCCAAGGCCTCGACGATGCGCGCGGCCGCTCCGCTGTCGGAGAGGAAGTTCTGTCCCAGCTTGGGCCGCCGGCCGCTTCCGGCTGCCGTTCTTGTCATCCGCCGCTCCTTACTGATTGACCATTTTTCGGGTTGCCGTTTAGACTACAGTCTCCAGCCGGCAGTACCTAATTTCCTCGGAGTGGGAATCCGGAGGTTGTCGCATGCGCATTGCTTTTGTGGCCTCGGAGTGTGTTCCGTTCTCGAAAACCGGCGGTCTAGCCGACGTGGTGGGCGCTTTGCCACCTGCGCTGGCGGCCATCGGCCACGATGTCGACGTTTACCTTCCTAAGTACCGCCAGACCCGGCTTAGCAGTTCGCGAACCCTCCTGCGCAGCGTCACCGTGCCTTTCGACGACGAGTACCGCTTCTGCTCGGTGCTCGACGGGGGCACCCACGCCGGCGTGAAATTCTACTTCATCGACTATCCTCCATTCTTCGATCGCGAGCAGCTTTACGGCACTCCGGCGGGCGACTATTCCGACAATGCCGAGCGCTTTGCGCTTTTCTCGCGCGCCGTGCTCGAGGCCTCGAAGATCTTCGGCGCCCCCGACGCCTTCCACTGCCACGACTGGCAGTCGGCGCTGATCCCCATTTTGCTGAAAACGCTTTACGCGGAAGATCCGGCGTTTCACGATGCGGCCACGGTGTTCACCATCCACAATATGGGTTATCAGGGGCAGTTTCCTCCCGAGACCCTTCCCCTGCTGATGTTGCCCTGGGACCTTTTCACCATCGACAAGATGGAATTTTACGGCAAGGCCAATTTCCTGAAAGGCGCGCTAATGTTCGCTGACTTCGTCACCACTGTTAGCCGTAAGTACAGCCAGGAAATTCAAACTGCGGAGTACGGCTTTGGCCTGGAAGGCGTGCTGCGCAGCCGAGCCGCGACCGTCACGGGCATCCTCAACGGGGTGGACTACGATGTGTGGAGTCCCGAGGCCGATACGTTTATCAAGGCGCAGTATTCTGCCGCCGATCTTAGCGGCAAGCTGAGTTGCAAACAGGATCTGCTGGCGGCCTTCGGCGCCACAGCGCCGGACCTGCGGCTGCCCGTGATCGGCATCGTCTCGCGCTTCGCCGCGCAAAAAGGATTCGACCTGATCGCGCAAGTCATCGACCGGCTGGCGCGGGAAGAGATGATCATCGTCGCGCTGGGTACCGGCGACAAGGAATACGAAGAACTGTTCCGCCGCATGAACCAGCAGTTCCCGCAAAAGATCCTGGTGAAGATCGGCTTCGACAATGCGCTGGCCCACAAGATCGAGGCCGGCTCCGATATGTTCCTCATGCCCTCGCGTTACGAGCCTTGCGGGCTGAACCAGATCTACAGCCTGAAATACGGCACGGTGCCGGTAGTGCGGGCCACCGGCGGTCTCGACGATACTATCGACCCCTGGGACGCGCGTACCGGCCGAGGCACCGGCTTCAAGTTCAGCGACTACACTGGCGAGGCGTTGCTGGCGACTATCCGCCAGGCGCTCACGGCGTTCAAGGACCAGACCGGCTGGCGCACGCTCATGCGTAATGGCATGGCCAAGGACTTCTCCTGGACCAACTCTGCTCGCGAGTATGTGCGCATTTACGAAAAGGCGCGGCAATTGCGAAACGTCAAGAACGCTGAAGTAGTGCTGGTGTAGGAATCAGCCACGGATTAGCGCGGATATTCACGGATCATTCTTATCGATTTGATCCGTGCTGTCCGTGCAAATCTTTGGCGCTCTTCTCGGTGACACTGGCCGCGTATCCCACCAGGAAGGTTACCGCCGAGCCGATCGCCACGTACCACGTCCAGGGCACTTGCGTCGCTGTCCACAGGTAAATCTCCATCGCTAGTCCGCACGCCATCCCCGCGATCGCCCCGCGCTGGTTGGCGCGTCGTGTGAGCACGCCCAACAGGAACACGCCCAGCAAAGCGCCGTATGCGACGGAGGCGATGGAGAGACCGACTTCCACCACCCGCCCGCCGCGTCGCGATAAGAGTGCCAGCCCGAAAAGCACAACCGCCCACAGCACGGTTGCGAATCGCGAAACGCTCAGGCGCCGCGCTTCGCTCGCTCCTCGGCTCCGCCGCAGATAGAAGTCGGCGATGGTGGTGGAAGAAAGGGAATTCAGGGCGGCGCTTAGGTTCGACATCGCCGCCGCCAGAATGGCCGCGATCAGCAGCCCGGAGATTCCGTGCGGCATGTGCTGCACAATGAAACTGGGGAAGATGCGGTCAGACGACCCCACTGGCCGGACTCCGCCATAGAACACGAACAGCAGCACTCCGACCACCAGAAACAACGTGAATTGGAAGAGGATGGCCACGCCGCTCGCGAGCAGCGCGAT
>Ga0335081_10013373_pt1 | contig 13272 bp, 10 predicted proteins | sample Lox_Sample_35_FD_206713 | JGI IMG/M metagenome (GOLD analysis project Ga0335081, IMG submission 206713) | Soil microbial communities from Loxahatchee National Wildlife Refuge, Florida, United States - Lox_Sample_3.5 | ecosystem: Environmental > Terrestrial > Soil > Wetlands | place: USA...
GTCTGCACAATAACCTTCGATCAAGAGTGCGATTCAATGCAAAGCCGGTAAGCTAAACGAAAAGGTAGAACCTTGGCCGGGTGTGGACTCCACCCAAATGCGCCCGCCATGTTGATCGAGAATTCTCTTCGTCAGCGCCAGCCCGAGCCCGCTTCCAGGATATTCCTTACCGTGAAGCCGCTTGAACGGCTGGAAGACGACATCTGCGTATTCAGACTTGAATCCCATACCATTGTCCCGAACTGAAAGAATCCATTCCGATCCATTCCGGGTGGACCCGACATGAATGCACGGGGCCTCTGTGCGACGGAACTTGCAGGCATTTTCGATCAGGTGACGGAAGACGACCGCCATCGCCACAAAGTCGCCCTTGACCGTCGGCAAAGGATCTTGAGTGAGAACAGCCGCATTTTTCTGTAATTCGTCCGAGACCTGCCGCTGTACTTGCGCCAGGACAGCGTTCAGGCTCATTTCCGCCAGGTGAAGCTGACGTCCTTCTCCCTCGCAGTACGCCGCGATATCCTGTAGCAGCGATGCCATCCGATTCGTGCCCTCTCGAATGTAGCGCAGGCACCGGATTGCGCGCTCGTCTGTTGAATCCCCATAGATGCCGCCAAGGATTTCTGAGCTGGTACTCACGGCTCGGAGAGGTGCACGGAGATCATGGACCGCATGGAACACGAACTCCCGAAACTCCTCCCTGATCCGGTCCAGCTCCTGTTCGACGGCTACCGCTTGCTGGCTATTCATATAGTTCCGAGAACCCGGTCAACATAATAGACCAAAAAACAGACGCACACAGCCAGCGATCTCCATGCAACCGAGTTGCCATGCCGACGTGTGATAATATTCTGGATCGCCGAGGAGAAAGGGAAATGGGCAGGCCCAGTTCACCCGTTCGCTGCAAGCTCTCTGCGCCCGTGACGGCGGTCCAGCTTCAGGAGCATCCGGGCAGCAGCCTCAAGAGTCCGACCGACACTTTGGTAAGGATTCCGGCGAACGCCATCGTGGAACTGGACGGCGCCGTCTCACCATCAGGGCTCATTAACGTCGTCTGGGACGGGAACGCATTTTCAGTCTTCTACGAGGACCTGAAAACAAGCAGTCAGACCGTGGAAACGGCAACCTGAAGGGGATCGATGGGTTCTATTCAATACCGGAGGTCTCTGGCGGTCGCATGACAATTGCGATCGGTAACGTGAAACAGAATAGCGAGCCCTTTCCGGGCACCGATTCCACCCAAATACGCCCGCCATATCGCTCGACAATACGCTGACATACCGCGAGGCCTATTCCCGTTCCCGGGTAGGTGCTCCCGTGAAGGCGCTTAAAAACGCCGAAGACTTGCTGAGCATATTCAGGTTTGATCCCGATGCCATTGTCTTGGACGGAGAATAACCAATCGGCGTCTCGGCGTTTGGCAGCGACATAAATCTTCGGCGGATCTGGACGGCGATACTTGATTGCGTTTCCGACGAGGTTCTGAAAGAGCTGTACGAGCCGGAATTCGTGTGCCTGAACCACCGGCAAGCCATCGAAAGTGACCGAGGCGCCGTTCTGCTCGATGGACGCGTGAAGGTTGAGCAGCACCTTTTTCATCACCGCAGCGCAGTCCACCAAACCGGGCCGCTCCTCGCTCAAGGCTCCGAGTTGTGAGTAGGCAAGGAGATCCCTCAAGAGCAGTTCCATGCGCTGCGCGCCATTCACGATGAACGAGAGGTACTGATACGCTTTCTGGTCGAGTCGCTCGGCGTACTGCTTCTCAAGGAACTGGCAGTAAAGTGCGACCTCTCTTAGAGGCTCTTGAAGATCATGACTGGCCGCATATGCGAACTGATTCAGGTCGTCGTTCGACTGGCGGAGGGCTTCATTGGATTCGAGGAGTTCTTGCGTGCGCTCGGCCACGCGTTGCTCGAGTCCGGCATTCAGCTCGCGGATCTCTCTCTCCGCCCTCTTCCGTTGGGTGATGTCCCGTATCGCGGATGTAACCAGCAACCCTTCCTCTGTCTGCAACGGGCTAAGACTGATCTCAGCCGGGAACTCCGTTCCATCCTTACGCCTGGCTCTCAGCTCTTTGTGAGAACCCGGCGAAGCAGACAGGCCGTTCCACTCCGGAACAAGAGCTCGAATGCTCCGGTTGATCAGTTCCTGCCGATGAAATCCAAAAATGACTTCCACCTGTGAATTCACAAGACTGATCTCGCCATCTTCGGAGCTGATGATCATAGCGTCTGGCGCCGCCTCGAGCAGGGACCGGAACTTTTGTTCGGCTTTGCCGAGTACCTCCGTTTGACGCTGGAGCAGAGCTGTGTTGCGGCTGAGTTCCACGAACACGGCGACCTTAGAGCGAAGGATCTCTGGCACGATGGGCTTGAACAGAAAATCCACGGCCCCGAGATCGTATCCACGGAACAGATGCTCCTCGCTCTTGTAAGCAGTGAGGAACAGGATGGGAGTGTGGCGCGAACGCTTTCGCGAGCGGATGAACTCCGCAGTCTGAAAGCCGTCCATCTCCGGCATTTTCACGTCCAGGAGAATGGCGGCAAAGTCATCTTCCAGTAAATGGCGCAGCGCTTCCGTGCCGGAACGGGCAATGACCAGTTCCTGCCCGAGACCGTCCAGCGATGCCTCCAGAGAGACCAAGTTCTCCGGAGAATCATCTACCAGCAGGATTTTAGCCCGATGGTCTCCCACGGTCTCGCGTGCAACCAACATGCTGCCTGAAGCCATGTCCTGAACTCCACAGGCGTTCTATTCGGGGTGCGATATTCGTGTGCGATTCCACACACCCGAACACCGTGCGGAATAGCGACATTCTAGCAGGGATGTGAGGAAAAGCATACCTTTCCTGCGATTGGCAACTATCGGGACACCAGGCTTCCACGGCCGAGCCCGGGGCCCCGCTGCGAGCCGTGTTGTCCTGACTCGCTGCAACTATGCGCCCGGGACAGCTACTTGCGCTATTTCCCTCCCATAGCCGATCCAGACGCGAAGAACAGAAAAGAGCTGATCCAGATCGACTGGTTTGGTGATGTAATCAGAGGCGCCGGCGTCGATACATTTGGCACGATCTCCCTTCATGGCTTTAGCAGTCAACGCGATGATTGGAACAGAACGGAGATTGGGCAGCTGCCGGATCGCTTTTATTGTTTCGTAGCCATCCATTCCGGGCATCATGATATCCATGAGCACGAGATCGATGTTTGGCGTCTTCTTCAGCACCTCGATTCCAGCGCGGCCATTTTCTGCGTGCACGACCTCCAGATGGTGATCCTCAAGGAGGCTGGTGAGGGCGAAGATATTGCGCACATCGTCGTCCACAACCAGGACCTTCTTGCCGTCCAGCGTACTTTCCGTCTCCCGTAACTGCTCGAGAATCCTACACTGGTCTGGTGTAAGATCGGCTTCAGTCCGGTGGAGCAGGAGCACCGACTCATCAAGCAACCGTTCAAGGGTATGGATACGCTTCACGATGCCAGTCCGCGTCAGGCGCGAAAGTTCAAATTTCTCTTCTGAGCTCATTTCTCCTGTGGCCATTAGGATAATGGGAGGTACATACGAACAATCGTGCGTCTGGATCTCATCCAGCAACGGGCTAATGTCTTCGACCTGTTGGTGAATAACGATGCCATCGAGACGTTGCTCCTTCATAATCGCCAGTGCTTCGCCACCACTTCCAACACCGACAATCTCCAGGTCCCGGGCCCCTACGGATTGGGCGATGGCGTCCCGCCTGGCCTCATCAGCGCACGCCACCAGTAGTTTCTTCACACGCTTGTGGGCGGACTGCTCAATCGTGGCGAAGGCCTCGGCGAGCGATTCATTGCTGACGGACTTCTCGAGGTAGGTCATGGCGCCCAGCGCCAGTCCACGCCGGCGGTTTTCGTCACCGGAAATGACATGAACCGGAATGTGGCGGGTGGCCGGGTCGTGCTTGAGCCGGTCGAGTATCGTCCAGCCCGCCATATCCGGAAGAGCGATATCCAGTGTGATCGCGCCTGGCTTAAATTCACGGGCCAGGGATATTGCGCTGCTGCCTCGCAGGGCTACGAGCGCCTTAAGACCGCGGTCATGGGCCAAGTCGACAAGAATGCGCGCAAAAGTAATATCGTCCTCCACAATCAGGAGGGCCGAATCGCCCGGCCCGATTAAGCTGCGGTCGTCATCGATGACGAGGTCCTCGACCAGCTCCTGGTCATCGAGTCCTGGTGGCGTGAGGATCATGGCGACGGGATTTTCGGGAGCGGCTGCGGCCTGCTCCAGCAGAACCGGAGTTGACATGAGCGCTTCGCTCTTGGGCGTTTGCGCCGGGGTGACGTACGCTTGGGGCAGATAGAGAGTAAATGTGCTGCCGATGCCGGGCGCGCTTTGCAGACGGATTTCGCCCCCCAGCAGACGAGCGAGTTCGCGGCTGATGGAAAGTCCTAGCCCGGTTCCGCCGTACTTGCGGCTCGTGGTACCGTCGGCCTGCTGGAAGGCTTCGAAAATGATTCGCTGCTTGTCTGTCTGAATGCCGATTCCTGTGTCGGCCACGGAAAACGCAATCACGGATTTGGCGCGAGACAGAATCGTGTGACTCGGGCTCCAGCCTGCAGCGGCCCGGTCGACCGTAAGGCTTACAGACCCGTGCTCGGTGAATTTGAGCGCGTTGGAGAGCAGGTTCTTCAGCACTTGCTGGAGACGCTTGGCGTCCGTATGGATGACCTCCGCCGAAAGTGACCCGCCGATTTCAATCGTGAAGTCCAGGCCCTTGCCCTCCGCCACGTGCCGGAATGTCTTCGAGCAGTAATCCTGGAGTTCAGTGAAGCGCATGCCCCCCACTTCCACATCCATCTTCCCCGATTCGATCTTGCTGAGATCGAGAATGTCGCTGATGAGAGCCAGGAGGTCCGTCCCCGAGGTGTGAATCGTCTCAGCGAACTTTACCTGCTTAGGAGTCAGGTTCTTGTCGGAGTTCTCAGACAACATTCGCGCGAGGATGAGGAGGTTATTGAGTGGTGTCCGAAGTTCATGACTCATGTTGGCCAGGAATTCACTCTTGTACTTGGACGTCAGCGCCAATTGCTCTGCCTTTTCCTCTAAGGCCTTCTTAGCCTGTTCGACTTCGCGGTTCTTCGTTTCTACTTCCGTCTTTTGCTCCGCGAGCAGTTGCGCTTTCTCCTGGAGCTCTGCGTTAGTTTTTTGTAGTTGAAGTTGCTGACTCTGGAGCTCTTCGGCGAGGGCCTGGCTTTGCTGTAATAGCTGCTCCGTCCGCATAGTAGCGGCGATCGTGTTTAACACGATACCAATGGATTGCGTGAGCTGATCGAGAAAATTGAGGTGAATGTCGCTGAACTGGGCAAATGACGCCAGTTCGATGGCGGCCTTGACATCGCCTTCAAAGAGCACGGGCAACACTACGATGCTCAGGGGAGCAGCGCCGCCGAGACTGGAGTTGATGCGGATATAACTGCTCGGCACGTTCGTAACCAGGATGCGCTGCTTCTCCCTGGCACACTGACCAACCAGACCCTGCCCGATCTTGAACTGCTTGGGGACATCGTCCTGCTCCTCGATCGCATATCCCGCCAGCATTTTCAGCACGGCAGTCTCTTCCACCGTGTCTGCAATGTAGAAGGTCCCCTGTTGAGCGCTTACAAGCGGTGTCAGCTCGGACAGAAGGAGTTGTGAGACCGTAAGAAGGTCCCGCTGCCCCTGCATCATTCCGGTAAACTTAGCGATGTTGGTTTTCAGCCAATCCTGCTCATTGTTCTTGCGGGTGGTGGCCGCAAGATTGACAATCATCTCGTTGATGTTGTCTTTCAGTGCGGCAACCTCGCCCTGCGCCTCTACGGCGATGGAACGGGTCAGGTCGCCCTTGGTAACCGCGGTGGCTACTTCGGCGATGGCGCGGACCTGCGTCGTTAGGTTCGCAGCCAGTTGGTTGACGTTGTCGGTCAAGTCGCGCCAGATGCCGGCAGCACCTGGAACGCGTGCCTGGCCGCCCAATTTGCCCTCAATGCCGACTTCGCGGGCTACCGTAGTCACCTGATCGGCGAATGTCGCCAGGGTATCGATCATTCCGTTGATCGTGTCGGCTAACTCAGCGATCTCACCTTTTGTCTCGAGCACCAGCTTGCGTTTCAGATCGCCATTGGCCACCGCAGTCACCACCTTGGCGATGCCGCGCACCTGCGTGGTCAGGTTGGCAGCCATGAAGTTCACGTTGTCGGTCAAGTCTTTCCACGTTCCGGCAACACCTTTGACTTCCGCCTGTCCACCCAGCTTGCCATCTGTGCCCACTTCGCGCGCCACGCGTGTGACCTCGCTGGCGAAGGAATTGAGCTGGTCCACCATGGTATTGATGGTGTTCTTTAATTCGAGGATCTCGCCGCGGACATCCACGGTGATCTTGCGCGAGAGATCGCCGTTGGCCACCGCGGTCGTGACATGCGCGATGTTCCGGACCTGTGCCGTGAGATTACCCGCCATCGAATTCACGCTGTCGGTCAGGTCTTTCCACGTTCCAGCGACACCGCGCACGTCAGCCTGGCCGCCCAGTTTGCCCTCGGTGCCCACTTCGCGCGCGACGCGGGTTACTTCCGAGGCAAACGAGCTGAGCTGATCCACCATGGTGTTGATGGTATTCTTCAGCTCCAGGATCTCGCCGCGCACATCGACGGTGATCTTGCGGGACAAATCGCCGCGCGCCACGGCGGTGGTAACTTCGGCGATGTTTCGCACCTGGTTAGTCAGGTTGCCCGCCATGGAGTTCACGCTTTCCGTCAAGTCCTTCCAGGTTCCGGCGACACCCTTGACCTCAGCCTGACCGCCCAGCTTGCCCTCCGTTCCCACCTCACGCGCCACGCGCGTTACCTCGGAGGCGAAGGAGCTGAGCTGATCCACCATGGTATTGATGGTGTTCTTCAGTGCCAGGATTTCGCCGCGGGCGTCCACTGTAATCTTCGTGGTGAGGTCGCCGCGGGCCACAGCCGTGGTGACGCCCGCAATGTTTCGAACCTGGTTGGTCAGGTTGCTCGCCATGTAATTGACGCTGTCGGTGAGATCCTTCCACGTGCCCGCTACTCCGCGAACGTCTGCCTGGCCGCCCAATTTGCCCTCGGTACCTACCTCGCGCGCAACTCGCGTTACTTCGGAAGCAAAGCCGTTAAGCTGGTCCACCATCGTGTTGATCGTGTTCTTCAGCTCGAGAATCTCGCCGCGTGCATCGACCGTGATCTTCGTCGACAGGTCGCCCTTGGCGACACCGGTAGTCACCTGAGCAATATTGCGGACTTGCGAAGTGAGATTGCCGGCCATGAAATTTACGCTGTCCGTAAGATCCTTCCAAACGCCGCCCACGCCTTTCACCTCGGCTTGGCCGCCGAGCTTGCCTTCGGTGCCTACCTCACGCGCCACGCGGGTCACCTCGCCCGCGAACGCGTTAAGTTGATCCACCATGGTGTTAATCGTGTTCTTCAGCTCCAGGATCTCGCCACGCACCTCGACGGTGATCTTTCGCGACAGATCACCGGTCGCGACGGCTGTGGTTACCTCGGCAATATTGCGGACCTGGTTGGTGAGATTGCTCGCCATGGAGTTCACCGAATCCGTCAGGTCCTTCCACGTGCCTGCGACGCCGTGCACGTCTGCCTGCCCGCCCAGCTTGCCTTCTGTGCCCACTTCGCGCGCCACACGAGTGACCTCGGACGCGAAGGAGCTGAGCTGGTCCACCATGGTGTTGATGGTGTTCTTCAGCTCCAGGATTTCGCCTCGCACCTCGACGGTGATCTTTCGCGACAGATCGCCGGTCGCGACGGCTGTGGTTACCTCGGCAATATTGCGGACCTGATTGGTGAGATTGCTGGCCATCGAGTTGACGCTGTCGGTCAGGTCTTTCCAGGTTCCTGCAACGCCCTTTACGACGGCTTGACCGCCGAGCTTGCCTTCGGTCCCCACCTCGCGCGCCACGCGCGTCACTTCGCTGGCGAACCCGTTGAGCTGATCGACCATGATGTTGATCGTATTTTTGAGCTCCAGGATTTCGCCGCGGACGTCCACAGTGATCTTACGGGACAGGTCGCCGTTGGCGACAGCCGTGGTTACTTCGGCAATGTTGCGAACCTGGGCAGTCAGATTGCCGGCCATGAAATTCACCGAGTCCGTGAGATCCTTCCAGACACCGCCGACGCCCTTCACTTGAGCTTGTCCGCCGAGCTTGCCGTCCGTGCCAACCTCCCGGGCGACGCGGGTCACTTCGCTGGCGAACGAGTTGAGCTGGTCCACCATGGTGTTGATGGTATTCTTCAGCTCCAGAATCTCGCCGCGGACGTCGACCGTGATCTTCCGCGAAAGGTCGCCTTTCGCCACCGCCGTGGTTACCTCGGCGATGTTGCGGACCTGGCCGGTCAAGTTACCCGCCATGGAGTTGACGGAGTCCGTGAGATCCTTCCAGACGCCGCCGACGCCTTTGACTTGGGCTTGGCCGCCGAGTTTGCCTTCGGTTCCAACCTCTCGCGCAACGCGTGTGACCTCGCTGGCAAATGAATTGAGCTGATCGACCATGGTGTTGATCGTGTTCTTCAGCTCCAGAATTTCGCCGCGAGCATCCACCGTGATCTTCGTCGAGAGATCCCCTTTCGCCACGGCTGTGGTGACGCCGGCGATATTGCGGACCTGGTTCGTTAAATTGCCGGCCATGGAATTCACGCCCTCGGTGAGGTCGCGCCACGTTCCTGCGACACCTTCTACTTCCGCTTGTCCGCCGAGTTTGCCCTCGGTCCCCACTTCTCGAGCCACGCGAGTCACTTCCGAGGCGAACGAGCTGAGCTGGTCCACCATCGTGTTGATCGTGTTCTTCAGTTCGAGAATCTCGCCGCGAACGGTGACCGTGATCTTCCGCGATAGGTCGCCCCTCGCGACGGCTGTGGTGACCTCCGCGATGTTTCGAACCTGGGCGGTAAGGTTCCCAGCCATCGAATTGACCGAATCCGTAAGGTCCTTCCAGGTTCCGGCCACTCCGGGCACATCCGCCTCACCGCCCAGCAGTCCCTCGGTCCCGACTTCACGCGCCACACGAGTCACCTCGGCTGCAAAGGAGCTGAGCTGGTCTACCATCGTGTTGATCGTGTTCTTTAATTGCAGGATCTCGCCACGAGCGTCGACGCTGATCCGCGTGGACAGGTCGCCTTTAGCCACGGCTGTGGTCACCTCGGCGATGTTTCGAACCTGGTTGGTGAGATTGCCCGCCATGGAGTTGACCGAATCCGTCAGATCTTTCCACACACCGGCCACTTCGGGCACGTCCGCCTCACCGCCTAGCAGGCCTTCGGTACCGACCTCACGGGCCACACGGGTCACTTCGGCTGCAAACGAGCTGAGCTGGTCCACCATCGTGTTGATCGTGTTTTTCAGTTCGAGGATTTCTCCCTGCGCGTCAACCGTGATCCGGGTGGTCAGATCGCCCTTAGCCACCGCTGTGGTCACGCCGGCGATGTTGCGCACCTGATTTGTCAGGTTGCTGGCCATTGAGTTCACACTTTCGGTGAGGTCCTTCCAAGTACCGGCGACCCCGGTAACCACCGCCTGGCCGCCTAACTTGCCCTCCGTCCCTACTTCTCTGGCCACGCGGGTCGCTTCGGAGGCGAAGGATTTTAGCTGATCCACCATGGTGTTGACGACGCGTGCCGTGTGCAGAAATTCTCCGCGCAGAGGCCGTCCGTCGACTTCAAGGGACATGGTTTGGGAAAGGTCTCCCTTCGCTACCGCGCCGATCACGCGGGCAACTTCTGTCGAGGGCTGGACGAGGTCTCCGATCAGGCTATTAACCGACTCGACGCATTCGGCCCAGGCTCCACTCGCGGAGCCAATGGATACCCGCTGACTGATCTTTCCGTCTTTACCAACTACCCGGCTGATTCGCTCGAACTCGCTGACCATCTTTTGGTTGAGTTCCAGGATCTCGTTGAGCGTGTCGGCGATCTTGCCGTCCACTCCAACTTGGTCCACCGGCATCCTGACCGAAAAGTTTCCCTTCTTGAAGGCGATCAAAGTTTTCAGCAGAACATTGGCCTCAGACGCCTTCGAGCGATTCTCGGTCTTTTGCGCGGTTTTCATACGATGCACTTCCTCCCTTGGCTTAATCCCGGTTAGACCCTCATCGTGTCGAGGATGTTACAAAAATCCCAGTCGCCCCGGCCGCCACCCGCACTGCGGGGCCGCGAAATAATCCGTATCTTATTGACACTCAAGGCACTACTGTCAGCGGCCCCGGCTCAGTTTGGACCAGTCGATACCGGACCGAAAAGCTGAAACATGTTGCTCTCGAGGTTGTCTTAAAGATGGGAGAATAACCATGTCATTACGAGTCTGGGCTCTGAAGACGTCATTAACATTGGCTGGCGTGACGATGCTGCTTGCCGGAACCTCGAACTTAGCGAAAGCGGCCGGACAGGATTCTACGTCGGCCGCCGACAACACCAAGGCCAATAAAGACGACGGTAAGACGGCGGACCAGCAGAAAGAAAACAAGAATGACCGTGAAATCACGCGCCAAATCAGAAAGGCGGTTGTGGAAGACAAGTCTCTTTCCACTTACGCGCACAACGTGAAAATCATCACAATAAATGGAACGGTCACGTTACGCGGTCCAGTCCGAACGGAGGACGAGAAATCGTCCATCGAGTCAAAGGCCAAAGCAATTGCTGGCGTTAACGACGTAAGAAACGAACTCACCGTCGTGCCCAAGCGGGGATGACGCGCAACTTCACGACGTCCTTTATCCGCTGATTTAACTGACGCGCGGCGGAGGGGTCGAATCGAAACTCCCTCCGCCATAACAGCCGAGACTATCCCTTGGCAGTGCGGTGGGATTCGTCTCCGGCCTTTTCGTCGTACCGTTGGCCGGCTTGACCTTCCTTGTCGTGCTGGAGCTTCAACCACTCGTCGGCCCTCTTCCGTGCTTCCTCTCGGGCGATTCCGTAGCGCTCCTGCAATTTGCCGACGAGCTCATCGCGCATTCCGGCGATTTGCTCCAGATCGTCATCCGTGAGTTTACCCCATTGCTTTTTCGCAGATCCTCGAACCTGTTTCCACTTACCTTCTACTTGGTCCCAATTCATACGAATCGACTCTCCTCTGTATGGAATCCGACCCACGTGCTGTGAGCCGCGACCACAAAGAGCAGTTCGAATACCACGAAATCATAACCACTCATCACTTCCTCTGTCGGCTACCTTTGCAGAGCTTGCACTGGACAAAGCCGCTTTTTGCACTAGGTCAATGAGACAACAGCCCGATGGTCGCTATCTAAGTCGTGGTCATTTGTGGTCAGTCGATTGCCTACCCGACAACGAAAGGATCTTAAATATGAACAGAACTCACATTTCTGGTTTTCTAATTGGGTTGAGCGTGGGAGGTTCAATTGCTTTGCTATTCGCTCCTCGTCCTGGCAAGAAGACGCGATCTCAAATCGCACAAACCGCCTCCGACGGGGTGAACTGCGTCACGGAGTACGGAGAGGCAGTAAGAGATAGTGCGCATGAATTGGTCGACCGTGGCAAAGAAGAGGTCGCACGTCAGGCGGAGGGTGTTGCTAAAGCAATCAAACGAGGCACAGAAGTGTACCAGGAAACTGTCCGTTGAATTGGTGGGACTCGTTGCCTGGGGGAAGCACGTCCTTCCCCCTGGCGCACTCTAAACAACTATTGCTAACCGCCAGAATTCGTCTTCCCCAGGCGGAGTTCCTTGAGCGGCATGCTCACTTCGTAGCTGCCATTGAAAACGAAGATCGAATCCCAGCGTTGGCTTGAATGGCCTGAGACTTGCACGCGTTGCTAAGGGAGGAAACTATGAAGAGTTTTGCTTTGGCATCTTGCGTAGGCCTGTTTCTTGTCGGCTCAATGAGCGCGCAAGAAGGGTCACGTTTCTCGTTCAATGTCGGTGGCGGTTTCACCCAGCCCGTAGGAAATACCGGCCGGCATCTCGATGAAGGGTGGAATATTCAAGGTGGGGGCGGCTTTAACTTCTCGCCTTACGTAGGCGCAATGATCGATCTCGGGTACAACTCATTCGGGATCAATTCAGCGACCTTGAGTAACATTGGAGTTCCAGGTGGTGATATTCATGTGTTTTCCGCTACGCTGGATCCTATCGTCCATTTGACCCCGCATGCGCACTTTGATATGTATATCATCGGCGGAGGCGGACTTTACCATCGTTACCAGGAATTCACACAGCCCGCAGTTGCATCCGTGGTAGGTTTTGATCCCTTCTTCGGATTCTATTCGGCTGCCGTGCCGACTAAACAAATTCTTGCCTCTTATTCGGTCAATAAACCGGGCGTGAACATCGGAGCAGGCATAGCGCTAGGCACGAAGTGGCATGGCAAGTTTTATGCGGAAGCACGCTACAATCGAATCTTCATGGGAAACGACCGTCACACGGACTATATCCCGGTCTCGTTCGGCTTCCGATGGTAACGTGGTGTTTAGCCGTCCAATAGCTTGCTAACGTAAACTCCAAAGACCGGTCCCACGCCGCAGAGTGGACTTCGCGGAGGGACCGGTTGACCTGGAAGCGAACTGTAGGTCGCCTAAACTTCATTGCAGGCGTTGCGCCAGCAACTAACAGTCAGATTCGTCCCATTAAGAACAATATCAGCACTATGAGCAGCACGAGACCGAGTCCACCGCTCGGGTAATATCCCCAACCGCGGCTGTAGGGCCATGTAGGGACGACCGCCAAAATCAGGACGATCAACAGAAGCAGTAAGAGCATACGATAACACCTCCCTTATGCCGTTGGAGCACGTTTAAGTCCTAATGGCTGTTCAGCACCCCAAGACCTAGGTCGGAATTGTATGCGCATATCCACAGACAACGAACGTGATCGCGCGGTGACCCTTCCGTTATCTTAAGAAATCCTTGTTTCCCTTCCCCGATTCTCAGCATCGCTCTGGCGGATTTGCCTTGGGTTTGAATTCGCAGGCATTACGCCGTTGGACGGGCTCGCCACCGGACGTCCTTTTGAGGAATGCCCCATGGTACGCTCGATAACAACTTCTACGGATCGCGGCGCTATTCGAACCATCAGGCGATGCTTAGTGCCATCGTCAGCCAGATGAACGAAACTGTCATCCACCAGACGGCCGTCCATCTCCAGTGTAGTCGGGCCGGCCGCGACATGCCTGATTACCGTGATTTCATACGCGGTTGAACCGTAACGGTAGGTCATCTCGAAGCCGGGCCAGTCGTCAGGAATAACTGGCCTTAACGTAAGAATATTTCCGTGAAG
>Ga0335081_10013374_pt1 | contig 13272 bp, 11 predicted proteins | sample Lox_Sample_35_FD_206713 | JGI IMG/M metagenome (GOLD analysis project Ga0335081, IMG submission 206713) | Soil microbial communities from Loxahatchee National Wildlife Refuge, Florida, United States - Lox_Sample_3.5 | ecosystem: Environmental > Terrestrial > Soil > Wetlands | place: USA...
TGCAGGTGACCCGCACCCGATTGCACGACTCGCAGAAATTGTGGGTCATCGGCGTAATGAAGCCCAATCGCCCGCCGGTTTCCTTCACATGCACATAGCGTGCCGGACCGCCGGTACGGTAATCGACATCTTCAAGCGTGTAGCGCTCCGCCAGTCGCGCGCGTACGATTGACAAAGGCAAGTACTGATCCAATCGGTCTGCGTCGATTTCGCCAAGCGGCATTACTTCGATGACCGTAAGATCCATGCCGCGCCCATGCGCCCAGGCGAGCAAGTCGCCAATCTCGTCTTCGTTGACGCCCTTAAGCGCCACCGCATTGATCTTCACCTGCAAGCCGGCCGCCTGTGCCGCATCAATGCCGTCCAGCACTTTTGCTAGTTCGCCCCAGCGCGTGATGGCACGAAATCTGTCGGGGTCAAGCGTGTCGAGCGAAACATTGACACGCTCGACACCGTGCGCCTTGAGTGCGCCCGCGTACTTCACCAGCAAGGAACCATTAGTCGTCAGGGTCAGCTCCTTGAGCGCGCCGCCCTCCAGGTGGCGCGATAACGACGACACCAACGTCATAATGCCACGGCGCACCAACGGCTCACCGCCAGTCAAGCGCAGCTTGGTGACGCCCTTAGCGACGAAGGCGGTGCAGAGCCGGTCGAGTTCTTCCAGGCTCAGCAGGTCTGCCTTGGGCAGAAACGTCATATGCTCGGACATGCAATAGACGCAGCGGAAATCGCAGCGATCGGTAACCGAGACACGCAAATAGGTGATGGCGCGTTGATATGGATCGATCAACGCACGTGGCTGTGCGCCGACGCGATCGAGTAAAGATATGCGACTGCTCGCAACCATTATTTGTCTCCGAACGGCGATCGGAACTCTTCGGATATAGGAATTCTGGCCGATATTGGCCAGGGCGTCCAGCCGATCTCGCGGCGCAATTAAACGCGCCGCGACAAGCAGCCTGCGAGAACAGTCTTGCTGCGGGAGACCGCCGTTATTGTTTCGGCGGCGGGGTTGCGGGCCACGGCGAAGCAGCCGGCTGCTGCGCAGGAGCGGCCGGTGCCGGAGCAGGGGCCGTCGTGGTCTTCGGCTTTGCCTTCGGCTTCGGTTTAGGCTTCGCCGGGGGCTTGGCGGTTGTGGGCTTCTTGCGCACCGGCTTTTTCACCGGTTTCGGTGGCGGTGGTGCCGGCGTCAGCTCGACCGCGACGGGGTTCGGACGCAGCTCCGGCAAGCCGTTGCTGGCCGCAATCGGCTGGAGGTCCTCCGCTTCCGGCAAGTAGCCGTTAAGCGTGAAAGTAATGCTGGTCGGCGTGTTGGCCGGCAATGCTAGCGCGCACGGCGTACGACAGGTTTCTCCGCTCGCGGCCTTGGCGTCCGCTCCCGGCGGTGTGGATTCCAAACGGACGGTATCCATAATCGGCGCTGGTTTCAGCGCATCGAGACTCATCCAATCCGGTGTGGATGAACACGCCGCGAGCGTAAATCCCGCAGCCGCAATCGCGATCACTCGGTACATATCTTTTTGATCCGTCCGCTTGAGCGACAAATAGCGCCAACCCCGGCGCAGAATACGTTTGCGATCATAGCCGTGCAACCGGCGCCCCCCTGTTAACCTTACCGCATTAACCATAAAATTTACTAGCACCTCACTTTATCGACGAAACCGCGGCAATTGCCGACGGTAATTGGGCAAAATGGCTGATTAGTCGGTCGGGATCGAATTCGGATACCGGTGGATCGCTATAGCCGAAATCGACAGCAATGACCGGGATGCCGGCCGCGCGCGCGGTACGGATGTCGGTGGCCGAGTCGCCGATCATAATTGCGTTCGCTAGGCTGCCCCCGGCCGCTGCCACAGTGCGCCTTAGGACTTCTGGGTTGGGCTTTTGAATAGCGAATGTGTCCTGCCCGCAAATTACTGAAAAACGATCGGCCAAGTGGAGCTGCTTGAGTAGCAGGACCGAAAGACGTTCGAGTTTGTTGGTGCACACGGCGAGGCGGCTGCCGTTGGCCGCCAGTAAATCGAGCGCGTCCGTCAGTCCCGGAAAAGGACGCGAGCGATCGGCGATGTGATCGCTATAATAGGCGATGAAATCGGCGAACAATTGCTCGAGTTTTTCCGGCGAAACTGCGATCCCTTCCGCGGCGACGCCATGCGCGATCATCATTCGAGCTCCGCCGCCGATCGCATTGCGTGCGGCCTCGAATGGCACTGGCGGCCAACCTTGGCTCTTGAAGACCATATTGAGGGTATCGACGAGATCGGGCGCGGTATCGATAAGCGTGCCATCGAGGTCGAAAACGATAGTCGGGGCGGCCATAGCGGATCGCTAGCGCATGATCCGGGCGAGCGGAAGCCCCACAGAAGCCGATTTTCGACTATTCAGATGCCGCGATCCTGGCTAGATAGACGTGCCAATCAGGGCGTAATCCAAGCTCGAGTCTCAGCCGGTCCCCGATGAATGCTGAAGCCCAGAAACGCGCAGCCGCCGCTCGCGCCGTGGATTTCGTCCGTCCTGGGATGCGCCTCGGACTTGGCACGGGTTCGACCGCGAAGCACTTCGTGGAGCTGATCGGCGAGCGCGTGCGCGCCGGCCTCGACATTGTCGCGGTGGCGACCTCGGAGACGACACGCGCCGACGCCGAGCGTTGCGGAATTCCGCTGGCTACGCTTGACGAAATTCCAGAGTTGGACCTGACTGTCGACGGTGCCGATGAGATCGCTCCCGATCTCAGCCTGATCAAGGGCGGAGGCGGTGCGCTGCTAGGCGAAAAGATCGTCGCGGCTGCTTCAGCGCGCATGATTGTGATTGCCGATGGGAGCAAATGGGTGGAGCGGCTCGGCCGCTTTCCGCTGCCGGTAGAGGTGGCGCCATTCGGCATGGGCGCGACGATGCGGGCTTTGGCAAAAATCGTTGCCTCAATGTCGGGGCCCAGGTCGCTGACCCTCCGGCAGGGCAAGGACGGCCATGCTTTCGTCACGGACGGCGGTCACTGGATCGTCGACGCCGCTCTGGGCCGGATCGAAGACCCGAAAGCGCTGGCCGAAGCGCTGGCAGTCATTCCCGGGGTGTTGGAACATGGCCTGTTCATCGGTCTTGCGCAAATGGCTATTCTGGGCGGACCGGACGGCGTCACGGTCGTCGAGCGGCCTTGATCAGTCGAGCGAAAACGGAGTCATCACGATGAGTATCATTGAAGCCATTCGGTGCACTGGACGGGTGGCTGCGATCACGGCCGCTCTTGTTGCATTCGGTCCCGCAGCTCATAGCCAACAACCCTCGGCCGCGACGATCGCAACGGCAAAGGAACTCGTGGCCGCAACCGATGCAACGCTCGTATTCAACCCCCTCATCGCCGGGGTGGTCGAGCAGGCAAAATTATTGTTCCTCCAGCAAGACCCTAGCTTGGGCAAGGACCTCAACGAGATCGCGGCGCAAATTCGTACCGATCTTGCGCCACGTTTCGGAGAGATCAATAACGAAGTCGCGCTGCTTTACGCACAGCACTTCACCGATCAGGAACTCAAGGCCATTTTGGCGTTCTATCGGTCGCCGGCCGGTCAAAAGTTGCTCAAACAACAGCCGATCGTTGTCGATGCCAGCATGCACTTTGCCCAAGACTGGGCAAACAAGCTATCCGACCAGGTCATAGCGAAGATGCGCGCTGAATTGAAAAAACGAGGACATAACCTTTGAGCGGCGGCCGGCAATTCATTCGCTGGTGGCTGAGGGGTGATAGCGGCTGATGGCGGACCGCGACGTCGATCTTTTTGTCATCGGGGCGGGCTCAGGTGGGGTGCGCGCCGCCCGCGTAGCAGCGAGTCATGGCGCGCGGGTGATGATCGCGGAGGAGTACCGCGTCGGCGGCACCTGCGTCATCCGCGGCTGCGTGCCGAAAAAACTATTGGTCTACGCGTCGCGTTTTTCTGATGAATTCGAGGATGCCGCGGGTTTTGGCTGGACCGTGCCGGAAGCCACGTTCCACTGGCCGACGCTCACCGCCAACATGGCCCGCGAAGTCGCGCGGCTGGAGGCTGCCTACACGGCGACGCTGGATCGGTTTAAAGTCACACTCGTGAAAAGCCGCGCCGTACTCGAAGACGCCCACACGGTGCGGTTGGCGGATGGCGCGCGCGTGCGCGCCGAGAAGCTGCTTATTGCGACCGGCGCCTGGCCGCATTCGGGGCCGCAAATTCCCGGGCTCGAGCACGCCATCTCCTCGAATGAAGCGTTTCATCTGAACGAACTGCCCAAGCGGATCGTCATTCAGGGCGGCGGCTACATCGCGGTCGAATTCGCTTGTATCTTCGCCGGTCTCGGCAGCAATGTGACACTGGTTTATCGCGGCGAGAATATCCTGCGCGGCTTCGATGACGATCTCCGCGAGCATCTGCGCAATGAAATGCGCGGCCGCGGTATCACGGTGACCTGTGGTCATACGGTCGCCGCCATCGAGCAGGCGGGCGATGAGTTCGTGACGACATTGTCCGACGGTAAAAAAATCGTTAGCGATAAAGTGATGTTTGCGATCGGCCGGCGCCCCAACGTCATGGGTCTCGGTCTCGACAAGTTGCACGTGAAAATCCACGAACACGGCGGCATCGAGGTCGACGAATATTCGCAAACGTCTGTGCCGAACATTTATGCCATCGGCGATGTCACCAACCGGGTCAATCTCACGCCCGTCGCAATCCGGGAAGGCCACGCCTTTGCCGATACTGTCTACGGTGGCAGGCCGACCGCGGTCGATCATACCAATGTGCCGACGGCAGTGTTCTCGGAACCCGAACTCGGCGTCGTCGGGTTGACAGAGAATCAGGCGCGCGAGCAACTCGATAAGGTCGACATCTATAAGACGAGCTTTCGGCCGATGAAGGCGACCCTGTCTGGCCGCGCAACCCGGGTGTTCATGAAGCTCGTCGTCGATGGCGCCTCCGGTCGCCTCGTCGGCTGCCATATCGCTGGGCCCGATGCGGGCGAATTGATCCAGGCAATCGGCATTGCCGTGAAGATGGGGGCGACCAAGGCGGATTTCGACGCCACCATCGCCGTGCACCCGACCGCGGCGGAGGAGCTGGTCACGATGCGCGAAAAGGCCGTCAGTTACAGCCGTGCGGCGGCCGAGTAGCCTTAAACTAACCCGTTTTGCGAATATCTGGCCTTGATGGGCGCTCCTCGTGTATAACCCGCGCAAGTCGTTGGAGTATTTAGGAATGCCCGAGCGTTGGACACCCGACAGTTGGCGCAAGAAACCGATCGAGCAGGTTCCGGTCTACCCGGACCGGCAGGCGCTGGACGACGTCGAAAAGCAACTCGCGACCTTTCCGCCGCTGGTCTTTGCCGGCGAAGCACGTAGCTTGAAGAAGCAGCTGGCGCGCGCCGCCAACGGCCAAGCTTTCCTGCTGCAGGGCGGGGATTGCGCGGAAAGCTTTGCCGAGCACGGCGCCAACAACATCCGCGACTTCTTCCGCGTTTTCCTGCAGATGGCGATCGTGCTGACTTACGCCGGTGCCTTACCGGTGGTTAAGGTTGGCCGCATTGCCGGCCAGTTCGCCAAGCCGCGTTCGTCGTCAATTGAAAAGCGCGACGGCAAGGAACTGCCGAGCTATCGCGGCGATATCATCAACGATATCGCCTTTACGCCAGAAGCACGCACGCCCGACCCGCGCCGGCAGATCGAGGCCTACCGCCAGTCGGCGGCGACGCTCAACCTACTGCGCGCCTTCGCTAAGGGCGGCTATGCCAGCGTCGAGAACGTGCATCAATGGATGTTGCAGTCGGTTTCCGGTTCGCCGCAATCCAAGGCCTACGCCGATCTCGCCGATCGCGTCTCAGGCGCGCTCGACTTCATGCGCGCCTGCGGGCTGACATTCGCGGTCGACAGTGCGCTCGGGACTACTGATTTCTACACCAGCCACGAGGCGCTGTTGCTCGGCTTCGAGCAGGCGCTGACTCGCATCGATTCGACGACCGGAGATTGGTATGCGACCTCCGGGCACATGCTGTGGATCGGCGATCGCACGCGGCAGTTTGATCACGCACACGTCGAATATGCCCGCGGCGTCAAGAATCCACTTGGACTCAAATGTGGCCCCTCGCTGAAGACGGACGATCTGCTGCGCCTGATCGACATTCTCAATCCGGAAAATGAAGCGGGCCGGCTGACGCTGATTGTCCGCATCGGCGCCGATAAGGTCACTGAGCAATTGCCGGCACTGGTGCGCGCGGTTAAACGCGAAGGCAAAGTGGTGCTGTGGTCATGCGACCCAATGCATGGCAACACCATCACGTCGGCGAGCGGCTACAAGACCCGCCCTTTCGATCTGATCCTGAAAGAGGTGCGCGGCTTCTTCGAGGTGCACCAAGCCGAGGGTACCTATGCCGGCGGCGTGCATCTGGAGATGACCGGTCAGAACGTCACCGAATGCACCGGCGGCGCCCGCGCCATCACCGAAGCCGATCTCAACGACCGCTATCATACGGTCTGCGATCCCCGGCTCAATGCGGAGCAGGCGATCGATATGGCGTTCCTCTTGGCCGATCTGCTGCGCAAGGAGCGCAATGGGCGTGCCAAGCCGATGCCGGCGGTTGCCGGGCTGTGAGCCCGGCAGGCCGTGCGTCTAGCGCCAGCCAGCACCCTAATTGCGGCGCGAATGCACAGGCGCTAGATCATCAGCATGAACGGGCGACCATTCGATAAGCTTGCGATCGCCGTCGCGCAGCTCAACTCCGTCGTCGGCGATGTGGCCGGCAATGCCGAAAAAGTGCGTCGCGGCCGGCTGACGGCTGCCGCGCAAGGTGCCGATTTGGTCGTTTTTCCCGAGCTGTTCATTGCTGGCTATCCTCCGGAAGACCTAGTGCTCAAGCCGGCGTTCCAGGCCGCCTGCCGCGCCGCCGTGGAAACACTGGCCCGGGAAACCAAGGCCGGCGGCCCGGCTCTGTTGGTTGGCACGCCTTGGGTCGACAACGGCAAGCTTTACAACGCCGTTGCGCTGCTCGACGGCGGCGTCATCGCGGCACTGCGCTTCAAGGTCAATCTGCCCAATTATGGTGTTTTTGACGAGCGCCGCGTCTTCGCGGCCGGTCCTGTTCCGGGGCCGCTCAGCTTCCGCGGCGTGCGGCTCGGCGTTCCCATCTGCGAAGACATTTGGACCGATTGGGGCGATTACGAGAATGTCGTCGAATGTCTGGCAGAGACCGGCGCCGAGATGCTGGTGGTACCCAACGGCTCGCCTTATTGGCGCAATAAAGGCGACGTTCGTCTCAACGTCGCGGTCGCTCGCGTGACCGAGCAGGGCTTGCCGACCGTCTACGTCAATCAGGTCGGCGGCCAGGACGAACTGGTGTTCGACGGCGTGTCGTTCGGACTTAACGCCGATTGTTCGCTAGCCTTCCAGGTTGCGGCATTTCAGGAAGCTGTCGTCACCACAACCTGGCGCCGGCGCGGGGCAACGTGGCAGTGCGAAAATGGGCCGATGGTCGCGGCGGTCGACGCCGATCAGGCTGATTACGCCGCCTGCGTGCTCGGCTTGCGCGACTACGTCAACAAGAACGGCTTTCCTGGCGTCGTACTCGGCCTGTCGGGCGGTATCGATTCCGCGCTGTGTGCGGCGATTGCGGTCGACGCGCTTGGCGCCGAGCGCGTGCGGTGCGCGATGATGCCCTACAAATTCACCTCGCAGGAATCGCTCGACGATGCGGCGGCTTGCGCCAAGGCCCTCGGGGTCGCCTATCAAATCCTGCCGATCGCGTCAGCAGTCGAGGGATTGGAGTCGGCGCTTGCGCCAGCCTTTAATCAAATGCCGCGCGACGTCACCGAGGAAAATCTGCAGGCGCGTGCGCGCGGCACGATCCTGATGGCGATCTCCAACAAATTTAATGTCATGGTAGTGACGACGGGCAATAAATCGGAGATGTCGGTCGGCTACGCAACGCTTTATGGCGACATGAATGGCGGCTTCAACCCGATCAAGGATCTCTACAAGACCGAAGTGTTCCGTCTCGCGCGGCTACGCAATAGTTGGAAACCTGACGGCGCGATGGGACCGGACGGCCCGGTGATCCCCAACAACATGATCACCCGGCCGCCCACCGCTGAATTACGCGAAAACCAGAAGGACGAGGATTCGCTGCCGCCCTATGCCGTGCTCGATCCTATTCTGGAGCGATTGGTCGAGCACGAGGAACCGGTCTCCGCGATTGTGGCGGCTGGCTTCGACCGCGATACCGTCATCCGCGTCGAGCGTATGCTCAACATCGCCGAATATAAGCGGCGGCAAGCGGCGCCAGGCGTCAAGGTCACGTTGAAGAATTTCGGCCGCGATCGCCGCTATCCGATCACCAACCGCTTCCGCGATCCCGGCACACCCTTGCCGGCGCCGGACGCCACGGTCGTTACCGGCATGCCGGCCACGAGCGACCCCGTCGATATCTGACGCGATCGTCAGCGGGTCGGCAGGAAAGTCGGGCCGACGGTTCGCACCTTGCGTTTGGTCGAGTCAGTTTGGCCCGGCGCTTCCGCCATGGCGGCGGGCTCGGACGACGCCTTTGCTTGCGGCTCGGCCCGCAGCGGCTTGCCGTCCGGCCCAGTGCGCGGCTGCGAAAGCCGTTTGGCGTTCTGTTCGGTGACGACCACGTCGCCTGGAGCGACCGTTTGATCGGGTCCATTGGCGCGTAACGCTTCGGCCCAGCTTTCACCCGGCCGGCGGCAACTGCATGCCGGATTGAGCGCCTTGCGGTAGCTGAACGCGGTCGGCAGTTCGGTGTAAAGCCGGCCGTTGAGCGAGATCGCCTGTGCGACCTCCTCGCCGGGATTGTGATAGGTGTAAAGCTGCACGTCGGCCGCCGGGCACATGCGCTGGCAGGCCGCTTCGTCGTCGCGGAAGTGATCGGGCGTGGTTTCGAACGAGATCGGGAAATAATAGCCATCGCAAGTGCGCACGCAGATCGTGCGATAGGTGCCGCCCATCGGGCCGGACGGCGGCGAAAGCACGCCGCCATTGCCGCCGAACAAACGATCGAAAAACCCGCCTTGCTGGCCGGCGAGCGCCGCCGAGCGGTATTGCGAACCGCAGCCGCCATTGGCGAGCGCGATCAACAGCGATTGGCGCTGCGCGGCGCGCTCCGTGGTGCCGCCGCTCAACTGCTCAAGCTGGTTTTGCAGACGATCGAGCGCATATCGCTGTTGATCGATCTGCCGCGTCAGGCTTCCGCATTGCGGCGGCGGATTGCTGAAGATTGAGAAGAAGCCGGAGCTTTCGCAACCCAGCCGGCGCGATTGAGACACGAGCCGGTCGACTTCAAATTGCTGCCGGTGAACGGCATCTTCGGCGCGGCTGATCTGGTCGGCGCGAGCCGGATCGCTATTGCCGCGGTCGAGCGAGGCAAGCTGCGCTTCCAGGCGCTGGCAGGCTGGGTTCGGCGATTGCGCCTGCGCGTCGAGACAGGCGGCGAGCGTTGCCGCCATTACGGCCGCGAACGTCAATAGACGATGATTCATAAGCGACACTCTATCGGGAAAATCATGGCAGTGCGAGCCTCGTGCTCAATGCGCTCGTGCGGCCTCTGCGCGCAGATTCCACAGGACGCCGACGACGATAATGAGCGCGCCGATCAACACGAACACATCGAGTCGTTCGCCGTAGACCGCCCAGCCGACTACCGCGATCAGCGGAATGCGCATGAAGTCGAGCGGAACCACGAGCGTGGCATCGCCGGCGCGGAACGCGTTACTCAGGCAGTAATGCGACGTCAGGCCGGCAGTCCCGACTCCAATTGCGGGCAAAATATGACGCGCCTCGAGATGCAAAAGCACGTGGGGATCGCTGCCCAAAAGCGACAGCGGGAACTGAATTACGGCCATCCAGAATACAATACCGAACGTAGTTTCAGTCATGGTGAGCTTTTTGGTCGCAATCATGGTGATGGCGTAGCCGAATGCCGCTGCGAGCACGAGCAATGCCGCCGGATTGAAACCAGCCACACCCGGACGGAGAATCACCAGCACGCCGATGAGCCCGAACACGACCACGCCGATCCGGCTGGGTGTTAGCCGTTCGCCCAAAAGCCAAACTGCGAGCAGGGCCGTCCAGCCGGGCATGGTGAATTCGAGCGCAAACACCATAGCGAGGGGCAGCATCGTGATGCTGAGCGCCCATGCAAATTGCGAAGCGTAATGAACGGTGTTGCGCAGCAGATTGAGCTTCATGCGCCGCGGCAGCGCATAGGGGCGCAGTTCCGGGCGTAGCGCGAGCAGCACCAGCAACACGAGCAGGGCGACGCCGCTGCGGATGGCGAGGATTTCGAAAATGCTTAGGTTCGCCCGCGACAATTCGCGGATCGACACCGCCATGGCCGAAAACGAGGACAAGGCGCCGACCATCCAGCCAACGACACGGACAAGCTTATGTGTGGCCACGGACGGATTCGCCAAGCGGGAAGGGAGAACGCGCTCCGTGTCTAGCAGGCCTTCCGCCTGCCGTCACTCGGCGTCCGGCTGATTTTCCGGCCGCGCCTTGTCGAAAGCCGGAAGCTTCAGGCAGGCGGCTTCGACGCCGACGATCTTGGGAAATTTGTCGAGCGGCACTTTCAGTCGCCGCGCATTGTACACTTGGGGCACCAGGCAAATATCCGCAAGCGTCACATGCGCGCCGCAAGCGTAGGGTGAAGGCTTAATCATCGCCTCGATGGCCTCGAAGCCCACCAGGATCCAGTGGTGATACCAGGTGTCGAGGTCGGTCTGCTCGTGCTTGAACTCGCGCTTGAGATACCGCAGCGGCGAGGTGTTGTTGAGCGGATGGATATCGCAGGCGATGGTCTGCGCAATCGCGCGCACTTTGGCGCGCGCCAAGGCATCGGCCGGCAATAGCGGTGGCTCCGGGTGAATTTCGTCGAGATACTCGATGATAGCGAGCGACTGGGTCAGCACGTCGCCGCTGGAGAGCTCGAGCGCCGGCACGCGCATCTGCGGATTGACGGCGCGGAACTCGGGCGTGTGCTGGCGGCCGCCATCCTTGGTCAAATGGATGGAGACCATGTCGTAGGACAAGCCCTTGAGATTGAGCGCGATACGCACCCGATAGGCGGCCGATGAGCGGAAATAGGTATAGAGCTTCATGATCGTGTCCGGCAGGTCGGGTCTTCGTCACAGCCAGTTTACCCGGCACCGCGGCGCTTGGCGATGTCGCCTCGCGGAGGCCAATATTCGCGCGGCCATGCGGCGGTGTGGCGCGGCTTACGGCCCCGTCAGCGCGCGCAGACGATGGCGACGACGTCGCAATTGCCGTTGCGGCAGCCGCCGGAGCCGCCGGCCGGGATGGCGCCGGTGATATCGTTGCGATCGACTTTGCGGTAGGACGATGCCGACGCGAACTGACGCGTGCGGCAATAGGCGTTGGCGGCGGCAGCGCCGCATTTGTCGCCGGCGGCGAGGCACTGGTCGATGCCGTAGCCGTCGCCGTCGTTGGCGATGATGAACATGCGCCGCTCGGCCTGGGCGGACGTGACCGCACAAACGCAGACCAGGGCGGCAAATCCGGCCAACAATATACGCATAACAAAGCCCGCTGATTTGGAAGCGCCAGCCCCGGCGCTGCCGTCTACCATGCGAGTAAAATCGTTAAGGGCCGTTTAACCCTGATAGTGCCGGTACTTGGCGGGCCTTGACGCTTGCTCCGCGAAGCAGCATTGTGCGGCCGCAATGACCGGCCTTAACCATATCTGCGGCATTTGCCGCGAGATTATTCGCTAGCGCACCACGCTGGCTGCGGCCGTCTTTTCTCAAACTTGAGAGCTCAGGACGCCCCGGCCAGCGGGAACGCGAGGCTTTTGGGAAGACGATGGAGCTCAAGCTCTACGATACGCTGACACGGGAGAAGCGGGTGTTCACCCCGATCGATCCCTCACATGTACGAATGTATGTGTGCGGGCCGACGGTCTACGACTTCGCCCATATCGGCAATGCGCGGCCGGTGATTGTCTTCGACGTGCTGTTCCGCCTCCTGCGCCATATTTACGGCGCCGAGCACGTGACTTACGTGCGCAATGTCACCGACGTCGACGACAAGATCAACGCGCGCGCCGCCGAGCGCGGTATTTCCATCCGCGAGCTGACGGAAGAGACCTACAAGAACTTCACGGCGGACGTGGCGGCGCTTGGCTGTCTCCCGCCGACCGTCGAGCCGCGCGCGACCGAGCATATCGCCGAGATGAAGGACTTGATCGAGCGGCTGGTCAAGAACGGCTGCGCTTATGTCGCGGAAGATCACGTGCTCTTTCATGTCGCGGCGATGAAGGATTACGGCCGGCTGTCGCACCGCTCGCTCGACGAGATGGTCGCCGGCGCCCGAGTCGAGGTGGCGCCGTATAAGAAAGACCCGATGGACTTCGTCTTATGGAAGCCATCGAAGCCAGGCGAGCCGGCATGGCCGAGCCCTTGCGGGATCGCGATGCCAGGGCGGCCCGGCTGGCACATCGAATGCTCGGCGATGAGCTGGAAGCATCTGGGCGAGACCTTCGACATCCACGGTGGCGGCATCGATCTCGTCTTTCCCCACCACGAGAACGAGATCGCGCAATCGCGCTGCGCCTTCCGCACGCCGGTGATGGCGAACTACTGGATGCACAACGGCTTCCTGCAGGTCGAAGGCCAGAAGATGGCCAAGTCGGTCGGAAATTTCGTGACGATCAGGGAGCTTCTGACTGGCTGGCAAGACCTGGCTTGGCCGGGGTCGGTTATTCGGCTCGCAATGCTCACGACGCACTACCGCCAACCCTTGGACTTCACGTTGCATGCATTGGAGCAGGCAGCGATTGCGCTGAATATGTTTTCGACATTTGCCTATTCAGAAACGGCTGCAAGGCCATCTCCCGAATTTTTGGATGCAATGCTGGATGATTTGAATACGCCGCAAGCGGTTGCTGAAATGCACCGACTTTTGAGATCGGCGAGGGAAAATTCCTTTGCTCTTGCTACACGGATGAGCCGTCCAGGAGCCATGCTTAGTGATTCCGATTACAGTGCCGCCGAACAGCTTGCTGCGTGTCTCCGGTTTTTAGGGATCGACATTGCAAATTACGATCGGAATTGGATGAGCAAGCAAGTCAATTCGGGGATTACTGCTCAATTCAGGTCGCAAGTTGAAAGCCTAATTGCCGCCCGCACCGCCGCCCGCAAGGCGAAAGACTTCAAAGAATCCGACCGCATCCGCGACGAGCTCGCCGCCATGGGCGTCGTGCTCAAGGACTCCAAGGACGGTACCACCTGGGAGATCG
>Ga0335081_10013376_pt1 | contig 13271 bp, 12 predicted proteins | sample Lox_Sample_35_FD_206713 | JGI IMG/M metagenome (GOLD analysis project Ga0335081, IMG submission 206713) | Soil microbial communities from Loxahatchee National Wildlife Refuge, Florida, United States - Lox_Sample_3.5 | ecosystem: Environmental > Terrestrial > Soil > Wetlands | place: USA...
GCGTCATTGAAGTGAGCTGTAGGAAGCCATTGCCAAATGCGCCCCCGCCACACAACGTGAGTGTGTTGCTCCCGGGTCGCAGCCCATCGCTGGGGAAGATGATCCACTGAAATGTGCGTGGGCTGGGATCGCTCTCATTCGCGGTAGAGCCGTTGCCGTAGGCAATACAGGGACCGCCGTTCAGTATCAGCCCGTTGATGGTGGCGCCGGAGTCAAACTTATGCATCTCCCATGTCACGACCACGGGAACCGGTTTCGCCGGTTCTGTCACCGCGATACTCTGGTTGAAAGAAAAGCAGCATGGGCCCGTGAAGGTCAAAATGCTATTGACCACCAGTATCTCTTCGGCAGGAACCGCAAACGCAGTTGTGGCAAGCCCCATCAGGAGACAAACAACGGCCAGACAGATTGCATATTGTCGAACTATCGTTAAAATTCTGCTCACTTCGTCGCTCCAAGTTAGAGAGACTAACTTCGTCCTCTCAGAAATGTTCCTGCTTATTTCGTGGTACGCACTGACAATGTGTTGAATCCAAGAAGAATGACGGCGCTTGACGATAATGTCGCGCCGCCGCACAACGTGAAGGTGTTGTTCCCCCGGCGCAGCCCATCGCCAGGAAGAATGTTCCACTGGAAATAACGCGACTCGAATGGGCCGCTGCCGTCGCCGGGACCAAAGGGCTGAATCGAGGCCGACCCGAAGAACTTGCAGGGTTTGCCGTTCACGCTAAGTCCGACCAAGAAGGGGCCTGTGGCCTGATAGTCGGTGCTCCAGGTGACGACGACAGGCATAACCTTCGAAGGTTCGGTGACCTGCACCGATTCAGGCCACGAGAAACAACAGATCCCCTGAAACGCTTGGTTCTGCTCCACGCGCAAGAGTTCCTTGCCCGCGACTGCCGACGCGGTTGGCGTAAGCAGCATTACCAGGCAGATAAGGGACGAGCACAGCAGGCCTAACTTGATGCCAGCGGCAGTTGTCCTTGTTACTTCGCTTCGACCGGGCTTAGATATTGGAATCATTTCCTGTGCTCCTTTTGTCTCTTCTTACTTTGAAATCCGCACCGCCAACGTGTTGAAGCCGAACGTGATGCTGCCGCCCCCAAAACCTAAGCCGCCGCACACGGCAATCGTGTTGTTTCCGCGGACGAGACCATCGGCCGGAGCGACAACCCATTCGTAGTTCAGCGAACGGAAGGTGCCGTCGGCAGGAGCGAACGTAAAGAAATTCTGTTCGGTTGCGCAAGGATGACCGTTAACGCTGATCCCGATCAATCCGTTACCACTCGCACGATAGTCAGTGCTAAAGGTTACCGTCACGGGAACAACCATCTTGGGCTCGGTAATTGTGACCGTTTCCCCCAAGCTAGAGCAGCACGCACCCGTGAATGTCTGATTGGTTTCGATGCGTAGGACTTCGTTTGGAGGGACGGCGTATGCGTTTGTTGCGATCCCCATAGCCACGCACGCCAAGGCAATTCCGATCACAAATGTTTTCATGGTTTCTGCTCCAATCGTATGTTTTCGTTTCTTCAATTCGATAGGCGCGCGCCCAAGGTGAAGGACCTGAACGTAACCGTCGCAGGGAAAAACGCCGAACCACCACACAACGTCAATGTATTGCGGCCTTTTCGCAATCCATCGTCAGGAAAAACGATCCATTGAAACGTGCGCGGCTGAAAGGTATCAGTTTCGATAATGCCGGGGATGAAACCCGAACCGAAGAACTTACAGGCACGATTGTTCACGATCAGGCCTACAAGGTACGCGACCGCCCCATCACTCTCTCCGCTTTCTTCAAAAGTCACGACAATGGCGACAGGTTTTGCTGGCTCGGTCATGGAAATGGTTTCGTTGAATGAAAAGCAGCATGGGTCGCCGGCGATCGCGATTGGGCCGTCTACATGCAGTACCTGCTCTGGAGGAATCGCGAGAGCAGACGATGCAATCCCTATTACCAGACCAAGCACGGCCAAACTGATCGCGTGTTTACGAACGATAGTTAATCTGCTCACCTTGCACTCCTTGTAATAGTTGCTCAAGCTTTCCTCATTGCATGGTGCGAACTGACAGGGTATTGGCACCCAAAAGGATGACTCCGGTCGGAGAGAAAAACGCTCCGCCGCATAAGGTGAATGTGTTCTTTCCCTTAACCAGGCCATCACTCGGGAGAATCACCCATTGAAAGTACCGGGAATCGAACGACCCACTGCCATCAGCCTGCCGGAATGGTTGAACCCAAGCTGGCCCGAACAACGTGCAGGTGCCGCCATTCACGCTGAGCCCGGCTATGAAAGTATCCGTGGCCTGATAATCGGTGCTCCAGGTGACGATGACCGGCGCCACAGTTGACGGTTCAGTCACGCGGACAGACTCCAGCCACGAGAAACAACAGAAACCTTGAAAAGCCTGATTTTGTTGTACCCGCAGAAGTTCCTTGGATGAAACTGCCGAGGCGGTTGGAATAACCAGCGTCCCCAAGCAGACAACCGATAAGAACAGCAGGCATAGCTTGATACTTGATGGAGTCTTCATTTCTTCCTCTCTTCTGAATCTACGGGCCGCTAAGCGCTGAATGAACGGTGCGAGCGGCTGCACGTTTTTCTCACTTCGAAATGCGCACGGCCAGGGTTCTAAAACCCAAGGTGAGGCTGGCACCAGTTGTATCCAGTCCGCCGCACAGCACGATCTTGTTGTTGCCTGGTGTCAGGCCATCACCCGGGAAAATGGTCCATTCAAAGGTTGCCGAAGCGAAGCTGCCATCGGCAGGCGCAGCCGCTTGCATTCCCTGCAACTTCATGCACGGATGGTCGTTCACGCTAAGCTCAACGAGGCTATCGGAACTGGAGCGATAGTCGGTCGAGAACGTGACAACTACCGGAACCAACTTTTTCGGTTCGGTAATCGAGACTGTTTCTCCCAAACTGAAGCAGCACAGCCCGGTAAAGGTCTGATTGGTCTCGATGCGCAGCGCTTCAGTGGGAGGAACGGCGAAGGCTGCGGTGCCCATCACCATAACCACGCAAGCCGCGCCCATGGCGAACAGAAGTCTCTTCATTCTTCCTGATCCTATGTTCATGCTTTCGCTCCTTTAATTTGAGAGACGTGCGGCCAGGGTGTACGGTCCCAGCAACATTCCCGACGAGCCAAACCTTCCACCTCCGCACAAGGTGAATGTGTTGTTTCCTGCCCGCAATCCATCGCTGGGAAAAATGACCCATTGAAAGGAACGCGAGGTATTGATTTGAACTTCGGGAATAGAAGCCGGGCCGTAGAGGGTGCAAGGGCCGCCGTTCACTATCAGCCCAACCAACGAGCCGCCGGTATTAAAGGAAAGAAACCCCTGTACTCCCCAGGTCACGACCACGGCAAACGGCTTCGCCGGTTCGGTCACCGCGACGGTTTGGTTGAAGGAAAAGCAGCACTGGCCAATGGGGTCGGACTCGTCGGGCATTTGCAGTAGCTCTCCGGGAGGGACAGCAAATGCAGAGGATGCAAACCCGATCACCATACAAAAGAGGGCCAAGCCAATTGTGTATTGACGAATTCTTCCTGCCATTGTTCTCACCTCGTGAGTTCTTTTTTGCGCTACGGTCTTGAGTGCGAGCATAAGTCGGTCAACATTAGTTACTTACTGGTACGGACGGCCAGGGTGTTGAATCCCAGCACGATGGTGTCATTCGCGGAAAAGGCCGCTCCCCCGCACAGGGCGAAGGTATTTTTGCCCGGGCGCAACACGCCATCGCCAGGGAGAATAAGCCATTGGAACGTATGCGAATCAGCATCCCCGCCGGCATCTTCAAATGGCTGAAGCCCCCCCGAACCGAAGAAAATGCATGGTCCTCCGTTGACGCTGAGCGCAACAAAGAAAAAGTCCGTGGCCTGATAGTCGGTGCTCCAGGTCACGATCAGCGGCACCAGAGTCGTGGGCTCCGACATCTGGACCGCCTCCTGAAACGAGAAGCAACAAAGGCCCTGAAACGAGGTGTTGTGTTGTACCCGCAAGAGTTCCTTGTTTTGAACTGCCGACGCAGTCGGCGTAAGCAACAGCCCCATCCAAACGACCGATGAACACAACAACCACAACTTCATATTCGAAAAGGTCTTCATTTCGTCTCCCCTTGGGATTGCGAGAACCGGAGACATTTCAGAAAGCAAATCAACACTGTTGCAAAGGCTCCCGGTACTCACATTGAGGAATGTAGGCTGGTAGGACTCTTGCGGGTGTCACAACCGAGTAATCAGATTGCAAACTTTCTTAACGCAACAATGGCCGCTTTCGTCCGGAGCGGACGGCGCACCGTAACATGGCGCTAAGTCGAAATCTCGGCTTCTGGACGGCGGGAGCGAGTGCCCTATATCTCGCGGTTTTCGAGACGTAGAAATGAGATGTGAGATGTAAGAACCTACTCGATACCTTGCTCAATGCACATACACAGGCTGCTCGCCTTTCTCCCAGGGATCGTAAGTTGCCACAAAGTGCACGCGCTCGGGGCGGGTGGGATGATCGAACATCCAGATCTTCATCCATGTGCTTGGACTGGGGTCAGCAAGGTTGATCTCGCCGCTCTTTTCGAAATAGTGGGCGGCAACCTGTCCCGCATCGGGCACAATTCCGTGGATCACTTCCAGCCCAAAGCGGTCCGCTTCATGCTCAAAATGGCGGCTGACCGCGTTAAAGGCCGGGGTGGCAAGAAACGATAGTACGCTCAGCAGCAGCATTAACATCGGCAGCGAGGCCCAGTCTCCCAGATTGCGAATGCCCCAACCCAGTCCCCAACGCGCCACCGCCCAATTTGCCAGCCAATACCCGACGTAAAGAAGGACCAACAGAATCCCTAAGTCGATGGCGATCTCCTTGGGAATATGCAGCAGAACGTAATGTCCCATCTCATGACCAAAGACGAATAACGTCTCCGGAACGGTCGCCTTGGCCATGGTGTTGTCCCATACGACGGCGCGCTTGGATGCACCAAAACCGGTGACATAGGCGTTGAGTCCCGTGGTTTTCGTGCTGGCGTTCATCTCGAACATGCGTTCGGGCGGGATGTCCATGTCGCCGTGCTGGACGACTTTTTCCATCTGCGCAACGAGGTCGGCGTGCTTGGATTGCAGCGGGGTGAATTTGAAGAAGAGCGGGTCGACGACCAGCGGCTGCAGAAAGAATGTCGCGAGCAACACCGGAATTGCGGCCAGCCAGAAGTAGAACCACCAGCGGCGCGGGCTGCGCCGAACTACACCATAAAGGATCCAAACCAGGATCGTTCCGATGATCAAGGCAACGATCTGGCCCGTGATCCAGTCTTTAAACCACGAGCCCCAGTTCTGCACCGAGAGACCAAACTTGCGTTGCAGCGATTCATCCCACACGTCGGTGGGAAGCGTGAGAATGGCCACGGTGAGCAGCAGCAGAGGCGCGAAGATGATGAGCTGCACGAACCGCCTCGATGAGGCCCGCTCAGCCCAGTCCCGAAATTTCGCCGCAAGACGCCAGCGCAGCACAACCAGCAGAACGAGAACTCCATAGAGCGCGTTGAAAAAGAGATGGCGGTAGTGCTCGTCGGAATAAGCCTTGGACTTCTGGTAGTTTTCGGGCGGCGGCGAGTACTCGGTGATGACCTTGTGGTCCAGCGCAGCCGGCGAGCCGGTGTTGTTAGCTTGCGCGGTTGACTGAGGTGAAATCTGCGCTTGTGGATTCCCCTCTTGCCCGAACGTCGCAGAGGCAAGCGCCAGCAACAGGACAAATGCAAAAATTGCACAAAGAACAAGCCGCTTCGTCGAAGTCATAAGCTTCCTTGACTAACGAGGTTCATACTTGCAACATCTCGCATCTGGGCTTCGTCTTCTCTGTGACCTGTCACCTGTGACCCGAGACCTGCCCTAGGCCCAGATCTCTCCAAACACTCTGACGAAATTTCCGCCAATAACCTTTTCCGTTACGCGCACGGAGTATCCGCGCTTCAGCAGCTGATCGGCGATGACCTCGATGCGGCGCGGGATATTCAGACCGATCGCGTATGTCGGGCGGTCCTCCTCGGGAGCAGCCAGTCCGGATTTCTGCCGTTGCTCCTCTTCCTTGTTGAACTCGGCCATGCCTTTAGGACTCGTATCGAACGGTTGTAGTCCCGCATCGCTGCCTACGCCAACGTGGTCTTCTCCCATAACTTTTAACGCGCGCTCCATGTGGGCCATGTAGTCGTCGACGGTTGGCTGCTTGGGGGATGCCGACAGGTACGGCAGATCATAGATGCCCATCACGCCGCCTTTATCGGCAAGCGCTTTCAACTGCTCATCGGTTTTGTTCCGCGGATGCGCGTGAACCGCAGAGCACCCGGCATGCGTTATGATGACCGGCTTCTTCGAGATGGCGAGGGCATCGGCGGTCGTGGCCGCGTTGGCGTGGCTGACGTCGATGGCGATGCCGAGTTGGTTCATCTTGTCTGCGGCTTGCCGGCCCAAAGGAGTCAGGCCGCCTCCGTCCGGTGCCATGACGCCCGCTCCGAACGGGGACTTCTTGTTGTAGGAGAACTGCATGACGCGCACGCCGAGGTTGCGGAAGGTCTCGAGGTTATCGAGCTTGTCGCCAAGCATGTCGGCGCTTTCGAAAGACAAAATGATGCCGAGCTTTTTCTCGCGCTGGGCGCGCTCGAAGTCGGCCGGAACGCGCACTTGCATGAAATAAGCGGGATGGATCTCGATGAGCTGCTGAATAAATGCAATGTCGCTGACGGTCGCGGCGAAATCCTGGTTAATTCCGCCCAGCGTCAGCTTGAGCACGTTCACGCCCGAATTTCGCGCCAGGTCGAGATCGGATTGCGGCAGCGGCAGCTTGTCCTCTAATGGCGGGGCACAATTGGCGTCTAGGACGAGAGCCCGAGCATACAAATCGGCGGCGGCGGACGAGATCGCTGGATGGTTCGCCGATTCGTCGGCGAGGAGGACAGAAGGGACCAGCGTCGATGCGGCAGCGCCGGCCATGAGCATGGAGAATTCGCGTCGGTTCATAGATTTCAGGAACCGGTGATTGTAAATACGCTTTGGTGGGTGGGGAAGTTCAAAATTGGGGAAAGCGGGTTCGGCTTCGGAAGAGGCGGCCCGGGGTAAGGGGCGGCAATGCGGGGTTGTTAGCCGCAGGGCAGAAGAAGCTGCGGGAAAGTCGCGATCAATTACCTCCGCGGCTAAAGCCGTCCAGGAAAGGAAAGGTCTTACCGCAGCGCTGAAGCGCTGCGCCACCCAAAATCTGGCAACTGAGAACTGGAAACTGATAACTGGGAACTGACAACTGGCAACTGTTTCACGCCACCGCAATCTTCGAGTTGCGCAACTGCCGGTAGAGCCGCAGATAGTCGTCCACCATGCGACGCGCAGTGAAGCGCTCGCGGGCGCGATTGTAGGCGCGGGTGCCGTAGAGGCGAGCCAGTTCCCGGTCCTGGCCAAGCTGATCGAGGAGTTCCGCCAGGCTATCGGCATTGTTGCGCTCGAAGTACAAAGCGGCGTCGCCCCACAGTTCCCGATAGATCGGTGTGTCGTTGGCCGCTAGCGCGCAACGCGAGAAGGCTGCCTCGATGGAGGCAAGTCCGGTTGGTTCATAGCGCGAAGTTGCGGCGAAAATCGTGGAGCGGCTATACAGCAGGCGCAGTTGCGATTCGGTCTGCGCGCCCTTCACGGAAATCTCGTGCTTATCGGTCGAAACGCGCACGTCGGCACGAATCGGCACCGTGGGCGCGGGCACGGGATGGTCGGCTCCCACGATGCAGACCGGCATGCGGTGCGAATGCTGGGTCAGCAATCCGACTTGTTTGCCGGTGTCCCAGAGACGGCCGATCGCCAGCACGGTTTCTTCTTTGCTGACGAACGGATTGAAATAAATGGGATTGCGTCCCGGCAGAATCACCTGACATTCAAGATTATCGCCGTAGGCCAGGCGCAACATCTGCTCCATCCAGCGGGAATTGGTGACGACGGCCTCGGAGCGTTTCATGCCCTGAACCACAGTTTCGCGATACCAGTCGAGCCACGCGGAGTCGGCGGGTTCGCGCCCGTGGACGCTGAGCCACCACGTGATCACATCGCCATGTGCTACCACCAGGCGCGGCTTTGGAACCGGTAACGCTCCAAAGCTGAGCTGGTTGAGATGAAGCAGGTCGGGGCGCGTGTCGCGAACCACCGCGCACAGATACTCCTGCGCGGCGTGGAAGTCCTGCTCGCCCTCCTGCATCCAGTCAAGCCGGAACGCGGTGGGATGATATTCGAGCCCGTGCAGGCCCTGCATCCACGCGGTCTGATGAGGAAGGGGGATGTCGCCAAAGCTAACCAGGATCACCTGTGCGCCATGCGTGACCAGTCCGGTGACGAGTTCCCGAGCATAGGTCCAGACTCCGCTGAACGTGTCGGCCGTGACCAGAACGCGCACAGAACCCCCGTGAAAAGGCGAGCACCACGCCTCGCCGTGTTGTTCTTAGTTTAGTGGCGATTGGGCTGGCAGGGAAGCATTTCTTGCATTCGTCAATGGTTTCGGGCCAGTCAACGGGCCCAAACCCTCCCGGTTGAGCCTGCCAACCTCTCTCACATCACAATAATCGGTGATCCAGCGCACAGAATGGGTGTTTGTAAGTATGGGATAAGTACGAAACGTCCGATCCCGCGCCTTGTCGCGAAGTGGCTGCGGCGACCGAACTGAGGGCCCGCAAGACCGAGGGCTGCGGTGCACTCCTCGGACAGTCTGGCAAGCCTGGAGGCTTCGCTTGAGCCCCAATCTCTCCCTAATCCGCGATGCAAAAAAATTCATGTGGGACGGGTGCCTCTACAGCACGCAAGAAGAGGCCACCTGCGCCGCCGAGGCCTATCGGAAGGACAACTTTGAGGTCGAGCAGGCCGAGGAAGAAGGAAAGTTCCTCATCTACACGCGGAGAGTCGTCAAGGAAGTCGCTGTTGCTGTGCAGTAACTACCTCCCAAAGGAGGCCGTCGATGGCGCTAGGAGCAGTTCCAGTCAGCGATCCGACACTGCTTGCCGATCTGCGGCGATTCGGAACATTCGACCCCACCGGTTGTTATCAGTGCGGCAGTTGCACCCTTTCCTGCGACCTGGTCGAAGGCAACGTAACCTTTCCCCGCAGAAGCATCCGTCTCGCCCTGCTGGGACTGCGGCAGCCGCTGGTGGCGAGCCTGGAGCCGTGGGTGTGCCATGACTGCGGCGATTGCTCGACCATATGCCCGCGAAAATCCGAACCCCGGATCTCCATGATTACCATGCGCCGCTTCTTGAGCGCGCAGTACGACTGGACCGGAATTGCCTCCAAGCTTCTTCAGTCCAAGGCCTGGTACCTGAGTTCCCTGATATTCGTGGCCCTTCTTACGGTGTTGCTGATTGTCGGTTATCACCTTTGGTATGTGGGGATGGGTACGCGGGACTTTGTGACCACGCCGTTGGGGCTGGAGCACATGTTCCCGATCATGACTTACTACACGCTGACGGTGACGCTGCTGCCGCTTCTGCTGCTGTTTTCGCGTGTGTTTCGCATCTGGCGGCTGACCATGGCGGGAGAAAAAATTCCTCTTTCGATTTACTTCGTCGAGGCCTGGATTTACGTCTACGAGACTGTTTTCCAGCCGCTCATGCGAAAGTGCCAGGTCAAGGGCCGTTGGTTCCCCCATCTGCTGCTGGCCGTCGGCACGGCCACGATGTTGGCCATCAAGATCTTCGGCCTGCGCTGGTTCCAAACCGACAACATTTATCCCTTGTATAACCCGCAGCGCTGGATCGGCTATCTCGCGGCAGGTTTCATCCTCTATGGCATTGGCGACGTTTTCGTTTGCCGGCTGAGTGGGCGCAAAGAAATCTGCAAAGAGACGCACTTTCACGATCTCGTTTTTCCCGTGCTGATTTTATCGACGGTAGTCACCGGCCTGACGGCGCACGTGTTGCGCTATGCCGGTTTTGCGTTGGCCTGTCATTTTGCGTACGCACTGCACGTGATCGTCGCGACGCCGATGCTGGTCATCGAGATGTCGTTCGGCAAATGGGCGCACATGGTCTACCGACCGCTGGCTTTGTATTACCTCGCGGTAAGAGAACGAGCAAAGCAACAGATCCCCACGGCGGAGGTGGTTCCCAATGCCATCTAACGGGTCCAATGGTCAACCGGTCGGCGCCGCGTTGGTGGTAGGCGGCGGCATTGGCGGCATGCAAGCGGCCCTCGACTTAGCCGGTGGCGGGATCAAGGTTTATCTGGCCGAGAACAAGGCAGCCATCGGCGGAGTGATGGCACAACTCGACAAGACGTTCCCCACCAACGATTGCGCCATGTGCACTATGGCGCCGCGTCTGGTCGAGATCGGCCGCCACAAAGATATCGACATCCTCACCCTCAGCGAAGTCGAGAAAGTCGAGGGCGAGGCGGGAAATTTCACGGTCACGCTGAAGCGCAAGCCGCGCTTCATCGATGAGACGAAGTGTACGGGCTGCGGCGCATGCACGGAGGCATGTCCGGTGACGCTGCCGTCGGAATTCGATCAGGCGCTGGCGGAGCGGAAAGCCATCTACCGGCCGTATCCCCAAGCGGTTCCCAACATTTTCACCATTACCCGCCGCGGCACTCCTCCCTGCCAGGCTGCCTGCCCGCTGCACCAGAGCGCACAAGGCTATGTGACGCTGGTTGCCGAGGGACGCTTCGACGAGGCCCTGCAGGTGATCCTTCGCGACAACCCGCTGCCCTCGATCTGCGGCCGCATCTGCACCCATCCTTGCGCCACCGACTGCACCCGCGGGCCGCTGGATGATCCGGTGAACCTGCCCGGGCTGAAGCGCTTTGTCACCGACCACCATCCCGATTACAAGCTGCCGCAGCCCACGGTTCCCGATCGCTCCGAGAAAGTGGCCATCGTTGGTTCGGGCCCAGCCGGGCTTGCGTGTGCTTATCAGCTTCGGCAAAAGGGATACCTGCCGGTCATTTTCGAAGCGCTTCCGGCGGCTGGTGGAATGCTGGCCGTGGGCATTCCTTCGTTCCGCCTGCCGCGGCCGCTGCTCAACGCGGAAATCGACCGCTTCCGCGCCATCGGAATCGAAATCCTGCTGAATGCGCCGGTGGGGCGGAGCATTTCACTGGATGAGCTGCGAAAGAACTTTTCTGCCGTCTTCATCGCCATCGGCGCGCACGTCGAGCGCAAGCTCGGCGTTCCCGGAGAAACCCTGGCCGGCGTTACTGGCGGCGTGGAATTCCTGCGGCAAGTGAATCTCGACCAGCCGGTCTCTGCCGGCAAGCGAGTGCTGGTCATCGGGGGAGGAAACTCCGCTCTGGATGCGGCCCGCACCGCTTTACGATGCGGGGCCGCCGAAGTCACCATCGTCTACCGCCGCACCCGCGCCGAGATGCCGGCGGATCCGAAAGAGATCGAAGACGCCAAGCGCGAAGGTGTGAAGCTGGTATTTCTCGCCGCTCCCAAATCGTTTCAGACAGGCGCAAACGGCCGCGTATCCGGGCTTGAATGCACGAAGATGAAACTGGGCAAGCGCGATGCCAGCGGGCGGCCCGCTCCCGAGCCCATCCCGAACTCGGAATATGTTCTTCCGTGCGACACGGTCATCGTCACCATCGGGCAGGTTCCGGACCTGAACTCATTAGGCGAACGACTGGGCCTGGAAACGACCAAATGGGGAACTCTGAAGGCCGATCCGTTAACGCTGGAAACCAGTGTGCCGGGCGTGTTTGCCGGCGGCGATTGCGTAACCGGCCCGGATGTTGTAGTGACCGCGATGATGGCGGGCAAGAAGGCCGCCGCCTCGATCGACCGCTGGCTCAATGGTCAGGACGTGCGCCTCGGGCGTGAACTGGAAGCGCCATTTCACACCCGATACGTGATCGACACGGCGGGCGTGCTGACGCAACGGCAGATCGCTATCCCGGCTCTCGACCCGACAAAGCGCAGCCACACGTTTGACGAGGTGCACACCGGCTATACGCCGGAACAAGCGATCGAGGAGGCGAAACGCTGCCTCGCCTGCGGAATTTGTTGTGATTGTCATCTCTGTGAGACCGCTTGCCAGGCCCATGCCATCAACTACACGCAAACGGAAAAGGAAGTCGATCTGAATGTCGGGGCCATTGTGCTTGCGCCTGGCTATGAGCTCTATGACGCGCATTTGAGCCGAGATCTTGGCTACGGCCGTTTTCCCAACGTCGTCACCGCCATCGAGTTCGAGCGCATGATGTCGGCTTCCGGCCCGTTCTCCGGTCACGTGATGCGGCCTTTCGATCGGAAGGAACCGAAGCGCATCGCCTTCCTGCAGTGCGTCGGGTCGCGCGATTCCGAGCGCGACTACTGTTCGTCGGTGTGCTGCATGTACGCCACCAAGGAAGCGATTATCGCCAAAGAACACCTGGGCGAGGGCCTGCAGTGCGACATCTACTTCATGGACCTCCGCGCCTTCAGCAAAGGCTTCGAGCAGTATTACCACCGCGCGGAAGACTTGGGTGTGCGCTATATCCGTTCGCGAGTGCCGATCATCGAAGAGATGCGGCCCAGCCGGAATCTGATTGTCCGGTACCTGGGAGAAGAGGACCACAAGCTCTCGGCGGAATACGACCTGGTGGTGCTGTCGGTCGGAATGCAGCCGCCGAAAGATGTGAAGGCGCTGGCCGACAAATTCGGGATCGCGCTCAATCAATTCAATTTCTGTGGGACCTCGGTTTTCACGCCGGCAGAATCGTCGCGCAAGGGAATTTACGTTGCCGGTCCATTTGTCGAGCCCAAGGACATCCCGGAAACGGTGATGCAAGCGTCGGCAGCCGCGTCGCAGGTGCTGTCGCTCCTGCAAGAGGCGCGGGGAACGCTGATCCAGCCCAAAATTTACCCGCCCGAGAAAGATGTGCGTGGAGAAGATCCGCGCATCGGCGTGTTCGTCTGCCACTGCGGCACCAACATCGGCGGCGTGGTGAACGTTCCTGACGTCGTCGAGTATGCGAAGACGTTGTCCAACGTGGTATACGCCGAGAACAACCTCTACACCTGCTCGAATGACACGCAAGATCGAATCAAGGCGATGATCGCGGAACACAATCTGAACCGGGTGGTGGTCGCCTCCTGCACTCCGCGGACGCATGAACCGCTGTTCCGCAACACCATGGCCGAGGCTGGCCTCAATCCCTATCTATTCGAGATGGCCAACATCCGCGATCAGTGCTCCTGGGTACACATGCACGAGCCCGAGCGCGCCACGCAAAAGTCGAAGGATCTGGTGCGGATGGCGATCGCCAAGTCCCGGCTTCTGGAG
>Ga0335081_10013377_pt1 | contig 13271 bp, 10 predicted proteins | sample Lox_Sample_35_FD_206713 | JGI IMG/M metagenome (GOLD analysis project Ga0335081, IMG submission 206713) | Soil microbial communities from Loxahatchee National Wildlife Refuge, Florida, United States - Lox_Sample_3.5 | ecosystem: Environmental > Terrestrial > Soil > Wetlands | place: USA...
GGAACTCGATGGTGAGGTCGCGCTCCCGCTCGGCCTGGCGGGCCTCGCTGACGTCGCGGAAGACGAGTACGACGCCGAGGAGCCCGCCCCCGTCAGCATGCACCGGCGCCGCGCTGTCCGCGATGGCGATCCGGCGGCCATCCCTCGCGATGAGCGCAGTGTGGTTCGCGAGCCCCACCACAGAGCCTTCCGCGATCGCCCTGGGGACCGGAGCTTCTGCCGCTGCTCCGGTATCCTCATCGACAATGTGGAAGACCTCGGCAAGAGGTCTCCCGCGCGCCTCGGCCTCCTTCCATCCCGTCAGTCCCTCCGCGACGCGGTTCATGAGGGTGACCCTGGCCTCGGTGTCCGTGGCGATCACAGCGTCTCCGACGCTGCGCAGGGTGACCCGAAGGCGTTCCTCGGCGAGCCGCCGCTCTTCCTCAGCGCCCTTGCGCGCAGTGATGTCGGCGAAGGTGACGGCGAAGTAACCCCTGTGCGGGCTGAAGGCCGAGACCGCGTACCACCTGTCGATTGAGGCCGAGTGGCTCTCGAACTGGACTGGCTCGCCCGTGAGCGCCACGCGTCCGTACCTCCCGATCCAGTCGGTTGGATCGCGCTCGATGCCCGGGAGGACCTGCGTGACACGCTTGCCAACGATCTCCTGCCCGACGAGCCCGGTGAGCCGCTCGAAGGCTGAGTTCACCTCCAGAAAGACGTAGTCGCAGGGCTCGCCACCGGCGTCCCGTATGATCCGGTGGTAGGCGAACCCCTCCGACATGTTCCTGAATACGGATCGCAGCTTCTCCTCGCTGCGAGCGAGCTCGTCGCGGACCGTGCGTACCGCGGAGCCCTCCAGCACCTCCCACCGGCCCGAGTTGCAGACCAGCGCAAAGCGATGGTCCTGCAGGACCTGCATGAGGTCGATGGCGCCGGCCTCCGCCCGGGGATGGACGAAAGCGGTGATGGCGTGGAGCCCGCGGACGGCCTCGGCGTCGGTGGAGGAAGCCCGCTCCCCCGAACCGGCATTGCGCACGAGCCGGAGGCCTTCGAAACCGGCCAGGATTGCTGTGTCGAGCCGCCGATCGAGCGCCTCCTTTCCTGCGGGCGCCTCGGCTGCCGGGAAAATCTCGATCTGCCCGAGCGCCAGGTACCTCCCGAGGTCGGGGACGGTGCCGTTGAGCGCGCGGGTCGCTTCCTCGACGGTGATCAGCGCACCGACTTCCCACGAGCAGAGCTCGTTCGACTCCAGCCCCGCCTGAAGGAACAGGACCAGCGCCTGGAGCAGCTCTCGCTCCGACGAGTGCAGCACGCAGAAGTGGCTGCCCCAGGGCAGGTCGCCGACCGACGGGATCCCCGAGGAACGCTGGTGGTATGGCCGCGCGCGCATCGCTCCTGTCGCCCGCTGGGCGGCTATGCGGCGCGGCCAGCCGGCATGGTGACGATTTGCCAGGCGCCCTGGTTCATTGCCAGCGCGAACTCGTGGTTCTTGACCACATCGAGGATCTCCACGACGCCGCACTTCAGGAGCGAGTAGGTGCAGAGCACGAGGAGCTTGGTGCCGCCGATCACTCTGTTGATGGCGGCCTCGTACCCAGCGAAATCGTCCCAGTCCTTCTTGTTGTCGATCCAGTAGGGTGTGCCGCTCACCCGGAGCCCGGCGAAACCGCGCGAGAGCGCCTCGTCGTGCTTCGCCATCCACATGTCGAGCGTGCGCTGGAGGTCGAAGGCGCCACCCTTCAGGTACCAGTCCGTATGCGGGAAGACCTCCATTTGCTTGCGTCCCAGGTAATCTGGGAAGCGGGGCACGCCGTGGCTGAGGGCCGCGAGGGCGTCTTTGGTGGTGAGGAAGTCCGACGTGACCCAGATGCACAGATCGTTTCCCTCCAGTCCGGCGCGGAAATAGGGGACAACGATGTCCATCATGTCCTGCCTGGTCGTATAAAATTGGCAGAAGTGGCTGCCCCACGGCAGCTCCCCGACCAAGGGGATCCCCGAGTCACGTTTTTTTGCAGCCATGAACCTACTTTAGGCCCTTCGGGGGCGGCCGTGGGAGCGGAATTTCAGGGGGCCCTCCTGTGGTTGCGCGCGGCAAGGCGTATCGCGTCCGGACCTGCGTCGGTGCTCGCGGAGGACACACCAGCCGTGGTGTTCCTCGCGAGGATCTATCCCGGGGGTTCTGAGAGGCGCAGGGAGGGGCAACAAGCCCGGCCTGGCGTGCGTTCTTTGGAGCCCTCGCCTTTCGGCTACGACGTCTCCGGCCTCGCGCACGAGGTCAACTCTCTTCGACGGGCGACCCGCGCTGACGCACCGGAGTACGTGGGGATAGGGAAGCCCACCCCGCTCGCAGGTTCGTGCCGTTCGGTCAGATGCCGCCCGTCGCAGGAGCGGTTTCGCACCCCGGAACGCCAGAGCGGCGCTCCGAGCATCGAGCGTGTTCTCCACCACGAAGCGTGGCAAGAAGGCGCTGTACAGATCCCTCTGAACTTCACCGGCACCGTCGCCAAGGACCCCGTGCCCGGCCGCGACGCCGGTCGAGAGAAAACCAGGCAACGAGCAGTGCTACGCGCGCGAGCCCGGACCTGGGATTCTTGCGTGCCGCGGCCCTCGACCCAGCCTTGCGATCATGCTTGCCCGAGGTACCTCGACAACGTCCTGTTGTGCGAGGAGACACTGGCGCGGAGGCCGAGTTGCTCGTCCCTGCTGTATCCGCTCGTCCGTTGTTCTCCGAACCCCTCGCCGTTTCGACAGCTCGGCCTGACGCTCCGCGGCTACCTCCTGAAGGGTCCTCTTCAGGCGCTTCTCCACGCCATGGACGAGGACCTGGCGCCGGTACTTCGGACAACGTGGTACTGGCACGAAAAGACGATGTTCCGACTGCTCTTGTGCTCCACGCGGGCATGCATCCGGCCGCAGTACACAGCACGCCGTTACCTACTCCACTCTGGAGTTGCTTGAGAGCGCATCAGCGCCGCTGTTCCTCCCGACGCCTGAAGGCGCGGGCTTCCCGGCGGCATTTTCGGGTGATCTGGAAATGCTTCTTCATCTTGAATCGGCGCATGGCTTGCCAACGCGTCGTAGCACCTGAGGTTCTCGGTTTGCCCAGCGCGCATGAACTGCTGCGCGAGGAGCGATGCCACGAACCCGGCCGAGCTCTCCGTGGAACTTCCGTTTGCGCTCTGCGTCGGCCTCAGCGCTGGTGTTGTGTTTTGTGGCGGATGCCCTGCGGTGCTGCTCTCGCCGATCGTGGGACACTTCTTTTGTTCGTCGCCCCGGTGTGCGCTTCCTGGGCGCTCCTGGCGGCGTCATTTCTTTGTGCCCTTTGGGCTTCATCGAACGTCCCGATGTGCTTGCGTACGTACCGGCAAAACCATTGGTAGCTGATGCCGGCGAGCGACTTTCGTCGGTTCCGATAAATCATCTTGAGGGGCCAGCCCGCGGCGACGAGCGTTCTCATCTCGTCAACCTGGGCGAGGAACGCGATGCGGCCAGCGCCCCATTCCCTCTTCTGCGGTTGTGGGTGTTGACGCCTCATTCCCCAGCATCGACCGACCGAGCGCCCGTCCGCAAGTCTATTGCTGATGATTTGTGCGGGCGCCCCGGACGGAGTCGATCTCCGCTGGCGCGCCGTCGCGCTGCGCTTGGGTATTACCTCAACAAGACGATGCGAGGGCTGGCGGAGCGCAGGGAGATGACGCCGGTCGGTCGCAATGTGGTCCCACCAAAGGTTGACCGAATGTCCGTCATGTGGATAGCTCCGGTCGGACTTGTGGACAAATTCGACCAAAACTCGAAAGACCGCCCCCGCAGGCGCCTATGTAGCGGGCCGGGCCGCCGGCGATGGCCCGATGCTCGTGCGCGCAGGCAAGGTCGTGGTCTGCCCTCAGTGCGCCGAGAGTGTGAGCTTGGAGGGCGCGACGGGCGGACCCTGGTCCGCTCCGGCTCGGTTTTCGACGTGGATACGAGCAGCGCAGCAAGGCACTCGGCCCAGGAACCCAGCCGTACCGGCGGCGCAAGCCGCCCAGTCGGAATCTCCAGGCTTTCAGGCCGGAGAGGATGTCAAGATCCGATGCGCCAGGAGAAGCCTGGCTTGAGAGGAGGGGGGACCGATGCCCACCTGAACCTCGAGCCCAGCGGGTTCGGGGCTGAGACGCGTTAGCCGTCGTGCTGTGGGAGCTTGCCAAGCTGGTGCAGCTCGGACGCATTGACATGGACCTGGAGGACGCCGAGGTGTCCGGACGCTGTCCAGGCTTCACGTTTGGCCGATCGATCTCGCGGTGAGTCTCCAGTCGACACGGCTCGACTTCAGCGCGGAGCCAGCCGATGGGCTCATCGCCGCGACCAGCCGTGGTCCACCGCGTCCCCCTCCTGACCCGGGACCGACGCATCCGATCCTCTCGGATCGTACTGTTCCACCCGACCCCGTGGCGCCCCGAACAGGACGACCCCGGGCGGAAGGCCGAGTGGACGAGGTCGTTTTCGCTACTTATCTCCAAGAGGGCCGCGCGGCGAAGATCCCACCCGGCTGCCGGGAAGCCCGCGCCTTCGGGGGGCGGGAGGAACGGCGGCTCCCGGGCGTGTCGCCCGGGGTAGATTGGCAATGAGCGCTCTTTGAAAACTGAAGACACGCTCGGTGCCTGTCAGGCTGTGGCCTGGCCGGGTGCGAAAGCGCTTCTGCGACGGGCGGCATCGAGCGAGCAGGACGAGCCTGCGAGCGGGGTGGGGTTCCCTCATCCCCGGGTGCTTGGACGTCTCGGAGCGGGTCGCCCGTCGCGACAGAGGCGGCGTGGTCGCAAGGCGAGGGCTCCGGAGAACGACCGACGAGGATGCGCGAGCATCCGCTCCACCTCTTGGGATCCCCCGGAAAGAGGCGAGCAGACGGCGGGGCGCCCTGCGGTCGCAACATCTGGCCACGAAGCCCGGTCCGGAGAAAGACTCCGGTCGAGGGCTCTTGGGAGCGGCGGCCCATCGCTGCTGCCGGATGGGCGGGTCCTTGTCACGGGATGCTCTCATGAGGTCGTGCCAGCCCTCGTCGAAATGCCGACGTGTCATCGGTCGCGTCCGGTGCCCGCTCGCAGGGGCCCCACGCCGGCCGTGGCGCAAGTTGGATCGCCGGGGAGGCGAAGGGACGTTGTATCGTGGCAGCGTGAGCTGCTCCCAGGAATCCCCGAGCTGCATGCAGGCCGGAGATGATGTCAAATGTCCGATTGCCCGCTTTCGCTTGAGGTCCTGCCAAGACCACTCCAGAAGCACGCCGATCCCAAGGCCCCGCCGCCGTTGCGGATGATGGGGGCAAAGGGCCTTGTTCCCGCCACCGCGCCGGGGGATCTCGTCACGCTTCTGTTCATGCTCTCCTTCGACCCCGATGAGCAGGTGCGGTCGACCGCCGTCCGGTCGGCGGAGAAGCTACCGGACAAGATTTCCAGCGTGGCGCTCCGCTCCGACGCCCTGCAGGGAGTGGTGCTCGACTGGCTCATCGATCGGGTCTCCGGCAACGAGGCGGCGATGGAGTTCGTCCTGCTGAACGGCGCGACCTGGGACACCACCGTGGCGCGGCTTGCCTGCACCGTCCCTCAGCGCCTTGCCGAGATCATCCGCCAAAACGAGCTTCGCCTCCTGCGGCACGACGAGATCATCCGGCAGCTGTGCAACAACCCGGCCGCGCTCGCCTCCACCGTCGACGCGGCCTGCGAGTTTTGCGTCCGGAACGGTCTCACGCTGCTCGATGTGCCGCAGCTCGTGGAGGCCCATCGACGCGTGTACGGCGTCGATCCGGGAAAGGGACCGCAGGAAGACACTGCCGAGAAGATCATGGCCGAGTTCGCGGACGAGCTCGCAGCGGACGACACCCCCGCGCTCATGCACGCGCAGACGGCAGAGGAAGAGGAGACGAAGCTCACGATCACCCAGCGCATCCTCCAGATGTCGGTGAGCGAGAAGATCAAGCTCGCCACGCTCGGAAACAAGGAGGCGCGCACGCTCCTCTTACGCGACCCGAACAAGCTGGTGTGCATGGCGGCCGTGACGAGCCCGCGCATCACGGACGGCGAGGTGATGACGCTTGCCAACTCGCGCACCGTGAACTCCGACGTGCTTCTCCACATCTACTCCAACCGGGAGTATCTCAAGATCTATGCCGTCAAGATGTCGCTCGTGAAGAATCCGAAGGTTCCTCTCCCCACCGCGCTCAAGTTCCTGCAGACGCTCCAGGAGAAGGACATGAAGGAGCTCGCCCGAGATCGCAACGTGCCCCAGACCATCCAGGCCCAGGCGAAGGCCCATCTGTTGAAGAAGGAGATGGCCGCGAGGGGACCTTCCGGCGGCAAGCACTGACGCTCGAGACATGACGGCGCCAGAAGACCCCCGCCCGAGTGCTCCATCGCCGGTTCGCATGGGGCGGGCGCTCTCGATCTCGGTTGCGACCATGCTATCGCGCGTCTTGGGACTGACGCGCGACCAGCTGTTCGCCGCCCTCGTCGGGGCGAACGCCTATTCCGATGCGTACCTCGCGGCCTTCCGCATCCCGAATCTACTCAGAGATCTGTTCGCCGAGGGGGCGCTGTCGGCCGCCTTCGTGCCCACCTTTGTTCACTATAGGTGCCACCGTGGGAGCGAGGAAGCGTTTCGGCTGGGCAATCTCGTCGTCGGCATCATCCTGGTCTCGGCGGGCGCCCTCGCCTTTCTCGGGATCCTCTGCGCCGGACCTCTGGTGGCCGCCATCGCCCCGGGCTTCGTGGACCAGCGGGCACTCACGGTCCTCCTCACGCGCATCATGATGCCCTTCCTCCTCCTCGTCTCCTTGGCAGCGGCGGCGATGGGGATGCTCAACGCGCAGTCGCGCTTCGCGGCGCCCGCTCTCGCGCCGGCCCTCTTCAACGTGGGCTCCATCGCGGTTGGAATCGCGCTCTATCGGTCGGGACTCGAGCAGAAGGGCGCGGTCATCGGCTGGTCGCTGGGCACGCTCTTCGGGGGCCTTTTGCAGCTGCTCGCACAGCTGCCGTCCCTGCGCGCGACCGGATTTCGATTGAGACCGCGGCTCCACGGGGCCCTCAAGGAACCGGGCGTGCGGCGCATCGGCGAGCTCATGGGCGCCGCCGTCATCGGATTGTGCGCAACCCAGGTGAACAACGTCGTCAACACCATCTTTGCCTCTCACCAGCGCGGTGCGGTGAGCTTTCTCAACTACGCCTTTCGCCTCGTGCAGTTTCCGCTCGGGGTCTTTGGGGTGGCCATCGCCACGGTTGCCGGTGCGGGCGTGGCCGCCAAGGTAGCGGAGGGCGACATGGCGGCCGTCCGCGAGACCATGGGTTCTGCCATGCGGTTGGTCGCCTTCTTGAGCGTGCCGTCGGCCGTGGGGCTGATCGTCCTCGGTCGTTCCATCGTCGCGCTCATCTACGAACATGGCCGGTTCGGAGAGGCCGACACTGCCGCCACCGCCCAGGCGCTCCTGTTCTACGCGCTTGGACTGTACAGCTCTTCGGCGGTGAAGATTTTTGCGCCGGCCTTCTATGCCCTTGGCATGGCGCGCGTCCCGGTCCTGGGCAGCTGCCTCGGAATGGCTGCCAACCTGGCGCTCAACCTCTTCTTCTACCCCTCGCTCGGATACCGCGGGGTTGCGCTCGGCGCTTCGCTTGGCGCCACGGCGAATTTCGCTCTGCTTGCCATTGCCTGGCAGCGCTACTGCGGTGGCCTGGGCGGGGCGAGCGCGAGAGGGCAGCTCGTTCGCGTCCTGTGCGCGAGCGCCATGCTCGCCCTCGCCGCGTTCGCGACTTCTCGCGCCCTCGCGTCTCTCCTGCCCTGGCGCGGCATTTCGCGGCAGCTGTGCTTGGCCCTGGTCCCGCTCGCCGCCGGGGCGACTGGGTATCTTGCCGCTGCGCGCGCCCTGGGCATGGCGGAACTGAAGGAGCTTGGTCGGATCCTGCCGCGGCGAGCGGCCGCTTGATGGCCAACGTCCCAGGGCGCGCGGGAGCGGGCGCAAGCGCACCGGACGGCAGGGGTTCTTGCCCGCTGTGCGCGAGCCCATATCTTCTCCCGCGGGGTTTGCCGTCGTCGCTGCTCTCGGCTGGCGCTTTCGCTTGCGGATCCGGCGCCCCCGCAGGAGGGCGAAATGGACACGAACGGGGGACAAGGGCCCGATCGGGCTCGCGACACTTGGCGACAGACGCAGGAGAAGGTCGTGAGAGGGGTGGACGAGTTGCGCAGCTATGCCGAGGTGGCGGACGCTTCGGTCAAGAGGTTCGCGCGCGAACGCCCGTTCTTGGCCATCGCGTGCGCGCTCGGAATTGGGTTCATCGTGGGTCACCTGGCTTCGCGCGCGTGATCCTCCCTCTGCGAATGAAGGGGACGACCATGGGGGTCAATCGGTTTGGCTCGCTGGATCCGAGCGAGGTCGCGGACGTGGCCATCCGGCTGGGAGACGATCTCGTCAAGGCGCTGGGTCGGGCGAACGAGCGGCTCGAGCTCGAACGCCGCCTGCTCGAGCATCCCTGGCTCGTCCTCGGTCTCGCTGGAGGAGCAGGGTTCGTGCTCGGTGGCGGGTTGTGGCCCCTGTTGCGGCCCGTTGCCAAGTCCGCCGCCCGCGCGGCGCTGGTGCCCGGGAACCTGGTCGCCATCGCGACCGCCGTCGGCGCCGCCCTGGCCTTGCGCGGCGAGGAAGACCGGGACGACGACGAAGCGGATGAGCGGGCCGTTCCGCACTGAGCTCGCTTGCCCCACATGGGGTGTCCAATTGCCGGACGCGCGCCTGCTGCGCAGGTTCTGAGACACGAGGTGAAATCCATGGCGGACGAAGCCGTGGTGCTGATCCGGCTTGATGGAATCTTTGACGCTCCGGCCGCCTTCGCTGTCTGCGGGAGGCTCGGCGCGGCTGCCGCGGGCTCGAGGGTCGTCATCGACTTCAGCCAGGTGACGAAGTTCGACGATCGGGGGGTGGCCGTGATGGCCGCGAGCCTCGGTGCAGAAAAAGGCCCGCGCGTGTTCGTGCGCGGCCTGCGTCAGCACCAGCACCGGATCTTCCGCTACTTGGGCGTGGACCTCGATCATTCGCAAGGAGTGTCTCAAGGGAGCTTCGAGAGCGCCTAACCCCCCCCAGGGATAAATTCCGGGGGTTCTGATAGGCGCAGGGAGGGCAACCAGCCCGGCCTGGCGTGCGTTCTTTGGAGCCCTCGCCTTTCGGCTACGACGTCTCCGGCCTCGCGCACGAGGTCACCTCCTAAGAAACTCCCCCTTGCCGGACCGCTTCATGCGTGCGGGTGCGCGCGCGCATGACGCCTCTCTACGGGCGACCCGCTCTGAGGCCAGGGTGCGTGGGGCTGGGGAATCCCACCCCGCTCGCAGGTTCATGCTGCTCGCTCGATGCCGCCCGTCGCAGCAGCGGTTTCGCAGCCGGGAATGCCGCTGCGGCATTCCGGACATCGAGCGTGTTGCCAGTTTTCAAAGAGCCACGACTGCATGGAGCCGTTCCTCCCGACGCGTAAACGCGCAGGCTTTCCGGTGGCAATTTCGGTGAGCTGGGGAGGAGTGTCACCGCGGCAAATGCTCCTGCGAAGGAGCGCGCCTCTCCCTCGCGGGACAGGCAATATTGGGAGCCGCGCTCAGCGACCTCGGCGCATCGCCCGTCAGGGGGAGACGTGGGGCGACTTCCGCAGCCGGGTAGGGTGGTGGCTCGGGGAAGCGTCGGCTCCCAAGCCTGAATGAGACCGGCCCGCCGTGCCGGAACCACGCCGGGCCAGGCACCGATGCGAGACGACCCGTCTCCGACGGCAGTCGCCGTCACGCGAGACAGTTCCTTAGGAGTGCGCCGGCACGTCGGTCGCAGCCGGCTGGGAATCGGTGGGCGGCGCTATCGCGTGGGCGGCGTTGCGCTCCTCGAGCAGTTGCAGGGCAGCGACGAGTGCCTTGCGGGTCTTCTCGCGGATCTTCTCGTCGCCCTTGATCTTCTGGTAGGCCTTCACCACGCGCTCCTCGTGCTTGGCGTTCTGGGCCAGGAGGTCCTCGATGCGCTTTGCGAGATCCGCGATCTTGGTCTCTGCCTCGAGGCGTGCGCTCTGGGCCGACTGGCGCGTGGAGTTGAGCTCGCCGCGCGTCTGCTCCAGGTCTCCGCCCAGCTTTTCCAGCTCGTCTCGGAGCGCGTCGAGCTCCTTTTCCTTGTCCGCTGTGCGGGCTCGGGCGGTTTCCAGCTCCGCTGCGAGCGCCTCGCTTCCCTTGCGTGCCTGCTCGAGCTCGGTCGCGAGCTTCGCGCCATCGTTGCGTGCCTGCTCGATCTCAGCCGCCTTCTGGGCGAGCGCTTGATCGGCCTCGGCGAGGCGACCGGTGACGCTCGCGTTCTCCTGTTCGAGCGTCTGGGCGTGCGCATCCGCCGCCGCTGCGCGGCTAGCGGCCTCCCCGGCCCGTTCCCCGGCGGCCCGGGCCTCGTTGTCGGCTGCCTGAGCCCGGTCGTCAGCCGCCTGGGAGCGTTCCTCGGCCTGGTGAGCCAGTACCTCTGCCTGGTGAGTCCGCTCCTCGGCGACGCGGGCCCGTTCTTCGGCGACGCGGGCGCGTTCCTCGGCGACGCGTGTGCGCTCCTCGAAGATGCGGGTTCGCTCTTCCGCAACGCGGCAGCGGTCGGTGGCGGTACCGGCCACTCCTTCGGCGTCGCGTCGCGCCCGCTCGCTGCGTTGAGCCTGCTCCCCGAGCAACTTTGCCTCGGCGGCGCGCTCCTTGCTCTCCGTCTCGAGGACTCTGATCTGCTCCTTCGCGCGCTGCACCTCTTCTCGCGTTGCCTGGGCGGCCTCCTCGGCCCGCTGCACGTTGGCCTCGGCCACGCGCGCACGCTCCTCCAAGGCGGTCCTCGACTCCTCGCTTGCCTGGGCGGCGGTGCGGGAACTCTCGAGGTCGATTTCGAGAGACCGGATCCGCGCGGTGGTCTCCTGTAGTGCTTGCTCCCGCTCTCCGGCCGTCTCGCTGGACCGGGCAAGGTCTGCCTGGTGCGTGAAAACCCGGTCGCGCAACTCGATCAGCTCGGCATCGTTGGCGGGCGGGGGAGGCGTTGCCAGGGTCTCCTCGGTCTCCGCAAGGAAGGCGGGGGAAGGGGAGGCCAGTGGCTCGTCCAGGAGCGCGGTGGCGCTCTCGAGGTCGGATTCCGTGGTGTCGAGGCCCAGTGCTGCCAGGGCGGCGTCGGCCTCCTCGAGTCCGGCGAGTGTCTCCTCTCCGGCGAGTGTCTCCTGCGCCCCGGTCGCTCCGTCCTCGGGCGCCGTGGCCTCGGCGTCGTCCTCGGTCGCAGCCGGTTCCTCGCCAGAATCGGTTGCATCCGCGGGCGGCGCCTCGTCGACGAGGGATTCGGTTGCCAAACCCTCGAAGGCCTCATCGAGCAGGTGCAAGTCATCGTCTGGCGAGGCGGCGGGTCTCTCGGCGTCGGGCTGCAGCAGCGCATCCGCGTCGTCCTCTGTCGGCGCAAGCTCAACGTCCTCGAGCGCCACCAGTTCCTCGCTCGCAACCGGTGTCGGTTCGGACGGGAGCTCGATGAGTTCCCCGATGAGGTCCAGCAAGGCTTCCGACTCGAACGGCTTGATGAGGTAGCCCTCGGCTCGCGTCTTCAGCTTCCTGTGTTGCTCAAAGGTCTCCGGCGTTGCCTCCGCGCTGATGATGATGAGCGGAATCGACTTGAGCAGTTCGTCCTTCTTGAGCTTGTTGCACACCGAGTAGCCGGACATCTTCGGCAGTTCCACGCACAACACGATGAGTTCCGGTCGATCGACCTTCGCGAGGTCGAGACCTTCTCGGCCGTCGGCGGTGATGCGCGCCTCGAGTCCGCGCGCTTCGAGCACAGTGGCGAGCTCGTTTGCGAACGCGCTGTCACTCTCGATGAGCAAGATCTTCATTGGGCTTTCCACTAAAAAGGGGAGTGGCGAACGGGCCAGAGTCCCGATCCACGAAAACTCTCGCGAAATTCTATCTTTGACTCAGATGGGCTGTCAAAGAGCTTGAAGGAGTCGCAGTAGGGCCATGTCAGTGGGCATGCCCCTGTGCGGTCTTGACCAGCTCGGCGAGGTCGCTCTCGTCGAGGTCCGACACGAGCGAGTAGACGATCTCGTCCCGCCGCCACACCGCCACGTTGAAGCCTCGGGCGTTGATGACGCGGATGGGGGAAGGACCTGCCTTGACCACCCTGCCCACCTCCCCGAAATGACGATCCGGATCATCGAGGATAAAGAGGCCGAGGTGACCGCGCGGCAAGTCGTATCGGACATAGGCTGCCGGCCGATTTTGGATATCGGAAAGTCGCGCGCCGATGAGGCGCACATCGCTCCCACTGAAGCGGGGGAGCGACGCGTTAAAATCCAGCTTTCCCGTGAACCAGCGGGCCACCGACTCGGGGCCGAGTGCGGCGGACATCTCGAGTGGGAGATCGCGCGAGTGCTTACGGACCGCTTCCTCGACGAGAGGGTCGGTTCCCCCGTGGGTGGCGAAGACGACCAGCGCGCCGGCCGCACACGCTGCCAGCGCGGCGATGGATACGGGGGAGAGAAGGCGGCGCGCCAGCCCGGGGCGCTTGTTCAGCAAGGACGCGCGGATGCGCTGCTTGAGCTCCTCGGGGGCTCGCCCCCGCTCGCTACCCGGCCCCATCGCTGCCCTGAGTCTCGCCCGAAGGCCCTCGCGCAGGCGCGTCTGTGCATCAGCCAACGAACGGCAAGCCTCGCAGCTGGCGAGGTGTAGGGCCACCTCCGACTCTTCTCGGGACGCTAGCTCGCCATCCAGATACTGATCGAGTGTTCGCGAGAACTCGGCGCAATCCATGAATGCGCTGGCTTCGGCTTCGGTGGGATCGGATGACGTCATACGATTATGGGAAGAGCGCCTAGCCGGTCTTGCCACGTTGGCGGCGGAATGCCTCGAGGTCGATGGGGAAGCCCCTCTCGGGCGGGCGGAGCACGCCCGAAATGACCGCGTAGGCCGCGAGGGCCTTCTGGAGGAGCCTGCGTCCGCGGTAGAGACGGCTCATCACGGTGCCCACCGGGACGTCGAGAATCTCCGCGATCTCCTTGTAGGAGAATTCCTGCAGGTCGGCCAAGATGACCACCATTCGGAAGTCGATGGGCAGGGAGTCGACCGCGCGCAGGACGTCATCCGAGAGGAGGCGGTCAAAGAAGAACTGTTCCGGGTTGGACGCGTACTCGGTGGCCTCGCGCGAGATGAAGCGCTCGTGGACCGCGTCCCGCTCAGAGCCCTCGACGATGGTGCGCTCCTTGACCGAACGTCGGTAGCGGTTGATGAAGGTGTTGGTCAGGATCTTGAAAAGCCAGGCCTTGATGTTG
>Ga0335081_10013378_pt1 | contig 13270 bp, 8 predicted proteins | sample Lox_Sample_35_FD_206713 | JGI IMG/M metagenome (GOLD analysis project Ga0335081, IMG submission 206713) | Soil microbial communities from Loxahatchee National Wildlife Refuge, Florida, United States - Lox_Sample_3.5 | ecosystem: Environmental > Terrestrial > Soil > Wetlands | place: USA: Florida...
CCCGATCCCCAGCCGCTCGGCCCACCGCCGCCGGGCCTGCCCGGGGGCTCGCAGCGCAAAGCCGGTCCCGCTGTTGTCCCGGTCGAGCTCGGCGCTGATCAGCACCCCGGCGCGGAACCGCAGCTGCTTGAGGTGGTCGCTGATCTCCTCGAGATAGGCGTCGTCCAGGTCGCGCTGCAAGGCGGCGAACAGCGTCCTCAGCCCGTCGGATCGGAATGTCCCGGCGTGGTCGTCGGCGATCTGCCGGAGCTGCCGCAGGCGGCCCACGAAGGCTTCCAGGTGGCTGACCGCGCCGGAGAGATTGGATGACGCGTTCTGGTAGCTGCCGCCGTAACCTCCCAGCCACAGGTGCCGCTTGTCTTCCAGCGCGCCGGCCGCCACCGCGTACATCTGGCGGATGACCTCAGGGCGGGCGAGGCAGTCGGCCAGCACCCGCTGGCGGTAGCGGATCGCGTCCGGGTCGTCGAGGCTGGCGAGCAGGACCTTCGCGGACACCTCGTACAGGAACTTGTCCCCGGCGGCCATCGCCCGCAGCAGCGTGGCCAGCTCCAGGTCCTGGATCAGGTCCTGGTGGCCGGCGGGCAGGCCGGCGGTGAAGTCGAAGTCCCGGCCGGGGTGGAGAAGGCGGGCCTTCATGGCAGGAGCCTGTCGCGCAGCCGCTGGTAGGTGAGGTCGTGTTTCTCGGCGAGGGCCAGCGCGTAGGCCAGCCCGTCAGCGGGTTTCCTGACCAGCTTGTAGGTGCGCTCGGCCGGGTTGCCGGGCACGATCGTGCTCATCATGGAGACGACCTGGTCCCCGAGCGAGGCCAGTTCGTCGACGAAGGTGACATAGACGCACAGGGCGTCCAGCCGCATGACCTTCGTCAGCAGCTTCGTCCCGAGGAACCGGGCGTCGTGCACGGTGGTGGAGGTGAAGATCTCGTTCAGGATCACGATGCTGGCCGGGGTGGCCGCCCGCAGGATCTCCCCGATCCTGATCAGGTCGTCCTCCAGCTTCCCGCTCATCGCGGCCAGGTCTTCCTCCCGCTCGAAATGGGTGAACAGCCGGTCGGGCAGGAACAGGCGGGCGGCGCTGCCCGGGACCGGGCAGCCGACCGCCGCCAGGTGGTGGAGCTGGCCGAAGGTCCGGGCGAAGGTGGTCTTCCCGCCCTGGTTGGGCCCGGTGATGACGACGATGCGCTCGGCGCCGTCCAGGCGGAAGTCGTTGGTGACCACCGGCGTGCGCCGGGAGACGAGCTTGTGCGCCAAGGCCAGGTCGAAGGTGCCGGCGGCGCGGACGTCCTTGGCGCTGGCGGAGACCTCGGGATAGCAGAAGCTCAGCCCGGCAGCGCGAACCGGCCTGATGTAATCGCCGAAGGCGAGGTAGAACTGGAGCTCCTGCCCGGCCTGCCGGATTCCCTCATCCACGAACGCGCCGTGCTGGCGGCAGTACTCGTCCAGGGCAGTGAACTCCTCTGGGAACAGCCGGGCCACCAGCTCGGCGATCTGGGCGGCGACGTGGTTCATCCCCGGCCGCACCCGGTAGCGGATCAGGTAGTCCTTGGCCGCGCCCTGCTTGAACCGCTCGAAGGTGTCCAGCACCGCGGCGCTGTAGTCGGCTTCGCCGGCGTAGCGGCTCACCTCGACCCGGCCGCCGTTGATGCGGGTGCAGTAGCGGATCCGCCCGAGGGCATCCTTGCGGCTGCGGGTATCGCTGGCCAGGGTGGTGAACCCGGCCGAGGCGACATAGGCGGCGAGGTAGTCCCGGAAGGCCAGCAGGGCACGGGAGCTGACCGGCGCCGCGGCCAGATGCCCGGCCAGCGAGGCCACCGCGTCGCAGTAGATGGCCGCCGCGTCCAGCAGCCAGCCCTCCCGCTGGTGGCGGTACTGCATCTGATTCAGCTGACGCTGATGGGCGCGTACCTCGCCCATCAGCCCGGAAAAGCGCTCGATCGCATCGAACAGGGCAGGGTCCTCCAGGTCCCGGAAGACCTCCTGGCGATAGCGCACCGCACCGGCGTCGTGCAGGCGTCCGTACAGGACTGTGGTGATGAGGTCACGCTCCTCGCGATCCCCCGCGACCGCCGCCACGATCTGGTCTAGGTTCAGGTCCCGTGCGTGGGAGCGATTCTCGTCCTGGTCCCCGCCAGCCCGGGGCGACGGCGGCGCTTCGGACAGCAAGCTGGGGAAATGGTCCTGGCCTCCGGGGGCCGGACCTCCCGCCTGCGGGTCCGCGGTCACCGGCGGCCCCGGTAAGGGTCAGATATCTCCGGGCCCCGGCAGCTGGGTTTCCGCAACGCCATGGCATGCCCTCCTGTGTCCTGGCCGCTGGGCGGTCAACAGGAGCCATCAGCCACACGGGCGACTCCGGCGAGCTCCATCACCGTGGCTGATTCTACCGGCCACGCTGCTCCCCGGCCTGGAGGGCGGGCGTGATCGTTATCACCGCTAACCATTGCCCGGCTGTCCCGCGCTGACCCCGGCGCGTAGTCCCGGGTGGGCCGCTCGCGGGCCCCGCGAGCCCCGGCCGCCCGGTTATGCTGATAGGAGCGCGGCGGAGGGGCTCGCCGCGCTCGCGCCTGCCGGCTTTGCCGCGGGCGGCACCTATGCGGCGCTGCCGCCGCCAACGGTCCCTGCCAGGCGTACTGCGTGACGCGGGTAGGAGGATGGCGCGGATGCTGAACCGCGGGGATGCCCTGGACAAAGCGCTGGAAGACCTGGCCGCGCTAGGCGATGAGCGGGACCGGGAGCAGCTGGCGGCGTTGCGGGACCGGCTGGCGGCGGCGCGGCTGCGGGTGCTGGTGGCGGGTGAAGCCAAGCGGGGCAAGAGCACGCTGATCAACGCACTGCTCGGCCGCCCGGTGCTGCCGTCGGGGGTGACGCCGCTGACCGCGGTGGCGACGACCGTCCGGTACGGCGAGGAGCCGCATGCCGAGGTGCGGTTCGGTGACGGGCACGAGGAGAAGCACCCGCTGGCGGCGCTGGATGACCTGGTGACCGAGCGGGGTAACCCGCGCAACCGGCGGGGCATCGCGGCGGTGACCGCGTTCGTGGACGCCCCGGCGCTGGCCAGCGGGGTCGAGCTGGTGGACACGCCCGGCACCGGGTCGGTGTTCGCCTGGGATACCGACACGGCGCACCAGGCGCTGGAGACGATGGATGCCGCGGTGTTCGTGCTGGCCGCCGACCCGCCGGTGTCGGCCAGCGAACGCGACCTGCTGGGCAGGGTCGGCGAGCTGTCGGTGCGGACATTCGCGGTGCTGAACAAGTCCGATCACCTCGACGATGCGGGACTGGCTGAGGCGGCGGAGTTCACCAGCAAGGTACTCTCTGAGGCGGGTCACCCCGGCCGGGTCTACCCGATGTCGGCGCGGGCCGCCCTGGATGGCGGTGATCCCGGGTTCGACGCCTTCGCCGCCGATTTCGCCGCCTACCTGGCCTCGCGGGGCCGTTCGGACCTGGCCACCTCGGCGACCGCGCACGCGCGCCGGATCGCCCGGTCCCTGCTGGATGAGGTGGAGCTGACCCGGCGCGCGGCGCAGATGCGCACCGGAGACGCCGCCGGGCGGGTGGAACGATTCGGTGCCCGGCTGGCTGAGGTCGCCGTGCACAGCCGGGACGCCGTCACGATCGTGACGGCCGAATCGGCCCGGCTGCTGTTCGCGCTCAACGACGCCGCCGACGAGGACGCGCCGCGGCTGGGCCGCCAGATCACCGGCGAACTGGACGAGCTATTCGGCGGCGAGCTGCGTGCCGCAGCGCCCGGCGAGATCGAGCAGCGCGGCCGCGAGCGGCTGGTCACGCTCGCCGTGGCCGCCGCCGATAACTGGCGGCAGCGCCAGCGGGATCATATCGAGCAGGGCCTGGCCAGCGTGGACGCCCGGCTAGCGGCGGACTTGAAGGCCGAACTGGACGTACTGCGCGATTCCGCCGCCGAGCTGCTCGGCCTCGACCTCGCCGTGCCGGAGCCGGGCGGGCGGCTGGCCGAGGACCGGCGGTTCTTCTACACCACCGCCGAGGATGCAGGCCAGACCGAGCTGCTGGCAGGTGCGATCCGCCGCCGGCTCCCCGGCGAGCTCGGCCGCCGGGCGGCCCGCGAGCACCTCCGCGGCGAGGCACCCGGCCTGGTCGAACGGCAGATCGGCCGGGCCCGCGGCGACCTGCAGTACCGGCTCGCCGAGGCAACCCGCGCGCTGGTCCGGGTGGTGGAACGGCGCTACGCCGACGGCACCGAGCGGATGCAGGCCGCGCTGCGTGCCGCCGCGGAACTGCGCGCCGCCTCCGATACCAAGGCGGCGCGCAGGGAAACCGAGCTGGCCGGGCGCGAAGCGGCGCTGCGCCACGTGCTCGCCTTGCTTGATGGGGCACAACCGGGCTAGAAGCACCATCGTCCGTTCGGGAAGATCGCCCGTTACCAGAACGGACGGTGGTGTTCCCCGCGCGCAGCAGACCGGTCAGGGCATGCCGTAGCGCAGGCCAGGCTGGGCGGCCGCGATCTCCAGCAGCCTGTTGTATTTGGCGACCCGTTCGCCGCGGGCCGGGGCGCCGGATTTCAGGTGGCCGCAGCCGGTGCCGGTGGCCAGGTCAGCGATGAAGGTGTCTTCGGTTTCCCCGGAGCGGTGGGAGACGAACTGCCGGTAGCCCGCGCGGCGGCAGATGGCCATCGCTTCCAGGGTCTCGGTGACGGTGCCGATCTGGTTGAGCTTGATCAGCGACGCGTTGGCGATCCCGCGGGCGATGGCCCGGGTGATGATGGCCGGGTTGGTGCAGAAGTTATCGTCGCCGACCAGTTCGGTGCCGCCGCCGAGGCGGGCGGTCAGCGCGATCCACCCGTCGTCGTCGTCCTCGCCGAGGCCGTCTTCGATCAGGTGCACCGGGAACTGCTGCGTGATGGCGGCGTACCGGTCGATCATCTCGGCGGAGGTCAGCAGGTCCCCGGCCACCTGGTACCGGCCGTCGGGCTGGCGGAACTCTGAGGAGGCCGGGTCCAGGGCGATGGACACGCCCTCGGCGCCGGTCTTGTAGCCGGCATCCCCGATGGCCTGGACCAGCAGGCGGAGGACGTCCTCGGGCTGGGTGATCTCGGGGGCGAACCCGCCCTCGTCGCCCAGCCCGGTAGACAGCTTGCGGCTGGTCAGCTCGCGGCGCAGCGCGGCGTAGACCTCGGCGCCTGCGCGGACCGCCTCGGCTATGGACGAGGCGCCGACCGGGGCGATCATGAATTCCTGGAAGTCCAGCTCGTTGGGGGCGTGCACGCCGCCGTTGAGCACGTTGAAGTGCGGCACCGGCAGCGACGGAGTGACGCCGTCCGGGGTGAGCCACTGCCACAGCGGGACTCCCGCCGAATCAGCGAGAGCGCGGGCCAGCGCCATGGAGACCCCGACGGTGGCGTTGGCGCCCAGCCTGCTCTTGTTCGCGGTGCCGTCCAGGGCAATCACCGCCTGGTCGGCCTCGGCCAGCGAGGACCAGGACCGGCCCCGCAGCAGCCCGGCGATCTCGGTGTTCACGGCCGCCACGGCTCCCAGTACTCCCTTGCCCTCATACCGGGCCGGGTCCCCGTCACGGCGCTCGACGGCTTCCCGTGACCCGGTAGACGCGCCCGACGGCACCCGGGCGCCGGCCCTGGTGCCGTCGGCCAGCCGCACCGTGACCGCCAGCGTGGGCCGTCCCCGCGAGTCGAGGATCTCCAGCGCGGACAGGTCCGCGACATCAAATACCGCCATCATGCTCCTCCCGTCTGGCCGCAGCCGCCTGGCTGCCGTGCCATCTCAGCATTTGATCATCTGCCCTGACGCCGGCGCGGCGGCAGGGTCTTCCGGCCTGTTTATCCCAGCTGCCTGGTCCCAGGCCGGGACCGGCCGCACGCCGACCGGCTGGCGGCGACCGTCGGGGCGCGGGCGGGCCGTGGGGCCCGGGCCCGCCCGCGCGGTTGCGCCGGCAGTGGCCTACTTGACCGGCGGGGGGCCGAACGGGAGGACCTTGCGGCCGAAGGTGGACTCGATGATGTCCCCGGCCGCGTGGTACCACGCGAGCACCGCGAAGACCAGGACCACCCAGCCGCCGGCCTTGGTGACGTTGCCGTTGCTGGCGCCCGCGCCGATCGACAGCAGCACCAAGCCGACGAAGATCAGCCAGATAATCACCGTCAGCACCAGGTCGGTGCGCAGCGAGGCGATCGCCAGGTAGAACGTGATCACCGCGAACACCGCCAGGAACAGGCTAGTCGCCGAGCTGAGCTGCGCGGCAGGGACGCTGGTGGCGTAGAGCGTCTCGAACGCGCCGAACATCACCCAGAACGGCCCGTAGGTGCCGAATACCGCCCCGGCGAACAGGTTGCCGCGCGTGAACTCCATGATCGCGACGATGATCTGCACCAGCCCGCCGAAGAAGAACGTCGCGGGCAGCACGATGGGGAGCCCCTTGGCGTTCAGCAGGTTGGTCTGGAACATGCCGAGCATGAACGAGGTGGTGGCGAACGCGGTCACCGCCCACGGCCCCGGGTTGGCCATCCCCGCGTTGGCCGGCGGCGGGACCTGCTGAGCAGGCCCGGCCTGCTGCCCGATAGCACCTGATGTCGTCATTGCGCATCACTCCTCTTAATACCTGGCCGGCCACGGCGGCCGGCGCGGCTGCGGTGCGGATCGCCGGTGCGGTCCGCGGATGTGAGCGGGCTTGCGCGGCAGGGCGTGCGCGCCGCCTTCAGGCCAGCGCGCCAGCGGCGCAGGAAGGGAGTCCGCCCGCCCGGGTGGCGCAGCGGGATGCCGGCCCGGCGCATGAACCCGCGCACGGTCATGGCCGGCTGGCCGGTCAGCAGCTCGATGTGGGTCAGCGCGGCGCCGCAGCCCCAGTACAGGTCCTTGACCAGCGGGGTGGTCAGCGGCACCGGGTCGGGAAACCGCTGCCAGATAGGGCCGCCGGGCGGCACCCGCGGGATGTCGCGGGCGTCCAGCACCGCGGCGATCAGCGGGTCGGCGTACAGCGCCTCGACCAGCTTGATCTCGTCCGGGCCCGGTTCCTGGATGATCCCGCTGGCCCGGACCGGGACGCCGAGGGCGTGCGCGCTGCGCAGCACGGTGCTGCGGGAGGTGCCCAGCCGCCGGCCGACCTCATCGGCGGAAAGGCCCAGCCCGGTGTACAGGTCGTCCAGGACCTCAGCGGCCACCAGCTGGCGGTCTTCGCGGTTCCAGCCGCCCCGGGTGCGGACGTGGATGCCGTAGCGGCGCAGCCGGTCGCGGACCGTCCGCTCCGGCATGCCGGTGATCGCGGCGATCTGCCGGGAGCCGAGGCGTCCCGCCTCGTACAACTCCGCCAGGACCCGCGGCAGGCCAGGCGGGTCGTCGCGGCGCAGCGGCCGCAGCCGGCCGGCGCCGCGGGGCCGCAGCGGCACGCCCGCCCGCCGCAGCATCCGTGTTACCTTCTGCCGGTCCAGCCCGGTCATCTCGCCGATCGCATAGGTCGACAGCCCCCGGCACAGGTACAGGTGGGCCAGCCGGGCCGGGTCCGGCCCGTCCCCGGCGGGCGCGGCGTCCTGGCCGGCGCGGCAGTACCGGCAGGACGGCGGCGTGCCGTCAGCGGGGATACCGGCCGTGCCGAGGTCACGGTCGAGCATGGGGCATGCGGCCTCCCGCCCGCGCTGGGCAGGGACCGTTGGCGGTGACCGCGATTGACGGCGAGCCCCTCCGCCGTACCTATCCTGAGCATAGACCGGGCTCCCCGGCCGGTAAAGCACGCTCCGGCCGGGACTTGCGAACGGCTGCTACCGCGCGCGGCTGCCCGGCGGACAGGGCCGGGCGGGCGCCCTGGGATCACGGCTCGGATGCGGTGCCGCCAGCCTGCTGGTTTAGCGGCGGGCCGGGCTGGTGATGCGATGACGATGGCGATGGGGCTCGCCGCGATCGCCTTGCCGCTTATGACTCCTGCCCAGATCGCAATCCTGCCGGGTGGAGGCGGAGTATGAGCATGCGGCCGTCGCCGCAAGACTGAGAGCAGCTGGTCGGCTCCGACCTGGTGCCGCATCTGGTCCCGGCCGGGCCGCCTGGAGGCGTGCGGCGGCCCGCGGTCCTGGCGGCATCTGCCTGACCCGGTGCCGCTGCGGCTTGACGGCGATGAGATCGCGGCTGCTGGCCGTCGGTCCTGCCGGGCCGGGCGGGAGATCCCGCCCGCGGTGTCCTACCGCGAGGTGATCATCGCCTGCCGCCCGGCGGGCGGCTTTTTCGAGGCCGACGGCCCGCGAGCTGTACATCCCGCGCCAGTACATCGAGGATGACGCCGTCCGGTCCGGTGCGCTACTGGTGCGCAGCGCGGGCAGGGATCTGCCGTCACGCTGGGATCGGCCAGGCTCGCCGCAGCGGTCTCGGCCTGGCTGGCACAGCTGATTGGCGGCTATGATCACACCCGCGTTGATTCCTGATCATGCCAGGGATGGGTGAGGGCGGGCAGCCCGGCGAGCCGGCGCAGGGCGTCGGCGTGGGCGCGGGATTCCTCCGCGGTGACCAGCCTGCTGTGGTAGGCCTCGCGTTTGAGCGCGAACGCGCGCATGTCCTCGCTGTCGCGGCGCAGCCTGGCAGCCAGCCCGCGCAGCAGCACCTGCGCCGCCTCCGGTTTCATGCCCGCCGACAGCGCCTGCGCCAGGTGCCGCAGGCACAGCGCGGCAGGCTCCGGCGGGCCCTGGGCGATAAGCTCGGTGACCGCGGTCCGCTCCCGGTCTCCCAGCGCCGCGCACACCGGGCACTTCCCCGGCTGCGCGGTGAGGCCGGCTATCTTGCGGGCCAGTTCCGCGCCGGGTGAATCCTGGTTGCTGAGGCGTTCCAGCGCGTCCGCCACCGAGGCGGCGAGCCTCGCATAGGCGGCGGAGATACCCAGCGGGGATGCGACGGCAGTGTACTGCCAGGTGTGCAGCGGGCAGAACCCGCCGCCGAGGGTGTGCCGTTCCTGCTCGTCCTCGCGGGTGGCGAGCCGGAACTGGCTAGTGAACAGGTGGCTGGTCAGGACCTGCTCCATCTGCTGGCACACCGTACAGCCCTCCTCAGCGGCGATGGGAGCGCTGGCAGGTGGCGTCACCGTGGCGGCGGGGGCGTCATCTTCGTTGGCGGGCTGCTCTGGGTTACTCAGTGCCGTCTGGAAGGCGGCGAGCCGGGCGGTCAGGCTGTCCAGCGCGGCCAGGTCCTCATCGCCAGGCACGGTCCGCAGGCACCGGCGGAACCGGTCCGCGGCCTGTCGCATCTGCTGGGCGGCCTGCTCATCCAGCCGCCCCGCCCACTCCCGGGCGGCTTCCACGAAGGCGGTCCGCACCCGATCGGTGAACGTGCTGGCCGCGGCGGCAAGCGCGGCACCCAGGCGATCGCGGACCTCTGGGTCGCCGGGGCCCGCCTTGCGCCGCGACCGGCGCGGCACCTCGGCCTGGACGGTCCACGCCGGCGGCCGGACCGCCAGGTCAGGGACGTCTTCAGCCGACCAGCCGGCTAGGTCACGGCGGTTGTCCTGGCTAGCCAGGCCGGCGATCTCGGCGCCGGTCACGGCGGGGGATCTGGCCAGCTCCAGCAGAGCGCCGATCTCGCCGGCCGCCGCGCCGATGGTCATCTCGAGCACTTCGCCCGCCCGCCGCGCCAGCCAGCTTCCGGCGGCCTCCCGGCCGCCTCGTTCCAGGCTGGCCCGTGCGTGCTCCAGCAGGTCGCGGACGGGGCCGTCCTGGGCGCCTTCGGACAGGGCGTCCTCGGCGCAGGGGCCGAGCAGTTCCAGCAGGCTCGACCGCCAGCCGGGGGCGCGGGCTGCGAGCAGGCCCGGCAGGCTGGTCTCGATCCGCCCGGCGATCGTGCCCGTTATGACGCCGCGCTGGCGGTCCAGGTCGGCCATGTGCGCGTCGAAGGCGGCCAGCACCGCCTCCGGGGCGGGACCACCGTCGATGGCGAGCCGGCCCAGTCGCATGTCGCGCTGCTGCCCGGAGATCAGCCTGGCGGCCCGGTCGGCGATGTTGCGCAAGAACAGCCGCGTCTTGCCGGTGGTCAGGAACTCCCGCAGCTCGGCGTGCAGCTCCGGCAGCCCGCTTCCGGCCAGCCGCTGATGATCACCGGCTACCACGGCTTCCAGCGCTTCCAGAGCGGACAGCGCGAACAGGCGCGGCCCGTCCATGCCCAGGTCCTCGCGCAGGCGGCGCGCGATGAACTCCAGTGCGGAGTCCGCATCCTGGCCAGATACGAGGTCGCGCTTGTTGAGGACCAGGAACAGCTTGCCGGCGTGCCGGGCCGCGTCGGCAAGGAAGCCCGTCTCGGCCTGAGTCAGCGGGGAATCGAAGCCGGTCACGAAGACCACCGCGTCCGCCTGCGGCAGGAACCGCCGGGTGGTCGCGGTATTGATCTCGATGGCCGACCCGACGCCGGGGGTGTCGACGAACTCGAACCCCAGCCGGAGGATCTCCGCCGGGATCTCCACCTCGACCGAGGTGACCTGCTGCTCGGCTCTTCGGGCGCTGGCCTGGGCGAGGTATCCGGCGACTGTGCCGAGCGGCACCTCCACCCCCAGGCCTGATGCCCGGCGGCGCACGATCGCCTTCGGGCGGCTGCCGTACCGGACGATGGTGATGACCGAGGTCATCGGCAGCGCCCCCATCGGCAGGTAGGGGCCGCCGAGCAGCGCGTTCATCAGCGTGGACTTGCCCCGGCTGAACTGGCCGACCACGGCGAGCTGGAACGTGTCGGCGGCCAGCCGCGCCAGCAGGTCCCTGGCCTGGCCCTCGGCCTGCTTATCCCCGGTGGCCCGGGCCTGGTGCACCGCGGCCCGGATCATATCGCCGAGCTCCAGTCGGCGGCCGGCGTAGGTCTTCAGCTCATCCATCTCTCCTCCCAGCCGGTGATGAACAGCTCGCCTCCCGATGGCCGGCTCAGCCGCCGGGCTGCCGGGCGACGGGCCTGGTGCGGGCGCGGACGACCCAGATCAGCGGGATCGCGGCCAGCTCGCAGGCGATGCAGAACGCCACCAGGCCGCCCAGCGACACGGTGACCAGGACCCCGATCACGATGCTGCCGGCCACCCAGGCCGTGCCGTAGATGCCGGTGAACAGGCCGTACGCCGAGGCCCGCCGGTCCGGGGCGACCATCGGCGCGACCGCCGCCGGGATCAGCGACTCCTGCACGCCCATCCCCAGACCCCACAGCGCCGCCCCGGCCAGGACGGCCCAGAACCCGCCCAGGAACGCCAGCGGCGCGTACGCCGCGGTGACGATCGTCAGCGGGATCAGCACCCCGATCCCGGCCCGGTCGAACACCCGCCCCGAGACCAGCGACCCGGTGCCACTGACCGCCATCGCGACCGCGTAGAACACCGGCGTCAGCGCCGGGGGCACGGTCCCCGCGCGCTGGAAGTGAAAGGCGATCAGCGGGAAGTCGGCGAACCCCGCCGCGGCCAGCGCCGCCCCCGCCACGTAGATCCAGAACACCCGGGGCAGCCCCTGCGCGCTGACCTGCGCGGGCGCCGGAGCCAGGTCCTGCGGCCTGGGGTACAGCACCCGGGCTACGGCCAGCAGCGACAGCATGATCGCCGCCGGGACCGCCAGCGACGCGAACGCGATCTTGTAGTCATGATGGCTGACCGCCAGCACCAGGGCGATCAGCAGCGGGCCGAACAGAGCCCCGAACTGGTCCAGCGCCTCGTGCACCCCGAACGCCCAGCCGTACCCGATGTCCTTCGCCGCGTGGGAGAGCATCGCGTCCCGCGGCGGGTTGCGGATGCCCTTGCCGACTCGTTCGGCGATGATCAGCAGCGCGGCCAGCTGCCAGCTCCCGGCCAGGGCCAGCAGCGGGACGACCGACATCTGCAGGATGTAACCGCCGATCGTGATCGGCCAGTACCGGCCGGTCCGGTCGGCGCGACGCCCGGAGAACAGCCGGATGTTGTACCCGAGGAACTCCCCGGCGCCGCTGATCACGCTGATCGTGAACGCCCCGGCGCCGAGCAGCCCGAGATACGGGCCAGCGATGCTGCGGGACCCCTCATAGGTGAAGTCGGCGAAAAAGCTCATGATCCCGACCATCAGCACGAACTTCAACGCCGGAGACGCGTTCTTCACGGCCTGCTGGACGCGGGTCAGGCCTGGCAGCATGCGGGCTCCTCCTGGCTCGGTGGCCAGGGACCGTCAGCGGGCCGCTTTCCGGGCCGCGATTACTGGGTGAGCCCCATCACCCGTCTGCATCCATTGTGTCAGAGTCCCTGCCGCGCCGGGCCTGAGCCCCGGCCGCGCGATACGGTGAGCACGAGGCGGAGGGGCCCGCCTGCCCTCGCGGAGATGCCGCCAACGGTCCCTGCCATGACCAGGCACCAGGTGATGCTTCGTGGCCAAGGTGAGCGAGGATGAGGTCCTGCTGCTGTGGCGGGCGCTGGTGGCATTCCGGTCCGGCCGCCGCCCCGCGTGCCAGGCCACCGGCAAGCCGCCCCGCAGCCGGTGCCCGCTGTATGACCAGTGCCCGCGCTGGGACGGGCCCGATGACTACTACGCGGTGATGGAGGAAACCCCGGAGCAGACCGAGCAGCGCCGCGCCGCGTGGCCATGCAGCAGGCTCGCTGGCCTGCTATCCCCCGAGCTGCGGCACATCGGCCCGGGGTAGGCGCACGGGGCTATCCGCCCCTGGTCAGCCGGCAGCTCGCCGATGAGATACTGGCGGGTCACCGGCGCGGCCCGTGATCCTTGCCGCAGACGCGGGCGACCCGAGGGCGGCGGCTTCCGCACTGTCGTACCGCCCGCACGCACGCGCCTGCCTCAGGGCTACCGCCACCTAGCACTCGCCCGCGGCTGCGTGGTATCCCGCCGCACATGCCCGGCATGTTCCCCCGTCTCAGGTGACGAGCTGGACCACCTCCGAACCAGGCAACAGCGGCACGCGGCCCAGGCCCGCGGTCGCGGGCGGGTCAGCGCCTGGCTGCCTGCGACGCGTTGTCACGCGCCTCGCGTCCTGCTACCGTCTGGTAACAGAGGTGATGGGGCTCGCCCTGAATCGCGGGATCGGCCCGCTGACGGTCCCTAGTCGCGTAATGATTAGGGAGCGTGGCATCGTGCTCACCTCGACGATCATGCTGTGCGTGATCCTATGCTGGCGTTCCCCGGAATCGGCTGATGCGCTGGCGGCCGTCCCCGGGCTGACGCGGCCGGGTCACCGGTCCGGCCGCTGGCACCTGCCCGCCCGGTCCCGCCCCGCGGTCCCGCAACCGGTCATCGCGCTGCCGGATCCGGGCTGACCGCCCGTGTCCCTGTCAGCCAGAGACCAGCGGATCCTCAGCGAGATCGCCGATGACATGGCGGCTGC
>Ga0335081_10013379_pt1 | contig 13270 bp, 9 predicted proteins | sample Lox_Sample_35_FD_206713 | JGI IMG/M metagenome (GOLD analysis project Ga0335081, IMG submission 206713) | Soil microbial communities from Loxahatchee National Wildlife Refuge, Florida, United States - Lox_Sample_3.5 | ecosystem: Environmental > Terrestrial > Soil > Wetlands | place: USA: Florida...
GTTTGCGAAGCTGATGGAAGACGAAAGAAGAATCCCCACGATTGCAAGAACTGCACCCCGCCATTTCATACAAATCTCCCACGTTGCCTCCTGAAGGGAAGCCCACAACCGGGGTGCTCGCAACGTTGTGATTCTTTTCACAAACGCCCCGGTTTGTCAAGCAGTGACTGCGAATATCTTGAAAAACTGAGAACCCATGGCCCGGATTGACCGGCCCCGGACATCGGTCTTCAGGCAACGGGGCAGAAGTTACCGTCCGAAGTTCAACCCGCCGTCAGCGGAGCCCGATCAGCACGGAAACCACTTCCTCAACGTTTCCCTGGGCGGAATAGACGGGCAATGACAGGGCTTCTCGGGCCGCCTGTTCCGTGACAGGCAAGGATCCGGGCCCGCGTCCGAATTGTCGATAGGCCGGCTGCAGATGAACGGGCACAGGATAGTGAATGGCCGTGGGCACCTTGCGGACGGCGAGCCGCGCCCGTATTCGATCGCGTTCGGGATGGCGGATTACATACTGGTGATAAACGGACGGTCGGTCGGCGAATCGCGGTGGCGTGATGAACGGCGCGCACGCCAGTGCGTGGTCGTACAGCACGGCAATGGCTGCACGGGATGCGTTTTCAGCCCGCAAGTGCCGGAGCCGGACGCGTAAAATCGCTGCCTGGAGTTCATCCAACCGGCTGTTCCAACCGTGGCGCTCGCTGACAAACCGTCGCTCCCAACCATATTCCCGCAGCGACCGCAGTTCGCCCGCCAGGTTCGCATCCTCGGTGACAATCGCTCCGCCATCGCCGAGCGCGCCAAGGTTCTTGGTCGGATAAAAACTGAACGCGCCCGAACGCCCCCACCTTCCCACCGACCGGCCTGCGCATTGCGCCCCGTGGGCTTGTGCGGCGTCTTCAATGACCGGCACACCGGCCTGTTGGGCGATTGTGCAAATCTCCGGCATCCGCGCGGGTTGTCCATACAAATGCACCGGGACAATGGCGCGTGTGCGGGCCGTGAGCGCTTCCGACAGTTGCGCGGGATCCATGGTCAGGTCATCCCGACAGACATCCACAAAGACCGGTCGCGCTCCCGTTTCGACGATGGCCGCCACGGTTGCGGTGGCCGTCCACGACACCGTAACAACCTCGTCGCCGGGCGACATCCCCAGGGACTTGAGCGCCAACCACAGCGCTTCCGTGCCGGAGGCGACGCCGATGGCGCACCGGACACCGAGGAACGCCGCGAATTCCCGTTCGAAGGCTTCTACCTCGGGACCGAGAACGAATTGTCCCGAATCGAGAACCCGGGCAATGGCGGCATCGATCTCCGCGCGGTACGTCCGAACGAAGGCCTCGACGTTGGTTTGGGGACTGTTCACCAGTACGATTTCCGGTGGCGGCGATAATAATCCAGGGTGCGCACCAAGCCGCTGCGCAGGGTTACACTGGGTTCCCAGCCGATGGCTTTCTGCAGGCGGCTGTAATTGCCAGCGTAATCACCGATGTCGATGGGCTTGCGCTCCGGAGGAAATGGCACGAGCCGATACGAGCCGGTCCTGTGAAGCTCAACCAGCAACTTCGCCAGGTCCAGCAACGTAATCACCTCCAGCCCTCCCAGATTGTAGGCCTGCCCCTCGGTGGCCGCCGAAACCGCCGTCAGCAACATCGCCTGCACGACGTCGTCCACATAATTGAAGTCGCGCTTCTGCTGGCCATCGCCGAACACGAGCAACTCTGCACCGTCGATTACCTGCCGAATCCACAGACCGAGGAACGTCTGCCGACTGTCCACCACGCGCATGCGCGGGCCATAGGTGTTCGTCATGCGCAACGAGGTCGAGCGCAGCCCGTATACGTCGTGGTAGAGAACGTGGTACCAACCGGCCGCCAGTTTGTGGATTCCGTTGATATCGATGGGCGCGAGCGGGTGGTCTTCGTCGACCGGCAGTTCGCGAGGTCGGCCATACACCTGGCGAGTACTGGCGTAAACAATGCGCACGCCGGGATTGTACTGGCGGCACGCCTCGAGCAAATCCAACTGGCTGCGACAATTGATCTCCAAATCGGTGAACGGATCGCGCATCGAATCGAGATGGCTGACCTGGCCTGCCAGATTGAAAATGAACGATTGCCCCCGCACGACTTCGTCGACAACCCGCGGCTCCCGCAGGTCGCCCAGCACCACGCATAACTTGTCGGCGTAGCCGTCGAGATTGAACTGATTGCCGCCGAAATTCGGTACGAGCGCGTCGAGCACCGTGACGCGCGCCCCCATGTCCACCAGCCGCCGTGCGAGATTGCTGCCGATGAACCCGAGCCCGCCGGTGACCAGAACGCGCTGATTGCGATAGTGTGGGATGAGATCGGGAACGTTCATTTGCTCAGGGTTCCGTGGAGGGCTGATACGAGACGGGAGTGGGGTGTCCACGGCGAACGATCAGGCGCCACCACAACTCCAGCAAACGCACGGCGACACGGCACAATCGCCGGAACTGAAAGAATTGGCTCGAACCGTAACTGCGGTGGTAATGGCTGACGGGGACCTCGGCGAACCGGCAGTCGGCGTCCTGGAATTTCCTCACCATTTCCACACAGATCACCCCCAGATCGGAGACGAGTTGGACGCGCTCCAACGCGCTGCGGCGGATCAGGCGGAAATCGCAGTCCACGTCCCGCAGGCGCAGGCCAAACGCGAAGCTCACGATATGATGGTAAATCCTGCCGACGACGATCCGGTAGAAAGGATCGCGCCGCACAACCTTGTAGCCGTTGACAACGTCGATGTCTTCCCGAACTGCCGCGACGAGGTTGACGAGTTCGCCCGGATCATACTGGGCATCGCCATCGGTGTAGAACACCCACTCCTTGGTCGCGTTGGCAAAGCCGGACCGCAGGGCGGCGCCATAGCCGCGGTTCCGGCCATGCTCGATGAGCCGGACCTGCGGGTATTGGCGAACCAGCTCCGCGACAACGTCAGCCGTGTGGTCCGCGCTGCCGTCGTTAACCACGAAAATCTCGAAATCATCCGTCACCTTCGGCAGGATCTGTAACGTTAGCAGCACCATGCTGGCGATGGTGCCGCCGTCATTGTAGGCCGGGAAGAAGGCGGTGACCGACGGCAACCTCATGACGTCTCCTTCCTCGCCAGCGCCAGTACACTGAGACCAGCGGGCAGGTTAAAGCGTCGCAGCCAGACGCGCTCGGCCCGCAACACGGCTGTCAACAACTGGTTGATCGGGCGCGGCGGGAGATGCAGGTCGCTGGCGGCTTCCTGACCGATGACGCGCTGAAAGACGCGACGGACAACGGCGGGCAGGAGCAGCAGAGAGTTGGCATATGTGACCCGGATGGGGCGCAGGCCCGTGGACCGCAATTTGAGGGAAACCTCTCCGCAGGTATATCGATGCCGGGTCAGCACCGTGCGGTCGTGCGCGCCACGCAACCAGTTGTACGCCGGCAATCGCAACAGCAACCAGCCGCCGGGCTGGAGCACGCGCGCAAACTCGCGCAATGCCGCCCAGTCCGCGGCGACATCGGCATGGTACAGAACGTCAAACGAGGTCAACAACCGGAAGCTGGCGTCGGCAAACGGCAGCGCCTGCACGTCCGCGAGCGCCAGGCGTTGGGCCCCCTTCCTCAAGGCAAGTCCTAACGCGACCGAATGCCGGTCGACGCCGCAGGGCCGTCCGAAATTTGCCAGCCAGTGGTAGGCGCCGCCGGTACCGCAGCCGGCATCGAGCACGGGCGCCGATGAGGAGAGCCCCGGCAACTGCTGGAGCCACTCCCTCGCAATCTCCGCCATCCCGGTATACCACCAATGGGTGTCCTCCAACCGGGCGAGGTTCTTGTATTCGGCATCGTGCATGATGGTCAAACGAGTTGCTGCTCCGAAATCAACTGCCCCTCGGGACTGGACAACGCCGGCGCGCCCAGCCGGCGGCGTTCACGGTGGATAAGCCCTGCGTAGATAAACCCGACCAACACGAGCGTGATGCCGCTGATCGCCCCGCCGATGCGAAAACTGCGCGGGCGGAACCGAAACGTCAGTCGGCCTTCTCCGGCCTTGGGGATGACCACGCCCTTGAAGGCGAGAAATGTTCGCACCACTTTGCAGGGGTGCCCGTGTTCGTCGACCACTTCCCAACCGGGGAAGTAGGTCTCGTCGACGACGAGGAGTCCCGCGTGCTTGACGGCGTAGTCGATCAAGTATTCTTCTGGCGAGACCGTCTTCATCGTGAGCCGAAACGGAACGACGTTGGTCACGGGGACGGAGAGGAAATGGGGATCCAGATCGCTATCGAGAACCGCGGCGGTGTTATGGTACGGGAGCCGACCCGCCTGCAGATCGTGAAAGATTGCGTCTTCGGTTTTGTAGCGGCGGATGTTCGTATAAAAGGCGAGTCGGGGCAACGCGTTGGTGCGGATTATCCAGCGGCTCTGTTTGCCATCGGCCGTCAGGCGGGCCGCGAACGCGACGTTCTGGAGATCCAGTCGTGTGTCAACATTGGTGAGTTGGGCCAGCATGGCCACCTCGCGCGGCTGAAAATTGAGATAGCCCCGGTGGGTTTCCATATCGTGCCGGAGCATGGGCGTATTGGCATCCACCAGGACCTCGGCGTACTGGTTGGCCATCATCTGGGTGAATCGCATCGGGCCGAAGCTGCGCACGGCCCGTTCGTATTCCTTGATGACAGACGCATTCATGGCAAAATACACGTCCGGGTCAATGGCACCCCTGTGAAACAGGTTGTGCGCGTGATACAGATCGTTAAACGTCAACAATGCCACCGTCCAACAGGCGATTTGGCGCAGCCACGACGCCCGCGCTTCCTGAATCGCCCACACGCATGTGGCCAGTGTGGTCATGAAGACAACGGAAACCCCGATTTGTTGGGCGGCGGACAACCCGCGCGAACCCACCCGCATCTCAGGGAAGATCAGCCGCCCGAAGACGAAGAAGATGATTATACCGACGACCGCCACAACGAGGATGGCCTGCAACGCTCGCGCCAATCGCGGAATCCGGCGGGCCAGGGCGAACTCCAGGAGATAGGCCGCCAGAACCGCGGCGGCGAAATCGAGGACGCAAGACATGCGTGATGGACTGCGAAACATCGAAGTGCCCGGCAGAATGTGATACAGGACAGTGTAGAGTCCGCCGTGACGTCCAAACATAAACCAGAGCGCGAAACCCGCGACGACCAGAAAGAACCGAACGGGTGTCCCCCGCGCTTCGCGTCGGTGAAACAGGAACACCACGACGGCCAGCAATGATATCTGGCCGGCATACGCGCCGAATTCCCAGTACTGCCAATAGCCGTGCAGGTAGCTCGAGGCCACGTCGGGCTGGGTCTGATCGGCCCCCCAAAACGGCTCGCCGATCTGCAGGTCGTTATAGCATCCGAAGAATTTCGGCACGGCCAGGTGGATCAGGTAGTACCACGGCATCGATTGCACAGCCATCCCCTCGTACCTTATGTCGTGGCGAACACTGAGCCGCCAGTGCTCCAGCGTGGGCAGAGCCATGAAGGCCGCGAGCAGCAGCACCGTGACGAACACGCCCGCCAGTTTCAGGGCTTCCCGCCCAATCTGCCGGAGACGACCGGGCCCTGGTTCATCGCCGACGGCAGCACACCGGCGCGCGCGAACGTACAACCAATACGCGACCACCAGCAGTGAGTCGTAGAACGTGGTTTGTGGAAAGCCGGCCAGAAAGGACAGAAAAATGACCACCGTCAGCCAGGCATAGAACTTCACGCGACCGGTTTCCACCGCCTTGTCCACCAACAGTAGCTGCAGCGGCAGCCACGCGTACACCTGAAGCATCGGGAAGTGGATGATGTGCAGCGAGGCAAACCCGGAAAAACAGAAAATCAACGATCCCAGCAGGCACGACCAGAAATGAAGCCGTCGGTTGCGAAGAAACAGGAACATAAAAATGGCGCCGAGGATAATATGCAGCACGGTGTACCACTGGTAGACCAGCCAGGACAGGGTCTCTCCGTGCGCGAATGGCACCATCAACCACAGCGGTGGATAGAACACCGATGACTCGATGTCCGTATAGTAGGGCACGCCGTCGAACAACCCCGGGAGCCACAAGGGGAATCGCCCGGTCGCCAGCGATGTGCAGAAATAATTGGCGGAGGGATAATACCAGTGCAGCATATCTTCCCAGATGTAGAATGAGCCGCTGAGATACTGCAGATAGAAAGCCACGACAAACACTGCCAGCAACGGCAGGCCGATGCACGACGCCAGCTTTGTCTCCTTGAAATGGGTCATCTGACACCGAGCCATGGCAGGGCATAAACCACGGCCTCGGTATTTTGGAGCAACTCTCAGACCCCCTATAGTCGGTAAAACTACCGACCGTCACGGACAGCACGCCCTACCGGGACAGGTACCGCGCCACGGCCTGCGCGCGGGACCGGACATGCAGTTTGTGGTAGATGCGTTCGACGTGCGTCCGGATCGTCGCATAACTCACACCCGCACGGTCGGCAATTTCCTTGTACAGGTACCCCTGGGAGAGATAGTCGAGCACTTCCAGTTCCCGTGGGGACAATTTCTCCATTTCGCGGATACCGGGCGCGCTCTTCTGAAATGCCTGCACCACCTTTCGGGCGATGCTGCTGGTCATCGGGGCACCGCCGCCGTAGACATCGTGAATGGCGGCCATCAATTGCGCCGCACGCACCGGCTTGACCAGATAACCAACCGCGCCGGCCGCCAAGGCGTTGAAGATCGAGTCGGTGTCGTTGTAGACCGTCAACATCAGAATCTGGGTTTTGGGCGCCACTTCCGCCAACTGGCGAACACACTCCACCCCGCTCATGCCCGGCAGGCCGATGTCCATTAGCACAATCCGCGGCGGAGACTCTGGAATCTTGCGCAAGGCTTCTTCCGCGGAGCCGTATTCCCCCGAACACGTGCACTCCAAATCCCGGCGAATAATCCCCGCCAGGGTTCGCCGCACTCGTGCATCATCTTCAACGATGGCAACATCAATGGTCATATCCACCCTTACGACGGCGCGCCGGCGGATGCCGCGGCCGTCACCAGTTCCACCGTCAACACAGCGCGCGTCCCTTCGCCCGGTGCGCTCTCGTACACCACGCTGCCCCCGATTTCCGCCAGCCGATCGCGCAAATTCGACAGGCCGTCCCGGCCCACTCCCGGTTCGAACTGTGCCCCGGCCGGGAAGCCGCGTCCATTGTCCTGGATCGTGATTCGCAGGGTTCGGCCGGTCAGTTCCACTCGCAGATGCACCTCGCTGGCGCCGGCGTGCTTGACCGCATTGTGCAGCGCCTCCCGGATGGCAAGACACAGGTGATGGCGCACGTGCGACCCAATCATCTGGGCCGGTGGATTGGAGGGGAGCTCCAGCCGGCAGGCCATGCCCGCAGCCAATAAAAACTCCTGGGCGAACTCGCTGACGTACGACAGGAAACTTTCCAGGGTGTCGTTGGCCGGGTTGATGGCCCAAACAATTTCATCCAACGATCGGGCGAGCTCGCGAGACCGGCGAAAAATCCGGTCGAGATGTTCACCGGATTCTCCCGGCGATTCGGCGTCCCCCCGCGCCAATTCGCTCAACATCGCCATTTCGGTCAACCCTGCGCCAACGTCGTCATGAATATCACGGGCGATCCGGGCCCGTTCGCGTTCGATGGCATGGCGCCGCTCCAATTCTCTCATCTGCCAGGCGCTGCGCCGCTTGTCCCAGACGTGAACCACCGCCACCACGATGAACACCCCGAGCAAGCCCACTGCTACGCGAAACCAGATTGTTTCCCAGACGAATGGCACCACGGCAAGCTGCACGACCTGGGCGGCCTCATTCCATTCTCCGTCACGGTCCCGAGCCATCACACGGAACCGATACGTGCCGGGGGACAAGTCCTCGTATCGCACCGAACGATCGACAGTCGCCCGCGACCAGTTTCGTTCCTGGCCTTCCAACTCGTACTTGAAATGGGCTGACTCCGGCATGGAAAAGACCGGGGTTGTCACATGAAACTCCAGATCGCGAGCCCCACGCGGCAACCGGATGTGCAGCGGCTCGGTGGCCATGGTGATCGGCATCTGGTACACGCTCTGTCCCTTCGCCAGGATTTCCTCAATGTACACCTTTGGCTTGGCAACTTCGGGGGGCAGATGGCGCGGGTCGACAACAACCAGACCGTCCTGGGTCGGAAACCACAGGCGACCGTCTTCCGTGCGCGCGGGCCGCGCGCCCATGCCGCCACTGCATTCCGCATCCGCCATCCCGGCATCCACGTTGAACTGTCTGATGGGGATCACCGCCTTTCGACCAGCCGCCACCTCGGCAAACTCACTCTTCTTGACACGCATGATCCCACGACGCGTCCCCAGCCAGAGATGTTCGTCGTCGTCTTCAAGCAATTGCAGAATCACGTCATCGACCAGCCCGTTCGCGGTTGTGAAAATGGATTTCCGATTGCCCGCCCAGCGCGCCAAACCGCTGGATGTCCCAATCCAGAGTGTCCCTTGCTCGTCCTCCAGAATTGCGCGGACCGAATCCCCGGGTAATCCATCGGACTTTCGGTATTGTCGTACCGTGCCGCCAGGAGACAGGCAGGCCAACCCCAGGCTTTGGAAGCCGACCCACACCCGGCCGATGCGATCGCTGAACAGCGTGTGAACCGTGTCCGGGATGGATGTGATCCCCGCCGGTACCAGATCGCCGTCACCATTCAACGTAAGCAGACCATCCCACGTGCCCACCCACAGATGTCCTCGACGGTCCTCCAGAATCGCGGTGACGCCCTGGGGTGTCGATTCTTCGCCGGGCACCATCGTCACCGAGCCATCGGGTCGGCAACGCCACAGCCCGTCCGCTTGCGTCCCGACCCACAGGGTTCCGTCGTGTCCACGGCATATCGCGGAGACCGTTGTACCCGCCGCCAACCGCTTCGGCCAGACGAGCCGCAAGGCGCCCGGTACGCCCGCCAGAAGGCCGCCGTCGGGCACACCAATCCAGATATTCGTGGACGATTCAGCCAGAAACGCTGTGACCGACTCGCTCCCTTGTGGTCGCCCCGTGCGGATAACCGTCAGCGATTTGCGGTGCAGCCGCACCAGCCCGCCACTGGTGCCGACCCACACGTTGCCCTCGTCGTCGAGCGACAAACATCGCACATCCCAGGGGAACAAGCCTTCCCGGGCGGTCAGATCGCTCCAGTTGTTATCGCGCCAGCGGAATAGTGATTGTCCGGTGCCCAGCCACAACGTCGCGTCGTCGTCCACCAGCAGCGCCGTCACCTGCCTCGCCGGAACGGGTAACGCGACAGCCTGCCATCCTTTGTCACGCCGACAAAACAATCCGGTTGTCGTCAGCACCCAAAACTCACCGGCGGGACTGACCGATACTTGTGAAACGTTGTCCCCCGGGAACTCGGACGTCTCCAACTTTCCGTCGTAGAAAGACATCAGCTTTCCCGCAGCCGCCAGCCAAAACCGGCCGTGGTTGTCCACGTCGGCTGTCGTAACCGGCGGCGCCGATCCTTCGCCGCGGAACGCGTGCCCATCCCACCACCGCATGCCGGCCCCGGTCGCCGCCCATAGTTGGCCGTCAGCCTCACCTAACGCCAACATCTTCGGGAAGTCCACGGGCAGCCACTCCTTCCCGTCGTTGCGCAGGGCCCCGGCCGAACCATACCACCACAATGTGCCATCGTTCGTGCGATAGGCGCCCGCGGCAATTCCTGGTGGCGCCGCCCCCCCCGACACCCGCCCCACTACGACAAATCGCACGCCGTCAAACCGGAGGAGGTAGCGGGGTGTTGTGCACCACAGGTAGCCATCCGGTAGTTGCTGCACCGAGGTAATCACCGTTTCCGGTAACCCGTCTTCTATCGCCCAGCGCCGGATGGTGTATTCATTGAGAAGGCTGCTTTCACCACCCAACGCCGTCCCGGTCGCCAACATAAGCACCAGATAAATGCAGTGCGTGCCACGCATGGGGGAGGATTATACCCAAAATCGGTGGCGGAGCGACCGGTTTTTCTGGTGAAAGCAGGCCTTCAGGACACATCGCGACGCCATCGGTGCGACTTGAAAGTCGAGCCGTTGAGGACCCAGCAATCAGATAGCCTGCGCCACAGCGCCATCGGCCCGTTTCACCGTGAGGACGTGTTGTTGCGGATCGAAGATCCGGTACGCGCCGAGTTTCACCCGGTCGTTGACGAGGAACCACGCCAGCGCGTACCCCCACACCGCCAGCGCCCATCCCCAGCCAATCGGCGGCATGAACAAACCGTACACGGCGATCACGGTCGCGATTAGTTGCGTGCCGACCACCGCAGCAAGCAGTATCCACGCGGGACGAGTGGACCAGAACGGACCGCGGGTGCGCGTCACGAAGATCGTCAGGTGGCCCGCCACGGAGAGTTTCAGGTACATCAACGTTTGGATAAGGGCTCGACTCAGGTGAAAGACCCGCTCCCCAAGATAAAACAGACCGAACGACGACACGACTCCCGCCACGCCCAGGACGCTGGCAATTCCCAACACGATCCGCATGTTCCACGCCTCGGGTTCGTCGGAATACCGGACGCGGTCGTAGGCGATGGACAGAATCGCGCCGTCATTGAGTAACGCCAGCAGGACGATCATCACCGCCGTGACCGGGTAAAAATTGAATACCAGAATCGACAACGTCATAAAGAACAAGACGCGGATCGTCTCCGCAATGCGGTAGATCGCGTAACTGTTCATGCGCTGGAATATCTTCCGGCTCTCTTTGAGAGCGTCGATGATCACGGACAAGCCGGGCGTCAATAACACAATCGCCGCCGCCGCACGCGCGGCGTCCGTCGCGCCCGAAACGGCGATGCCCGCATCCGCCTTCTTCAATGCGGGCGCGTCGTTGACCCCGTCGCCGGTCATTCCCGTAATGTGATTGTGCCGTTGCAGCACTTCGACAATATGATACTTGTGCTCGGGAAACACCTGCGCGAACCCGTCCGCCTTTTCGATGGCATCGTCAAGTTGCGCGCCCTCATGGTGCGCTGTGTCGCCAAACATCCCGGCATCCAGAATGTTGGCCCCCATTCCCAGTTGTTTGGCGATTTCCCGGCCAATGGCCAGTTGATCGCCCGTCACCATTTTTACGTTCACCCCCATCTGCCGCGCCGTCGCAATTGTCGCCTTGGAATCTTCGCGTGGCGGATCATACAGTGGTAGCACCCCCATAAACAGCCACCGCCCCTGCTCATCGGTTCGCGCCACGCCCAGCGAGCGAAAACCCCGGGCCGCGAACTCATCAATCGCCGTATCGACCGCCGACTTGATTGACTGCGTATTCGCCGCCAGGGCCATAATCACTTGCGGCGCGCCCTTCGTTACTTTGAATGTCTTTCCGTCCGTCCCTGTAACGGTGGCTTCAGTGCGCTTGTGCACCGGGTCGAACGGCTGGAAATGAACCACTTGATAACGCTGTAGCGTCTGGCTGTCTTTCACGCCGCTGAGCACGGCGAGATCAATCGTGTCCTCGTTTTCCGCGCGGGACGAGAGCGCGGCACTGAGGATGATCTGGTCGGCGACAATTCCGCCGACGCAAAACGGATCGCCCAACGTCAACTTGTTCTGCGTCAGCGTGCCGGTCTTGTCCGAGCACAGCACGTCCATGCCCGCCAGCTCTTCGATGGCCGCCAGCCGGCTGACAATCGCCTCCTTTTTCGCCAGCAACCGCGCCCCGACTGCCATGGTCACCGAGAGAACCGTGGGCATGGCGACGGGAATGGCCGCGACTGTCAGCACGAGCGCGAACTGAAGCGTCGTCGTCATGGGATCGCCCCGGAACAGCGCGACCGCCAGGATCAGCACCACCAGCACCACGGCCAGAGCGATCAGGTAGTCGCCTATGTTTAGCACGGCGCGCTGGAAATGGCTGACCGTGTGCGCCCCTTTCACCAACTCCGCCGTTTTGCCAAAGTATGTGTTTTTGCCCGTCGCCGTAACCAATGCATCGATCTCGCCCTGCTTGATGATCGAACCGGAGTAAATCCCTTCACCCGTCTTGTGCGTCACCGGCAGCGATTCGCCTGTCAGGGCTGACTGATCCACTTCCACCGGGTCGCCTTCCAGCAACCGCGCATCCGCCGGCACGATGTCTCCCAGCCGTACCCGGATGATGTCGCCGGGCACAAGTTCACGCGCCGCAACGGTGCTCCATTTGCCCTCGCGCTTCACCCGCGCCTGCAATGCGAGCTTCGCCTTCAGGGCCGCGATCGCGTTCCCTGCCTGATACTCCTCCCAGAACCCCACGATGGCGTTTGCAATGAGGAGCACGAGAATAATGAAAAAATCCGGCCAGTGCCGCACCAATGCCGACAGGATCACCGCGGCCTCGATCATCCACGGGATTGGTCCCCACAAATATGTGAGGAACTTCCAGAGCGCACTGGCTTGTTTCTCCGTAATTTCGTTGTAACCGTACTCCTCCAGCCGACGCTTTGCCTCCGCCTGGCTGAGGCCATCCGGCGACGCACCCAATCGCGCGCGCAATTCCCCCAGAGGGAGATTTTTCAGATCTTCTTTCGCGTCAGGCTCGCTCGTGGTTGTTTGCATTATGACCTTCTCCGTCTTTCGTAACACCAATCGTGTCTTCGTCCAGCCAATCGAACTTGCTCAGGTCAAAAGTCCAGCTTGCGCAATCGCAACGCGTTGCTGACAACCGACACGGAACTGAAGCTCATCGCCGCGGCAGCGATCATGGGGTTGAGCAGCAGGCCGAACACGGGGTACAGCACACCGGCCGCAATGGGGATGCCCAGCGCATTGTAGAGGAACGCGAAGAACAGGTTCTGGCGAATGTTACGCATCGTGGCCCGGCTCAGACGACGGGCTTTGGCAATCCCGCGCAGGTCCCCCTTCACCAGCGTGATGCTTGCGCTTTCCATCGCCACGTCCGTCCCGTTGCCCATCGCAATACCGACCTGCGCTTGCGCCAACGCGGGCGCGTCGTTGACGCCGTCCCCAGCCATCGCCACGATGTGGCCCTCCTGTTGCAACCGTTTGACCACTTCCCCTTTCCGCTCGGGAAGCACTCCGGCCTCGACCCGGTCAATCCCCAGCGCGCGCGCAACAGCTTCCGCAGTCGTGCGATTGTCGCCCGTAACCATCATGATCTGGATGCCCTCTTCATGCAGAAGACGGATCGCCTCGGGAGTGGATGCCTTGATCGGGTCCGCCACGCCCAACAGCCCTGCAGGTTTGCCGTCAATGGTTACGAACATCACGGTCTGCCCATCGCG
>Ga0335081_10013380_pt1 | contig 13270 bp, 14 predicted proteins | sample Lox_Sample_35_FD_206713 | JGI IMG/M metagenome (GOLD analysis project Ga0335081, IMG submission 206713) | Soil microbial communities from Loxahatchee National Wildlife Refuge, Florida, United States - Lox_Sample_3.5 | ecosystem: Environmental > Terrestrial > Soil > Wetlands | place: USA...
GAATCGTGTCCGACGGACTTAAAAGGAAGAAGAGGTCATCGAGTAGGGGAAGTTGTTTCTGAAGTTGGGAGATTTTCGATCCCTTTGGATACTGGGTTTCACGTTGGTACGACCCTTTTTGAAACGAGGACAATTGCTGATGGAAGATATGACATCAACACGACGCACAAATCTCTTTCGAATCCGGGCAGTCAATGAAGCCAACGCGCCCCTGCTTTCAATAACTTTGACCGATCTTGCTGGCTCAACGATTACCGCTATGGCCGAAGTCAGAAATGATTCCCGTGTCCTCGGCAGTGGAATGTTCAAACCTAGTTTTGGAGAGGGGAACTATACTTTGCATTTCTGTATGGATGTGCATGCTCCGACCACCTCCTTGATCGATCATGTCATTGTCGTCGGACCCGAGATTATCCCGTACCAAGAATTCGTCATTGTCAGCGCCGTTGGTAGCAACCTTTTCGAAGCTTGAAGCTGATTGTAGATAATGTTGCGTCTGAAGATGCTGCAATTTCGATGCGATATAATTCCCTTGAGGCTGGAGGGGAGATTCTTGTCCGCGTGGGATTGAGTTTTATTGATTCGGAACGAGCGTGTTTAAATGCTGCAGACGAAATTCCCACCTTCGACTTCAACGCCGTGTCCAAGTCAGCGGCATCCCAATTCGATGACCTTCTAAATCGGATTCGCGTTGATACGACCAACGTCTCCGCAGACAGCTTAACCCTTTTCTACTCTTCTGTTCCGGCCGATGGTGAATAAATCTGACTTTGTAGTTATATCGGACATTAATCTCGCCTCAAAATTATACCGGAGAGAATCCGCTCTGGGTCACCCAAGAGCCAACCTTCGATTCATACTATTGCATTTGGGATACATTCCGCTTCACTCATCCGCTGTACAACATTCTCATCCCCGAAGCTCAAGAACAAACCCTCCGAAGTTTAATAGATATCTACAAACACGAAGGCTGGCTCCCCGATTGTCGGTACAATTCCCCTATGACCTGCCCTTAATAGTAGTATGAGCTTCTGCAAGGGGATTACACAAAGCGGCAGTAACGCCGACACCCTGCTAACAGACGCCTACATAAAAGGAATTAAAAACGTCCCCTGGCAAGAAGCCTTTGACGCAATCCTCAAGGTGTTCCCCACCAACTCCTCTTGGAATCTAACATTTCTAACTTGCGTTGTGTAGGACGCAGAAGTCGAACCACCGAATTGGGGCGTCGAGGGCCGTGGAAACATCGCCGATTACGATTCACTAGGCTATGTCCCGTTCGACGCAGACTACTCCCACGGCCGCCACGACATTAGTCACCGTACAGTCTCCCGCTCCATAGAATACGCCCATAACGACTTTTCCATCGCCCTCTTCGCCCGCCAACGGAGGAATCGTGCTGTCTACGACAAATACATCGCTCGTGCTGGATGGTGGCGGAATTTATGGATGGCAGAGGCGTCCGAACCGCTCACGGGACAGTCGGGGTTCTTTCAACCGCGCTACAGTAATGGGACTTGGGCGGTTCTATCAGGACGTGATTGTCGGACTTGTCTCGTTGGTGTCGCGGGGAAGGATGGGGAGTTTTATGAGGAGAGTGCGTGGAGTTACAGTTGGTTTGTTCCGCATGATTACGCTGCCTTGATCGATCTCGTCGGCGGGAAGGAAAATTTCACCCATCGACTTGGTATCTCTCTATTCCATCTTCCGTTGAAGTGAACTGATTCGGGAGACATGTTTTTTGATGAGAGGTTTGCGAATGTGGGAAATGAGCCAGGGTTGTTGCAGGCTGCTTTGTACCATTACGCAGGACATCCGGCGAAATCTGCGCTACGGACCCGAAAGTTACTTGGTCCTGTGTTTAATACGAATTTTGAGGGCTTGCCCGGGAATGATGATGCCGGTAACTACCCTTCCATTTCCATAGCAAGTTAATGTGCAGGCTCGCTGGGAGCATACATTGTCTGGTTGATGTCCGGGTTACTTCCCATCGCAGGACAATCCGTCTACCTAATTCTCCCACCTTCTTTCCCCGAGATTCAATTCACAGAAACCAGATCTCGGATTATAGTCGATAATTTTGACCCTGCGAACCCCTTTATCACAAATGTCACTGTCAACGGGCGGCCTGTAGTCCCCTCTCCCCCATCCCTCGTTGCAGTGACTGATTTTCTTAGTGGAGTAAGAATTGGATATCTCATGATTTCTTTTCGGAGGGAATGACGATGATCATTACGTTTGGTTCGGTTCCGAGTGAATGGGGTACACGAGATGAAGACTTACCGCCGAGTTTGAGTACTGGCGGATTCGCATTTGATGGGAATTGACATCTGAAATCAATGGGTAATTTTCGGGGTTTGGAACCCTGTAAAAATATATATATTACTACTTTTGGATGAGGGTAAAAGGGATTAACATCCAGAGAGCATAGCATTCAAATTTTGTAGCATGGATAGATAAATTTGCGTCGCAGTTCTGTTCTGACCAAATCAAAGTTGAGAGGATTTTACTTCGAGCCTAGTAACCATGGCAGAGGCTGTTTTCAAAATGTCTTCGATCCCGTCGCAAAATTGTTCTGCGCGCGGACTAATTGGCTTGCTCATCTGCTGACCTGTTCACTAACAGTGCTCCGGCCGGCCGTTCCACTAAGACGACATTCAAATCATTGGGAAGTCATCGGGAAGAAGTATTAGAAGGGGCGGAGGGTGGAAAACCTTGTCCGGCGCCAGCAGCTCCCTGTCACTCTCATTAGGAAAACTTCTCTCGTACGTCAGACTCAGAAAGTTTTGTGATGCAAGCATCAAAATTCTCGTCCCGTCTGAGAATGGATTGATGTGTCTAGAATTGTCAAGCATTGCTCTTCTCTTATTAATTCCCCAACACCATCGCCGTCACTAGACGATTTGCATCGCCTATCGCTTCGCTGTTAATCAAGTGTATTTTAGGATTTTGGGTGATTCGCCAAGATGCCATGCCAGGGCACCCCTTCAACATGCGTCGGACCTGAGACCTCACGTCAATAGACCGGGCGCCCAAGCCACAGCAGATGGTTGCATCGAGTGCTTCCCTGCCCGGGGGCTAAGCAAAATGTCGTGATGTTTCGTGTTGGGGGAGTAACTCGGCGCCTTGCTTGTTGCGGTCAATTTATCAATCGACACCGCCACTTCCTCAGCCCAGGGGGCTTTAATTAAGGTACCGTGCCTATTTTTGGGGTGCAGGTCATTGGTCAATTGCCAAGGCTTGTGGCGAAGGCGATGTAACAGGGCTGTTGATTAAAGGGGCATCCCGCCCGCACTCTCCAGGCTTCCGTTTATCCCCTGCCGTATATAATAGCCCATTTGCCCTCACAATACCAAAATTTCCAGTCACAGCGGTAAAGCTTCTCGATCACGACGATGAACGCAGCGTACGAAAAATCGGAAATCGTGCTCCTTGCGCACGACCATGAACACGACTCCGAGTTAAACCTTGAGGATGAACTCGTCAATTCAAAAGACCTCGCGTGCGGAGAATGTCAGTGCAGGAGGCGTAAAGAGAGACTCGCCAGACGTGGCCTCATCGCGTTCATTATTTCACTTATCGCGGTTCTCGGATTACTCGCGATGAGCGGGATGTGTCACGGAATGCACCTTTTGAAACGACAAGCTGCAAACAATGGGAGCGAGACCAACAGCGGAAGCGCCTTTACCAACCAACATTTATGGATCATCATTGTCTGTGTCGTTGGTATGCAGAATCTTGGAGAAGATGAGCTGATTGCAGGGGTGGTAATTTGCATTGTGCTGGGGGTTTGCGTCGCTTCTTGCTGTTGCCGAGAATCGTTTAGAAATCCTATCTGCTGTCCTTGTTATACTCTTGCTTGCTGCGGGTGCCTCGGTATGTTTTCTTTTGACAAGCGTCGTCTGATTTTTTAGGGTGCCTTGAGTGTATCGGATGTGGTCTCTGCTGTGAAGGTCTGACTCAGCTGTAATCTTAAAATTATTTTCATTTAAAGGATATGGGTGGGATGCGCCATTTAGGGCTTTCGCGAAGATTCTTTATTAATTAGGGGGCAAGTATCTTTGGGAGATTCCTTCCGGCAATGGTGCAAGGCAACCGATTCAGAACTTCGATATATCGAATTGAAATTGATTTTTTACAGTATGATATAATGTTCAATTGATGATCTGATCGTAAGCCGTGAATTCGTGACCGCAAAAAGACTCGCAATAACCCTCGATATACCCAAACTCAAAACTAAGTGCCAAAAACAATAAGCTACCAATGCGACTTGTTTGGGTGGCTGTTGCTATCAGTCCATGATTGATCGAAACAATATCAAAATCAAACAAGCGCATTAACTCAACGCGCGAGCATAAAAGACAATAAAACTTCGTTACAGTCATACAGCCCACAAATTTCATGATCCAATGCATGCGGGACAGAACCAGACATCAGGCAAGTCCTTCGCTTTAACTTTCAAACATTTCGTATGCAACCAATACTCGCAATTCCCACTGCACCAATAGGCATCAGATTGATTGAAAGAAGAGGGGACGGAGGGGAGAGGGTACCACTGAACCATGACCCCAGCAACGGCTTTTTCAGGTTTATTGCAGATACATCTCGTTTGTCCACGGGGTTGACCAACGGCTTTCTTCACAGGCAAAACAACCTCCTTCCGGGTCGTCGCCGGAAGACGACTCAGTACAATTTCACCCTCCTCATTTTCATCATCCTCCACCGAAACCGTATCCTTTGGCGCAACAACCCCGATCGCCTTCTTTCCCTCCCTTACCCCCGGAATTCCCTGCTGAAGCAACGGCGGACTATCAAACGCAGCAGCCAAATTCCTCGGCGTCAACAGAATATCATCATTTGTAAACAATGAATGCCGCCCTGCGCCAAATCCAAAACCGGCACAATCATCAACATGATCCTTTAAAAAGTCGTATGGAATAAAGGGAGTTTGTTTCACCATGCACGTTCGTTCATGGGCGTTTAACACGGAATTTTTGCGGAATAGCATGCCACACGTTCTACATCTCATGCCCGTGTCGTCGAAAGTCTGCGACGATAATCGACCGAGCTCAATGGCTGAGGGAATTGTCGAGTTGAGGATGGCCGTCAAGTCATCGTCGTCTTCCTGTGGAGTATGCGGCAGAAAGATGTTTTCTGTAGTGGCGATATCCGGGTGCGGATAAAATAATCCCGGAGCCGAGAAAGATTTTTGCATGGATTGTGCTGAGGCGAGGACGAACGGGTCCGTCGGCGTTGCGAGCGGGGACACTTGAGATGCGGAGACTTGAGTGTGTTGCAGGATATGTTCCTCTTGTTCATCTTCTGAATCCGAAGAATCAGACGAGTCGCTATCCGATTCCAGTATCGTACCGTCGCTATGCCCTTTTGCCGCCATTCGTTTGGCGGTGGAGATCGGACTTAGGGGCGACATGAGTCCTGTCGACGTTTTACGCGATGTGATTCTCCTGTGGACGGTGATTCGAGTTACCTCTGTTCCGACTTCGTCGCCCCAGACTTCTTGTCTTCGCTTGAGAACGAGAGATCGTAGGTCGCCGCTTGTTTCCACCTCTTTCACCGGCGTCGTCGGAGTTTCAACCGCTTCTGCACTTGGTACAGAACTCGAGGCATTCTTTTGTAAGGAGACAATTGCCTTGCCGCGTTTGGTCGTTGAAAAGACTAGATCTGGACGAGGTTTCTTTTTCGGAGACGGTCGATCTTCAGCGTCATTCGACTTCAAAAGCATCATATCCATTAACCCCAATTTCTTATTGTGCCCACTCTCATCCATCGTTGTGTCCGGACGATTTGATGCAGGGCTGGGCGACGCAGGCTGATGAAATGGATACTCATCCAGGATTTCCAGCGGCGATTTTAAGACGCGAACGGCCTTGGAAAGGATCATCGATGAAATTATGTCCTCTTGAAGTAGGAGAGCAGGGTTAATTCCTAGCTGTGCGGAGGACGAGAGGATTTCCTCGATGGGCGTGCTCGGGGGAGCTTGTAGGAAGATGTCGAGGCCGCAGGTTTGTTCTTCAGGACTTTGGACGATAGGGGATTCGATGGGAGTTGAGACTGTCCAGGTTGAATCGACATCCAGGGTTTCATCATCGTTGGCGAGCCAGACGGAGGTTATGTCATTTGTGAATGCTGAGTCGGCCGTTCGTTTTTTACTTTCGAAGATGGTGGTCAATGAGGAGAGCGGAAGGGTCGTCGGGACAGGGTCGACTTGGCTTGTCATGCGACTGGTTGAAGGTCGGGGAGAGATGACGTCCTTGGTCGATGATGACGAAGAAGTTGGCCGTGCAAAAGAAGGTATCGATGCTGCGACCGGTACCGTCGGTGGAGGCGATGCAGAAGGAATATTGAGTCGCTGTATTTCCTCAGTGACGAAGACAATCTGCTGACCTTGTCCCATTTTCCGCTGCCGCTCCATCTCATCTCCCGGGGGAAGAAGAGTCTCCTTAGTCAACCGTCGTTTCTCCTGCAGCTCCTTCTTTGCAGCATGCGCAACAGGGTCCTTGGGTTTCCTTCCGCGTTTCCCCCTAACCACCACTGGGGAGGCAGCTGCGGCAGCCGAGGAAGGCGGCTGGACGACGATGGCAGACGGCGACGAAAGGACGACATCGGGGGGAGGTGTTGTTGCGGAGGGGGCTGCAACAGGGGCTACATCTTGTGTAAGTGGCTGGCCTGCTTCTGCAACTAATCGTGGATCGCGGGATTTCGACGCTCGGCATAATTTAAGGTTTGAGGGAGTTGGTTGTTGGTCCTTGAGGTCCTTGATAAGGCGCGGCGGGTTTGTTGCCTCAGCGACGGACGTCGAGCAGACAAGCGGCGGGGTCTCGAGCGGAGCTGGGCCGGCAATTGTTGAGGTTGCATTGGTGGTGGTGTTGGTGGTGTTGGTGATGGTGGTGGTGGTGGTGGTGAGGGAGGGCGATTGATGCGGGACGCAGGGGGTGAAATGTGGAGGTTGTAGGGCGACAAACAAGGGCTGATGATCACGATGCAGTTGGCGTATTCGTTGGTGCGTCGGCCCATTCATCGCGATTACCGTCGCCGTCTCCGAGCCCACCTTTCCTGCCAACTCGCCATCCGGAGCAATTTTGCCCGCCGCCCGCTGCTCCTCAAGGTACTTTCGCATATGCCTCCTCAATCGCATTTGATCCATTCTGTCCCAGGTTAGAATGGCAATTATGGCGGGCAATATACGTTTCTGAGGTCATTGAAGGTCTGGGGATAGCGAACTGTCGAGATACTTCGACTTGTGACATGTCCGGCCAAATAAGGCTAATTTCACAAGTTCAACGGAAATTTCTATAGTGGAGAAAAAAAGAGACCATCAGCTGCCTGGCTTCCAAATTAAAAATAAGGGGTAAAAACCGTACCTCGTAATGAAATAGGAATACGTGGAAATTTACAGTTTGTCGAAGAAAGAAAGGAAAAAGAGGATTAAAAGAAAGGGGTTGATGCAATTGAAAAGTTGATGGCGAAGCGAAACTCACCCCCCTAATCTGGGCGACAGAGGTCGGAAAGGGGCGGGGAGCTGATCTTGAATTTTGGCCCGAGTCGTCGTCGAAAAGGGGCTTCGAAAGTAGAACAATCGAAATGAAGGGAAAAAAAGTCTAATTTCGCCGCGGGGCGCTCGGTTTGGTCCGGGTTTCTTTTTTTGTCTCCAATCTGTACGTAATTGGCGCACTGGCCTCCTCTTACTTTCGGCTGCAAGGCCCTTGGAAATTGGATGTGCTGTGTGCAGTGATGTGATACCACCGCCTCCACCAATATTGGGGTCGTGGCCTAAATTAAACGTCAGTTGATGGAGGGGATTAATAAAAGGAGAAGAAACTGCTCCTCACCTTAGTTATTGCTTTAAGGTCCGGGTTAGAGTTTCCTCAATTGAATGGGAATAAAATGACGAAAAGTTTTGGTGACACCCCACCGTTCAAGTAGCAAACACGGAAGAAAGGATGATCAGGGTTAATTTCAACATTTTTCGCCATCCTTTGAAATCAAACTCAATTGAGGAGGAGCAGATGATGCAAAAATTCGTTGACCCACCAACGATCTTTCCCAAATAAGAATGTCCCTCGTCGTGATGCTAGAGGTGGCGTGCGCGGTGACGTGCACGAGGTACCAGGTGACCGTTTGAAAAGATACGAGGTTAGGGCCATCTCCAAACCCCTCTCTTGCTTGCCAATGATCGCCATATTAAGGGAGGGGAGACGGCTCGACCGCACTTAATTTCATTGCACGGACCGGATATAAGTGTAAATATATTTCTCAAAATTTTATTAACTGCCTTCGAGCAACATGGCTATGGTTCACGGAGCGCTCTAATATGTTAACACAAGAAGGACTAGTTCCAAACCAACCTTCGATGGAATGATATCTCAGCACGGCAACTTATTGCAATCTGGAATGATTCGTTCCGCTTCCACCAGTGAGATCCGCTGTCATCCTCCGAACGCCCGCACGTGCCGCACCTCACAGTTCCCAAATCCTTATCCCATTCCCCGTCGTCACCCTCGCTGCCTTATCTATAAGCCTCGAGTCCTCATCGTCAAAGCGTATCACATTTAACTTTTGCTTATTCAACGTTATCTACTGTTTTTAATGCCCCGCAACTCCGACCCTAGGGGTTTTGCCCTGCCCGCATTAGCGTTGGCTGCTGACACATCGCAAGTGAATGAAGTTTCAGCCCCGTCACCATCTTCTTCCGTGCCATCCAGTCAATGCGAAATTGTAATTGGAGACGCTGGGAAGTAACTTCAAGTAAGGGGTGTTCTGCCTTTGATTTCCGCGTTGCTCGCCCGTCATTGTGCAATCCGGGTCCAGAACGCGGGATGCAGATCCCGTCCTCATGCGTGAAGGTTGGCAAATATGAATAGTCAATCAGAAAGTTGGGCGTTCTATGGATGCTTTCACGGCGCATCACATGCGCATCAGCTGGTTATCTATAGATGACCCAAATCGCGTATCAATTGCTGAGACATTTGGGCGCACAATGTTCATTGGAAATGGGGAGAAAGGGACCTTGCATGCAGGCCGCAAGAGTTTGTGTGACATTCCGACAACGATAATCGTTCTGACACATTTGATTGCGTTCTCTACGCAAAATTACGTCCCTATAACCAGGCGATGTTTCAGATCCACGAGTACCAAAACATTGTGGAGACTGACGTAAATGCCAAGGGCCGACCCCAATTCGGGCCCACATTTTCAAAACCAAGGCAGAGCCTCTATTTAATGTGCCACGACAAAATTGTGGTGGAAAGTCACTCAAGAAATTCCCAATTTTTTATCAATAGCTTGGCTACAGAGCGCCGCTAACGGTGATGATGACAAAACCTTTTGCGATGTAGAGATGAGTCAAGACACATCAGATTGGCGCTGGCGGCGTGGGGCTACCTGCAGGCTGATCGCCGGTTCCGCATTGGATATGAAGTCGACGCCGGGTGCCCCACCATGTCCACTCCGCGGACAGAGAACGTCGCCGCTCGCCATTCGCCACTTAACTCCTCGAAACACCAGGGTCCACTAAAAAACAAGCGTCTCGCTAACGATCCCCTCCGACTGTAGGAAAGATGAATCATTGCCACGAAAGTGCTCCCTAAGATCACGGCTTGTCCGCGGTGGTTAAGCTGACGCGGGGATTCGCCGAACCGTGCTTGCGGAGTGACGTCATCTCAACAAATTCCTCGAGCGTCGAGTCCCTGCCGTAACCGTGCTGTAAAATAGGGTTTTTGCTAGATCCGGAAACAGTCCCGCTCCGCTTGCCCCCGACCCCTCAGAACTGATCTAAAAGCACATTTTCCCGGCCTTGTTCATGTTAACATTTACCGTAGAAACAGATTATTCAAATACACTTGAAAATGGAGCTTTTGAGCCAATTCTGAGGGTTAATGGAGAATCAGCAGGTGCTGTCTGCAATGCCCTCATACGAGTCTCTGGCACTGGAATGAATATGCTTTGTGTTCTTGCATTGTTTCGTTGGTTTGATTTTTCAGCAAAATGCCCAAACTGGACGGACTATAAACCAAAATTTTTGTCGGCCAAAAATGACGGAAAATCAAGGCAGGGACATTCAGGAACGGGATCAGGTGCCGACATGGTACCTTGATCCGTCGTTGTGGTTCCTAGGTGATAACGTTGGAAAATACGACTGCGTGTGGTCCTTCAATGTGCAACAATCGAACGGAGTTGAAGGAAACTTATAAACTTTTATCGGTTAGTCAGTAAGCAACCTGCGATGATAATTTGGATTTCTTAGTAATTGGCCGTCTTCGGATTACCCCTCCGATTTGGGCTGACCGGGTTAATCTCTGTACCACGGGACGGCTGTGCGATAACAGTCTATGTAATTTTGGTCACGTCGCAGCGCTTGCGTGTTATGACCACACACAGACTCCGGGTTACCTTACCTTGCACCTTGCTTATGCGCCACCTCTCTGCCTCTAACCTAATTACGTCCCAACCATGTTTGCTGCTTGGCATCCATTACATCTACATCCAAAATACCCGGAATACCAAACAAGGCACATTCCTTCCGCTTAATGGATCCTTGATCCCACCGAGCCAAATATATTCCTCCGGCCATTCGATAACATTTTAAAAAGGAAAACGGGTGCAATTTACGGAAGGCAGAACCTTAAGGAGACGGCTCCGCGTTTGGAGCGAATTTGTCACGATTGCTTCAGAGGTTTCGACACGGACGGCCGCCGCGGGAATCGGCGGACCTGATCCATTCCCGCCTCCTGGCGCCGTTCGAACACGGAATCATACTTCCCTGAGCAGTGGATCCGCCTGGACTGTTGCCTCTGCGGCCAAACTCATTTTCGGACGAGCAAGAAGTCTCTCGAATCCTTCTTTGCCGCCGCCAATCAATCTCGACCAAAGAGCAGTGAGTCCAAGTCCGTTGTCTCAAGAACCGATTGGCGAACCGGACGACACGGCCCTGGAAGGCGGGAGACCCGTTGAACCGACCGATCCCACGGACAGTGTGACGTCCATTACCATGGAGGCGACCTCCTTCCCACCTCAAGCGAGATTATATTCATCGGCTTTGAATTCATCGGCACCATCATTAGTGCGGCCGTCGCCTCAGTCCTCTCGACGAAGCTCCCTTGATATCCCTTCCAGTCCAACATCGTCTACATTCCCTACCACCGCCGTAAAAACCCTATGTACTCGCCGATCCGCCACTGTTTCCGTCCACCTTTCCGAACCCGTTCTCTACCTCACCGGTTTTGAACCGCAAGAATATACCGAACGATCGCCCGCCATCCTCCGAGGAAGTCTAATCCTTAAACTCTTGAAACCGGCCAAAATAAAATCCATCACGTTAACGTTCAAAGGTCGTGCACGGACCGACTGGCCCGAAGGAATCCCGCCGAAGAAAACGGTGTTCTTTGAGGAGAAGGAGTTGATAACGCATGCTTGGGGATTCTTTAATGCACAATTTACGTCGTCGCAGGTTTCGCATGGCGCGAACGTGGCGAAGATCATCGAGTCGCAAAGAGCGAGCATGGACATCGGTCGGCCGAGCAATGATTCAGTGTCAAGTCTGGCATTGAGTGATGCGCCTCCGGTGCGATCGGGTGCGCCGAGTGCCAGTCCGAATTTGGTTGCCAGTGCGAATAATCTCGTTGGGGGCCAACCGCTTTGGGGGATTCCCTTCGGTCAATCGCAGTCAGTTTTAATGGAAGAAAAGACCGCTACACAAGTCCGAGGATATCGGACATTCGCCACTGGAGAATATACGTCTTAATTCCCAAATTGATTGTATTGATGGCAGGTACAACTTTGAATTGCCACTTGACTCTGTGCTCCCCGAATCCATCGAGTGCGACAGGGGCTTTGTGCGGTATGAACTGGAAGCCGACATTGAAAGAGCGGGTGCCTTTAAATCCAATCTCACCGGAAAAACTGAAATCCTCCTGGTCCGGAATCCCGCAGAACAAAACCTCGAAATTCACGAACCAATCTCAATTACCCGGACATGGTCTAAACCCTTGCCCTTGCCCTGTTGGGCCAAGCTAACAAGTGGACAGGGGAGATCAATTACATTATGAAATCCTGATATCCGGTAAAGCATTCCCGCTGAACGGCACGATCCCGATAGCCTTCAAATTCACCCCATTAGCAAAAGTCCGTCTCCACGGAATAAAAGTATTTTTAACAGAAAACATCGAGTACTTTTGTCGCGATAAAGCAGTCCGCCGTTTAGGACCCATGCGAAAACTATTGCTTTACGAAAGAAAAGCTCAAAAGTCTTCTTCGCGAGACGACACCGCCACTTCGCCGACATCTCCATCTCCCTCGTCAGCGTTATCGTTTTCACGAGAGACGTTATTTCATCGGTCTTCGGGGATCGGGGTTTCGGGAAGTCGGGGCCCGCCTCCTGCGGCGAACGAGACGGCGGGAAATACGGTTCGTGGGTCAGGAAATCTGTCACGGTTGGGAAGGCCGGGTCCAATGCGCCGGCGGACGTCCGGTTACGAAATATCGGCTTTTTCCCTGCTTGGGAACTTGGAAGGTGGGGATGGTTTGGGAACTAGTACCGAATTTGAGATCGATTGTCCTCTTCCTGGATGCGAGAATGTTCGCGCTCAACTGGACAAAGAGAATAAGACGGCCCCTCTTGTGCCTGTTTGTTTCCATCATACGACGATTTGGAGTAATATTGTCGTTCACCATTGGATTAAAATAGTTTTGCGAGTTTCGAAATTTGACGAGAATTCGGAGAATAAGTCGAAACGACGACACTACGAGATTGCGATCGACTCGCCAATTCATCTTCTCTCTGTATCTACCGACGTCATTCCTGGATTTTGACTGACGGACAGTGCCGATCTCAAGCCAATACGTATTTACCGGCTTATACGAATCCGAGCTCAAGTCGTATTCCCAGCTTCGATCTCGGGGATTGTCCATGTCGAGCGGCATTGACAGCAACAATAAACCAAGCATGTTCGCCGACAGTTGCGAATTTACCATCTCAACCACCACCGTTGCATGTACACCGTCCCCTTCATTTAATGCGGCAACCGTCGATCAATCCACCGTCCTTTTACGATGACGTGGCACCCCCACCTCTCCTTACGCCACCCCCGGATTACAACGATTTAACCCCTCGGATCGACGTGAGAGATGAGTACTTTAACATAAATAGCAACCAGAGTAATTCGGATCGTGCAACGGAGGATAATGCATCTGACCGCTCTACGGAAACGGATGCTTCGTCGGTGCAGCTTCACGAGGACATCGAGGATGAACC
>Ga0335081_10013381_pt1 | contig 13269 bp, 15 predicted proteins | sample Lox_Sample_35_FD_206713 | JGI IMG/M metagenome (GOLD analysis project Ga0335081, IMG submission 206713) | Soil microbial communities from Loxahatchee National Wildlife Refuge, Florida, United States - Lox_Sample_3.5 | ecosystem: Environmental > Terrestrial > Soil > Wetlands | place: USA...
ACCCGCTCCGGACTGACCGTCACAACGGCAACCTCCGGAATGGCCGATGGGGGCGGCTGTTTGTGTTTGCAGCCGACCAGGATGAGGCCTCCGAGAACTAAGACAGTGACAATCAGCCTGACCCTGCAATCCTTTTGCATAAGACACCTCTACGATTTTAATTGAAATATCTACATTCTCACGTCCTGCCCCTCTGTAAAATAGACCCGTACCAATTCTCCTCCCACCTTGGACTTCACCGTAACCGTCGAATAGGCCAGCACGTTTCCGATGGCGCGAAGCTGCACAGGAACTGTTTTCTGGATGACTGTGTCTACGATAACGGGTATGGCGGCGGAGAAGGGCTTGGATTTGTCGTTGGAACAGGCTGAGAAAAAGAAGGCGAAGAGTAGCAGCCCTGAGATTGCAAAGAGGAAAGATCGAGGATGCGCTCCCAGCCGTGCGCTGTGATGAGCCTCAAATAACCGATATTCCATTCTTGCCTCTGTTTTAAGCATATTATTTAATATTTTAAGAATCCCTTGTCAATTTCCCAAAAAGGAGGCGCCAAGAGTCCAAATATCAATTGACATTCAATCATCTTTCAGCGATATTGTCTTGGGTTAACGCGACGCTACTATACGGTACTATTGGGAAATTAGGGACAGCGAAGTAAAATAGAGAGATGAAAAAGATACTGGTTGTCGATGACGAGAAGGATACCGTGGAGATGATCACCGCGCTCCTGGAATCGGAGGCATATCAAGTTCTCCCCGCCTTCTCCGGGGAGGAGGCGATGAGAATCTTAGAGGCCGAGGGTCAAAAGGCTCCGGAATCGGAGACGCCCGTTGATCTGATTCTCCTCGATATTTTGCTGGGCGACAGGGACGGAAGGGATATCTGTCTCAAGATCAAGGAGGATGAGAAGTTAAAGTTCATTCCGGTCATCATTCTTACCGTTCGGTCAAGCCTCCAGGATAAGATCACTAGCCTCAACCTGGGAGCGGACGACTACCTCACGAAGCCGTTCATCAACGAAGAATTGCTGGCCAAGGTGCGGGTGATGCTTCGGATTAAAGACCTGCATGACAAACTGAAAAGGGAAAAGGACAAGAATATTCTCCTCGCCCAGGCATTGGAGAAACGATACAGTTTCGGAAATATCCTCGGGAAAAATGGCCGGATGCAAGAGATCTTTGAATTGATCTCGGACATTGCGGACACGGATTCCACCGTGCTGATTCAGGGCGAAAGCGGCACCGGAAAGGAGCTGATCGCCAGGGCGATCCATTTCAACAGTCATCGGAAAAACAAACCCTTTGTCGTTGCCAATTGCTCCGCCTATTCCCAGAACCTTCTCGAAAGCGAACTCTTCGGCCATGAAAAAGGGTCTTTCACCGGCGCCATCCGCCGAAAGACGGGTCGCTTTGAAATGGCCGATGGAGGAACAATCTTCCTCGACGAGATTGGCGAGGTTTCTCCGCCCACCCAGATCCTGCTTCTCCGGGTCTTGCAAGATCGCCGTTTTGAGAGAGTGGGGGGAGAGGAGACCCTGGAAGTCGACGTCAGGGTGATTGCTGCGACGAACAAGAATCTGACGGAAGAGATGAAGAAGGGGACCTTCAGGGAGGATCTTTACTATCGGCTCAACGTGATCCCCATCTTCGTCCCCCCCCTTCGCGACAGAAAGGATGATATTCCTTTGCTGGCTTCTTATTTCTTACAAAAATTCAGCCAGGAAAGGAAAAAGGAGGTGACCAGTTTTTCTCCCGATGTCATGGAAATTCTCCTTGCCCACTCCTGGCCTGGAAATGTCCGCGAATTGGAGAACGTCATTGACCACGCGATCATCATCGCCAAACAGGAAAAGATTTTAACTAAAGATCTTCCTCAATACTTTCTTCTGAGGCCTCTGCCTACGCAGGAGTTGGCAACCCTCCAGGATTACGAAAAGAACCTTATCCTGAGAACCTTACAGGAAATGAATTGGAATAAGCATAAGGCTGCAAAAAAACTTGACATTAATCGTTCTACCCTTTATGGAAAGATGAAAAAATATGGGTTGAAAAAAGAACAAACGTGATATAAAACAGTTTAAAAACAGACACAGTTTTAACATGTTGAAATTTAATTATTTTTTACAAAATTTGACCGATGGATAAAGAACAACGGTCCAAAAATTATACAACTTTTCCTACCAAACGACATTTTTCAACCTCCCCCAATTTCCTATAATTCTATAACATTTTGATATTGCAGCAAAATATTGTTGTTGGTATAAAAATTGCTGGACCTCCGCCAATCCCATAGGCGGAGGTCCATTATGAAGTGCTATCGATGCGGGGGAACAATGGTATTCGAAAAATTCTACGGAATTTGCGAAGAATTCTTCGGATGGAGATGCATTTTCTGCGGTGAGATCGTTGACAAGGTCATTATGGAGAATCGGCTGGAACAGGAACGGTAATATTCCCTCCCAAAAACGATTCGAATGAACTCCATTGGGGAGGGGATAATGATGGTAAGCAAGATTTGTATCGTTGACCACGATCTCGCCAGTAGAGGCTACTTAAGAGAATGCTTGGAGAAAGAAGGCCACCAGGTTGTCACGTTAGACAGCGGTTACCAGATCAAACCTTACCTTTCTAAAGAGGATTTTAGCATCCTCATTCTCAACACGGATAGTCCCGGCGTTAAAGAAACGGGGCTGTTGCTTGACATCCAGAATTCCCACCGGCCAAGAATTCTTCTTATTGTGTCAGAAAGGGGGGACCCCTTCCTCAAGGAGGCCATCGATGCGGGCGTTTATGGTTTTATCCATAAGCCCTTCAATCTTATGGAAGTCTGTACGATGGTCGACCATTTGACCCGATCCTTTGGGTAAGAAAATTCTAAATCCAAGCACCCCCCGAGTATACTAATTCGAACAATCTCAAAGGATCAAACTTGGATTGTTCGAAATAAACGGGTTTCGATTTTTTGTAGCCAACGTCTATCTATTTCCGATAGAATGGAGAGTAGCAGGAATGAGCAAGGAGTAAAGGGCGATTTAGTCATGGATGAATTATGGAGCGGCGTGCCGGAGTTTCCTCAGTTGAGAGGTTTGACCCTCGAAGACAAACTTCTCTTTCGTCGAGTCTTCGCTCAATTCCCTCCCCAGATTTCAGAATTCACTTTTACCAACCTTTTTATCTGGCGCGATCGTTATCAGACCAAGATCAGTCGTTTCCAGAGCTTTCTATGTCTCCTTTCGGACAAAGGAGAAAGTTCGTTTTTCTTTCCCCCGATTGGAGAGGGAGATGTGATACAATGTTCTCGGGGTCTGCTGCAGCATCTTGGCCAAAAGGTAGCATCTCCTAAGATTGCCCGGGCTCCGGAGACGCTGGTGGATCAGATCGATTGGAAGGCCGCGGGCATGAAAGCCGAGCTGGACCGAAGCCAATGCGACTATGTCTATCTCGTCAAAGACTTGATTGAGCTGAAGGGAAGAAAATATCATCGGAAAAGGAACCACGTCAAACAATTTCGGGAAAAGTATTCCTACCGGTATGCCCCACTCACTCCCGAATGGGTTCCGCAATGCCTTCAACTGGAAGCGGAATGGTGTGACTTACGCCATTGCGATGAAAGCCCGGGCCTTTACAACGAATCGCTTGCCGTCAAAGAGGCCTTCACACATTTTGAGGAATTGGGAGTGAAAGGAGGAGCGATCCTGATCGACGAAAAAGTGGAGGCCTTTACGCTGGGAGAGCCGCTCAACCCGGAAACGGTCGTGATTCACGTTGAGAAGGCGAACCCCGCTTACGAGGGAATCTATTCCGCGATCAATCAGATCTTTCTGGAAAATCAATGGTCAGGGTACACCTATGTGAATCGGGAACAGGATTTAGGGGAGGAGGGTTTGAGAAAAGCAAAGGAGTCCTATTTCCCCCATCACATGATCAATAAATATACCGTTACCCTCGAATAACGGGAAAGGAGGGAGAATGCCAAAGAAGGATTTTCTACCGTTTTCTTACAAGCGTCTGACGAAAGAATTCCCGGAGGTTGAAAAGGAGTACGATCGTCTCGCCAGGAAATGTCATGCCTCGGGACCTCTCAACGAAAAGATGCGCAGGCTGATCAAGCTGGGGATCGCTATTGGCTCGGAATCAGAGGGCGCCATCAAGTCCCACACCCGAAGAGCCTTGGCCATAGGCGTCACGCCGGACGAAATTCGACATGCCGTCCTTCTCGGGTTGACTACCATCGGGTTCCCAAAAATGATTGCCGCGCTAAACTGGGTCCATGAGGCCTTTGAGAAGGGCCCCCTGAAATACCGGATAGAGGATTGAAGAGGAAGCTCGTTCCGGCATCAGCCGGAGAATGGGGTCAAAATGGTATGAACTTGTTGACGTTTGTAGAATCAAAACAGGAAGGGTAGAATTTAACAAATTTGGAATTTTATCCTGGAGGAAAATCCATGATCCAATGGGAGTATCAGATTACGGTTCACGAACTGCCGGAGCGGCAGCCCGGAAAAGGGGAGCAGGCGATCGAGTGCGACCAGGACGGCCTCTGCTTTGTCCACGATGTTTTTCCAGGAGGCGTTCAGTGGCTGGAAAGTCTCTTTCATGAGAAAGGGAACGACGGCTGGGAGCTGGTTCAGTCCGGATACCACAACAGGGAGCTTCTTTGCATATGGAAGAAGAAAAAAGAGACCGGGGAGAAAATCTAAGAAGATTTATTTCCTCCCAGATCGAGAAGAGGGGGTCCCTCCCCTTTTCTCAATTTATGGACTGGTGCCTTTATCATCCCGAATACGGTTATTACCAATCCGAAGGGGTCACGATCGGGAAGCAGGGCGATTACTATACGAGTCCTTCCGTCAGCCCTCTTTTCGGACATTTGATCGCCAAGCAACTCTTCCAGATGGCGGAGATCTTGGGAGGAGAACCTTTTGATGTGGTTGAGATGGGAGGGGGCAGAGGCTTTCTCTGTGAGGATATCTTAGATTGGGCGAAAAAAAACTCCCCGTCTTTTTACCAGCAGCTTCGCTATCACCTCGTCGAGACTTCCGCTCCTTTTTCAAAAGAGCAGAGAGAAAGACTTTCCGAAAAAGAGAGGGAAGGAAGAGTCTTTTGGATCGACCCCAAAAAGTTAGAGAGAGGAGAGGTCCAAATGGAAGGATGTTTCCTTTCCAACGAACTCGTTGATGCTTTTCCTGTTCACAGGGTCATCTTCGATCAAGGAGAGCTGAAAGAAATCTATGTCACACACCGAAACGGCCGATTTGAAGAACAGTGGGGAAAGCTGTCGGACCCCAGGATCGTTTCCTACTTCCGCTCCATGGACATCGCTCTACAAGAGGGTCAGAGGGCAGAGGTCAATCTAACCGCGTTGGAATGGATGGAAAGCGTGGCCCGGGGCTTGCGACGCGGGTTCGTCCTGACGATCGACTATGGTTATCTTGCGAACGAGCTCTATGCCCCTATTCGACGACGGGGAACCCTCCTCTGTTACTTTCAGCATCAACCCTCAGAAAATCCTTATGAACGCTTAGGGGAACAAGACATTACCTCCCATGTCAACTTTACCAGCTTGATTCAAAAGGGAGAAGAGGTTGGCCTCCGTTTTACCGGCCTTGTCCCACAATACCGCTTCCTCATCGGGCTTGGCGCCCTTGACCAGATGGAGACTTTAGGGAAGGATTTGTCTGAACTGGACGGGCTGAAATTGAGGCTTTCCTTAAAGAACCTGATCGAACCCGAAATGGGAATGGGTGAAGTCTTTAAGGTACTGGTCCAGCATAAGGGAATGGATCAGCCCCAACTGGATGGTTTAAGAGATCTCGGTTCGATCCCCTGGCCCGTCTTAGACGAAGAAAATCGGAGGTTCCAGTGAACGCCCTGGGGATCTTCGGCAGCCCACGAAGAGGCGGGAATACAGAGCTCCTTTTGGAAGAGGCCCTCAAGGGGGCCGAAAAGGAGGGAGCGAAAGTGGAGCGCCTTTTTCTTTCCGACTTCACGATCACGCCTTGTAAAGAGTGCCACGGGTGCGACGCCACCGGGAATTGCGTGATTCTGGATGACATGCAAAAAATTTATCCGAAACTGCTCTGGGCGGATGTGGTCATCGTGGCCTCGCCGATCTTCTTCTATGGCGTCACGGCCTGGACCAAGGCCCTGATTGATCGGAGTCAAGCGCTCTGGGCAAGAAAATATCTCCTCAAAGATCCCTCTTTTGGGAAAAAAGGGAAGAGGAGAAAAGGCTTTTTTATTTCTGTTGGAGCGACAAAAGGACCGAGGGTCTTCGAAGGAGCCATCCTGACGGTCAAGTATTTTTTCGATGTCCTCAACGCAGAATATGCGGGAGAACTGGTCTTCCGGGGCGTTGAGGCCAAAGGTGATATTTTAAAACATGCGGAGGCGCTCCAGCAGGCCTTCGAAGCTGGAAGGAGACTGGTTCAGAATCCGTGAAGCCAAGACTCCGTGTGATCTGGAACGAAATCTATTGTAAAAGGTGCCTCCTCTGTGTGGAGGTCTGTCCGGTCCAAGTCCTCTCTCTCGAGAGAAATGAGATTATAGAGAAAGACGGATGCATCCGTTGTTATGAGTTGTGAACGCTATTGTCCAGACATCGCCATCGAGGTGATGGATGGGAGGGGATGAACGGAAGGAACGGAATGTGGGATAATTTAAGTAGGAACTGAACGGAAGGAGGCAAACGGTATGGAAACCTTGACCTGCCAGCATTGCGGAGCGGAAGCAAACTTGACCCTTGAAGGATTTGAAAAAGTGGAGGACGTCATCCGAAAGGAGAAGAAGCTCGCATGCAAGACGTGTGGGAAGGGCTTGCCATGGACGGACCGAGAGGATATCAAGGCTGTCAAGGTAGCCATGGAGGCAGAAATGAATGCTTATCAGGCTTACTCAAAGGCTGCCAAAAAGACGATCAATCCCAAGGGGAGGGATATGTTCCATCAACTCTCTGATTTCGAGATGAACCATTACCAGAAATTGAAAGACCTCCTCAAATCGCTTCAGGAAAAAGGAGAATGGATTCTCTACGAAGGGACCACCCTCAAAAGGAAGGCGATACCCTTGAAAATAGGGAAGCCCAAAGGTCAGGAGCAGTTGACGGACATGGATGCCTTGAAAATAGCCACTCGAGAAGAGAAAAAAGCACAGGCCTATTATCGATCCATGGCCGAGTTGACCGGGGACCCCCGAGGAAAGGACATGTATAAACGCTTAGCGAGTGAAGAGGCCCTTCACGAGAAATTGCTCAACGACCAGTATTATAGCCTTCATAACACGGGTTTGTGGAGTTGGGGGGATTGAAAAAGAATAAGCACCAAATAACAAACAAACTCCAATGACCCAAATCCCAAACAATCTGTTTAGTCATTCGAAAATGGAATTTGGAGCTTATTTGGGATTTGGAATTTGTGATTTGGGATTTAAAACCTATGCTCCATGCACTTTGCGATTTTTGGTGAGAGATGGAAGAAAAGAAGTTCGAAGGCAAGTCGAAGATCATCGTCAATATTGAGAACATTCACTGTGGTGATTGCGCGCTGAATATCGAACGCTCGGTGGAACACGTCCCCGGAGTCCTCTCGGCAGAGGTCAGTTACGTCCTCTCCACAGCCACCATCTATTATGATCCACACCGAGTGGAAGAAGAGCGGATCAAAAAAGCGATTACCAAACCCGGCTATGCGGTAAGAGAGACCTTCGCCGAAAGAACTCGGACTTTCTGGAGGGAGAGGAGATCCCTCATCTTCCTGGGCCTCTCAGGAGTGACGCTTGGCCTCTCGTGGATTTTGAAGTGGGTCGGTTTCGGCCCCCTCCACCTCCCGACGGTCTTTGCCGTCGCTTCTTTGATCCTTGGCGGCTACCCGATTGTGAAGAGTGCCGTTCAGACGCTCCTCATCCCCGACTTAAATGTGGATACCTTGGTCTCTATTGCCGCCATTTCAGCCACAGCAGTAGGCGCTTATCGGGAAGCAGCGACGGTGCTTTTCATTATGCTCCTGGGGGAATTCTTGGAAGGGGTGACTGTGGGGAAGACTCGGAAGGCGATTGCCTCCCTGATTCAGCTTTCGCCAAAAACAGCGTGGGTGAGAAGAGAGGATAAGGAAGTTCAGGTTCCGATTGAGGACGTGAAGCCCAAAGAGGTTGTGATCGTCAGGCCTGGCGAGAGAATCCCTGTGGATGGCAAGATTATCTCCGGGTGCGGCTCGGTCAATCAGTCCACTTTGACTGGGGAGTCGATTCCCGTCGAAAAAGAGGCCGGGGATAAGGTTTACTGCGGGACCTTCAATGAGTCTGGCTCTTGCGAAATCGAAGCCACACAGGTCGCTGAAGATACAAAATTGGCTCAGATCAAACGTTTGATCTTGGAAGCCCAAGCGGAAAAATCTCCTACCCAGAGGATGATGGATCGCTTCTCACGATATTTTATACCAGCCATTATCCTGATCGCCCTTGTCACTTTCCTTTTCACGGGGGAGATCATTCGGGCGATCACCATCCTTATCGTGGCCTGTCCATGCGCACTCGTTCTGGGTACACCCACAGCCGTGGTGGCGGCCATTGGAAATGCGGCCCGGCAGGGGATCCTGATCAAGGGCGGTGCCTATCTGGAACAGATGGGAAGATTGAAGACCCTTTTGATGGATAAGACCGGAACCTTGACCCACGGGAGACCAAAAGTCGTTGACATAAGCGCTTTAGATGGAACGGATGAAAAAGAAGTCCTTTATTGGGCGGCCATTGCGGAGAAGCGCTCCGAGCACCCCTTGGCGAGAGCCATCACGGAGAAGGCTGAAGAGTTAGGCCTGAACGTTCCCCACCCCCAGTCCTTCGAAAATTTTAGAGGAAAAGGAGTGAAGGTTCAGTGGGACTCCAGGATGATTATCGTGGGAAGTTCTGAAATAATAAAGAGCGAAGGGGTTCAAATTCCGGAATCGTCCCAGGGGTTGCTGGAGTCGAAGCAATCGGAGGGGGTGACCTCCCTCCTGGTCACGGTAGACCGCCGTCTCCTGGGGATCATCTCTATTTCTGACACGCTGAGGGAAGGAGCCAAAGAGGCAATCGATAAGATCAGAAAGCAAGGGGTATCCGAAATTTGGATGCTCACCGGCGACAGTGCCCTGGTCGCCGACCGTATCGGAAGAGAACTGGGCATCAGGTACGAGGCAAAACTTCTTCCCGAAGATAAAGTGACGAGTGTGAAGGAATGGAAGAGAAAGGGCCGGGTCGTCGCGATGATTGGCGATGGGGTCAACGATGCCCCGGCCCTTGCCGCTGCCGACATCGGTATCGCCATGGGAGCCGTGGGAACGGATGTGGCCATCGAAACCGCCGACATCGCCCTGATGACCGATGACCTGGAGAAGATTCCTACCGTCGTACGGCTTTCTCGAAGGGCCCTCCGGGTGATCAAAGAAAATCTCATCTTTGCCCTTGCTTTTAATACCGTCCTCGTTATTCTATCAGCCCAGGGATGGATCACCATGATCCTGGGAGCTGTCCTGCACCAGGCCAGCTCCCTTCTTGTGATCCTCAGCTCCATGCGCCTGCTCAGGAAAGATCGACAAGGAGACACGGAGAAACGGTGACCCGGAGAGACCACTCCGATCCTGGAGATGGGAACTCGCATCATAGCCGAGGAGTTATGAAATTTTTTATTTTTCCTTGACCGAAGAAAAGCCATACCATAAAATGGCACAGGTTTGAATCAGGGTGGGAGAGATCGATCAGGAACGAGCAAAAGAAAGGAGTCACTATGGACAAGAAAAAATTTGAGGAGATCATTCAATTTGCCATCCATAGAGAGATCGAATCGATAGATTTCTACGACAGGGCAAGCAAACTGGTCAAACACTCTGGGACGAGGGATCTTTTTTTGGACTTTATGAAGCAGGAAGAGGGACACAAAAGAAAGCTCGAGGAGATGCGGATAGGGAAAATCGAGCTGGGAAAAATCGAGAAGATTCCGAACCTGAAGATCAGCGACTATATGGTTGAGGCTGAATTGAAGGCCGACATTTCTTACGCAGAGATTCTTCGAATCGCCATGAAGAGAGAAGAGCGCTCGGTGAAACTTTATACAGATTTAAATGAAAAGAACCAGGATGAAACTTTGAAAAATCTCTTCACCTTTCTGATTCAGGAGGAGAGCAAACACAAATATTACATCGAAAGACTGTATGATGATGAAGTACTGAAATAGTCGCAAAGATCAACGACACCCAGGTTTTCTCCTTTCCCTCGAAAACTGTGTCGTAATATGATTTACCGAATAGACACACGCCATATGTCGATAGGGCTCAATTCATTGAGCCCTATCGGCGGGCTTGACAAATCAATCCCCTGCAATTGTGACACAGTCTCTTGAAGAAGAGAGTTTGGCAGAGGGTGGATAGGAGACAAGAATGCAAAAGTGGAAATGCAAAGTTTGTGGTTACATCTATGATCCAGAGAAAGGTGATCCTGACGGCAATATTCCTCCCGGCGCACCTTTTGAGAAACTGCCTGACGACTGGGTCTGCCCTGTGTGCGGCGCCCCCAAAGATATGTTCGAGAAGGTTTAGGGTCGCATCCTTGACGTCAAACCGTATCCAAGGGTCCGGTGCAGGATATCCTTCCGCTTTTTACGTAGGATCCATTCTTACCTCTTTAGAGAAAGGGGTGATCATTCAATAAGCAGGGATGTGACATGACCGGAACATCTCCCTCTTCCAAACGCTTCCTCATTTTCTCTATTCTCTCAGCCCTCTTTACCCTTTCGATGTTTTATCGTGTTTCAAGCGCCGTGATCGCCCCCAATCTCATGCATGACCTGGGGCTTGACGCCGAAAATCTCGGTCTCCTTGGCGGGGCGTTCTTCTATTCCTTTGCCTTACTCCAGATCCCCATGGGGCCGATGCTTGATCGAATTGGTCCACGCATCGTGATCACTTCCTTTTCGATGATCGGGGCATTGGGAGCACTCGTGTTTGCCTGCGGGAATTCATTTCCCATCGCCGTTTTAGGACGGAGCCTCATTGGAGTCGGAATGGCCTCTGCACTCATGGGTTCGATGAAGGTCTTCCTGCTAAGGTTCCCTCCCGAGAAGTTCGTCACCCTCATCGGCCTGCTTCAGGCCGTCGGGACATTTGGAAATATCTTTGCCGCCTCTCCTCTGGCTTTTCTTACCTCTACCGTGGGATGGAGAATGACCTTCGTTATCGCCGGTGTGGTGACCGCTCTCCTTGCCTCTGCGACCTTTTTCATTTTGCGCGAAGCAAAAGGAGACAACGATGGCCTTGCCTCTTCGCCCTCATTTCAGCCGGAAATAGGGATTCTACAATCTTTCCGATCGATCCTTGGGTCACTTTCCTTCTGGCAGATCGGAGCTGTTGCGTTTTTCAGGTACGGGACCTTCGTAAGCCTTCAGGGTTTGTGGCTGGGACCCTATCTCATAAATATCAGGGGGCATTCTCCCGTTCAAACGGGTAATCTCATCATCCTCCTTGCCGTAGGAATCATTGTGGGCGGCCCCATTGCAGGGTGGCTCTCTGATCGGACCTTTCACTCCAGGAAAGGAGTGGCTTTAGGGGGATTAAGTCTTTATTGCCTAAGTCTACTGCCTCTGGCCGGAATCGTGAAACTTCCGTCCCCATTCTGGATTGGTATCATTTTCTTTTTCATCGGTTTCTTCTGCAGTTTCGGGATGGTGATTTACGCCCATGCGAAGGAGCTCTTTCCCGCCGCCATTTCGGGCACTGTGATGGCGGCCGTCAATTTCTTTACAATGGCCGGCCCGGCCTTCCTGATGCCAGCGTTAGGGAAAATTATCGAATCCTTCCACCATGAAGGCCCCTCTTACCCGGCGGAAGCCTACCACCTCTCTTTCCTCGTCTGTTTCTTAGGGATGGCCATCAGCCTGATCTTTTACGCCTTCTCCCAAAAGGAAAGACGCGAAGACACGGAGACGCGGAGATAGGGAAATTCGGAGTCCGGAGTGCGGAATGGAAAAAGCCAAATCTCCTCATTGTTTTTCGGTGGGAAAAGTCAGCTGCCCCCCGTAGTAACCCAGAAGGGAAACGATGGGGGTGAGGAGGACCATCATGACAATGTCGGCAGGATGGAAGATTTCCGGTTGAGAAACTCGCCAGAGGATGAGAATCACTTCAAAGATGAGGAGGAGGATAGAGAGCTGAATCTTTCTTTTCACAAAGGTGTTGAGCTTCAATCGGTAATTGATCCACCAGGTGAGAAGTCCGGTAGCCATGGCAAAGGGAGAAGAGATAGCTCCCAGAATGAGAAGATAGAAACTGGCGATCTCAAAGGTTCCCTCCTGAAAGAAGAGAGCGAGAAGGACAAAAAGAGAGGCCGCCATAAGGAGGGCGATAGGAAAGTGGACGACCATCGGGTGGGGATGTCGTCTGGCCATGGGAAATCTCGAAAGAAAATCTTGAAGAAAGAGGGGAAGATGTTTTAATTCCTCGGGCGGCCCCTTCTTGACCGTTCCTATTTGAGGGTAACGCTCCAAGACCTCGGTCCCATGGGGGGCGGCTGAGATCTCTCCCGTGAGATCTTTGGCCGCAGGATGCCTGTTCATGTGGAGCCCCTTGCCCCATAGGTGGCTCTTTGTGACATCATAAACCTTCCCTTGAAAGGCGATATAGATGGGTTTCCCATCCCTTCCATTAAACGATGACAATTCCTCAGTGGTAAATTCTGTCATTTCGTTCCTTTCCAAATGTAATACCTATCAGTCTATTCACCCTGCATCGACCTGTCAAGCGAATACCGTCATCACAACTCCACTTCAGACACCGAAAGCACCGGGTTTCCCCATGAAATCCCAAATTTCAAATCCCCCCACCCCCCTTTACTAAAGGGGGGCAAGGGGGATTTATGATATTGATTTGGACCCCGGGCAATGGTATCCTCGTATGAAGGAGGGAGGAATGATCCCAAGGATTCTTATTGGTGTGCTGCTGGGCGGGGCTGCCGGTTTCGGTTTAACTTATCTCACCCGTGGAATCGGAAGTTCCTGAGCCCTCACCTGTAATCCCTACGTTTCCGTTCCTCTGGGCGCGGCGGTAGGATTACTCTTGGCCTTAGGTTAAGGCAGATAATTAAAATAAATTTAAGGGGACAAGGGGCCAAGGATTCGAGGGGTCTAACGCCCGAGAACCCTTGAATCCTCGAACCTTGAACCCTCTTCAAGGAGATTCCATGCCCCAACTGAGACAGGATCCTACAACGAAGGGATGGGTCATCATCGCATCGGAGCGTTCAAAAAGACCAC
>Ga0335081_10013383_pt1 | contig 13269 bp, 10 predicted proteins | sample Lox_Sample_35_FD_206713 | JGI IMG/M metagenome (GOLD analysis project Ga0335081, IMG submission 206713) | Soil microbial communities from Loxahatchee National Wildlife Refuge, Florida, United States - Lox_Sample_3.5 | ecosystem: Environmental > Terrestrial > Soil > Wetlands | place: USA...
GCGGGCCGCGGCCGGCGACCGGCCGGTGATCGCCGCGATCTCGCCGAACGGCAGGCCGAACGTGTCGTGCAGCACGAACGCGACCCGCTCAGCAGGCGCGAGCGTGTCGAGCACCACGAGCAGCGCCAGCCCGACCGAGTCCGCCAGCATCGCCTCCTGCTCGGGGCCGTCCACCGCCGCGTCGTCCGGGGTCAGCGGCTCCTCGCGCCGCGACTTGCGGGAGCGGAGCATGTCCAGGCACACCCGGGCGACGATGGTCGTGAACCATCCCTCGAGGTTGGCCACGGCACTCGCGTCGGCGCCGGCGGCGTGGATCCAGCCTTCCTGGACCGCGTCCTCGGCGTCGCTCAGCGAGCCGAGCATCCGGTAGGCCACCGCCCGCAGCCGGGGACGGCTCGCCTCGAACCGCGCGGCCAGCCAGTTGTCCTCGTCCATCAGTCATATTTTCCCTGTCTCGTCCGTCATAGGCCTGACGGATCGCGCCGGGCGGATGTGACAGGAGGAGCCATGATCCTGGTAACCGGCGGTACCAGGCGGTACCAGCCGGGCCGCCGATCTCAGCCCGGAGGCCGGCGCGCCGGTACCGCGACGGGGCGATACTGAACCTATGCCGCCGTTCCCGGTGCCTGAAAGGCTCGGATGGCCGATCCGCTTCGCCGGCTTCGCCGTCGTCGGCCTGCTGACCTTCCTGCTGCCGTCCGGGGCGACCGCGCTGCGAGCCCAGTTCGGCGGCTACCTGGTCATCGGCGCGGCGCTGCTGGCGTGGGCCCTGGTCGACCTGTACCCGCGTGCGGCGCGGTACCGCGCTCGCGTGCTGCCCCTGGCCCTGGGCGTGATGGCGGCCGCGGCGGGGTTCGTCACCACCGCCGGGCACTACGAGAACAGCTGCGCGGACATGATGGCCAGCATGGCCACGACCGCTGCGTGTCTGTTCCTGAGCCTGTCGGCCGCCTGGATGATCACCGGGGTGAGCATCCTGGCCATGGAAGCTAACTGGCTCATCTACCATGACGGCTCCACCCAGATCTCGAACCTGCTGCTGCAGCCGCTGGTGCCGCTGGCCGGCCTGCTGATCGGGTGGATCTGGCACGGCCGCCGGGTCCAGGCCGAGCAGTCCACGGCGCTGCTCGACCGGACCCAGCAGCTGCTGGCCGAGCAGGGCCGGGCGGACGTGCTCAGCGAGCGCGCCCGCATCGCCCGCGAGATCCACGACGTCCTGGCCCACTCCATCGGTGCGCTCGGCATCCAGATCCAGGCGGCCCGGGCGGTACTGACCGACCACGAGGACATCAGCCGGGCGGTCGAGATCCTCACCACCGCGCAGCGGATGGCGGCCGACGGCCTGACCGAGACCCGCCGGGCCGTCTACGCATTGCGGGCGGACATGAAGCCGCTGGACGAGGAACTCCGGCGGGTCACCAGCGACCACGGCGAACGCTACGGCGTCAAGGTCACCTTCGACGTGTGCGGCGTCCCCCGGCCGCTGCCGCCCGACGCCACCCTGGCGCTGCTCCGCACCGCGCAGGAGGCCCTGGTCAACGCGGCCAAGCACGCGGCAGGCCAGAGCGTGGCCGTCCACCTGGGCTACGGAGACCGCGACGTCCGGCTCACCGTCGTCAACGACCTGGCCGACCCGGGCCCGCGCCCCGGCCCGGGCGGCGGGTACGGCCTGACCGGCATGGACGAACGGCTCCGGCTGCTGAACGGCACTCTGGCCGCGGGCCCGCGGGGCGGCCAGTGGGCCGTAATCGCCGAACTTCCCCTCGCCCCCGCCCTCCCGCCGGCCGAGGTAACCGCGTGAGCCAGCCGCCCGCTCCCGCGCCGCTGCGCGTGGTCGTGGCCGACGACCAGGCCGTCGTGCGCGAGGGCCTGGTCCTGCTGCTCGACGGGCTGCCCGGGATCGACGTGGTCGGGGCCGCCGCGGACGGGCAGCAGGCGCTCGACCTGGTGGCCGAGCACCGGCCCGACGCGATCCTGCTGGACCTGCACATGCCGGTCCTCGACGGCATCGGCGCGACCCGTCGGCTGACGGCCGAGCATCCCCGCGTCGCCATCGTCGTCCTCACCACCTACGTGGACGACACGTCCGTCATGGAGGCCCTGCGGGCCGGCGCGCGCAGCTACCTGACCAAGGACGCCGATCGCACCGATATCGCCCGCGCTCTGCAGGCCGCGGCGGGCGGGCTCACCGTCTTCGACCCCCGGGTCCACGACATGCTCCTGGCGGCCGCCGCGACGCCGGGTCCGGCCGAGCCGTCCAGGCCCGAACCGCCCGACGGCCTGACCCAGCGCGAGGCGGAGATCCTCGGCCTGATCGCCCGGGGGCTGACCAACAGCGAGATCGCCGGACGGCTGTGCCTGAGCAACCACACGATCAAGACCCACATCAACCGGATCTTCGCCAAGACCGGGTCGCGGGACCGGGCCGCGGCCATCGGCTACGCCCAGCGCCACCGCATCGGCTGAGGCGCGGTACGAGTGGCTTGGTACCGGGCCCGCGTGAAATCACCCCGCGGGCCGATGTCTGGAATACCGGCCGGGCGCCATGATGCTTCAGGGGTTCACGTCAGTAAATACGAGGGAGAACAGGATGGCCGAATCTGCGAATGGGGCTGCCGCGCACGCCGTCGACCTGCGTAAGACCTACGGGGCCGGGCAGGCGGCCGTGCACGCGCTGGCCGGTATCAACGTCACCTTCGAGCGCGGCCGGTTCACCGCCGTGATGGGCCCGTCGGGCTCGGGCAAGTCGACGCTCATGCACTGCATGGCGGGTCTGGACCGGCCGACATCGGGGCAGGCGTTCGTGGGGGGCCAGGACGTGGGGAAACTCGATGACGCCGGGCTCACCCAGCTGCGGCGGGACAAGATCGGTTTCGTCTTCCAGTCCTTCAACCTGGTCCCGACGCTGACCGGGGCCGAGAACATCACCTTGCCGGCCGACCTGGCGGGGACCAAGGTCGACCGGGACTGGTTCGGCTACCTGGTGAAGCAGCTGGATATCGGCGACCGGCTCACGCACCGTCCCGGTGAGCTGTCCGGCGGCCAGCAGCAGCGGGTCGCCTGCGCCCGGGCCCTGATCCGCAAGCCGGACCTCATCTTCGCCGACGAGCCCACCGGCAACCTGGACTCCAATGCCTCCGCGGACCTGCTCGGGTTCCTGCGGCGCTCGGTGACCGAGCTCGGCCAGTCGATCGTCATGGTGACGCACGACCCGCGTGGGGCCGCGTACGCGGACCGGGTCGTCTTCCTGGCCGACGGGGCCGTGGTGGGCGAGCTCCACCAGCCGACCGCCGACTCCGTGCTCGAGCGGATGCGGACGCTGGGGGCCTGACATGCGCAACGTGACCATCAAGGGCATGCTGGCCCACAAGCTGCGGCTGGCCCTGACCGCGCTGGCGATCGTGCTCGGCGTCACCTTCATCTCCGGCACGTTCGTGCTGACCGACACCTTGCACAACACGTTCACGGAGCTGTTCGGCAGCATCTACTCCAAGATTGACTTCCAGGTCCGCGGCGTCGCCCAGCTCGGCAGCGGCGGGAACGCGGTGCGCAACGGGCTGCCCGAGTCGCTGCTGGCCACGGTCCAGGGCGTGCCCGGCGTCGCGGCCGCGCACGGCGAAGTCACCGGCTACGCCCAGTTCATCAGCCACGACGGCAAGGCCATCCAGACCGGCGGCGCGCCCACGCTGGCCGTAAGCTTCAACCCGGATCCGCGATTCTCCAGCCTGCACCTGATCGCGGGCCGCCCGCCGACCAGCTCCAGCGACGTGGTGATGGACGCCGGGACCGCGCAGAAGTACGACTTCTCGGTGGGGCAGCAGGTCCGCATCCTGACCGCCGGGCCGATCCGGACGTTCACCATCACCGGCATCGCCGAGTTCGGGACGGCGAGCAACCTGGCCGGGGCGACGCTGGCCGCGTTCACGCTGCCGACCGCACAGGTCATCGCCCAGGAGCCCGGCCAGCTCGATGACATCAACGTGGTGACCGCGGCCGGCGCCGACAAGGCCGCGGTCCAGCGGGCCATCGCGAAGGTCCTGCCGCCGGGCGTGGAGGTGGTGACCGGGCAGACCGTGGTGAACGAGAGCACGAACTCGGTCAACCAGGCGCTGGCCTTCTTCTCCACCGCGCTGCTGGTCTTCGCGTTCATCTCGCTGTTCGTCGGCGGGTTCACCATCTTCAACACGTTCTCGATCATCGTCGGGCAGCGGACCAGGGAGCTGGCCCTGCTGCGGATCGTCGGCGCGAGCCGCCGTCAGGTGTTCCGCTCGGTGCTCGGCGAGGCGGCCCTGGTGGGGCTGGTCTCCTCGGTGATCGGCCTGGGCCTCGGCGTGCTGGCCGCGCTCGGGCTGCAGGCGCTGCTCCGCGGCTTCGGGATCACGCTGCCGCCTGGGTCGCTGGTGTTCGAGCCGCGCACCGCGCTGGTCGGGCTGCTGGTCGGTGTCGGCGTGACGGTCGTGGCCGCGCTCGGCCCGGCCCGTGGCGCCGTGCGCATCCCGCCGGTCGCCGCGCTGGATGACCGTCAGTCCGGTCCTGCCGTCTCGCTCCGGCGCCGGTTCATCGGCGGTACGGCGCTGGCCCTGGCCGGGGCGATCATGCTCGCCATCGGGCTGGCCAAGCCGGCCATCCAGCTGGTCGGCGTCGGCGCGGTCGCCATCTTCATCGGCACCGCCATCCTGGCCCCGGCCATCGCCCGCCCGCTGTCCAGCGTGATTGGCCGTCCGCTGGCCCGGTTGCTGGGCGAACCGGGCAAGCTCGGCCGGGAGAACTCCATGCGCAGTCCCAGGCGGACCGCTCAGACCGCCTCCGCGCTCATGGTCGGCCTGGCCCTGGTCGCCGCGATATCGGTGTTCGGCGCCTCGGTGTCCCGGTCGGCCACCAGCAGCGCGGATCAGGCGATCAGCGCCGACCTGATCGTGACGCCCACCGGGTCGGGAGAGCTCAGCAACTCGGCCACCTCCATCGCCACGGCCGTCCCGGGCGTCACCGCGACCACCACCGTGTACGGCGGGCAGTTCGAGTTCGACGGCACGCTGTCCCAGCTCACCGCGGCATCCACGGAGCACCTGGCCGACACGGTGATCCTGCGCATGACCTCGGGCACCCCGGCCGCCCTGGCCCGGGGCGAGCTGCTCATCGACTCGACCACCGCGCAGGACAAGCACCTGGCGGTCGGCGATACCGTGCCGGCCAGGTTCGCCCTGACCGGTCCGGCCACCCTGCGGGTGGGCGGGATCTACGAAGCCAACGCGCTGATCGGCAGCTATCTGGTCAGCTCCGCGTTCTTCCTGTCCCACTACTCCGCGCGGCCGCCGGGCGCCCTGCTGCTGCGCACCAGCGGCAGCGCCGCGGACAACGCCATCACCAGCGCCCTGGCCCCGTTCCCGAACGTCCAGGTCCAGACCAGGGCCCAGTTCGAGCAGGCCCAGGTGTCCAACGTCAACCAGATCCTCGGCCTGGTCTACGCCCTGCTCGCCCTGGCCGTGCTGATCGCGCTCATCGGGATCGTGAACACCCTCATGCTCTCGGTGTTCGAGCGCACCCGGGAGATCGGCCTGCTCCGCGCGGTCGGGATGCGGCGGCGCCAGGTCCGGACCATGATCCGGTCCGAGGCGGTGATCCTGGCCATCTTCGGCGCCATCATCGGGATCATCATCGGCACCGGTATGGGCCTCGCGCTGGTCTCGTCGCTGAAGAATCAGGGCATCACCGACACCGTGGTGCCCGTCTCGGACCTGGTGATCTTCCTGGTGCTCGCCGCCCTGCTCGGCCTGCTGGCGGCCGTCTGGCCGGCCCGCCGGGCGGCCAGGATCGACGTGCTGGCCGCCATCGCCGCCGACTGAGCGCCGGGCTTTACGGCCCGGGCTAGTTCCCCGGGCCGTAAAGCCCGAAGATGAGCCGCCGGTCACCGGGCCGGAAGGTGCCGCGGAACTGCGAGGCGTCGCCGATGTCGCGGCACCGGGCCAGCAGGGCCCGGCCGAGGGCCACCTGCTGGCGCTCCCAGCTGGCCAGCGCGGTCGGCACGTCCCCGCCGGCCGAGGCGAGTTCCCCGGCCAGCGCCCAGCCGTCGGCGGCGGCCTTGGCCGTGCCCGCGGCCGCGTGCGGGCGGACCGCGAAGGCAGCGTCGCCGATCAGGCAGATCCGGCCGAACACCATACGGGGGACCGCGATGTCGTAGACGACCTGGACGAACGGCTCCGCCACGCCGGTCACTACCGCCGCGATGGGCGGGGCGAAGGCGGCCCGGGCGCCGTCCCGCATGGCGGCCACCGCCGGGCCAGTGGCCGCGCCTGGCGGCAGCGACACCGGTCGGCGGATGCCGTCCCGGCCGGTCATCAGCTCGTCGAGCTCGGCGCCCTCGGCTACGTTGACGTACCACACGAAGTTGACCAGGCGGTCGCCCGCGGTCAACGCGCCGCCGGGGCCGGGAATGGGATAGACGAGGACGTGGCTGTGGTCCAGCACCTGGTAGGTGATCGCGTCGCCGAACCGCTCGCGGGTCACCGCGGGCAGGGCCCGCTCGGGCAGCGTCCCGCGCCAGGCCACGTAGCCCGAGTAGGACGGCCGGACGTCCGGCAGCAGCCGCGCCCGGGCCAGCGAGCTCACGCCGTCCGCGCACACCAGCAGGTCAGCGTCGGTACTTGAGCCGTCGGCCAGCGTGACGCGGACCGAGTCCCCGGACTGGCTGAACGCGGTGACCTCGCTGCCGAGCAGGTAGCGGCCCGGATCGAGCAGCTCGAGCAGGGATCGGTAGATGGTGTTCCATGAGGAGAACAGGTACCGGTGCCGCTGCTCGTGCCGGACGCTGCCGTCGGCCCGCAGGAACCGGATCCAGTCGGTGGACGAGCACACGTCGGCCTGCTGCCGGCCGCCCCGCTCGGTCAGGTAGCGCAGGGTGGCATCCAGGGCGGCGATGCCGGCGCCGCGGGCCTGCAGCGCGGCCGAGGATCGCTCGAAGACCCGGACCTCGCAGCCCGCGTCGCGGAGCACCAGCGCGGCGGTCAGGCCGCCCACCGACCCGCCCATGACGACGACGCGGGGCATGCCGGGCACCGGCGGTGATCCTTCCGGTCGGCCGCGGGCGGAGCTACGGCCGCCCGAACGTGGCGACCCTGACCACCTCGAGCTCGAACAGGACCCGCCGCTCGTCCATCGACGGGTCGCGCAGGGCATAGGGCGGCTCGTTGCCGGTGTACTTCACCCAGATCCGGTCGAGCTGGTCGGTGACCCGCTGGCCCTCCGCCGGGTCGTCCTCGGAGATCTCCCGCTTGACCGTCGTCTTGAGGCTGAGCCAGTGGTAGGTGTTCTCCGGGTTCATCAGCAGGAACGTGGCGTGCGGCACCTGGCGCAGCCAGGCCACTTTCTTGCGGTGGGTGGCCAGGTTCAGCAGGACGGTGTCGCCCTCGTAGTCGAACCAGACCGGGGTCAGGTTAGGCAGGCCGTCCGAGCCGGTGACCGCGACGATGGCGGTCACCGGCTCGTCGAGCAGCCGCTTGTAGATGGGGTCGAGGTCGGCCAGGCTGGCCACCGGCTCCCGCTCGCCGATCATGAACTGACCCGGCTGGGTGCCCTCGGCGACGTCCCTGAACTTCGCCACGGTAATGCTCACGGTTACGCTCCTTCGCGTCGGCGCTGCCCCGGAAAGCGTAACGGGCCGCGCACCTGTCGCGCCCGGCCGATGCCAGGCACAGATCTGCGTCCGGCCTGGCCCCGGCTCAGCTCCATGACCGCCGGATAGCCGGCCGGGTCGACGCTGGCGTCGATCACGGTGGGACCGGGGCGGCCCAGCGCGGCCGCCAGCGCCGCGGCCAGGTCCCGCTCGGCGGTGACCGCGACCCCCGCGGCGCCCAGCGCGGCCGCGGCGGCCGCGAACGAGACCGGGCGGTACCGGACGGCGTCGTCGCCGCCCTGCCCGGCCGGCTTCTGCTTGATCTTGATCAGGCTGAGCGCGGCATCGTTGAAGACGATCACGACGATCCGCAGCGACAGCCGGACGGCCGTCTCTATCTCGGCCAGCGTCATGCCCAGGCCGCCGTCCCCGGTGAAGGCCACCACCGGCACCCGCGGCTCGCACAGGGCCGCGGCGATGGCGGCGGGCAGCGCGTAGCCCATGGTGGCGAGCCCGCTGGAGACGAGCAGCCGGCGGGGCTCGGGCACCTCCCACAGCGGCATGGCCACCAGCATGTGGGCGCCCGCGTCCACCGTGGCGATGGCCTCCGGCGGGGTACCGGCCCGCACGGTCGCGACGACCTGCTGGGGAGCCAGCCGCCCGGGCGCGGCGACGGCCGCGGAAACGAGCCGCCCGGCAGCGTCGGCCCGGGCCGCGCACCCGGCGCCCGGCGGCCAGTCGTGGCCGGGACCGGCGGCCAGCACCTCCAGCGCCTGGGCCAGCGGCATCCGCAGCACGGTCGCGCCGGTGAAGTAGCCGCGGTACGCGGCGGCCGGGGCGGGGCTCGCGGCCGGCTCGGTGACCAGGATCGTCCGGGCGGCGTAGTCCCACGGCGCGGGGATCATCTCGGCCTCGTCCACGCCGAGCCCGATGATGAGATCGGCCGCGCTGAGCAGCGGCCACTCCATCGTGCCCCCGGTGACCAGCCCGGCCGCGTCGGCGCCGGCGTCCGGCAGGACGCCGCGGGCCCGGTAGGTGTGCAGCGCCGGGATACCCCGCCCGGCCAGGGCGTCCCGCAGGGGGGCGGTCTGCGGGATCGCGCCCGTGCCGAGCAGCAGCACCGGGCGCCGGGCCGCGCGCAGCGCCCCGGCCAGGCACGAGGCGCCCGCCGGGGAGGCCGCCGGGCCGCCACCTTCAGGGCCGGCGCCGCCTTCAGGGCCGGCGCTGCCGGCGGGGGCCGGGGCGCTGGCGTCCAGGTTGGCGATGACCGGGCCGGGCGGCGGCGCCAGGGCCAGCCGGACGACGCGCGCGGCCGCCCCGGCGGGCCGCGGGCCGCCGACGGCGATCGCCGCCTTGGCCACCGACCGGCCCAGGGCGCGCTGGTCGATCCGCTGGTGGCTGATCCGGCCGGCGTCGGCGGCCGGGACGGTGTCCGCGATCACCACCACGGGCAGCCGGTCGAGAGCCGCGTGCGCGATGCCGTTCACCGCACTAGCCAGCCCAGGACCCCGGGTGACGACCACGGACCCGGGCGCGTCGGTCAGGTCGGCGCAGGTGGCCGCCATGATCACCGCGGCGGTCTCGCCGCGGGCCAGGACGAAGCGCAGCCCGGCCGCCGCCGCCGCCCCGACCACGTCCAGGTTGGGACCGCCGCCCGGCATGCCGAACATCAGCCGCGTGCCGGCCCCGGCTAGCGCCCGCACGATCGCGTCGGCTCCCGAGCCGGCCGGGACGACTTCCAACGAGGCTCCTCTTTCCCCGGTCATTCTGTGGTGCCCGTGGTACGCCGTCAAGGCGCGGAAGCCCAAATGGCGAGATGATGAACGGATCCCGAACGGTCCTTCGGACGGCGGAGGTGAGACGATGCCGGCATTCCCGGGTGGCCGCTGGCCTGGATGGCTGCGGGGACTGCCGGTGCTGCGGGGGGTACTGCCCATCGAGAGGGCCCGGGTGCCCGTCGAGGCGCTGGCCGGCCTCACGCTGGCCGCGATCGGCGTCCCCGAGGTGCTCGGATATGCCAAGATCGCCGGGATGCCGCTGGTCACCGGCCTGTACACGATGCTCCTGCCGATGGCCGCGTTCGCCGTCCTCGGCTCGTCCCGGCACCTCGTGGTGGCCGCGGATTCCGCCACCGCGGCCATCCTCGCGGCCGCGCTGGCCGGACTGGCGGTGGCGGGCTCTGAGCGGTACGTCCGGCTGGCCGGGCTGGCTGCCCTGCTGACCGCCGGGCTGCTGCTGGCGGCCCGGCTGGCCCGGCTCAGTTTCCTGGCCAACTTCCTGTCCCGCACCGTGCTGGTCGGGTTCCTGACCGGCGTCGGCATCCAGGTGGCGGCCGGGCAGTTGCCCGGCATGCTCGGGGTCAAGGCCGCCGGCCAGTCGACCCTGCCCAAGCTGGCGAACACGGCGCGCGCCCTGCCGCACGTGCACCCGGCCGACGTGGCGGTATCGATCGGGGTCATCGTGATCGTGGTCGCGGCGCGCCGGGTCAACCGCCGGATCCCGGGCCTGCTGATCGCGGTGGTCGTCGCCATCGTCGTGAGCTGGGCCGCGGACCTGGCCGGCCACGGGGTGGCCGTGGTCGGGTCCGTCCCGCGCGGGCTGCCCAGCCTGGGGCTGCCCGCACTCGGCCGGCATGACGTCACCGCCCTGCTCGGCGCTGCGCTGTCGATGTTCGTGGTCATCCTGGCCCAGAGCGCGGCCACCTCCCGCGCCTACGCCGCCAAGTACGAGGAGGAGGACTTCAGCGAGGCCACCGACCTGGTCGGCCTGGGCGCCGCCAACGCCGCCGCCGCGTTCACCGGCACGTTCGTGGTCAACGGCAGCCCGACCAAGGCGCAGATCGTGGACACCGCCGGCGCCCGCAGCCAGCTGTCCCAGCTCGTCGCCTCCGCCGTGGTCCTCCTGGTGCTGGTGCTGCTCACCGGACCGCTGGCCTACCTGCCCGACGCCGCCCTGGCCGCGGTGGTCTTCATGATCGCCGTCGAGCTCGTCGACCTCGCGGGAATGCGGCGCATCCTGGCCTGCAGGAAACACGAGTTCGCCGTGGCGCTGCTCACCGCGGCCGCGGTGGTCGTCCTGGGGGTCGAGTACGGCATCGTGCTGGCCATCATCGCCTCGATCGTCGATCACCTGCGGCACAGCTACAGCCCGCTCAACAGCGTCCTGGTGAAGTCGCCGGAAGGGCACTGGCAGGCGACCCCGGTCGGGCCAGGCGCCCGCACCGAGGAAGGCCTGGTGGTCTACCGGTTCGGTACCAGCCTGTATTACGCCAACGCCGCCAAGCTGATAGAAGATGTGGCGGCGCTGGCCGGCCACGGCGGCCCGCTGCGCTGGATGGTCCTGGACTGGGCCGCCATCGGGGACGTCGATTACACCGCATCCACGGTCCTGGCCAGGGTCGTCGAGCACCTTCACAAACGACAGGTGCGCCTGGTGTTCAGCTCGGTGCTCGGCCCGGTGCGGCGGCAGCTGGACGGCTATGGCATCAGCAAGGCCCTGGGTCCCGGCGCCTACTACGAGACGCCTGGCGAGGCCCTCCAGGCCTTCCACGCCGCGGGACGCTGACCGGCCGCGGGGTTCCGTGTCATTGGGAGACCCGGGAGGCATCGGGTAGCCTGGCCCTTCTGGAAACCGCCCGTCCCGCCGCGCCATGACCTTCTGGACATCATGACCAGCGATACCGCTAAACGAGACACCAAACCAGAAACCACGCCGGAGACCTTCCGCTCGCACCTGCCCGCCATCGCCGCCGCCACCACCGGGACCGTGCTCGCTGCGATCCTGGGCAGCCTGATCGGCACCGCCGGGACGATCGTCGGGATGGTGATCGGCAGCCTGGCCGCAGGAACGTGCTCCTGGTGGGCCGAGCGGGGCATCCGCCGGTCCGCGGCCCTCGCCACCGCCCGGGCCGAGGCCCTCCGCGCCCGGGGGTACTACCTGCACCCCGGTGCGGATGCCACGGTCACCGAGGCCACGGTTACCGAGGCCGCCGTCACCGAGGCCACGGTTACCGAGGCCGCCGTCACCGAGGCCACGGAGGCCGCCGGGACCACCGCGGCTTTGGCCGCCCCGGCCGACGCCGGGCGGCACAGCCGGCCGAGCTCGCATCGTCGGCCGAGTTCGCGCCGCTGGGCCGGTCCCGCCGCGTTCATCGTCGCCGCGTTCGTCGGCTGCGCCATCGTGGTCACCCTGCTGGAGGGGGCCGCGGGCAAGCCGCTGTCCGCCGTGGTCCAGGGCAAGCCAGGCCACGGTACCACCCTCGGCGGCGGAGCGGTGGGCAAGGCCAGCCCGTCACCTACCCCGTCAGGCAGCCCCTCCCCCACGCCATCGGCCAGCGGGACGGGGACCGCCACCCCCAGCACCACGCCCAGCGGGGCCAGCAGCTCCCCGGGGGCCAGCACCGCGCCTGCCTCCACCGCCCCCAGCAGCACCAGCCCGGTCAGTTCCCCGCCGGACTCCGCCACCCCGTCCGTCACGCCGACTGGCGCGGCGGGCGGCTAGCGGGCCGTGGAGCCGGCGGCGGCTTCGTCCGCTGCGGCCCGGGTCGCGGTGTTCACCCTCGGCGGGACCATCGCTATGGCCGGGGCGGGCGGCGTCGTGCCCACCCTGACCGGGCAGCAGCTTCTCGAGGCGGTCCCCGGGCTGGCCGACGTGGGGGCCGGCCTGGAGGTCCGCGACTTCCGGCAGGTGCCTGGCGCGTCGCTGACCATCGCCGACATCTTCGGCCTGGCCGCGGCGATCCGGGAGCAGGTCGCCTCGGGAGCGGCCGGGGCGGTGGTGATCCAGGGCACCGACACGATCGAGGAGACCGCGTTCCTGCTCGACCTGCTGCACGCCGGCGCCGAGCCGGTAGTGGTGACCGGGGCGATGCGCCACCCCGCCATGGCCGGGCCCGACGGCCCGGCGAACATCCTCGCCGCCGTGCAGGCGGCGGCCAGCCCGCGGCTGCGCGATCTCGGCTGCGTGGTGGTGTTCGCCGACGAGATCCACGCCGCCCGGTACGTCCGCAAGACCGACACCACCAGCGTCACCGCGTTCACCTCGCCGTCGGCGGGGCCGATCGGGCGGATCGTCGAAGGTGAGGCGCGGCTGCTGACCCGTCCCGCCGGGCGGTTCGCCGTGCCCGCGGCCGGCCCGCCCGGGCCGGTTCGCGTCGGCCTGATCGTGCTAACCCTGGGTGACGACGGTGAGCTGCTGCGCGCCGCGGGCGGCCGTTTCGACGGGCTGGTCGTGGCCGCGTTCGGGGCCGGGCACGTGCCCGCCGTCGTCGTCCCCGTGCTGGCCGATCTGGCCGGGCAGATCCCTGTGGTGGCCGCCTCCCGGACCGGCCGGGGATCGCTGCTGGCCGGTACCTACGGCTTCCCCGGGTCCGAGCGGGATCTGCTCGGCCGCGGCCTGATCAGCGCCGGATTCCTCGATCCGCTCAAGGCCCGGCTGCTGCTGCACGTCCTGCTGGCGGCGGGGGCCGGCCGGGAGGAGATCGCCGCCGCGTTCCGGCCCGCCTGAGCCCGGCCCGCTCGAGCCGCATGCTGTCCCGGCGGCCCCGCAGGTCTCAGCGGCCGATGTGCGTGCCGGTGACCGAGGTGAACTGGCAGATCAGCGCCGCAGTGAGGAGAACGAGCCCGAGCGCGATCTCGTTGAAGCGGCGCAGTTCGCGGCCG
>Ga0335081_10013384_pt1 | contig 13269 bp, 11 predicted proteins | sample Lox_Sample_35_FD_206713 | JGI IMG/M metagenome (GOLD analysis project Ga0335081, IMG submission 206713) | Soil microbial communities from Loxahatchee National Wildlife Refuge, Florida, United States - Lox_Sample_3.5 | ecosystem: Environmental > Terrestrial > Soil > Wetlands | place: USA...
CGAGCCGGCGGGGTTTCCATCCACCGACCGCGCCTTTCGCCGCGCCGGAATGGACTACCTTGAGGCCGTGGCCATCACCCGCCATGCTTCGTGGCGGGATTTCGAAGCGTGGCGGCGGCGCGAGGCCTGTCGCGTGGTTCTTTTCACCACCCAGGCGAGCAAGTCCTATCTCGACTTCAGCTTTGCGCCGGACGATGTCTTGTTGTTCGGCCGCGAATCGGCCGGCGCGCCCGAGGCGGTCCATGCCGCGGCCGATGTCCGGCTGTTAATTCCGATGCGGCCTGGCATGCGTTCCCTCAATGTCGCTATGGCCGCTGCGCTCGCCGCCGGCGAAGCCCTGCGGCAGACGGACGGGATCGGTCGCCAAAACGACCGCGACAAACCGCGGGCGTGATCTGCGTCAAACCGCTAAGCCGCAACCACGCCGGGGCGGCCGCCCTCGACCGCGAATGTCTTGAAGGTAGAGATTGTGGCCTTGGGATCGTGCGCGTCGGAAACGATGCGCATCTGCGCCTGCATCGCGTCCGACGTCAAATCGACCAAGACATAGCCGCGCTGGCGGCTGTCGAAGAAATGCACATGCGGATTGTCCGGTAGCGCCTTCGCGATCGGATCGTATGGCGGGCCATAGGAGGAAATCGAGGTGCCGACGAATTCGGCGGCAACGGTCGGCGAAGATTCGTCGTCAAAATCGAGCTTGAGATCATTGGCGAAGAACGAATGAATGTCGCCCGAGACGACGACGGGGTTGGAAACCTTGCCGTCGTAAATGTGCTGCAACAGCCGCTTGCGATTGGCCGGATAGCCGTCCCACTCGTCGGTCGAAAACGCATCGATGCCATTTTGCTTCATGCGCATTTGCGCCACGAGCAAATCCTGCGCGATCAGTTTCCACCGCGCTTTGCTGTGCGCGAGCCCGGTATAGAGCCAAGCCTCCTGGGCAAAGCCCATCATGGTGCGGCCGGCATCGAGCCGATCGGGACAGCCGCCGTTTGTTTCCAAATGTGAGCCGCCCTTATTCGGCGGTCGATAACAAGCCTCGCGCGAGCGATATTGGCGGCCATCGATGACGGATATTTCGATAAGATCGCCCAGGGTGAAGCGATCATAGATTCGCATCAGCGGACCATTGGGCCGCGAGACGATCGGGCGCACCGGCATATGTTCGTAGAAGGCCTGATAGGCCGTCGCGCGCTTGAGCAAGAATTGCTCCGGATCGTCGAAAGTCTCCGACCATTTGTCGGCATAATCATTCTGCACTTCGTGATCGTCCCAGGTGACGATCGCGGGAACCCGCGCATGCAAGCCTTGCAGGTCGGCATCGAGCCGGTATTGCGCATAGCGATTGCGGTAGATCGGCAGCGTTGCGGCCTCGACGCCATCGCTGTGGCGGCGCACGATCGCGCGATTTTGATCGATGGTCTCATAGATATAATCGCCGAGAAACAGGACGAATTCGGGATTATCGCCGGCCAGATGCCGATAGGCGGAAAAATATCCGTGTTCGTAATTGGAGCAGGAGACAAAGCCGAATCGCATTTTGCCGACAGCCGATCCGGGCTGCGGCAGCGTCATCGCACGTCCGGTCTGGCTCACCGCGTCGCCGGGGAGGAAGCGGTACCAATAGGACCGCCCCGGTTCGAGGCCAGCGACATCGAGATGGACCGAATAGGCGAATGCCTGTTCGGCGGTCGCGGCGCCGCGGCGTACGATTTTGCCCATCCCTGGATCGGTCGCGATCTCATAGCGCAGCGTCACGTCGGCGCCGCTCATACCGCCCGGCGTTTCCGGATTGCTCGACAGCGGCTCAGGTGCGAGCCGAGTCCACAGCACGAAGCCATCGGCGCGCGGCGTGCCTGAAGCAACGCCGAGGCTGAATGGATTGCCGCCACGCCAATTCTGGGCGGCGGCAATGCGGATGAGGCTTGGCGCCGCAATCGCTGTGACAGCGGCGCCCGCGCCGCGGACGAAGCGACGACGGCTAAAATGCCCGGAAACGACCCGACCTCGCATTCTCCCCCTCGCGGCGCGATGACGGCTATCCAACATTTTCGCCGGCTTTTATGACATCCTTACGCCGGCCAATGCCGGCGAGGACACCGAACGCGACCATGCATAGCGCCGAAACCGAAGCGCGGAAAGAAACCGCGAAAGCGTGGTTCGAAGCCCTGCGCGATCGGCTTTTGACCGCATTGGAAGACGTGGAACGGGCGCTACCCGCGGACGCGCCATTGAGCGAGTGCGCGCGCGGGCGGTTTGCGCGCAGTCCTTGGCAACGCACCGACCATACCGGTGCGCCGGACGGCGGCGGCGTGATGGCGATCATGAAGGGCCGCGTATTCGAGAAGGTCGGCGTTCATGTCTCGGCGGTGTTCGGCGAATTCGCCCCAGAATTCCGCAAGGAAATCCCCGGCGCCGCCGAGGATCCGCGTTTTTTCGCGACCGGCATTTCGCTGATCGCCCATCCGCACAATCCCCATGTGCCGGCGGCGCACATGAACACGCGCTATGTGGTGACGACAAAATCCTGGTTTGGCGGCGGCGCCGACCTCACGCCGGTACTCGAGCGCCGGCGCCGCCAGGACGATCCGGATACAATTGCTTTCCATGCCGCGATGAAAGCGGCCTGCGACGCACACGCGAGTGTGGCGCCTTACGACAGATTCAAAAAATGGTGCGACGAATATTTTTATCTCAAGCACCGCGGCGAAATGCGCGGCATCGGCGGCATCTTTTACGATTGGCTCGACAGCGGCGATTTCGATGCGGACTTTGCCTTCACGCAATCTGTCGGCGAGGCGTTTCTCGATATTTATCCGCAACTGGTGCGCCGCAATTTCGAAAAGCCTTGGAGCGCCGCCGAGCGCGAAGAACAGCTTGTCCGCCGCGGCCGCTATGTCGAATTCAACCTGCTCTACGATCGCGGCACTATCTTCGGGTTGCGGACCGGCGGTAATGTCGAGTCGATCCTCTCATCGATGCCCCCAGTCGTGAAATGGCCGTAACGCTGGCGTGGGATTGCTCAAGGTGGAATCTGTCGAAATCCATCTTCGCTCTAGGGGGTTTTTAATTGAGTATGATCTATTCGGAAAACCGGTTCCCACTTTTCCGGATCATGCTCTGACGCGCCTGCTATCGCAGCGCGCCGAAAATCATCATCCCGCCGCCGATTACGACCACCGCATCAAGGATAGCGGTGTGAACATGAACGGGCAGACGCTCGATAATGAGCTTGGCCAAAAACGTGCAAGGGAAGGCAATAAGGCCGATCAGAAGCGCGATCACGATCACGGTTCTGGTCAGCGCCCCGGCCGCGCCGAAAACGACGATCTTGACGACGCCCATGCCGAGCGAGACCGCGGCATCGGTCGCAATCACCGCCGCACCTTCAAGCCCGGTCGCCATCAATAGCGACAGCAGGATCACGCCGGCGCCCGTTGTGCCGCCGACTATGATGCCCCAGCCCGCCGCCGCCGCGGCATAGGCCTTGCCGCCAAGCTTATGACCGTGGTGTTTGAGCACGCGCCGTAACGGCACCGTGGCGATCAAAGTCGAACCGATGACCAAAGCGGCGCCGGGTCCCGTCAGCAGCGTGTAGAGCCAAGCGCCGAGCACGCAGGTCGGCAGCGCCGCAAGAAGCGCGATTACGGCGCGCCGGCGATCGAGCAGGTGGCGGAAGGCGGCTACGCGCGCGGTATTCGTGAACATCGCCGATATGGCGATGATCGGCACGACCGGGGCGGCGCCGACGAGCGGCACCAGGATCAGCGGCATCAGGGCGCCGGTGCCATAGCCCGCGACCCCGCCGGTAACGGCGGAGACCGCCGCCAGTGCGACGATGAGCGCGAGCTCAGCTACTGAAACATCCGGGAGAAGCAACGCGGATTCAGCCGTTGACTAGAGGCTTCCCAGTCAGGACAACAGGCGCCCGCCAGACGGCGAACATCCAGCAGGGGGAGCTAGGCATGGACCTTGGAATTGCCGGCCGCAAGGCGATCGTTTGCGCTTCGAGCCGCGGCCTCGGCTATGCTTGCGCCAAGGCGCTGGCGCAGGCCGGCTGCGAAGTGGTGATAAACGGCCGCAACCACGAACAACTTGCCGCCGTCGCCGCCGAATTGCAAAAGGCAACCGGCGGCAAAGTGACCCCAGTGACCGCCGATGTCGCTTCGGCCGAGGGCCAAAAGGCCCTGTTCGCCGCCTGCCCCGAGCCTGACATCCTGGTCAACAACAATGCCGGCCCGCCACCGCGCGACTTCCGCGAGCTCGACCGGCAGAAACTGCTCGATGGCGTGATCGCCAATATGGTGGTCGCGATCGAGCTCGTTCAAAGGGCGATCGATCCCATGGTGGCCAGGAAATTCGGCCGCATCGTCAACATCACATCCGGCTCGGTGCGAATGCCGCTTGCCGGGCTTGATCTCTCCTCCGGCGCGCGCGCAGGCTTGACCGCTTTCCTCGCCGGCGTCGCCCGTTCAGTCGCTTCCGCCAACGTCACCATCAATTTCATGCTGCCTGGAGTTTTCGCCACCGACCGGCTTCGCACCTACATCGAGACGATGGCGAAGAAGAAAGGGCTTAGCGCCGACGCCGCGCTCGCCGAACGGGTCTCGACGGTGCCGGCGCGGCGTGTCGGCCAGCCGGACGAATTCGGCGCCACTTGCGCATTCCTGTGCTCGGCTCAGGCCGGCTATATCACCGGACAGAACATCCTGATCGACGGCGGGGCTTTCCCCGGCGCGTTCTGAAAGTATTTTGCAAACAAGAGGAACCAAGGAGACTGTTATGAAGCTTGTTCGCTATGGCGAGCCGGGACGCGAGAAGCCCGGCATGATCGACGCCGACGGCCGCATCCGTGACCTATCGAAAATCGTCCCCGATATTGCCGGCGACGCGCTCTCGCCAACGAGCCTCAACAAGCTGCGCAAGCTTAAACCCGACAAGCTGCCGCTGGTTCGCGGCAAACAGCGCATCGGACCCTGCGTCGGCAAGGTCCGCAATTTCATCGCCATCGGCTTGAATTATTCCGACCACGCCGCGGAAGCCGGCATGCCAATTCCGAAAGAGCCGATCATTTTCAACAAGGCGCCGTCATGCATCTGCGGACCGAACGACAACACCATCATCCCGAGGGATTCGTCCAAGCTCGACTGGGAAGTTGAGCTTGGCATCGTCATTGGCAGCCGCGCACGCTATCTGAGCAAGGACAGGGCGCTCGACGTCGTCGCCGGCTATTGTCTCGCCAACGACGTTTCCGAGCGCGTGTTTCAGATCGAGCGCGCCGGGCAATGGACCAAGGGCAAAGGCTGCGAGACCTTCGGTCCGCTCGGGCCGTGGCTCGTCACCAAAGACGAGATCAAGGATCCGCAAGATCTCGACATGTGGCTCGACGTCAACGGCGAGAAACGCCAGCGCGGCAATACCTCAACCATGATCTTCGATTGTCGCCACATCGTCTGGACGTGCTCGCAATATTTCGTCATGGAGCCAGGCGACGTGATCATCACTGGCACGCCGCCGGGCGTCGGTCTCGGTATGAAGCCGCCGACGTTCCTTAAAGCTGGCGACGTCGTCACGCTGGGCATCCAGCGCCTCGGCGAGCAGCGGCAGAAGGTCGTAGCGTTTAAGAGGTAGCCTGCGGTTGTCTCCGCGCACTGTTCTCCCTCTCTCCCCGCAAAGCGGTGCGGAAGGGTCGGCGAATTTCATGTCGGTGAAATGAGCCTGGGTGGGGACGAGCTAAGAAAATCCTCTCACCCCTCCTCACCACGCTGCGCCTGGTGGGGAGATGAGAAGAATCTCGTTCTCGCGTTTTCCCTGTCAGAGGTCCTTGGCAAAGTTCTAGGTCCTGGTTTTCTTTAACTGTGGCGCAGCGGTAACAGTAGCCACAAACATCGCCTGTTATGATCCCTGCAGGTTCCCTACCCCTGTGCGACATGCGCGGAGTTGAAGCGTCGTGAGAAAAGTTGGCCTGCTCGCCATAACCATCCTCAGTTCATTGTTTGCCGCCGATGCTGCGAATAGTGCGCCCGCGGCCGGACAGGTGTGGTCGTTTCAGACTCCGTTCGGCATAGTTTATGGCGTCATTCCCCGCGAAGTCGTGGATTATCCAACCACGCGCAGTGCAGGAACCATCGTCGTCAACACCAGCCAACGACGACTCTACTATGTGCTCGGTGGCGGAAAGGCCGTTCGCTACGGCATTGCCGTTGGCATGGAGGGCTATGCTTGGTCGGGCGTTAGCACGGTCCTCAGCAAACGCGAATGGCCGGACTGGACGCCCACGCCAGATATCCTGAGGCGGGTTCCCAATCTGCCCCGTCACATGGCAGGCGGTCCGGATAATCCGCTGGGCGCACGGGCACTCTGTCTCGGTGATACGCTGTACCGCATCCACGGGACCAACGAGCCTTGGATGGTGGCAACGTCTCATCAGGCTGCATTCGCCTGTCCAATGACGACATCATCGATCTGTATAACCGCACCAAGATCGGAGCGACGGTCGTTGTGCAGCGGTGATGCCCAAGCCAACGGGTTGCGCACAAGCGGCAAGTGCCAGTAGCAAGCTCCGCGGATTGTCAGAAAATTAAAGTGTGTGGCAAAACTATCTTCTTCTGAAAGGAAGATCTTGATGCGGAGTCTCTTGCTTACGGCTTGTATTTGCTCCGTCTCTATCATCCCGGCGGCAGCGGACGATGATGGCAATTGCTCCGGCAGCCTGTGCGGCTCGGTCGATTATGGCCGCACAACAACGATGCCTGAGACTTCGGCGCCACTTAACGGCAGTCCTCGGTACGAGCCGCCGAACTATGGCTATACCCAAGACGGACGGACTACCAGCGACGTAACGCGACAAGGAGGTTGGAGCCCGAACGGCGTCGGCCCGTCACGGCCTATTTATCAACCTTACAATCCGCAACAGCGACGTTAGCCGCGCAGGCCGATATTCCCTGATGCATCCAGCGCGCGCCGGTCCTCTAAGCAAGTGTGATCAAATCCATTCATCGCAAATGTAGACCACCCGCTTAAAGGCGTTGCCGTCGGAAGTTTCAGCAGGGTCATTCCCACGCGTCTCCAGGGCATTCACGTCTTTGCCGCGTTTTAACAGAGAGGTGGATGACCGGAACAAATCCGGCCATGACGATCGCGAGAATTATGAATTATCCCTCCCGCGCCTGCAGCACTGCCTCAGTCGAAATCCGCGACCAGTTCGCGATCTTGTCGCGGAATGCGACATAGGACGCATGCACCTTGGCGGCGCCGGCGCTCTTGCCGACAAATTCGGCGAGCACGTCCTTCGCCTGGCCCCGCGCGGCGCCGATGAGATCGGCGGGGAAGGTGCGCAGCTGAACATTGTCCTGCGTGGTCAGCGCGCCGAGCGCCTCGACATTGAGCCGCTCCATCTCGGCAAGCGCGTAGGAGGCTTCCGCGGCGCAAGCATGCGCCACGATCGCCTGCAGCTCGCGGTCGAGCGTCTGCCAGGCTTTGAGCGTGACGATGCACTCGCCGGTGCCGTTCGGCTTGTTGAAACCCGGATAGTAATAGAACGGCGCGTAACGATAGAGGCCGAGCGCGATGTCGGAGCCGGGGCCGACGAATTCGGCGCCTTCGATCAGGCCCGATTGCAGCGCCACCAGAATTTCGCCGGGCGCGGTCGTCTGCGGAATGGCGCCGAGCCGGCGATAAACTTCGCCGCCCAATCCGAGCGAGCGGATTTTCAGGCCGCGCACGTCGTTGCGGCTTTTGATCTCGCGGCGGAACCAGCCGCCCATGCATGTTCCGGTATTGCCGGCCATGAACGGCTTGACGCCGAACGGCGCATAAAGCTCGTCCCATAGTGCCTGGCCGCCGCCGGCATCGATCCAGGCGACCTGCTCGTTCGGCAATAGCCCGAACGGCACCGTCGTGAAGAAGGCGGCGGCCGGTTCCTTGCCCTGCCAATAAAACGCGGCGGTATGTCCCATCTCGGCGACGCCGGAACCGACCGCATCGAGCACTTCGAGAGCGGGAACAACTTCGCCGGCCGCGGAGACGCTGATCTCGAGCCGCCCGCCGGACAGCGTGCCGATCCGCTCGGCAACACGTTCCGCCGACATACCGGGGCCGGGCAGACGCTTTGGCCAGGAGGTGACCATGCGCCAGCGCATTTTGCCGCTCTGCGCCAATGCGGGGGCGGCCAGCGCGCCAGCGAGGCCGAACGCGCCTGCCTGCGCAATACCTGCGCGCGCGAGATTGCGGCGTGTAATCTTGGTCATTGTCGACGCCTTTCGATCCAGTATGGGCCTCAGCCGCATCTTATGACATCAATTGGGCTCCGCGGAGTGGCACCGAAACGCTTGCGCACTCGGAATTTTTCCGACAGAGGTGAACGGGGTTGTTAGTTATTTGGGGAGGGTGACATGGGAGCGAATTTCGGCATCGCCGGAATGGATTGGCAACAGCGGGTCAATTGGGACCGCTTACGAAAATACCGCACCGAGCGCGCTCGCGCGATGATGAAAAAGCACGGCCTCGGCGCGCTCCTGTGCATGTACGACGAAAATGTCCGTTATCTCACCGGCACCCTGACGCCCGGCTGGAACCGGCTTAAGCCCGGCCTACGCTACGCGATGCTGTGCGGCGACGGCGCGCCGATCCTGTTCGAGCAAGGCGATCTCGGCTTTCAGATCGAACGCCACTCGCCCTGGATCCCCAAGGAAAACGTCCGCCATTCGTTCGCCTGGATCAAGGGCGCGGCCGGTCCGGCCTCCACCCAGCAGGTAACGAAGTTCACCAAAGCGGTGCTGCAGGCGATGCGGGAAAACGGCGTTGCCGGCCAAAAGCTCGGCGTCGATTTCATCGACATCAACATGATCAACATTTTCAAAGAGAACAATATCAACTGGACCGACGGCATGAGCGCGATGATGGACGCGCGCGCGGTCAAGAACGAAGACGAGCAGGAATGTTTCCGCGTCGTCGGTGCGATCGGCGATGCCACGCATTGGGAATGCATGAAGTTCCTGCGGCCCGGCATCACCGAAAATCAGGTGACGGCCCATCTGATGCAATACCTCTACAATATTCCCGGCATGGAGGACGTCGAGGACGTCATCGTTTCGTCAGGACCGAACACCTGGCCGAACTGGCGTAACTTTTCCGATCGCATCATTCAGCCCGGCGATATCGTCTTCATGGATTTGGCGGCCTTGACCTGGAACGGTTACAAATCCTGTTATTACCGCACCTATTGCGTCGGCAAAGAGCCGACCCAGGAACAGAAGGACACTTACGGTACTGCGCTGGAGTGGCTCTACGACTCGATCGGCGCAGTGAAGGCAGGCGCCACCACGCGCGACATCGCGCTCAAATGGCCGTCGGCGATGGAAACCTGGGGTTATGAGGATGAGGACCAGGCGGCGGCAAATCTATGGGGCCACGGGCTCGGGCTGGCGCAGTACGATCCGCCGGTCATCTCGCGCATCTGGTCGCTCGACCATCCCGTCGAAATCAAAGAAGGCATGACGTTTGCGCTCGAAACCCAGCACGGCAAAAAATTCCATTACGGCGTGCGGATCGAGGAAATGCTGATCGTGCACAAAGATTCCATCGAGATCGTTTCGAACTTTCCGGTCAAGCAGATCACGGTCGTCGATCCGCTGCCGGGCTACGGCGATCACGTGCGGTAATCCTCCCCGCGTGCGAGCAGAGGTCGAGTGAGCGAAGCGAACGAGGGTGAGGGGGCTTCTCCGCGCTTCTGAGCGCCGCAAACCTGTGCATAGCGGCGCAGCCCCCTCACCCCGCCCTCTCCTCGCACGCGGGGAGAGGGAATGCGCGGCGCCACGGTCGAACGAGGTTTGCATGACTGCGTTCACCCTCCCTCTCCTCGACGCCACCGACGCATCTTGCGTCGGCCCGAAGGCAGCGAACCTGGCCGCGCTCGCGCGCGCCGGATTGCCGACGCCGGGAGGCTTCTGCATCACCGCCGATGCGTATCGCCGGCAGATCCAACATCTCGGGCTCGGCGAGCCGGTGCGCCAATATGGCGAAGCCGATCAGCCGACGCAGCGCCGCCTCGCCGTGGAAATTCGCCTGAGACTTTATCAGGAAGCGCTGGCGCCGGAGCTTTATGACGACGTCATCGCCGCGTGGGGGATGGAGCAAAAGCCGGCCGCGGTACGTTCTTCGGCACTGATCGAGGATCGTGCCGATGGCAATTTTGCCGGCCAGTTCGAAAGTTTCCTCGGCATCGCCGGCGAGGCCGAATTCATGACCGCATTGCGCGCGTGCTGGGCGGCGCTGTGGACCACGACCGCGCGCCGCTCGATGGCACAGGATGGGCAAAACCCGGCGCAGACCGCGATGGCTGTTTTGGTCCAACCGCTTGTCGCCGCGCGCGCCTCCGGCGGAGCTTTGAGCGAAACCGCCGACGGGCAAATGCTGATCAGCGCCACGTGGGGTTTGGGTTCCACCATCGCCCAGGGCGAAGTGGTGCCGGACCGCATCGTGCTCTCCCGGCAAGGTTTCGTACGCTCCAACGAGCCCGGACGAAAGCATCATCGCGAGACTTGCAGTCACGCTGGTGACGGCGCGGGAACTTCGCCGCAAGCGGTGCCCGCAGCGCTCATTCGCGCCCCTTGCCTCAAAGCCGGCGAGGCCACCGCGCTCGGCCGGTTGATGCGCAAGGCCGAGAGCGCACTTGGCATGCCCGTTGAGATCGAATGGGCGCTGGACGACGACGGTTTCAAATTGCTGCAGGCGCGTCCGCTCCACATGCGGCCAGCGCAAGTACCGGACGAAATCTGGCTCAAACATCCGGGGCTCAACGGCCATCCCGCCGGCATTGGCTGGGGCTCGGGCCGCGCGGTGGTGGTGAATTGCGAATGCGAGCTCACCCGCGTGGCGCCGGGCGATATTTTGGTGACGCGCGTTGCCGGCCCGGCGCTGAGCCATATCCTGCCGCGGGTCGGCGGCGTGGTCGCCGAGCTTGGCGGCTCGACCTCGCATCTTGCTTCGCTGGCGCGCGAGCGCGGCATCCCCGCGGTGCTCGGCGTACTCGATGCCACGCGGCGCATTCCCGACGGCGCGCAGGTTGCGGTCGACGGCGTCGCCGGCGTCGTGCGGTGGCTCGCCTGATGTGGACATCGCAGCGACGGCCGCGGATTTTCGTTACCCAGCCGGTGTCGGAGACCGCACTCAAGCGCCTGCGCATCGGTGCGAAGGTCAAAGTGTTTTCCGACGCGAGCCGGATCATCCCCAAGCGTACGCTGCTCTGGGAAATACGCCGCGCGGATATTTTGTTCTGCCTGCTCCACGACAAGATCGATCGCGCCGTCGTCACCGCAAATCCGCAATTGCGCCTGATCGCCGCGCAATCGATCACGCCGTCGAACATCGACGTCGAGGCGGCGACGGAACAGCGCATTCCCGTCACCGTGACCGCGCCAATCACTACTGAGGCGACCGCCGATCTTAATTTTGGTCTGATGCTCGCGGTGGCGCGCCGAATCCTCGAGGGTGACCGCACGGTGCGCGCCGGCAAGTTCCCCGGCGGCCAGTCCGCGCATCTGATGGGCTCCTATATCTGGGGCAAAACCATCGGGCTCGTCGGCGGCGGCGGGCTGATCGGCAAAGCGGTGGCGCGCCGCGCCCATGGTTTCTCGATGCGGGTCTTGTACTGGGCGCCGCGGCGCAAACCCGAGAGCGAGGAACGCGAGGTCGGCTTGACCTATGCGCCGTTCGACCAATTGCTCCGGGAGTCCGATTTCGTTTCGCTGCATTCGCCGCTCAACGCGCAGACGCGGCATCAGATCGGCGCCCGTGAACTGCGCCTGATGAAAAAAAGCGCATTCCTGATCAATACCGCCCGCGGCGCCATCGTCGACGAGACTGCGCTCGTGCGTGCGCTGCAGACCAAACAGATCGCCGGCGCGGGGCTCGATGTGTTCGAGCACGAACCGAAAGTCGACAAGCGTTTCAAGGCGATGTCCAATGTCGTGCTCACGCCGCATCTCGGCAGCGCCACGCCGGAAGTGCGCGAGGAGATGGCAAAGATCGTCGTCGACAATATTCTTGCCTACCTGGAAGGACGGAAATTGCCGAACTGCGTCAATCCGCAGGTGTTTGCGCTTTAATCGTCATTGCCGGACTTGATCCGGAAATCCATGCTGCGGCAACGCAAGCTGAAATGCCGCATGGATACCGGGTCAAGCCCGGACATGACGAGTCCCTTGGAGTGCTTCATGCCCCGCACCATCATCGCCATCACCGACAGTCCGTTTCCCTCGCTTGAGCCGGCCAAGCAAAAGCTGGCGCGGCTTGATCCCGAATACCGCATGGCGAAGAGTCCATCGGCCGACGATATCCTCGCCGTGGCGCGCGCCGCCGACGCCATTCTCGTCACTTACGCCAAGCTTCCGGGCGAGCTGTTGCGGCAGTTGACGCGTTGCAAGGCGATCGGCCGGTTCGGACTTGGCGTCGACAACATCGATTTGCCGGCGGCGAAGGCGCTCGGCATCGCCGTCAATTACGTACCCGATTACTGCCTGCGCGAAGTCTCCGACCACGCCATGGCGCTTTTGCTCGCACTCGCGCGCAAAGTGGCCCTCGCCAACAAACTCGTCCAATCCGGGCGCTGGGAAGTGCCGCCGCTGGTGCCGCTGCGCCGGCTGGAGGGCCAGGTGCTGGGCCTTGTTGGCTTCGGCAATATCCCGCGCACGCTCGCGCCCAAAGCCAAAGCCTTTGGACTAAAAGTGCTCGCGCACGATCCCTACGTGGCGAAGGAAGCGCTCAACGCCGCCGGCGTCGAGGGCGTAAGCTTTGACGACCTCCTCGCCCGCTCCGATTTCATCTCGGTGCACGCGCCGCTCCTCCCGGCGACACGCGCGCTGATGAACGCGGGCGCTTTCGCCAAGATGAAAAAGGGCGCGAGCCTGATCAATACCGCGCGCGGGCCCTTGGTCGATGAGGCCGCACTCGTCGCCGCGCTCGATGCCGGCCACCTTGGCGGCGCCGCGCTCGACGTGGTGACAACCGAACCGTTGCCCAAGGATTCGCCGCTTCTTGGCCGTGACAATGTGATCCTCACCCCGCATACCGCGTTCTATTCGGTTGAGGCGCTGGAAGAATTGCAGTCCAAATGCGCAAGCGATGTTGCCCGCGTGCTCTCGGGCGAGAAGGCGGTCTATCCGATCAGCGCTTAGAGCGTCATCCGACCTGAATGAATCGGATTTGGGATTCCCAGAGTGGGGCAAATCATGATTCAAGCTGGCCACTGGGGAAGGAGGCCAGCAAGGG
>Ga0335081_10013385_pt1 | contig 13269 bp, 8 predicted proteins | sample Lox_Sample_35_FD_206713 | JGI IMG/M metagenome (GOLD analysis project Ga0335081, IMG submission 206713) | Soil microbial communities from Loxahatchee National Wildlife Refuge, Florida, United States - Lox_Sample_3.5 | ecosystem: Environmental > Terrestrial > Soil > Wetlands | place: USA: Florida...
CTCGACCCGTTGAAATGTGAGCTCTCCGGGGTTCCCCTTGCGGTGTCGAAAATGGCTCCCTCCTTGAGGCGCCGCTTACACTCGGACACAAACTTCCCCCGCTACTTGGATCGATCCCTACCCCGAACTCACGCGCCGGGCCCTGGGCGGCACGCACGCGAACCGAGTTTCCCCACGCGCCTTACTACTATTGTTATAGAAGTTCGTTTCGCGCATTGAGGGATTCCGAGGTCGCACCGCAACGAGGACTCCGGTCGCGCTAACACGCTTCGAACAGGACCTCCGCAGGGCACACGGGGGAGGAACCGATTTCGCGTTTGGCGGGCTTTAGAGCGTCGCGCCAGCCCGGGTGCCATCCCCCACCGCAGCGGGCCGTGGTACACGCGTGTCAGGTGCGGTGACACGCTTCTACGGGCCATCCCTGAAACCTGCCCCAGGCGTTTTGGACCCCTTTTCGGAGCGCAGAGGCTGGTCACTGCCTTTCCCGCCGCTTCGTCTGAGGTGTAGAGCTTCGTTGCCAGCCTCGCACGCCTCCAGGTTGGTTTTCTGCAGCGTCCGCTGATTCGAGGCGGATTTCGAGCCGCCAATCTCCCATCCTAAACGGCGTCAAACCGGCCGTCGCGGCCGGCTCATTTCTTGGCGCAGGCTTTCTCGTTTGACACGTTTGGGGCGCTCGTCTAGATTGACAATTCGCCATGCTTGAACTCAGTTTTGTCCGCGACAACATCGATCTCGTTAAGGAGAAGCTTCGCCAGCGCGGCCTGCCCGACGTGCTCGCCGACTTCGAGCGCCTCGACCGCGAGCGGCGCAAGCTGCTGGTGGAGGTGGAGGCTCTCAAGGCGCGCCGCAACCGCGTGTCGGAGGAGATCGCCGGCCTCAAGAAGCGGAAGCAGGACGCCTCCGCTCAAATCGCCGAAAGCCGCCAGGTGGGCGACCAGATCGCCGGGCTCGACACGCAGGCCAAGGCGAGCGACGAGGCCTTGCGCGAGACCCTGCGCCTCGTGCCCAACCTCCCGCACGCCAGCGTTCCGGTGGGCAGCACGGCGGCCGACAACCAGGAAGTGCGCCGCTGGGGCCGCCCGCGCGAGTTCGACTTTGAGCCCAAAGCGCACTGGGACCTCGGCCCCGCGCTCGGCATTCTCGACTTCGAGCGCGCCGCCAAAATCACGGGCGCCCGCTTCGCGGTGTATCTCGGCGTGGGGGCCAAGCTCGAGCGCGCCCTCGCCAACTTCATGCTCGACGTGCACACCCGCGAGCACGGCTACACGGAGGTTCTGCCGCCGTTTCTCGTCAATTCCGCCAGCCTCTTCGGCACCGGCAACCTGCCCAAATTCGCCGGCGACCTCTTCAGGCTCGAAGGCACGGACTTCTGGCTCATCCCCACCGCCGAGGTGCCGGTTACCAATCTTTATCGCGACGAAGTGCTCGAAGCCGAATCGCTGCCGGTTAAGCACTGCGCCTGGACGGCCTGTTTCCGCAGCGAAGCTGGGGCCGCCGGCAAGGACACGCGTGGCATCATCCGGCAGCACCAGTTCCAGAAGGTCGAGCTCGTGAAGTTCACCCTGCCCGAGACCTCGTACGACGAACTGGAATCGCTCACCCACGACGCCGAGACGATCCTCCAGAAGCTCAACCTGCCTTACCGCGTGGTGGCGCTCTCCACCGGCGACCTCGGCTTCAGCTCCGCCAAAACCTACGACCTCGAGGTGTGGCTGCCCTCCAGCCGAGAATACAAAGAGATTTCCTCCTGCTCGAACTTCGAGGCCTTCCAGGCGCGGCGCGCCAATCTGCGCTTCCGGCGCGGCCAGCAGGGGAAAAGCGAGTTCCTGCACACGCTCAACGGCAGCGGGCTGGCCATCGGCCGGACGTGGCTCGCCATTCTCGAAAGCTACCAGCAAGCCGACGGCTCCGTGCTGGTGCCCGAGGTTTTGCGGCCCTACCTCGACGGCCTGGAGCGCATCGCGCCTGCGGCGCGGTAACGGCGGGGTGTTGCGGCGCCCGAGGCCGCCTGACGCTTGACCTCGGCCCGCGCGATCCATTATTGTCGCAGGCCAGTCAGGCTGGCGTTACGCATCGCCCTGCCCTGACGGCGCTCATGCCCAAATTCCCCGAATCTGTCCCCGCCGCGGCTTCCTCCGCCGCGGTCGAGCCGCACAAGTTGCTGCGCGTGCTGGGCGTCTGGGGAGCCACCGCGATTGTAGTGGGCATCATGATCGGCTCCGCCATCTTCATTGTGCCGGCGGAGATTACGCGCGAGGTGGGCAGCCCGCGGGCCGGGTTGGCGGTATGGCTGGTGGCGGGTGTGCTGAGCCTCTTCGGCGCACTCTCGTTCGCGGAGCTGGCTGCCATGATGCCGGAAGCGGGTGGGCAGTACATCTACCTGCGCGAGGCGTACGGGCCCCTGGTGAGCTTCCTCTGCGGCTGGATGTTTTTCCTCATTCAGCAGTCGGGCGGCATCGCCACCCTCGCGGTGGGCCTCACCCGCTACCTCTCCCACTTTTTCCCCTTCACGCTCTGGCAGCAGCGCGCGGCCGCGGCCGCCGTGATTATCCTGCTCACGGCCATCAACTATCGCGGCGTGCGCGAAGGAAGCTGGGTGCAGTCGGTCCTTACCAGCATGAGCGTGGGGATTGCGGTGGGGCTGATCGCGCTAGGCTACGCCCTGGTACACGGACCCGCGGGCGGCGCGCCGTCGCTGCCGGCGCCCGGCGGGGTTCGGTTCCTCGGGGCCTTCGGGGTGGCGATGGTGGCGGCGCTCTGGGCCTACGAGGGATGGAACAACGTCACCTTTGCCGCCGGGGAGGTGAAGAGGCCGGAACGCAACCTGCCCCGGGCCCTCTTTGTGGGCACCGGCGCCGTGGTGCTCATCTATATGGGGCTCAATATGGTCTTTTATCACGTGTTGACGCTGCCTGAGATCGCGCAGTCGCCGCGCGTGGCCGCCGACGCCGCCAGCCGGATCCTCGGACCCTGGGGCGCGCAGCTTGTGGCGCTCGCCATCATCATCGCCGTCTTCGGCAGCACCAACGGCTCCATCCTGGCGGGCGCGCGCGTATATTACGCCATGGCGGAGGACGGGCTCTTCTTCCGCTGGTGCGCCAGGGTGCATCCGCGCTTTCGCACCCCCCACCTGGCGCTGGTGGTGCAGGCCGTCTGGTCCGTGCTGCTGGTGATGCTGGCCGGGTACGAGGAATTGTTCACCTACACCGTCTTCGCCGCCTGGATCTTTTACGCGCTCACCGCGGTGGCCGTGATCGTGCTGCGCCGCAAGCTGCCGGACGCGCCGCGGCCCTATCGGGTCTTCGCGTATCCCTGGGTGCCCGTGGTGTTCGTGATCGCCGCGGCCTGGCTGGTGGGCAACACGCTCGTCGAGAAGCCCGTGGAGGCGGGATGGGGTTGCGTGCTGATCGCGCTCGGGGTGCCGGTCTACCTGATCTGGCGGCGCAGCCTGCGACGCAGCGCAGCGGCCTGAACGGGCGCGCCGGCCTGTGTTACAGTTTGAAGATCGACTGGGCCGCGCAACAAACGGCGCCGCGCACCATGCGACAGCACGGTGGACGGCGGCGACTCGCTCGAAGTGCATGAGGGAAGAAAGGAGACGGGTGATGAGATACGCTATTCGGGGAATTTTTCTCGCGGCACTAGCGATCAGTCTGTGTACCTTCGGTGCTTTGGCGTCGCAGCAAAGCGCACGCGCGCACTCTTCCGCTAGCGGGGCATCCAAGCCGGCCGGGCAACCCGTTCCCCCTTATCACAAGAGCGCGGCAGACGCGAAACCTCTGCCGCGAATACTGCCGGCCAGCGATTTCAGCGATCGCCCGCTGGTGGCCAGGGCTTATCAGATCGCGAGCGAAATCCCCACCGTGCTCGCCCAGCAACCTTGCTACTGCCACTGCGACAAGGAATTCGGCCACACCAGTCTATTGGATTGTTTCGCTTCGTCCCATACCGCGGGGTGCGGGATCTGCATGGGGGAGACGTTTTTTGCTTACAAGCTAACCAAGGAAGGGAAGACTCCCGCCGAAATCCGCGCGGCGATCATTCGCGGCGACTGGAAGACGGCGCACGTCGATCCGTTTAAGTAAGCGGGACCCCGCTCAGGCTCTCCCAGCTCCTCACTTGTCGCTCGCCACTTGTCGCTTGTCACTGTCTCTCCCTCACTCGCACCTCAGAGCCTCCCTGGGGTCCACCCTCGAGGCCCGCCGCGCCGGCAGATAGCACGCGGCCAGCGCCACCAGGAGTACCGCGAGCGGCGTGCCGGCCAGGATCCATCCGCTGTGGACGTGATACCCCTGAAAACTCGCCTTTAGAAGCTGGGGCAGCCCGAGCGAGAGCACGAATCCGACGCCCACTCCCACGAGCGCCTTCGACATTGAGTTCCGCAAAACCAGCCGCAGAATCTCTGCGCGGCGGGCGCCGAGCGCCATGCGCACGCCGAGCTCGTGCGTGCGCCGCCCAACGAGATAGGCCATAAGACCCAATATCCCCACCGCAGCCATCAGCAGCGCGATACCGGCGAAGGCGCCCATGAGTCCCGCCATCAGGTTGTCGCCCTGCCCCGAGTCTTGCAATACCCGGTCCATGGTCCTGATATTCGTCACCGGCTGGTCCTTGTCCACGCTCCATACCGCGCGCCGCAACGAGTCGGCAAATGCGCCGGGGTCGCTGCGCGTGCGCACCACCACATCCATCGTGGCTTGGGGCCGTTGCAGATAAGGCTCGAATAGGTGCGCTCGGGGCGCCACCTCGCCCTCGTACTCATCGACGTTGCTCACGACGCCGACAATCTCGACCCATCCCGGCGGACTGGCGCCCAGCAAGGGTGTGCCGCCGGGCACCCACGATACAGGTTGACCTTCCCGGTTTACGCTCACGTGGCGGCCCAGAGGGCTTTGATTCGGGAAGAATTTTTGCGCGAAGGCTTCATTGACTATGGCAACGGGCGCCGAGCGCGAGTTATCGGAAAGTGTGAATTCCCGCCCTTCGCGCATCGGCATCTGCGTCACGTTAAAATAACCCGGGCTGATGGCGAAATATCCGACGGTGGCCTGTTTTGTAAGCTCGGGCACTGGCTGGCCCTCGACAGCGGTGCGCGCGGCACCCGGAAAGGTGAATGGCAGGTCGCTGGCAACGGCGACCGACTGCACTTGGGGCAGGCTTTCGAGCCGGCGGCGGACGTCTTGATAGAAAGCAGCCTGGTGGTCAGGATCCTTGTACCGGGAACCGCTGAGGGCGATGGACGCGGTGAGGATTCCGTGCGGGTTCATGCCCGGGCTGGTCTGCGTTTCCTCGATAAAGCTCTTGACGAATAAGCCGGCGCCGACCAAGAGGAAGAGCGACAGGGCGAGCTGGCCCATTACCAACAGGCTCTGCAGCCGGTGGTGCTCCCGGCCGGCCGTGGCGGACCGCGAGCTCTCCTTCAGCCCCGCTCCCGGGTCGCGGCGCGCCGCCAGCAACGCCGGCGCCAGGCCAAAGAGCATCGCCGCCGCCACCGAAAGCGTCAGCGTGAATACCAGTACCGGGCCGTCAATCGAGAGGCCCTCGGCCATCAACACCGAATAGTCGTTCCAGTTGAGCGCCCCGCGGACCACTTGCACGCCCCACAACGCGAACAGCAGTCCCAAGCCACCGCCGGTGATCGAGAGCAGCCCGCACTCCGCGAAGATCTGGCGGGCCAGCCGCCATCGGCCGGCGCCGAGCGCGGTGCGGATGGCAAACTCGCGCCGGCGGTTCGCATTTCGCGCCAGAAACAGGTTGGCGAGATTGGCGCAGGCGATCAAAAGCACGAATCCCACCGTGGCCATCAGGAACACCAGCGCGGTGGTGGCGTTGCTTTCCGCGATCGCGTACGCCTGAACGGTCATGACGTTGGCGCCCCATCCCTTGTCGCTTTCGGGATGGCTGGCGGCAATGCGCCGGGCGACGGTCTCGAGTTCGACGCGGGCCTGGTTCTCGGTGACTCCAGGCTTCAGGCGCGCGAAGACGCTGAGGGACCGTTCCCCGCGTCCGGAAGGGCCCAGTTGGTCTGCGGTCAAGACGAGCGGCGTCCAGATTTGGGCCGGAAACAGCCACACCCTTCGAAAGGAGTCCGGCATGACGCCGATGACGGTGTAGTTCGCTCCGTTCACCTTCACGGCGCGGCCGATTACCCGCGGATCGGCGCCAAAGCGGCGCTTCCAAAGGTCCTCGCGAAGCACCACCGCCTGCGCGCGGCCGGCCTGATCTTCACCCGAAACGAACACCCGCCCCAGCAGCGGCGCGACGCCCAGCACCTCAAAATAGTTCGCTGAAACCTGCGCGCCCGGCACCCGCTCCGGCTCGGTGCCGCCGCTGAGCGTGAAGGCGTTCTCCGAGTCCGCCGCCATTCCCGAGAACGAAGTCGCCTGCGCGCGCCAGTCCACGAAGTCCGGGGCCGAGACAGGCCAGCGGCTGGCTTCGCTCGGGTCCCCAAGCGGCCCGGGGTTTTTGCTGAGCAGCATCATCAGCCGGTCGGGATCGGGCACCGGCGGCTTGCGCAGCAGCATGGAGCTGACCACGCTGAATACCGTGGTATTCACTCCGATGCCGAGCGCCAGAGTTATAACGGCCACCGCCGTGAAGCCGGGATTCTTCACCAGCACGCGCAGCCCGTAGCGAATATCCTGCCAGAACGTCTCAATAGAGTTCCATACCCACATCTCGCGGCTCCTCTCTTCAGCCAACGTCACGTTGCCGAAGCGGCGCAGCGCCGCGTAATGAGCTTCTATCGGCGACATCCCGGCCTCGAGGTTCTCCTGCTCCTCGAGCGCGAGGTGGGTGCGCAGTTCGTCACGCAGTTCGCGCTCACGCCGGCGGCGGCCGAACAATCCACGCAGTCTTGTGATCCGGCGCCGCCAGCTCATTTCGCCTCTTCCGATTCGGCCGGCCGCAGCACGCCGGTGATCGCCTGCACAAAACGCTCCCAGCGCGAGGTCTCCGCCACCAGGTGGCGCCGCCCCGCCGGCGTCAGGCGGTAATACTTGGCCCGTTGGTTGTTCAGCGAGACGCCCCATTCGGCCCGAATCAGGCCTTCCTGCTGGAGGCGCTGCAGCGCCGGGTAAAGGGACCCGTGCTCCACCTTGAGCGCGTCCTCGGAGGTGCGCTCGATGGACTTGGCGATGCCGTGGCCGTGCGTCGGGCCCCAGCGCAGGGTGCGCAGAATGAGCATGTCGAGCGTGCCGTAGACGAGCTCGATGCGGTCCGAAGCCGCGCGCTTGTTCATAGTGGTAGTCAGACTACCACACTAGGAGGTAGACCGTCTACTAAATTGTTTTTGAGACGCTGAACCGGGCGCTGAGTGGGGGATTTCGGCCACGCTGCCTGAGCACGCGCCGGGCTCTGGCCGCGCTACTGCGGTGGGGACGCCGGCTTCTCGGCGGCGCGCTTCAACGTCATGTCCGACTCGCCCCAGGGACCGGTGACTTTCAACTGAATGGTGTCGCCGGAGAGGGTGCCCTCGTGGTTGATGTCGTTATCCCCGGCGTGAGATTTGAAGCTGAATTTGTCGCCGTCCACTTTGCCGTCGGTGATATCGAATTTGCCTTCGGGGGTTTCGACGGTCCCGGTCAGCGCGGCGCCGTCCACCTTGAAGTTGAACGTCAGGGCAAAATCGCCGTTGGGCGTGCTCATCGAGCCTTCCCAGCGTCCGTTGAGGTCCGCAGCAAACGCCAGCGCTGAGGAAAGCACGATGAGTAGAGCCGGCAGCAATGCGCGTCGAAGCATGTTGGTCTCCTTGAGGCCAGGCCCCCGGTCCTGTCGCCTTCGCACCACAGAGTACGCCGCGCCTCGCACGCCGTCAACTGACGCGCGCCGCTTGTCGTTCGTCAATCGACCGTCGAAAATCGGCAATCATTCGTTCCTCAGGGCCACCATGGGGTCCACCCGGACGGCGCGCCGGGCGGGCACGTAGCAGGCGAGCGCGGCCACCAGCAGCAGCAGCGCGGCCGTGACGATCAGGGTGGGCGGGTCGGTCGCTGTAACGCCGTAGAGCAAGTCCGCCAGAAAGCGCGTCAGCGCGACGGCCCCGGCAATGCCCACGCCGACGCCGATCAAACTCAACCTGAATCCCTGGCCGACGACGAGGCGCAGAACGTCGGGGCGAGTCGCGCCCAGCGCCACTCGGATGCCGATCTCGTGGGTTCGCTGGCTGACCGAGTAAGCCAGAACGCCGTAGAGGCCGAGGCACGCCAGCAGGAGTGCAACCCCCGCGAACAGCGCCAGCGTGACAGCGGTTACCTGCTGGGGCGCCAGCGAATCGCCGATGATGTCTTCCATGCTGACCAGGTTCTCCACGGGGATGTCGCGATTGCGCGCTGCCACCAGCCTCCGCACGGCTTGTGCGATTGTCTGGGGGGCCAGATCGGTCCGGATCGCGAACCGAAGGGTCGGGTTCGGGAACTGGTAATACGAAAAGTACATCGTCATGGGGGCGTCCAGCCCCACCGCGATAATGCGAGCGTCGCCCACCACGCCCACGACTTCGAAGATGGCGGGCTTGGCCCCGCCCAGGTCCACGCCCACCCGCTTGCCGAGCGGATTCACGCCTGGGAACAGGGTGCGCGCCATGCGCTGATTGATGACCATGGCAAGAGGGGCCTGCCCGCTGTCGCGTTCTCCGAAATCGCGTCCGGCGAGAAGCGGGATCCGGACGGCCTCGAAGTAGCCGGGCAGCACCACGCGCCGGTGCGCCAGGCGTTCGTTGGCCGCGCTCGAGGGAGGGTGATCCGCGTCCCAGGCCCCGATGTTGTCATACGGGTCGCGGATCGGCAGGTCGTTGATGAACCCGGCCGACTTCACGCCGGGGACGGCGGCCACGTCCTCGCGCAAGCCGTCGAAGAAGCGGATGCGCTGATCTCCATCCGGATACTGGGCCGCCAACAACTGGATTTCCCCGGTCAGGAGGTGGTGGGGATCGAAGCCCAGATCGGTCCCTGCCAGTCGCGCCAGGCTGCGGATCAGCAGGCCGGCGCCGGCGAGCAACACCAACGACAACGCCACCTGACCCACCACCAGGGCGCCCCGTATGGACGTCCCACTTTTGGAGGCCGTGGTGCGCGCGCCCGGCGCCAGATCCTGGGCCAGGGGCAGCGCCGCGGCGCGCAGGGCAGGCGCGGCTCCAAAGAGCACGCCGGTCACGATCGAGAGCGCCAGCGCGAAGAGCAACACCGGCCACTCCAGGCCCTTGGGCGTGCTGCCGGGATCGCTCAGGCCGGTCACCAGCGGCAAAAGCCGGTTGAGCCAGACGGCCAGCGCCACGCCCACGAGGCCCGACAACAGGGCCAGTGTCACGCTCTCGGCCAGCAACTGTCCGGCGATCCGCGCTCGCGACGCCCCCAGCGCCGCGCGCACGGCGAGCTCCAGGCGGCGCACCGAGCCTCGCGCCAGCAGCAGGCCGGCCACGTTGGCGCAGGCGACGAGGAGCACCAGCCCCACCGCCGTCATCAGCAGCAAGAGCCGCGGCGTCTCGGGCCCGGCCAGCGCGGCCTGAAGCGGGTCCAGGCGCAGTCCCAGGGTGGTGTCGGAAACGGGATATTGCTGCTGCAGGCGCTTCGAGATGACGTCCACCTGGCGCTGAGCTCCCGCGATGGATACGCCCGGTTTCAGCCGCGCGACGATGAGCCAGTTGTGGTATTGCCTGGGCGCCCCCGCCCACGATTCGCCACGGCGCATCGGCGCCCACACATCGACGTCGTTGACAAAGCGGAAAGTGGCGGGCATGACGCCCACCACCGTGTACGGTCTGCCGTCCACGTCGAGAGAGGCTCCCACCGCGTTGCGGACGCCGCCGAACCGGCGCCGCGCCAGTCTCTCACCCACCACCACCACACTGGGTGCGCCCATCTGGCCCTCGGCTTGCGTGAAGGCGCGGCCAGCCGCCGGGGCAACACCCAGGGTTCGGAAAAAGTCGAAGGCAACCCAGGTCAGGGCGACGCGCTTGGGCTGGGCCCCGCCCGTCACGGTGGTCTTCGGTGCCATCGCCAGTATCGCGGAAAACCCCGCGAAGCAGTCGGCCTGCTCGCGATAGTCGTAGTAATCCGGGGCCGAGGCCGCCGGATTCGGCGTGCCGCCGAAGGTGACGCTGGCGAACACGAGTTGCGCGGGGTCCCGGTAGGGCAGGGGCCTGATCAGTGCCGCGTGGATGATGGAGAACATCGCCGTGTTGGCGCCGATCCCGACCCCAAGGGTCAGCACGGCGACGGCGGTGAAACCGGGGCTCTTCGCCAGCACCCTCAATCCGTAGCGAAGGTCCCGAATCGCGTTTTCGATGAAACTCACCCGGCGGGCGTCGCGGCATTCCTCCTTGACCTCATCCACCCCGCCCACGGCGCGCAGGGCCGCGTAACGGGCATCCTTCGGGGTCATCCCTTTCGCAACGAATTCATCAGTCAGGTTTTTGAGGTGGAAGCGGAGTTCCTCGCTCAGTTCCTGCTCGACGCGCCCCTGGCGGAGCAGCGACCGGATTCGAAGAGGGAGCTTGTAGAACCAGCGCATGGCAGCCCTCCGGTGTAACGCTCTTCATTCGTCAATCGACAATCGAAAATCGGCCATCATTCGTTCCTCAAGGCCACCATCGGATCCACCCGCGTGGCGCGCCGGGCCGGCACGTAGCAGGCGAGCACCGCCGCGAACAGCAGCACGACTCCTGTAACACCCAGGGTCAGCGGGTCTGTCGCACTGACGCCCACCAGCAGCCCCTTTAAGGTGCCGGTCAGCATCAGCGCCATCGCCTGCCCCGCCGCCAGTCCCACGCATGCAAGCCCGAGCCCCCTTTTCATCACCATCGACAAAACCTGCCGGCGGGTGGCGCCCAGGGCCATGCGGATGCCGACCTCCCGGGTCCTTTGGGCCACCGAGTACGAGATCACCCCATACAGGCCCACCACGGCCAAAACCAGCGCCAACGCGGCAAACGCGCCCAGCAGCATCAGGTAGAATCGCCGTTCTCCGAGCGATCCTGTGACCAGCGTTTCGAGCAGAACCGGCTTTCCCACAAGCGCGTCACGGTCTATCCTTTGAATCAGCTTGCGCGCCGGCTGGCCTAACCCGGCAGGCGAGCCTTGAGCGCGAATCACCAGGGTTGCGCCGTCGATGCCGGCCTGGGCCAGTGGGACGTAGAACATCGGCGTGACCGGAGCATCCAGTCCAAAGTGGCGCACATCGCCGACGATGCCGACAATCTCTCCCTCGTTCTTCTCATTTCCGCCCCTCGCGCCGAACTTGATCTGCTGTCCGATGGCGTCGCCGGCGGGAAAGAACATCCGCGCCGCCGTTTCGCTGATCAGCAGGACGCGCGCCGCGCCCAGGCGGTCGGCGTCCGTAAACACGCGTCCCTGGCGCAATGGAATGGCCAGGGTGCGGAAGTACTCCGGAGTCGCCACGCGGACTTCGGCCGAAGGCTCGTCCTTTTCCGGGATCCCCCTGCCTGCCACGCTGAAGCTGCTGCTGAAGTCATCGCCCGACAACGGTAACGGCGTCACCGCTCCGACCGATTTCACACCAGGCAAGGCGCGCAGCTTGTCTAACGCTTCGTCCCAGTAGCTTTGGAACGCGAGGCTGTTTTTGTAATGCGCGTCGGGAAGTCCGACGTCCAGAGTCAATACTTCCTGGGCGTCGAAACCCGGATTGAGCGACCTCAGGCCAACAAAGCTGCGCACCAGTAAACCAGCGCCGGCCAGGAGCATCATCGACAGGGCCACTTCGCCGATCAGCAGGGCGTTACGCACGCGTCCCGCCTCTCGCGAGGAGGAAGCGGACATCTTCAGCCAGGCGCCGACGTCCATCCCCGACGACCTTAGGGCCGGGATCAAGCCGAACAGCATCGCGCTCACCACCGACGCCCCCATGGTGAACGCCAGTACCGCCGCGTTCAGCCCCACGCTCGAGAGGCGTGGGATGTCTTTCGGCCCGAAGGCCACGATGGCCGTCAGCGCCCAGCGCGCCAGCAGCAAGCTCGCCGCGCCTGCCAGCAGGGCCAGCAACAGACCCTCGGTCAAAACCTGGCGTACCAGCCGGGGCCGCGCCGCGCCCAGCGCCATCCGCATGGCGAGCTCCCGATGCCGCACCGTTGCCCGCGCCAGCAGCAAGTTGGAAATGTTGGAGCAGGCGATTAGCGCCACCAGGCCCACCGCCCCGAGGAGCAACAGCAGGGCAGGGCGAATGTCGCCCACCATCGCGGCGCTCCAACGGTCCGCGCGCACCCCCCATTTACCGTCCTTGTCGGGATACAGCTTCCGAAGCTGCGCCATGATGCGCCCCAGGTCGTCGTTCGCTTGGGCGATGGTCACGCCGCTCCTGAGCCGTCCGAGCACCCGCAGATAATGCGCGCCCCGCTGCGTCATCACTTTGTCGCTGAATCCGATGGGCAGATACGCGTCGCTGCCCTCGATCGGGAAGCGAAAATCCGCAGGCATGACCCCGATCACCGTATACGGCTGGCTGTCGAGTTCAATCGTGCTGCCGACCGCGTCCCGCCTCCCGCCACACTCTGCCTGCCAGAACCCGTAGCTGAGCAAGACCACCTGGTTTGCTCCCTGGCGATTTTCCTCCGCCAGAAATTCGCGCCCCAGCGCCGGATGCACTTGCAACGTCGAAAACATTCCCGCTGTGGCGAGCACGGCGCGAACGCGCTTCGCTTCACCATGACCCGTTAAAGCGAACTCGCTGTATCGATAGGCAAACATCGACGAAAATGACCGGCTCTGGTCGCGCCAGTCGAAAAAGTCGGGCGGGGACGACGAGAAGAGCGTCGCCGATCCAGCCCGGTGCCAGAGGGAAGCCACCCGCACGAGATGGCTGGCGTCGCGGTAGGGCAGCGGCCGCAGCAGCACCGCCTCAATTACGCTGAACATGGCCGTGTTGGCGCCGATGCCGAGAGCGAGCGTGAGCACCGCCACCGCGGTGAAACCGGGGCTGCGCCGTAGTTGCCTTACCCCGTAACGAAGGTCTTGCAGAAGATCTTGGAGGTAATTCACTCTGCGCATGTCGCGGCACTCCTCTTTAATTTGCTCGATTGCGCCCAGCTCGCGCAGGGCGGCGTAACGCGCTTCCCTTAGGGTCATCCCTTTCGCCAGCTTTTCTTCGATCAGCTTTTCGAGGTGAAAGCGGATCTCGTCGCTCAACTCCTGATCGACGACGCGCTTCCGAACCAGTGACCGGAGGCGAAGCGGTATTTTCTCGAAGATGCGCATGCGCGTGGTCCGGAAATCAGCAATCGTCAATCGGCAATTTCAGGTTGTTTCCAGTACCAGGCCG
>Ga0335081_10013386_pt1 | contig 13269 bp, 11 predicted proteins | sample Lox_Sample_35_FD_206713 | JGI IMG/M metagenome (GOLD analysis project Ga0335081, IMG submission 206713) | Soil microbial communities from Loxahatchee National Wildlife Refuge, Florida, United States - Lox_Sample_3.5 | ecosystem: Environmental > Terrestrial > Soil > Wetlands | place: USA...
CTCGGCGGCACCATGGCGCTCGACGCCGAGGGCGCGGCCAAGGGCATCGAGGAGAAGATCGCCAGGCCGCTGGGGATGAGCCTGACGCAGGCGGCGCAAGCCATTCTCGACATCGCCATCAACAAGATGTCGCTCGCCGTGCGCGAAGTCTCGGTGGAGAAGGGCTACGATCCGCGCGATTTTGTGCTGGTCGCTTCCGGCGGGGCGGGGCCGTTGCACGTGCTCGCCATCGCGCGCGAATTGCACATCCCGACCGTGATCGTCCCGCTCTTCCCCTCGCACTTCTCGGCGCTCGGGATGCTGCTCGCCGACGAGCGCCACGATTTCATCCGCACTTTTTATGCCGACCTCGCCGGCGTCGATTTCGCCAGGCTGGTCGCGGTGCACGACGAGATGGTGCAGGAGGCGGAAGGCGGCCTGCGTCATGCCAAGGGCGCCGAGCGGCAGGTGCATCTCGACCTGCGCTACATGGGCCAGGAATTCACCCTGCCGGTGCCGGTCACGTTGGCGCAGCTCAAGAAAGCCGACCGCAAGGGCGTCCGCACCGCCTTCGACCGGCTGTACGAGCATCGTTACGCGCACCATTCGCCGGAGGAGCCGGTCGAGATGGTCAACGTCCGCCTCGCCATGATCGGCAAGCGGCCAAAGCTGAAATTCCCCACGCTCAAGCGCGGCGGACAGGCGAAGCCCTTGCGCCGCCGGCCGGTCTATCTCGGCAACGCCAGCAAACCGGTCAATTGCGCGGTCTATGCGCGGCCCGCGCTCGCCGCCGGCGCACGCATCGCCGGTCCCGCGCTGATCGAAGAGCACGGCACCACCACCGTGCTCTATCCCGGCGACACGTGCCGGGTGGCGCCGTCCGGCGAATTGATCGTCACCCTGGGAGGCCGGCCATGACCCGCAAGCCGAAGAAGGCGCCGGCCACGCGCGCCAAGCCGCGCGTCAAGCTCGACGCGGTGACGCTGGAAGTGCTGCGCAACGCGCTGCCGGCGGTCGCCAACGAGATGGCCGCCGACCTGCAGCGCACCTCGTACAACATGATGATCTATGAGGTGCGCGACTTCTGCACCGCGCTGGTCGACCCGAAGGGCCAGCTCATCTCGCAGAACGTCGGCGGCGTCTCCCACTTCGTCGCCGACCTCGGCGTCGTTATCACCGACGGCATGAAGCGCTACGGCGAGAAGGGCTTCAAGCCGGGCGACGTCATCATCACCAATCACCAGGCGGTGGCCGGCCAGCATCTCAACAACGTCGTCATCTACATGCCGTACTTCCACCGCGGCGAGCTGTTGATGTTCGCCATGGTGCGCGCGCATTGGATCGACGTCGGCGGCACCTCGACCGGCTTCGGCGCCGGGCCGCAGGTGGCCGACCCCTGGCTCGAGGGCCTGCAGCTCGATCAGCTCAAGATCTATCGCGAGGGCAAGCTCGACGAGACGCTCTTCCGCGTGCTGAAGGACAACATCCGCTTTCCCGAGTCCTCGCTCGGCGACATGAAATCGCAGATGGCGGCCTGCCGGCTGGCCGCGCGGCGCATGGACGAGCTGTTCGACAAATACGGCCGCGACACCATCCTCGCCGCCATCGACCGCATCTTCGACGAGACGGAGCGGAAGTGCCGCAACGTGGTGGCGCAATTGCCCGACGGCGTCTACGAGGCCTCCGCCTCGATCGACGACGACGGCGTGAAGAAGGGCGAGCCGGTGCCGATCCACGTCAAGGTGACAGTCAAGGGCTCGTCGATGACCATCGACCTGTCCGGCTGCTCGCTCGAGCGCAAGGCCGGCATCAACTCGCGCACGCTCGCCGGCGCGCGCGTCGCCTACAAGGCGCTCACCGGCCCGCTCGACCCGGTCAATGAAGGCTCCTTCCGCGCGCTCGACGTGATCATCCCGGAAGGCAACATCATGATGGCGCGCTTCCCCGCGCCGATGGCGGGCTGGAGCGCGATCGTGCCGACGGTGGTCGATTCCATTGTCGCCGCGCTCGCCAAGCCCATGCCCGACAAGGTGCCGGCCGGCCATCACGGCTTGCTCGGCGGCGCGGTGGTTTTTTTCGGCCTGCATCCGAAGACCGGCCGCCGCTTCGTGGTGCAGAGCCTGGAGGGCGGCGGCTGGGGCGGCCGGCCTTACGAGGACGGCGAGTCGGGCACGGTCTCGGTCTGCCAGGGCGACGTGCGCAACGGCTCGATCGAAGGCATCGAATTGAAATGCCCGGTGCTGGTGGAAAGCCGGGCGCTGCGGCAGGACTCTTGCGGCGCCGGCAAATATCGCGGCGGCCTCGGCATCGACATGCGCGTGCGCAACCTGGTCGAGGGTCATTGGAATTTCGAGCAGACCCGGCGCACGCAGTGCCCGCCTTGGGGACTGTGGGGCGGCAACCCCGGCGAAACCGGCGGCTATCTGCTGCGGCTGCCGGAGGAGAAGGAGTTTCGGCTGATGGCCGGCGCCCGCATTCCGGTGCCGGTCGGCGCCTCCGCCATTGTGCGCACCGGCGGCGGTGGCGGCTGGGGCGACCCTTGCGAGCGCGATCCGGCGAAAGTGGTTGAGGATGTGCGCGAGGAACTGATTTCGCGCGAAGCCGCGCGCAAGCTGTACGGTGTGGTGGTCAGCGAGCAGCTAAAGTTGGATGAGGCCGCGACGAGGGCCTTGCGAACCGAGATGCAGGCCGGCCGAAATGCCGGTCGCCAACCGGACGCCGGCGGCTAGAATGAGTCCGGCGCGCCACGAATAAACAAGGCCGGACAAACGGCCGAAAATCGGGGAGGGATACGCAATGACTGGCTCGGCCCGACTTGGTCCTTCACGCCGCGGCATTGGCGCTGCGCTGGCATTGCTCGCTGCGCTGGCGCTCGTTCCGGCCGCCGCGGCTGCCGATACTCTGCGCATCGGCAAGGCCGGCCGCACGGCGTTCTCCTTCGTGCCGATCGAAGTCGGCATCGCCGCCGGCATCTTCAAGAAACACGGCCTCGACCTGGAAGTCTCAAGCTTCGGCGGCGACGCCAAGGTGCAGCAGGCCATGGCGGCCAACTCGATCGATATCGGCCTCGGCTCGGGTCCGGGCCTCGCCTTCATCGCCAAGGGCTCGCCGGTCAAGGGCGTCGCCGCCATGGCCGGTCCGCCGCTGCTGTTCGCGCTGGTGGTGCGCAACGACGGCAGCATTAAATCGGTCGACGACCTCAAGGGCAAGAAGATCGGGATCTCGACCGTCGGCTCGGTGACCGCCTGGATCATCAACGAGGTGTCGCGGCAGAAGGGCTGGGGCAATGACGGCATGATCGAGGTGCCGATCGGCGAGGACGGCGCGCGCGTCGCCGCGCTGAAGACGAAGTCGCTGGACGCGGCGATCGTCAACCTGGCGGTCGCGCTCAATTACGCGGAACATGGCGAGGGCAAGATCATCCTGCGCTTCGGCGACCTGGTTAAGCACTTCCACATCCACGTGATTTTCGCCACCGACAAAGCGATCGCGGAAAAGCCGGCGGCGCTGCGCGCCTTCCTCGCCGGCTGGATCGAAACCATCGCCTATATGCGTACTCACAAGGTGGAGACAGTGAAGATCGCCATGCCTGTGATGGGCACCGACGAGAAGCTGACCGCAGCGATCTATGACGAGCTGATGCCGATGTTCTCGGATGACGGAAAGTTCGATCCGCAGGCTTTGGCGGCGCTGCGCGCCTCGTTCGTCGAGATGAAGACGCTGCCGTCGGAGCCGGACATGGCCAAGCTGATCGACGAAAGATTTCTGCCGAAAGCACAATAAGACAACTGGGAGGAGGAACGTCACATGCGAGCAATATCCATGAGTCTCAGGCCGCTGCGCCGGGTCGCGATGCTGGCTCTCATCGCCGGCGCACTCGGCTTTGCGTCCAATGCGCAGGCCGCCGACACGCTCAAGGTCGGCAAGGCGGTGCCGGAGGCGTTCTCCTTCGTGCCGCTCGACGTCGGCATTCAGATGGGCTTCTTCAAGAAATATGGCCTCGACGTGCAATCGATCGCCTTCGCCGGCGACGCCAAGCTGCAGCAGGCGATGGCCGCCGATTCGATCGACCTTGCGCTCGGCTCCGGTCCCGGCATGGCCTTCATCGCCAAGGGCTCACCGGTGAAAGCGATCGCCGCCATGGCCGGGCCGCCGCTGCTGCTCGCCATCGTCGTGCGTCCGGACGGACCGAAGACGGTCGCCGACCTCAAGGGCAAGAAGGTCAGCGTCTCCACCGCCGGCTCGCTCACTTACTGGCTGGTCAGCGAGACCGCGCGCCGGCAAGGCTGGGGCCCGAAGGGCATCACTATCGAGCCGATGGGCGCGATGCCCGGCCAGATCGCGGCGCTCAAGCGCGGCGATGTCGACGGCGTGATCATGGACATCGGCAACGCCTTCGACCTGGAGAAGAAGGGCGAAGGCCGCATCCTGGTGCGCTTCAAGGACATCCAGGATTTCATCATCCACGTGATCTACGCGACCAACAAGAACATCGCCAACCGGCCCGACGATCTGCGCAAGTTCCTCAAAGGCTGGTTCGAGACCATCGCCTATATGCGCTCGCACAAAGCGGAAACGGTGAAGATCGCCGCCAAGGTGATGCAGAAGGACGAGGAGATCAGCGCGCGCACTTATGACGAGCTGATGCCGATGTTCTCCGGCGACGGCAAGTTCGATCCCAAAGCGCTCGCCGTGTTGACCAAGTCCTATGTCGAGCTGGGCACGCTGCCGACCGAGCCCGATCCGAAGACGCTGTACAACGACAGCTTCCTGCCCAAGTGATCGCGGCGGCCGGATCGGCGCTGAAAGCCGATCCGGCCGTTTCTTCCGAGGCCGCATGACCGCCGAGATCGCCATCCAAGCCCGCAACGTCTCGCATCAGTTCGGCGAAGCGGGCGAGGCGCGTCACGTCCAGGCATTGCTCGACACCTCGATCGACGTGGCGCGCGGCGAATTGCTCTGCCTGATCGGCCCGTCCGGCTGCGGCAAGTCAACGCTGCTCAACGTCATGGGTGGCCTGGTGACGCCGACCACCGGCTCGGTGACGGTGGCCGGCAAGCCGGTGCGTGGCCCGATGCCGCGCGATCTTGCCTTTGTCTTCCAGGAGAGCGCGCTGTTTCCCTGGAACACGGTGTTCGAGAACATCGTCGTCGGCATGACCTTCCAGGGCGTCGCCAAATCCGAGCGCGAGGATCGTGCCCGCCGCGCGCTGCGCGCGGTCAGCCTCGAACAGTTCGCCGAACATTATCCCGGCCAGCTGTCCGGCGGCATGCGCCAGCGCGCCTCGCTTGCCCGCGCGCTCAGCCTGGAGACCGGCATCCTGCTCATGGACGAGCCATTCGGCGCGCTCGACGAGCAGACCCGCATGGTGCTGGGCGAAGATCTCTCGGTGCTGCTGTCGCGCTCGCAGAAGACCATCGTCTTCGTCACGCACAGCTTGGGCGAGGCGGTGTTCCTCGCCGACCGGGTGGCGGTGTTCTCGGCGCGGCCCGGCACCATCAAGCAGGTGATCGCGGTCGACGAGCCGCACCCGCGCAAACCCTCGTTCATGACCGCGCCAAAGTTCCACGCGCTGCGCGACCAGCTCTACGGCCTGCTGCACGACGAGATCCGCAAGGCGATGGCGGAAAGCGGGCAGACACGGCGGCGCTACGACGATGTCGCGAATGGGGCCGACGCATGAGCATCCGCGCGCGCATGCCGAGGGAGCGCGGGCTGTGGAGCCGGATCGTCCAACTGACGTTCCTCGCCGCACTGCTGTTGCTGTGGACCATGGCCACCACTGAATGGGGTGTCAGCCATATCCTGCTGCCGCGCCCGCTCAGCGTCTGGCATGAGTTCGTCGATATCATCGGCTCGGGCGAGTTTCTGCCCGACCTGCGGGTGACCCTGGGCGAGCTCGCCGCCGCCTTTGCCATTTCGTTCACGCTCGGCACCACGCTCGGCTATCTGATCAGCCGCTCGTCCTATTGGATCAAGGTGTTCGAGCCGCTGTTCGCCGGCATCTATTCGATCCCGATCATCCTGTTCCTGCCGCTCTACGTCATGCTGTTCGGGCTCGGCCCGGCGTCGAAGATCGCGCTCGGCGCCACCATCAGCTTCTTCCCCATCGTGCTCAGCACCATCGTCGGTTTCGGCTACGTCGACCGCACGTTGGTCACCGCCGCGCGCTCGATGGGCGCGAGCGATGTGCAGATGTTCCGTTACGTGCTGTTCCCGGCGGCGCTGCCGGTGATCCTCGCCGGCCTGCGCATGGGCTTCACCGTCGCGCTGTTGTCGGTGATCGGCAGCGAGACCATCGCCTCGCTCGCCGGCCTCGGCCACCGCATCGTCAACCTGGCCGAGAACATGGAGATGGCGCGCATGTTCGGCTACATCGCCTTCGTGGTGGCGATCGCCGTGCTGCTCAACACTTTGGTGTCGCGGCTGGAGGCGCGCGGACGGTGGCAGTGACCCGCACCGCAACGAACGTATCCGCGCCGGGCGGCGGCCCGCAGCTGCGCCGTTTTCTGCAGCGCCATCCCGGCGTGATGCGCCTCGGCGTCGTGCTGGTCATCTTCATCATCTGGGAAATCGCCGCGCGCTTTCTCATGGATCCCGATTTCATCAGTCCGCCGTCGGTGGTGTTCACCTCCTTCGGCGACCTGTTCACCACCGAGGGCGTGCTCTCGGCGCTCGGCGTGACGCTCTACGAGCTGGCCATCGCCTTCGTTATCTCCGTCGCGATCGGCGTCGGCGTCGGCCTGGCGGTGGGCTTGAGCCGCTTCGCGCACAAGAGCTTCATGCCGATCGTGCTGCTGCTCTATGGCCTGCCGCAGATCACCATCCTGCCGATCTTCATTTTGCTGTTCGGCATCAACGCGCCGTCGAAGATCGCCTTTGGCGTCAGCCACGGCATGTTCCCGATCATGATCTCGGTCGCCGCCGGCGTGCAGAACATCAAGCCGATCCTGTTGACCAGCGCGCGCTCGATGGGCGCCGGCCGCTGGCACATCCTGCGCTACGTGATCTTCCCCACCATGATCCCGAGCCTGTTTGCCGGCATGCGGCTCGGTATGACCGGGGTGCTGCTCGGCGTGCTGCTGGCCGAGCTTTACGTGTCGACTGCCGGCATCGGCTATTTCACCAGCGTGTTCACGCAGAATCTGCAGCCCACCAAGCTGATCGGGCTGGTTTCGCTGCTGGCGACGATGGCGATCGTGCTGAATGAAGTGGTGCGTCGCGCCGAGGTGCATTATGCGCGCTGGCGAGACTGAGCGGGGCGCGAGCAGGAGAAATGGAATGAGCAAGTTGCGACTGAGCGTAGCCTGCGGCGATTACGACATCGTTCGCCCGCTGATCAGCGGCGAGGTCGAGGCCGAAGGGCTGGAATTGATCTTCCTCTCCGACATGGGGCCGCGCGAGCGCCATTGGCGCATGGGCCGCAAGCACGAGTTCGACGTCTGCGAGGAGAACGTCGGCGCCTATTTCATGATCCGCGACCAAGGCGAGCCGCTCACCGCCATCCCGGTGTTCCTGCACCGGCGCTTCCGTCACGGCTTCGTCTTCGTCAATGCCGCCGCCGGCATCAAGGAGCCGAAGGACCTCAACGGCAAGGTGATCGGTGGCACCAATTTCCAGCCCGCGGCCAATATCTGGATGCGCGGCGTCCTGCAGGAGCATTACGGGTTCGATCACCGCTCCTGCACGTGGCTTGTCGACCGCAGCGAGGACATCGCCTTCACGCCGCCGCCGGGTCTACGCATCGAGATGAAGAAAAGCGATAAAGCGCTCAGCGACATGCTGGCCGATGGCGAGATCCCGGCGATGATCTCGCCGACGCTGCCGCGCCCCTTCGTGCAGGGCGACAGTCGCATCCGGCGGCTGTTCCCCGACCACAAGGCGGTGGAGATCGCTTACTTCAAAGAGACCGGCATCTTCCCGATCATGCACGTCACCACCATCAAGCAGGAGATCGCCGACAAATATCCCTGGGTGGCGACCAACCTGGTCAAGGCTTTCGAGAAGGCGAAAGAACTCGCCTATAAGCGGCTGGCCAATCCGCGCATGGTGCCGCTCGCCTTCGTGCGCACCGCCGTGGAGGAGCAGGAGGCGGTGCTCGGCAAGGACCCGTGGTCCTACGGGCTGACGCCGGCGAACCGCAAGAACCTGGAGACAGTGCAGCGTTATTGCCATCAGCAGGGCCTGATCAAGCAGGTGATGCCGCTCGATCAGCTTTTCGCCGACACCGACCTCGGCGACGCGGTCGGCTCCGGCTCCGGCGAGTTCTGATGACCTTCGCCCAACGCCTGGCCGAGATTCGCGCCCGTCTTCAGGCGGCGAGGCTCGATGTCGTGGTCGCACTGCATGACGGCGCGCATTTCATCGAGAAGCCCGACCCGGTGCGCGTGCTCACCGGCTTCAAGGCGCTCGGCCCGGTCGCCGCGGTCCTCGACCGCGCCGGCGCGGTGTCTTTGGTGGTGACGCCGGCGTGGGACGCCGCGCGGGCGCAAGAGCAATGCCCCGGCGTGCGCATCGTGGCGGCCGACGATGTGGTCGCCGGCCTCGAAAAGGCCTTGGGTGCCACGCGTCCGACCGCCGGCATCGCCGGGCTGGCGGCGGCGCCCTATGGCATCGCCAAGCGAGTCGTAGAGTTGCTGCCGCAGGCGCAAGCGGCCGACGCCATCGTGTTCGAGCCGGCGCGGCGCAAGACCGATACCGAGCTCGCCAATGCGCGCGAGGCGACCCGCATCGCCGAGCTGGGCTACGCCCGGCTGTTGGAGATTGCCCGTCCCGGCATGAGCGAGGACGAGCTGGCGGTCGAATTGCGCTGGCACTCCAGAGCGCTCGGCGCCGAGGATAATTTCGCGCTGATGCGCGCCGGCCCGCACAACAAGGCAGTCGCGCCGTCGAACGGCCGCTGCATGCAGCCGGGCGACATCATCGTGTGCGAACTAACGCCGAGCTATCGCGGCCAGCTCGCGCAGATCTGCCGCACCATCGTGCTAGGCGAGGCGAGCGCCGTGCTGCGCGATAAATACGCGCTGGTGGTGCGGGCGATGAACGCAGGCTTTGCCGCTGCGCAGCCCGGCCAAACCATGGCCGACATCTGCCGTGCCATCAACACGGTGCTGGAGGCGGAAGGCTACGGCGAATTCTGTTACCCGCCGCATATCCGCCGCCGCGGCCATGGGCTCGGCTTCGGCTCGATCGAACCGGGCGACGTCGCGCTCGACAATCCGACCGTGCTCGAACCGGACATGCTGTTCATGATCCACCCGAACCAGTATTTGCCGGAGACAGGCTATCTTCTGTGCGGCGAGCCCGCGGTGATGACGCCGGCCGGCGCCCGCCCGCTCACGCGCCAGCAGGCGGCGCTGGCGGAAATCCCAGTGTGAGCGCGCGCATGCAGACGATGCACCCCACGCTTCTGGTCGGCCCGGCGGACTGGGATGCGGCGCGCCTGCCGCGCGCGGAGTTCGATGCGCGCATCGCCAATCTGTGGCGCGACCATCCGCAAGCCGCCGGCGCCATCGTCTATGGCGAGGCGAGCGACCACGCGGCGCTCGCGTATCTCACCAATCTCACGCCCAAGCTGCAGCCCTCGATCGCGCTGATCCCGCGCGCGGGCGAACCGCAGATCCTGGTCGGTGGCGGCGTCAACATGATTTCTGCGGCCAAGCCGCTGACGTTTGTCGAGCGATTGGCGCCATTGGGCGACGCCAGCAAGGCAATCGCAGCGTGGGCAGGCACGCTGCGCGGCGGCATCGTGCTCGTTGGCGGCGATGCGATGCCCTATGAGTTGCGTCGCTCGCTCATGGGCGGGATGGAAGCAGGCGATGCCGCGTTGCGCGCGCGCATGCGGGTGAAAACCCCGCGCGAGATTCAGATCATTCGCCAAGCCTGCTCAAAACTGGATACCGCGGTGGCGGCGCTGCTTGAAGCGCTCCTCGCGGGTTCGAGCGTGAGCGAGTGCGCCATCTTCGCGGAGCATGTAGCCCTAAAATGTGGCGCGCAGGACGTGCGTAGCCTGTTCAGTCGCGACGGCGGACGCACTTTGCGGCCGTTCGAAATCCCGCTCGCGGAAAAATGCGACCCGCTGCAGGTCTATCTGGCCGTCCGCCACGCCGGTTATTGGGTCGAGGCGTTCGCGCGCGTCTCCTCGTCGGAAGATGCATTGGGGTTGCGAGCCGAGAGCAGCTTGCGCGCTTTGGTCAAGGCGGCGAAACCCGGTGTGGCCTGCCGAGAGCTCGCCGGCCTCGCCGCGCAATCTCACCCGCATCCGCTTTGCGATGGCGTGGTCGGCACGTCGATCGGGCTGTCGCTCGACCAGGCGACGCTGACGGCGGATGCGAGATTGGAAGCGGGCGCGGTCTACTCCTTCCGCGCCGGCGTACTCGGCGATGACGGCCAAGGCGCGATCCTCTCGGCGATGGTGGAAATGACGGAACAGGGCGCCGAGCTGCTTTGGCCGATCGGGCAGGCGCCATGAACGGCATCGACGACTTGGCCGCCGCTATCGCCGGCTTGCGTGTGGACGCAGCGGGCGCCGAGATCCTCGCCAAATTGCGCCTGCATGTCGTCGACACGGTCGGCGCCTGGATCGCGGCGACGCGAACCGCGGAAGGCCAGGCGCTGCTGGCGTTCTGGCGCTCCAGCGGGCGCACGCTGCACGACGACCTCGCCACCCATTGCGCGCTCGCGCGGTTGAGCGAGGTCGACGACATCCATCTCGCCTCGATGACCACCCCGGGCTCGGTGGTGATCCCGGCGGCGATGACGCTGGCGTCGAACTTGCCCAATCCCGATCCCGGCGACGTCGCCGCCGCCATGCTCGCCGGCTATGAGGCGATGATCGGCCTCGGCCTCGCCATCAAGGGACCGCAGGTGCTGTACCGCGGCATCTGGCCGACCTATTTCGCCGCCGGCTTCGGCACCGCCGCGGTGGCGGCGCGGCTGTGGCGGCTCGACGCGCGGCAGACCGCGCACGCGCTGGCGCTGGCCTTGACCTGGGCGTCGCCCTCGGTCGGCCAGCACCACGCGCCGACCACCGGCCGCTGGCTTTCGGTCGGCCATGCCGCCCGCAACGGCCTGCATGCCGCGCAGGCGGCGCAGGCGGGCTTCACCGCCGACACCAACGTGCTGCAGTCGCCGCTGCTGCCGGACGTCTATGGCATCAAGCCCGAGTTGGCGGCGATGAGCACGACGCCGGCCTTCGCGCAGGTCTCGCTCAAGCCCTGGTGCGCGGCGCGGCAGACCATGGCGGCGACGCAGGCTTTGCGCGAACTGCTCGACGGCGGTCTACGCGCTGCCGATATCACCGAAATTGCCGCCGCCGTTCTGCCGCCGCACCTGAAGATGACCGACCACGGCGTCAAACCGGGCGACCGCGCCTCCTTCATCACCAGCCTGCCGTATCAGCTGGCGGTCGCCGCGCTGCAGCCGGAGCGGGCGCTTGTGCTCAATCCCTCAGCGGCCGCGCTGCCGCCGGCCCTGGCGTCGTTCATGGCCAAGGTGAAAGTCAGCGCCGACGAATCGCTGCTCACCGACTATCCGGCGGCTTGGCCGGCGTGCGTGACGGTCAAGACTGGTTCGTCCACACATGAAAAATCCGTCCACGACGTCCCCGGCGACCCTGCGCGGCCGTTCAATGAAGCCGACGTGCTCGGCAAATTCCGCCGCCTGGTCGCGCCGGTGCTCGGCGGCGAAGGCTGCGAGGGCGTCCTGGCGCCCGGGCAATCGGTCCTCCAGTCGGCGCAATCCCTGGCGGCCTTGATGCGGGAGATCGAGGCGGCCTGCGGGGCTTGAACATGCGCGAGTTTGTTTTGCATGATCGCGCGTCCAGATGAACTCCGGAGATGTCATGAGCGCCCGCCGGCCTGCCTTCGCCACCTCGCCGAGCAATCCCTCGCTCGGCGAAATCCAGACCATCCCCGCGCGCAAGCCGGACATGCCCTACGCGCCGGCCATCCGGGTCGAGGCGCCGGGCGATCTGCTGTTCATTTCCGGCGCGACGCCGTCGCCGCTCTACCACAAGCACCCGCACGTCTTTGCCGAGCACAATCATCCGGTGCGCATCGAAGACCAGGCGCGGCTGGCCATGGAGAATATCAAGACCATCCTCGATGCCGAGGGGCTGACCTGGACCGACGTGGTGAAGGTGACCAAGTATCTCACCGACATGCGCGACATGGACGGCATGGTGACGGTGCTGGCCGAATATTTCGGCAACTGGACGCCAGCCTCGACCACGGTCTGCGTCAACCAGCTGTCGACGCCCGGCGCGCGCGTCGAGCTCGACATGATCGCGGTGTATCCGAAGAACAAGTAGCCGTCATTCCGGGGCCGGCCGAAGGCCGGAACCCGGAATCCATAACCCCTGTCTTTCATTTCAATCGATATGCCGGGGTGATGGATTCCGGGCTCGCGGGCTAACGCCCGCGCCCCGGAATGACAGCTTCGCTACGCCATCCTCCTTCTCTTCGCCGGCACGTGGCGGCTGGCGCGGGCGGGCACGTCGAGATCGGCGGCGAGCTCCGGCATGTCGTTGATCAGCGAGAGCAGCGGCCGGCGCCCGCCGCGCGCGGCGATGTCGCGCGGATCGTCCTGCACCGGCCGGCGCACCTCGTCGCAGCGGCCGAGCGCGTCGATGTCCGGGCCGCCCTCGGCGAGCCGCGCCAGCAGCGGCGTCAAGTCGTCGAGCCGTTCGGCCACCACGTGGATAACGCCACTTTCCGACTGCATGCGGCCGGAGACCGCGACATAACGCGCGCCGAGCACGACCGCGCGGAAGCGCTCGAAGACTTTCGGCCAGACGATGATGTTGGCGACCGCGGTCTCGTCCTCGATGGTCATGAAGATGACGCCCTTGGCGGTGCCCGGCCGCTGCCGCACCGTGATCAGCCCGGAGACGCGGGTCCACGCGCGGTTGCGCGTCGCGCGCAGCGTCTCGTTCGCCGCGATGCGCCGGCGCGCGAGATCGGCGCGCAGGAAGCTCGCCGGATGGGCGCGCAGCGACAGTTTGAGGAAGCGATAGTCGTTGACCACCTCCTCGCCCGGTGGCATCGGCGTGAGCGCTACGTCCGGCTCGCGCGCGGCTTCCGCCGCGGCGCGGAACAGGGGCAGGTCCTCGTGATCGCCGGTGCGGCCCAGCGCCTTCACCGCCCACAAAGCATCGCGGCGGGAAAGGCCGAGCGAGCCGAAGGCGTCGGCGTCGGCCAGCCGCTCGAGCACGCGCGGCGACAGCCCGGTGCGCAGCCAGAGATCGCGCAGGGAGTCGTAGGGAATTTCCCTCTCCCCGCGCTCTGACTG
>Ga0335081_10013389_pt1 | contig 13267 bp, 7 predicted proteins | sample Lox_Sample_35_FD_206713 | JGI IMG/M metagenome (GOLD analysis project Ga0335081, IMG submission 206713) | Soil microbial communities from Loxahatchee National Wildlife Refuge, Florida, United States - Lox_Sample_3.5 | ecosystem: Environmental > Terrestrial > Soil > Wetlands | place: USA: Florida...
CGCGCGCCTGTATCCGTTTCAGGTGTTCCTCGACCTCTACGGCCTGCCGCTGGAGGACCGTGACCGTGTAATCGCCTGGAAAGACGCCATCGTCGCCGACAAGCCCTACGCCACCCAGGCCGACCTTGCCCAGGCGCACGAGCTGTTGGAATATCTCAGCGACGCGATCCAGCAACGCCGGCAAAACCCGGGCTCTGACATGTTGTCGCAACTGATGACCGGCGAGGGCGACTTCAGTGATCTCGAGCTGCTGGGCATGAGCCACCTGTTGATCCTGGCCGGTCTGGACACGGTGACCGCAGCGATCGGATTCTCCCTATTCGAACTGGCGCGCAGACCGCGGCTGCGCGCGATGCTTCGCGATAATCCCAAGCAAATCAGGGTTTTCATCGAAGAGATCGTCCGACTGGAGCCATCGGCGCCGGTGGCGCCCCGGATCACCACCGAGTTCGTCAACGTCGGCGGCATGACGCTCCCCCCAGGCACACTGGTGCGGTTGTGCATGGCCGCAGTCAACCGCGACGGTAGCGACGCGATGTCCACCGATGAGCTGGTCATGGACGGCAAGGTGCACCGGCACTGGGGATTCGGCGGCGGACCGCACCGCTGTCTGGGTTCCCATCTGGCCCGGATAGAACTGACCATCATCGTCGGAGAATGGCTCAAGCAGATTCCCGACTTCGAATTGCCTCCGGGTTACATGCCCGACATCGCATTCCCGTCAAAGACCTTCGCGCTCAAGGAATTGCCGCTGAGCTGGGGCTGACCCGGGTCAGCCCCAGTTAACCCCAACGCAGCGGGAGCCCTCCTACTTGCGAAGCTCGGTGGCCGCCACCTTGCGAAGCTCGGTGGCCGCCACCTGAATGAACACACCAGTGTCCTCGGCCATCAGCAGACCTCGGCCACGGGGCAGCGGGCCACCCTTCATCTTGCCGCGGATGAAGCCCTCGTCGGGGTCGGCGTCCATCACCAGCAATGGCGCATTCGCCTGGTGCAGTGCGCGCAACACCGGGTCGCTGCCCGCCGAAGACCAGCCGCCGAACGTACGGGTGACGATGACATGCAAGCCGACATCGGCGGCTCTGGTCACCCAGGCAGCGGCCTTGTGCAGCGGCGAATCGAAACCTGGCGGTAGCTGCTGGATGTCGTCGACGATCAAAAAGATCTCCGGGCCGCTCCACCACGACCGTGACAACAACTCTTCCGCGGACAAACCGGGTGGAGGTTCACGGCTGGCCAAGACCGCTGCCAGCTGACCCATCATCGCGTTTACGCCATCGAGGTTGTAGGCGAATTTCTCCACATAGTCGGAGCCCAGTACGGTCAGCAGCTGACGGCGCGGGTCGACCAGCCATACCTGGGCCGAGGGTTGCCCCGCTCGCGGCGTTGGTGCGCTGCTGGCTCCCGGCGCATAGAGCCGGCCGATTTCGGACATGATGCTGGCCAGCGTCGTAGTACGCCCACATTCGCGTCGGCCCGTCACCATCAAGTGCGCATTCTCGGCGAAATTCAGATAGACCGGCTGCAAGTCCAATTCCGATATTGCCCAGGCGATTCCGCCCACACCAACCCCTTGGCGGGTGTCTTGGGCAGCCAGCTCCCGCAATTGCTCCACGCCGAACCGCGCGGGCAGCCGGCGCACTGGGCGCGCCTGTCCGGTCGCGAGCCGGCCAACCGCTTCGACGATGCTGTCGGACTCGAACACGTTGCCGGGTGTGCCGGCCAGCGCGGGCCGGGCCACCAATGTGTGCAGACCGGCCTGCGGATCGCTGTCGAGTCGGACGTAGTTGACCGCGACCATCCCGCGTCCCGGCTTGACCGGAACTTCTTTGGCAAACCGGGAACGCACCAGCTTGGCGTCCTCCACCGCAGCCAGTCGCAACTCGATGCGAGAACCGAACCCGCTGCGCACCGGGGGCCGCAACTCCGATTCGCGATCCGCGGTGACCACCACGTGCACCCCGAACGAGGGACCCTGGTTGATGATCAGGTTCACCTGCTCGATCAGCACTTCGTTTTCCTCGGCCAATGCCCGGTAGTTGTCGATCACCAGGTAGACATCGCCGAACACGTCGGGCACGGGGCCCGGGGCGCCGCCGAACTTGCGCCGCCTGAACACGTCCATCGACGGAATTCCGTATTCGAGGAAGGTGCGCTTACGCTCGCGCACCAGCGCCAGCAGTTCGGCCACCGTGCGGCGCACGCCGTACGGGTCCGTGGGACCGACGACCTCGCCCACATGGGGCAAGCCGGCGACCGTGGTCAGCGCGGTGCTGCTGTAGGCCAGGCAGTAGAACTGGACCTGCTCGGGAGTGTGGGTCAGCGCGGCCGAGCAAATCAGGGTCTGCAGCGCCGTGGTTTTGCCCGAGCCGCCGGCGCCCAGAATCAGGACGTTGGCGCCAGGCCCGGAGGTGTCAACCGTCCACGGCGGCTGGTCATGCTTGAACGGGCGGTCAATGATCCCGAGCGGGAACACCAGATTCTTGGCGGAACCGTAGTCCTGCTGCCACGGGTGGCCGAGGAACCGGTTGACCAACTCGTCGATGGCAACGGGTTCGGTCAGCGGCGGCTGCCACAATCGGTAGGGCTCGAACCGGATCTTGCGCAGCTGATCGATGATCACCGTGCCGACCTTCGGTGTCCTGATCCCTTCTTCGTCTTCGTCCTCCTCCGCCTCGAGCACCTCGCCATTCGAGCCATTCAAGTGGACGGCCGCGGTGTCAATATCCGGCCCCCCAACGCTCACCTCGAGCGGGGTGAACGCGTTGCCAAACAGTTGCGGGCGAACGTAATCGATGCTGTGCACCAACGCCGGCCCGTCCTCGCCGTCGACGCTGACACCGCGGGCGAAGTAATCCCGCCACAGGAATTCGGCTTGGAACCGGATGATGTCCTCGAGACTCTTACGGAAATAGCCAAGACCCGCCTGGGCCGGCAGGTTCACCGCGTTGGGCACACCGGCCGCCTGTGCCGCCCCGGCGGTACGCGCTTTCAGCACCAACCGGTAACCCATGTTCTCCATGAGCTTTTCGGCTCGGCTTTCAATAGTCTGCGACGCCATCATCAGGTGGATCCAATAGGCGCGGCCCTGCCGGCCGATCGAGTCGAGGACGTCGACCGCCGTCGGCATGATGCGGAACCATTCGTAGAACTCGTCGATGACCACTACGAGCATCGGCAGCGGCGCCATGTCCTGGCCGCGCGCCCGCATCCGGGCCCGCACGGAGTTGTATTCCTTGGCGTCGTCGACACCGGCGCTGTCGCATATGGCCTTGCGGCGGGCGATTTCGCCCCACAGCGCGTCCAGGAAGCGCTCCATCAACGCTTGGTCTTCTTCCAGGTCGGTGATGATCCGCGATACGTGCGGCACCCCGGAGAACGGCTTGACCGCCGACCCACCCTTGAGGTCGGCCAGAACGAACTGCAGCTCCTCGGGCGGATGGCCAAGCATCAGCGATTCGATCACGGTTCGCACCAGCGTCGACTTACCCGAACCTGTTGTCCCGGACATGACTCCGTGCGGCCCGTCGCCGCCCTCATCGAGCGACTTCATGTCCAAGAACAGCAGCTCGCCGTTGTCGGAGCGATTGGCGAACGGTGCCCGCAACCGCGACCGGCCCATCGTGTCGGTGCGGTTGCCCCACAGCGCGTCGAAGTCGATGTCAGATGGATCGTCAACCCCGTAGTAGGACAAGATGTCCCGGGCGCCGAGGTGGGCTACCCGCTGGCCGATCTCCTCGTAGGCCTCGGCGAGCCGCCAGCGCGCCAGCTTCTGGGAGAACTCCTCTGCCTCCGCGACGTTTAGCTGGTCGGTGAGAGCGAAGAACCAGGGCTTCTCGTCGATCACCATCCAGGTGTCGCGGTCGCGGGGCAGTGCCTCGATGATGCCCTTTTCGTCGAACCGCAACGTCCGCTCCGGGACAGATGTCCACATCGAAGAGCCGGTCAAATCGAAGAACGTCACCCCGTCGATGCCCTCGGCGCTGATCACGTACTCCCACTGCGTATCAGCGACGTCGGCGATGATCACCGTGTGCGGTGTCGGGGTCTGCGCCGACGAACTGGCATGCCGGGGCGTGAACGACCCACGGCCGGCGAACAATTCGGCTTGCTCGGCGGCGAACTCCCGCACCGAGCTGTAGACCATCCGCGCGTTACCCGCCGCGTCATGACGCCGCGGATCACCGAAGTGTGGAAGCCACTTCACCCAGTCCCATTCGTCCAAATCGGAACTGACCACGATCATCTGCACGTGGTCGGGACCGTGCGAGAACGTCAGCTGGCAGATGATCGCCCGTATCAGTCCCAATGCCTGCTCGCGCTCTCCGACCAGCGAGTACCAGGGTTCAACCAGCAAGGAAATCATCTTGGGCAGGTTGTAGACGACGCTTTGATAGCGCCCGAATTCCTGAAGTGCCTTGCCCGTTACCGGCTCCAGCTCGATGTCGGTCGGCATGTTTTGGGGCTCACCCCAGGTCACCTCGGGACGCGTCATGCCCACGCCGACTCGGACAACACCGAAGTTGAGGTCCTTGCCGTCGGGCTTGCGTTCCCACATCCGCGACGATCCCACGGCAGCGGCCAGCGTGGTGGGTCCCGGGTGGAACCACCGGTAGTTGGCGTCCATGCTGTCGGCCGACTCGTGGGCGGTCTCGCGCAGCATGTCCAGCATCAACATGAACTGGGCGCGCATCGCGTCCAGTTTTGGCCGGCTCATCTGCTGCTGGCCGCCGAACCGGCCGCCGAACATCATCATCGCGACGCCGCCGATCATAAAGATCGGGAAGATCGCGCCGGCGCCTCCGAAGACGTGTGACCCGCTGCCGAAGACCATGGCGATCATGCCGATCAGCAGGCCGATCACCAGGACGCCGACTACGACGAGCCACCAGGGCTTGCCCTCCGGCGGAGGGATGCTCAACGGCGTCGGCAGGACGATGTTCTCCGGCTTGATCACCGGAGGCTTTTCCGGTGTCGGCCGCGCAAACCCACGTTTCACTTTGGTACCACCAACTCTGCAGGGGACATATCCGTCGGTAGGGTGTCGTGCTCCACTAACGCATCTGCTCGTGACAAGGTCGGACCTTGCGGCAGCAGCCGCAGCGCCACCCATGGCGCCAGGCTCGGTATCGTCTTCAAACCCAACGCCTCGCGCACCTCGCGGGTGTCGTCCACTCCGAACCGAGCGCCCGCATCCGTCAGCCACCACAGCGATTCCGTCGTCTTGGCGCCGGGATCGTTGCCGGTGACAGCCACGAAGTTCGCGTAGTCAGGACCGAAATAGACCTGGTCGGCTTCGCGGCCAGCCGTGTCGGCCTTCACCAGCGACACCACCTTGCTCATATCCTTCGCTGCGACCGGAATGGTCGACCCGGACACCACCTGGACACGAGCCCGGTTCTCGCCGGAAGTCTTCTCCCACCACCAGCAGGTCGCCGGATTCTCCCGGATATCCATCACGTTCAAAGGGGTGTCCGGAAAGGAGGACAGATCCAGCTTGTTGACCACCGGCATTTTTGCCAACGCGGACGGCTCTACGGTCACCGGTTTGGTGTTACCCGGGCCGGCGTTCTGCAGGACCTGGGCCACCAACGGCGGCAGCGTCTGCACGCCATCGGCCAACACCAGTGAATACTGTTGCGGCCCACTGATTTGCGGTGTGACGATCACCGTGCCCACTGGGCCGAGCGCGCCCGGGAATGAGGCCGGACTGCCCGCGTTCTGCACCTCCGGCACCGTCAGTTCGGGCCCCACCGGCAACGCGTCGAACAAGGCGCGGCTCATCGGCTTTGCCATACTGACTTGCTCCGGAGTCAAACCCAGCGGCAACAACACCGACCGGTTCGCCGCATCGACACGCGACCGGCGTCCCTCCCGGATCACCCACGCGTCGCCGCCGTAGTTCAGCACCACAGCATCCGACCCGGTCAGTACCCGTCGGTGGCCGCTGAGGTCCGGGGCGCCGTCGATCACCGTCACCGTCACCCCTGACGGCGCGCCGACACCGGTCGAAGTGGCCACGGTGTCGCACACCAACCACGACGACGCAGGCGGACTCTTGGGCGCGAAATTCGACGGTGCACCCGGGATGCCCACCAGCGGCCCGCGCGGCAGGCTGGCAAGTTGGCCTGACCGAACCAGATGCGGGTTGTCCGGCCGCCCGGTGATCAGCCGCGCCGATGCCAAATTCAGCGCCGGGTACAACCTGTCACCCACGCGGACGTACAGCGCGCCGGAGTCACGGTCGGCGATGATCGGCGACTCATTGATCTGACCGGATGGGCTGATGAACGAATACAGCAGCGCGCCCAGGCAGATCACCAACGCTGCGGAAACCGACGCCACCACCGCCAAATTCTGACGCCGTCCCGGCTCGACCTCCATGCGGACTCGCCACCGGGTCAGCGCCATTGCGGTTCGGCGAGCAAGGAACTGATAGCCGGTCACCTGGGTGCGCGTCGACAACCCCAGGCCGTACCCCGACCCGCGCTGCCCGCGACTCTCTTCCGCCACCTTAATTCACCATCCGGTCTGTTAGAACGCCTGGATATCGTCCAGCGCGCGAATCACCTCGACAACCGTAAGGCACCCGCTTTGACCTCGCCACGTGGCCCCACGCCCGTTCACTCTTCACATCTTGCTATGTATCCGAACCCCGCCGTTTTCGAGTTACGGACGCCAACGGTGTCAGCAGCAGCTTGCACCACTGAGCTGGCACTTTCCGTACGCCCCACCCGATCCCCCGGCTGGATTCTACGTGTCTTCACCCGGCATGGTAGCGGCGGATGGCCAACTCGTCCTGCCGAATGTCCATTTTCAGTGAACAGGTTGCTGAATTGCGAAGTGGCCATGTGGCAGGCCACCGCCTAGCAAAACAATGCGGTGGCCTACCCGGCGGCGGCCAGGTCGCCGGCTCTCCCGTTGCCGTTGAGTGTGTTTTGGTGACCCGCTCATGCGGTGAAGTCGCTGCGGTGGGGTCTGGCCCAGGTGAAGGCCGACCTGGACGCGCGTAAGGCCGATCCGGGCATGAGTCGGCAAACCGGCGGGCACCGAAATACGAGCGCACCAGCGCCGCCCGAGCCGCCTCGGTGGGCCAGTCGACCTCGAACTTGGCCGCCGTCACCAGCCACCCGGTGGGCAGCGGCTCACCCGGCGAGCCGCTCGCGGTGTAGCTGGCGGCATCCCCCTCGTAGAGCTCGAACAGCACCGACACCGCCTCTACCACCAGCCGGTGCGTCTCGAAACCCGCGCCGACATCCACATACCGAGACAACGTGGGCGTCCCATCGGGTTTCGGTATGCCGGGAAGCCGCACGCCACCACACCCGCGCATACACCGCCACACCCGACGCCGAGGCCGACGCCGCAGCGGTCTTGACCAAAATCAGCCGACCCACCCGCTCGGCGGACAGCGACAGCGTTCCCTCCCCAAAACCAGCGATAGGCCGCATGGCGATTCACCCCAACCGACTCAGCCCAATTTCGGACGGCCGACGGTGTCATCCAGCTGTCGCCGCAAGGGCCGCGCGGGCGCCGGGCGGCCCCTGAAGCAAGATGGGCGGCATGACTGAGCTCGCGCCCTCGCTTGTCGAACTTGCCAACAAATACGGCATCGCGACCGGGTATGAGGACTGGACCGGTCGGCAGGTGCTGGTCCCCGAGACCACGCTGGTGGCTGTGCTCGCCGCCCTCGGCGTGGCCGCCAGCACCGAGCAGGAGCGCAACATAGCCCTGACCGCGCAACTGCGGTCGTATTGGGCACGCCAGCTGCCGGCCACCATCGTTGCGCGCACCGGCGCACAGACGCGGTTCTGGGTACATGTGACTCACGGTGCTGCCGCCGAAGTGTGGTTGCAGCTCGAAGACGGCACGGTGCGCGGCGGGGTGCAGCAGGTCGGCAACTTCACCCCGCCGTCCGACCTGGACGGACGCTGGGTCGGCGAGGTCAGCTTCGTCCTGCCGGATGACCTGCCGCTGGGCTACCACCGGGTGCATCTGCGTTCCGGTGATTCTCAGACCAGCACCGCGCTCATCGTGACGCCGGATTGGCTTGGGCCGCCGGAGCAGCTCGGCGCCCGCCGCGCGTGGGGCCTGGCGACTCAGCTCTACAGCGTGCGGTCCCGGCAATCGTGGGGCATCGGCGATCTCACCGACCTGACTGACCTCGCGGTATGGTCGGCGTCCCGCCATGGTGCCGATTTTGTGCTGGTCAATCCTTTGCACGCGGCCACTCCGACGACCCCGATGGAGCCGTCGCCGTATCTGCCGACATCGCGGCGCTTCTTCAACCCGCTTTATCTGCGCGTTGAGGCGATCCCCGAATTCGCCGACCTGGCCAAGCGCGGCCGGGTGCGCCAGCTGCGGTCCGACGTCCAACACCGAGCCGGACAGCTCGACACCATCGACCGGGACAGCGCATGGGCGGCCAAGCGAGCGGCGCTCAAGCTGCTGCACCGGGTACCGCGATCGGCGGGCCGTGAACTGGCCTACGCTGCCTTCCGCGAGCGTGAAGGCCGCTCGCTCGACGACTTCGCCACCTGGTGCGCGCTGGCCGAAAAGTACGGCGGCGACTGGCATCACTGGCCGGATTTCCTACAGCATCCCGCCGCTGCCGGCATCGCCCGTTTCGTCGAAAAGCATTCGGACACTGTCGATTTCCACCGCTGGCTGCAGTGGCAACTGGACGAGCAACTCGCCGCGGCGCAGTCGCACGCCCTGCGGGCCGGAATGTCGCTGGGCATCATGGGAGACCTGGCCGTCGGCGTGCATCCGAATGGCGCCGACGCCTGGGCCCTGCAGGATGTGCTGGCACCAGGTGTGACCGCGGGGGCCCCGCCGGACGAGTTCAATCAACTCGGCCAAGACTGGTCTCAGCCGCCGTGGCGACCAGACCGGCTCGACGAGCAGGAGTATCGACCTTTTCGCGCACTGATCGGGGCTGTGCTACGGAATACCGGCGCTGTCCGCATCGACCACATCATCGGACTGTTCCGGCTGTGGTGGATCCCCGACGGCGCACCGCCCACCCGGGGCACCTATGTGCGCTACGACCATGAAGCGATGACCGGCATCGTCGCGCTGGAAGCTCACCGGGCCGGGGCGCTCGTCGTCGGCGAAGATCTCGGCACGGTCGAACCATGGGTGCGCGACTACCTCTTATTACGGGGGTTGTTGGGCACCTCGATCCTCTGGTTTGAGCTGGATCGCGACGGAAATGGCGGCCCATTACCGGCCGAGCGCTGGCGGGAGTACTGCCTGTCGTCGGTCACCACCCACGATCTGCCGCCGACCGCCGGCTATCTGGCCGGCGACCATGTGCGGCTGCGCGAGTCCCTGGGATTGCTGACCCGGCCCGTCGGGGAGGAGCTCAAGTCCGACCGGGCCCACCTGGCGGCCTGGATGGCTGAGCTACGCCGGGTTGGGCTGCTGGGCGACCATGAAGACGACCCGGAACAGATCGTCCTCGCCCTGTACCGGTACCTCGGGCGGACGCCGTCGCGGCTATTGGGGGTGGCGCTGACCGACGCCGTTGGTGACCACCGGACCCAGAATCAGCCAGGCACCACCGACGAATACCCCAACTGGCGGGTTCCGCTGACCGGCCCCGACGGCCGGCCGGTGATGCTCGAGGACGTGTTCACCGATCCCCGGGCAGCCACCCTGGCCGAAGCGGTGCGCGCTGTGGTCGCGCCTACGACCGTCTAAAAGGACTACCTGTTAGCTTCGGGTGCCGTGAAGGTTTCCGTCGTGGCGCCGGTCGCCGACGGTGTCACCGCGGACCCCGACTGGATGGTGAGCTTCGCGGACCATCTTGAGCGGTGCGGGTTCGAATCATTCGTCGTCGTCGAGCACACCGTCCTGGTCACCCGGTACGGAAGCGTCTATCCCTATGACCGCTCCGGACGAGTTGGGCTGGCGGCTGACTGCCCCATCCCCTACCCGCTCGATCTGCTGGCGTTTCTGGCGGGTCGCACCAGCCGGCTCGGGTTGGCCACCGGGGTGTTGGTACTGCCCAACCACCATCCGGTAGTGCTCGCCAAACAGGCTGCCACTCTTGATGTGCTCTCGGGCGGAAGACTGCGGCTGTGCGTGGGCGTGGGCTGGCTCAAGGAAGAGTTGGAGGCGTGCGGTGCGGAGTTCGACAGCCGGGGCAGGCGGGCCGACGAGCAGTTGGCTGCCTTGCGGGCGCTGTGGGCCGACCAACCCCAGGGGGCGTCATATCACGGCGAGTTCTTCAGCTTCGACGACGTCATGTGCTGCCCCAAACCGGTTGCTGGCGAACGCCTTCCGGTTCACATCGGCGGGCACAGCCGGGCCGCCGCGCGGCGCGCCGGACGCTTCGGCGACGGCTTCCAGCCGCTCGGTGTGACCGGTCGGCACCTCGCGTCATTGATCTCGCTGATGCGTGCAGAGGCGGCGTCGGCGGGCCGCGATCCGGCGGGCCTGGAAGTATCGCTGGGCCACACGGTTACCAAGATCGACGCCGAGCGCGCGGGCAGCCTGATCGATCAGGGCGCCGACCGGATTGTGTTGACCATGCCGCCGACCACCGATATCGAGCAGGCCAAAGACATCTTGTCGGCATGTGCGCAACGGCTGTCGCTGGTCGCGTGAAGCCTTTCGAGCCTGGCCCGACTCTGCGATGACCCTTTCAGCCGACGACCGCACCGCCCTCAGCGATTTGGTGCACCGCTATGCGGCCAGCATCGATGACCGTCAATTCGGCTCTATAGCAAAGCTTTTCACTGCAACGGCCGAGCTGGCGATGCCTGAACCGCCAGCTGCGCTGGAGCCGATCCATTTGCACCGCGGTCAGGAGGCCATCGCCGCCGCGGTCGCCGCCGTCGCCACCGTCGCCCGTACCGAGCACGCGATCATCGGTGAGGTCTACGACGAGGTGCCAGGGCCCGGATTCGCCAGAGGGCGCATTGCGTGCATCGCGCACCACTGGAACCAGCGCGGGGACGATGTGGTCGATGTGGTCTGGCATCTGCGCTAAGACGACGACTACGAGCTGACCGATACGGGCTGGCAGATCAGCCGCCGAGCCTTGACGGTCAATGCCATCGAGGCCCGGCCGGTGCGCCGGTTGCTGCTGCGCGAGCCTTGATTGCCGGCAGCACGGCGTATCCGCGTGGCTCGCTAAGGCCAGGCCTGGTCCAACTGGTGGGCCACGTCGATGACTTGCGCGGCTTGCGAATGGGGTCTGTCGATTTCGTCGGCGACGTACTGCGCGATGAATCGCCGGATCTCACCATCAACGCCTGCCAGGATGCGCAACACCTCGCCGCGGAAGGACTTGGACGACACATTGACGGTGATATCGGAAGGCCGCGGTTTCGCGACGTCGACAATCAGTAGCAGCGGCTCGGCAGCTCGTGCTGTAGCGCGCAATGCGATATCTCCGGAGACCACAAACCGCTGCTTGTCGAGCCGCAGGTCGAGGAGCAGATCGATCGACAGCGGAATATGGATGATGAACGTGATGCTGTCACCCAGACGCCGGGTGACTCGGGGCTCGTAGATCTTGACGTGGGCGCTGACCTTGGCAATTTTGCCCGGGCCCTGAGCAATCGGCTCCATGGCGAACTCGGTACCCGCGATGTCGGCGAATGCGGCGGCGACGCGTTCGGGGGTGACCGCCACCTCGAAGAATCTGCGCCCGAACTCTTCGTATGTGACATAATCGTGATTCTGCATAGGCTTATACCGTCTCACGTCACCTGCCGGAACGGTCGCTGATCTGCTCGCGTCGCCGGAATTTCGCCGTCAGATGCCGCCTCGGCCAAGGCCGAGCGAACCCGATAGGTACCACGACTGTGTGATCGGCGTCCATTCCGTTGCGTTGTGAACAACATCACACACGGGCGCGTCAATTCGGTGCGTCGGCCGGTGGCCTGGGAGGCTGGATTACTTGGAGATGTTTGGAGTCTAATGAGCGCCCACGAATTTACTGAGCCACGCTCGGCCGTATCCCGGGTCGAGGTGCTGCTCACCTGGCTCGGCGGCGGCCACTGGCGCGAACTCGGTGAGCGTCACGAGCGGTCCACCCACGCCGTCGCTGGCGCGGTTGTGCTGTTCGGAGCCGTGCTGGCCTGGCTTATCGCGAGCTTGGCTGTGAGCGAGTCGGCACGCTGGTCAATCCTTGCCATCGCGCCGCTCACCCTTATCTTCGGCCTGCTGGTCGGCGCGGTGACCCGCGGCACCGCCAGCGGGCCCAACCGGAGCTGGCCCGGTGCCGCGGGACGCGCCGCTGTCGCGGTGGCGGTCGGCGTTGTCGTCGGCGAGCTCGCCGCGCTCGTCATGCTTTCCAGCTCGATCGACCATCGTCTCGACGAACGGGCCCTGCGCAACGCCGACTCGGCGCCGGCCGTCGCACAGGCGTCGGCATCCCTGCAACAGACCAAGGATGCGCGCAATGCGCTCGACAACGCCGTCGAACAGGCCCGTGCTCACCAGGACCAGGCCTTGGTCGTCGCACGCTGCGAATACAACCCCACGCCCGCCTGCCCACAGACCCGAATCACCGATGTTCCCGGTGCCGGGCCCGAAACACGCACGGCAAACGAGCTTCTCGCCGACGCACAGCGTGAGCTGGACAATGCGCTGGCGGCTCGCGACCGCCAAGCGCCCGAGTTGGACGCCAAAATTCCCCGCGAGCAGCAGGCCCTCACCGAGGCACGCCAAAGGGTGGTCGCGGATGCCGGTCGGGGCCTCGGCGCGCGCTGGGTCGCCATGAACGACCTCACCTTCGCCAGCACCGGGGCACTGATGCTGCGTGTGCTGGCGATCACGTTTTGCGCGCTCATTTACCTATTGCCCCTGATTCTGGGGCTGTGGCGTGGTGAGACAACCCACGATCGCCACGCGACGGCGCGCGCGGACCGCGAACGCGCCGAGCTCAATGCTGACACCGCGATCGCGATCAAGCGGGCCGAGGTTCGCCGCCAGGCCGAAACCATGTGGGCCGAGCACCAACTCATGCAGACCCGGCTTGCTGTCGAGGCTCAGACCGAAATCGACCGCGAACACCAACGCCGCCGAGTCATGGAAGCTCTCGAGGGTCCGGTGCGCGCGTCGTCGCAGCGTACCTTCGAGCCAGTGGAGGAAGACATGTACCTGCCGATCGCCGCGGAAGCCGAAGCTGCCAGCCGAGCGCTCACCCAACTGCCTGCTGGCGCGCAGAATGCCGGCGTCGAAACCCCAGACAACCTGCCGGCACCAGTCCAGCCGAGCGGCGAGGTTGAACCGCGTCATGAGCGCGGGA
>Ga0335081_10013390_pt1 | contig 13266 bp, 13 predicted proteins | sample Lox_Sample_35_FD_206713 | JGI IMG/M metagenome (GOLD analysis project Ga0335081, IMG submission 206713) | Soil microbial communities from Loxahatchee National Wildlife Refuge, Florida, United States - Lox_Sample_3.5 | ecosystem: Environmental > Terrestrial > Soil > Wetlands | place: USA...
GTCAGCCCGGAACGGTCCGCCAGCAGCCGGGTCGCCGCCGACCCGGCATGAGACACCACGCCATGCCCCCCGACTTCGACGTCCAGTCCCTTCGACCACGCCATAGAATCCACTTGAAAAGTGCCTCCCCATCCGGGATAACGAGAACCTCGACAGTCTCATTATCGCAGATTAGAGGCACTTTTCGTTCTTACTGGCGAAATTCAGCCGACATGATCAGGCCGCGCCGAATAGCCGGGGTCAGACATCCTGACCGCCCGGCCAGCCGCTGACGTGGACCGAATACTCGTGCACCGCCTACCTGCTGTCGCGCGGCTCGCAACTCGCCCCGTCATGCCAGGTACGCGGCGATGGTGTAGGCGGCGTCGCGGTCGAGGCTGTCGCGGGCGTGGTCGTAGCGGCGGGTGGTCCGGGGGTCCTTATGGCCCGCGTAGTCCTGCACGTCGCGCAGGGTCGCGCCGGCGTCGAGAGCGAAAGTGATCGCCGAATGACGCAGCGAATGAGGCGAGAGCTGCTCCCACGCGCTGATCCCGGCCGCGCGGGCGAGGCGGCGCACCAGCTCCCACAGGTGGCTCTGGCGGAGCCTGCCGCCGCTGGCGGTAGCCAGCAGCGGCGTCCCACAGATCCACGTGGACCCGCCCGGCACCGAGCGCGTCAGTCCCGCGCTCGCTCAGCCACGCGAGCCAGCCCGCGAGGTCACCAGCGTAGGCCCGGCGGGTACGCGCCGAGCGCGGCCAGCAGGTAGAAAACAGCCGATCCTGACGGCCGGGATGTTGGTATCAGCCGCGTGCCGGGTGTCCTCTTCATCATCGGGAGCGCGAATCCTGCGCGCCGACGGCGGTGATCTTGGCGATCTGCCCAGGGCCCGGGCCGCCCCGCGCTTGGCCCGCCCCCATTCCGATGGCAAGAAAGAGGTGGCCCTGGAGATGGGTAAATTGCAATACAGCCTGGTCAAGCCCGCGGTGGCGCAGTCGGACCTGACGGCGATCGGGCCGTATATGTTCTGGCTGATGTTCCGCAACGTCGCGTCGGACGGGCTGGTGTTCGTGTCGCCGCCGGACAACAACAACCAGCCATCGCCCCCGGTCCTGTCGCTACCCGGGTGCATACTTGCCTCGCCGTCGTTTCCGAACAGCACCACGCACCTGAACCAGGACTACGTGTTCAACTGGACCCGCGACGCGGCGGTCGTCGCGGTCGAGCTGGCGGCCGGCCCGCTGGCCACCAGCCAGCCGCTGATCGACTACGTCCAGTTCGCGCAGACCTGCCGGAACTCAGCCAGCACCATCGGTCACCTCGACCGCGCGTCGTTCTACATCGACGGCACTCCGCGAGACACCACCGACCAGGCCGACGGGCCGGCCCTGCAGACCCTGGCGATCCTGCAGATGTACGCCCAGCTAGACGCGCCTACCCAGGCGGTGGCCAGCGCCGTGATCGCGGCGAACCTGAACTTCCTGCAGAACGCCTATCAGGGTGAGACGTTCAACCTGTGGGAGGAGGAGTTCGGCGCCTCGTTCTTCGCGCGCTCGGTGCAGCTGAAGTGCTTTGAGGCGATCGCGGCCAACACCCTCGGGATCCCGGTCCCGGGCTGGCTGAGTACCGCCATACCCTGGCTGCAGAACGCCCTCGCCAGTCACTGGAACGGCCACTACTACCAGTCGCTGCTGCCCGTCCCGGTCCCGCCCGACCCCCGGGTCCCTTATGACCCGAACATCGACATCGTCTCAGCGGCGATCTACGGCGCCGTGCCGGTCACCGACACCAAGCTGCTGGCGACCGCCGCGCTGCTGCGCAGCCAGTGGGCCGACTCGAGCTCGCCGAACTATTACAAGATCAACGGGGCCGACCAGCAGCTAAGCAGCGGCCCCGTCGGCCCCCTGCTCGGCCGCTACCCGGGGGACACCTACGACGGTGACACCGCCGATCCGCCGGCGCACGACCACCCCTGGGCCATTTCCACCGCCAACTTCGCCGAGCTGTACTACCAGCTGGCGCAAGAAATCACCACCACCGGAATGGTTCCGCTGGACAATCTGTCGGCAGCCTTCTTCAGCCAGATCGGAGTCGACGCCTCGACCACGCCGAAGGACGCGGCGGCCAGCCTGGAGACGCACGGCGACCAGATGCTGATGGCGCTCGTCTACCACAGCGATCACCTGGAGCTCAGCGAGCAGTTCGACGCCACCTCCGGCTACGAGAAGAGCGTCAGCGACCTGTCCTGGTCCTACGCCTCGTTCCTGTCGGCGGTCCGCGCCAAGAACGCCATCTGAGAACCCTGTCTGACCGATGTGGTCGGCATCTTTCCCGGGCCGGGATGCCATCATCCGCCTTGTCGGCGCCATTCTTGCCGAGCAGAACGACGAATGGACCGAAGCCCGCCGCCGAGTACGCACTGGAACTGCGTGCTGAACGTCAGGCCGAAGGGATCGCGGCCGCCCGCCGCCGCCAGGCCGAAGGCCGCCGGATGCTGCCCGGCAAGAAATACATCGGCCGGCCCCGGGTAACCGGCCCGGCCGAGCTGGCCGCGCTGCGTCAGCTGACCAGCGACGGCACTGGGTCCGGTTCCGCCGGACCCAGCCCGGTCCCGGACGTGAGACGTACCGGGTCAGCCGGGACCGGGCCGGCCGCCGGCACATAGCCTTCGCGGTCGTGCCGGAACCGGTGCCCTGCCCGCGGACGGGCGAGATCATCGGCGTGGACCGCGGCGCGGCCGTGTGCCTCGCGCTGTCGAACGGGGAGACGTACGTATCAGGCCCCGGTGCCGGGCCGGCGCACTGGCCGGCTGGCCAGGCAGCTGTCGAAGGCGAGGCGGGGCAGCAACCGCCGCCGGCGGGCCAGGGCCAGGCTCGGACGGGCGCGTGCCCGCGACGCCGGCCAGCGGAAAGACTGGGCCGAGAAAGCGTCAACGGACATCGCGCGGCGGTTCGACGTGATCCGCGCCGAGAACCTGAAAATCCAGAACATGACCTGGTCCGCTCGGGGCACGATCGCGGAGCCGGGCGGAACGTACGGCAGAAAGCCGGCGGCGGTGATGGTTAGCGGGCGCCTGCCGGGTGCTCAGCGGAGCCTGTCGAGTCCGTCCAGGAGCAGGTCCAGTGCGAACTCGAATTCGAACTGATCATCGCAGCCTCGGCCGACGACGGACGTTTCGTCGTGGTATACCGCCCGGGTCATTTCGGCGATGTGCGGGTATCTGCCTTTCATCTGGCGGACCAGCATCTCCAGCGTCTGCGGGTCGAGGCCTTGCGAGTCGTCGAATATCTCCTGGGTGAACCCGTACAAGCGGCTTCCCAGGGCGTGCAGGGCATGGTGGGTGAGGTCGGCGGAGAAGCCGCCGGCCCGGAACATCCCGATCATCGAGTCGATATAGGCCAGTATCACCGGCGACGGATCCGCTCGCGACTCGATGGCCCCGGGCGCCCAGGGGTGGCGCCGGAGCGACCGCCGGGCCGAGAGGATCCGCTGCCGCATCGCGATCTTCCAGCTGGCGTCGCTGACGGGCGGGTCGATCTCGCCGACGACGATATCGACCATGCCGTCCAGGAGTTCCTCCTTGTTAGCCACGTGCTTGTAGAGCGCCATCGGGACTACTCCGAGCTCCTCGGCCAGCTTGCGCATGCTCAGGGCTTCGATGCCGGCCTCGTCGGCCAGGGCTACGGCGGCGCGCAGCACGCGATCCCTGTTCAGCCGGGGCCGGCGCGGTTCCTCCATCGGCTGAGCCATCTGGGCCGGCTTCTTTCTTTATGACGGGCCACTGACTTCGCGCGCCCACCTTGACAAGTGTACGGCGTATACCTAAGCTGCCATGTAGGTGTACAACGTACACCACCTCGCGGCCGGAACCGGGCCGCGGCCAGCCGGAGACCAGGAAAGGAAACGCGATGGCCCCGGATCGACGAGCGGCGCTGACCGCAGGCGTGCTGTTCATAGTCGCGACCGCCGCGAGCCTGCTGAGCGCCGCGGTCGGGCCGCGCCGGCGCCGGGTGGCGAAGCCGTTCATCAACATTGCCGTGCGGCCGTGGCGCCGACGTCTGCGGCGGCCTTATCGAGCGCACCGCCCCGAGCTGGACAGCGGGGCCTGACAGCGGGGCCTGACATCGCGGCCTCGACAGCCCGGCCACCTGGGCGGCCGTAACCAGCCGGGCGGCCGTAACCAGCCGGGCGGCCGCCAGCCAGCGGGACGGACGGGAAAGCTGACGGCTAAGGGGAAAGCGTTGCCGGAGAAAATAAGAGCGACGCCGGGTGGCTACGGGGGCAAACCACCCGGCGTCGCATAACGTCGGCGCTCCGACGGGGGCCCGGAACGCCGGCAAGCCGCCAGGACCGCGAACATGAACCGGCCTTCCTTGGTGTCCAGGCCGAAGCTCTCGGTCAGCGATCTGACCGTCACGCCGCGGTCGCGCAGCTCGCTGATGGTTGGTCAGCACGTGCGCGGCTGAGCGGCCCCACCGGCCGGACTTCCAGAACACCAGCGTGTCGCCTGCCTGCAGGGGCTCTAGGCCCACCGTTCGGCATCGGCCCACCCGCCAGCGGGTGCGATCGCCGCCGGCGGCGGGGTTGGATCTGGTCCAGAGTGTCATGAGGTAGCGCGGCACTCGCTCTCTGAGGAACGTTAATCCGGGACTTCGGCAGTCTGCGGCCCAGCGGAAGTGTGTCCAGTACGGGTACACCCCAGCACCACACACGCGACTGCCGCGAAGAGCGTCAGGATAGAGTCCTCGACGATGTTTCTTGACGTTCGTCCGCTCGGTTCCTAGAGTTCATCCTGACATCTCGGGGCTGGAAGGGAGCCGTGCGGTGCGAGTGGGCTATCTCAGGGTCAGCAGCGTCGACCAGAACACCGTCCGGCAGCTCGACGGGATCGCCGTCGAGCGGACCTTCACCGACAAGGCATCCGGCAAGGACACCGCCCGGCCGAAGCTGGACGAGATGCTGGCGTTCCTCCGCGACGGCGACACCGTGATCGTGCACTCGATGGACCGGCTCGCACGCAACCTCGACGACCTGCGCCGCATCGTGCGGACGCTGACCGGGAAGGGGGTGCGGGTGGAGTTCGCCAAGGAGAACCTCACCTTCACCGGCGAGGACTCACCGATGGCCACGCTGCTGCTGTCGGTCATGGGCGCCTTCGCCGAGTTCGAGCGCGCCCTGATCCTCGAACGCCAGCGCGAGGGCATCGCCGCAGCCAGGCAACGCGGCGCCTACACCGGCCGCAAACCCGCCCTCACCCCCGGGCAGGCCAGCCAGCTGCGGGAGCGCGCCGCCGCCGGCGAGCGGAAATCCGCGCTGGCCACCGAATTCGGCATCAGCCGCGAAACCGTCTACAGCTACCTGCGGACCGCAAGCGCTGCGGGTGTCACCGGCTGAGCCAGGCGCGGAGCTGGCCGAGGTCGCTGCCGGTGAAACGGCAGCGGGATTCGCCGGTGCCGGTACCTGCGCGCAACCGGGCCTGCGCCAGGTGATCGCCGGCCGCCCGGCGGACCTCGGCGGGGTCGACCCGGCCCGTCCAGCTGCTCAATCCGCACACAGCCGCCAGGCTGCCACAGCAATCCGCTGGCCGCCGCCGCGGCCGGGAGGAAAGCCGTACAACAACGCCGCGACTACCGGGGAACGACTCTTACTCCGGCGCGGCCGGGGTGTTCAAGGCTCGGCCTTCACCGGATCGGGCTTCGCAGCGTGGCTGCCCTCTCGCTGGTTTGTGATACCAACAAGTTGACAACGGTCTGGTCACCCCGCTAAGGTCTGTTTTACCAACTAGTCTGGGACGGGGAAATGCGGCGCGGGAACCTTGAGGCGGCGGCAGCGGATTACTCCTATCTGCGAGGCTTGTTCGGCATTCCGCTGGGCGTGCTGTTCATCCTCGTGGCAGTTTTCAACTGGGGGGTCTGCCCACTGTGGGCGTTCCTTGCCGGCGTCGTGGTGGCCGCGGCGGGATGCCTGCCCATCGCCCGCTACTACAACGAGAACTACGGGCGCCTCACCCCGTCGACCAGACAGCAGGTCCGGGGTGCCGTCGCAGCCATGATCGGCGTTGCGGTGGCGGGCGGAGTGTGGCTGCTGCTGCGCGGCCGGGTGGGCTGGTCGCTTGATCTGCCCGTCAACGCCTTCGCGGTCGCATTCGCCGTGTTCATGCTGATCTCCTACGCGATCTACGTCGGCCTGAAGGCGCACCACGTGATCATCTGGGGCGCGCTCCTGGTGGCAGGTGCCCTGCCCGTCTGGAATGGCGCGGACCCGGCCAACGTCGGTCTCGTGCTCGCGGGAGCCGCCGTGATGGTGAGCGGCGTCTTCGACCACCGCCTGCTCGTCCGCACGTTCGGGCCGCCCGGGGCCCTGGACCGCGAGGACAGCGATGTCGGAGCCTAGGGAGGAGCTGATCCTCGACCGGCTGATCCACGAGCCGGGCCGGCTGGCGATCCTGACGGTGCTGTCCTCGGTCAAAGATGCCGACTTCGTCTTCCTGCAGCGCGCGACGGGACTGACCAAGGGCAACCTCTCCAGCCACCTGACGAAGCTGGAGGAAGCCGGCCTGGTGGAGATCGAGAAGCGGTTCGTCCGCAAGAAGCCCAACACCAACGTCACGCTGACGGCGGCCGGCCGGAAGCGGATCGCTCACCACTGGGACCAGCTGGAACGCCTGAAGAACCTCTCGTCGATACCCGCTCAGCAGTAGCACCGTCGACGGTCTGGCTGCGGCCCCCGCCCAGGGGGGGCGGCCGACGGGCTGCTGGAGGTTGACCCGGATAGCGGGGACCCCGGCCAGCCCGGCGCCGGCCCAGGCGGCCGCGCGGCGGTGTCCCATGACGATGACGTGGGTGATCCCGGCGGCCGGCCGCTCGACCGTCGCCGTCCGCCGCGGCGTGCGCGGCGGCGGTGAGGACCATGAGGGGCTCGAACAGGCCCTGTGCCCTGATGGATGCGGTGAGCTCGGCCAGGTCGTCGAGCCGGTGCGGGGGGTTTGCGCGGGTGCGGCGCCAGGGCACCGAGGGGCACCATCACCATTTCCGCCGCGCCGGCGTCAGCGGGGGTGATTCCGGCGGAATCACCGGCGGGGGTAACGGGTGACGGTGGCGGCGGTTGCTCTGCTGGCCATGATCGTGGTCTCCTCTCCGGGGGTCAGGGGGTGTGCCTGCGGCCGCGCCGGCCCACCGGCGGGGGGGGATGCCAGGTCGCCGGCGGCGCGGAGGCTGGTGGCGGCAAGATCACCGCCGTCGGCGCGCAGGATTCGCGCTCCGCTGATGAAGAGGACACCCGGCCCGCGGCAGATACAGCATCCCGCCGTCAGGATCGCTGTCTTCCGCCCTGCTGGCCGCTCGGGTCGGCCGGAGCAGCCATGCTCACGCCGCCAGGCTCGCTGGTCCTGCCCGCCAGGTGACGGTAGACCGATGCGCGGCTGACCCCGAGGGCTTTCGCGATCTGGTCCGGGCTCTCGCCGCGCGCGGGCTGCCGCGAGCTTGCCGCCGTCCATGACTGTCGGCCGTCCGCCGGTGCGGCCCATCGCTCGATGGCGCGGAACTTTCAGCGCTAGGTGGCGTCGCCCATGACGAGGGTGCTGCGGGCTGCTTCGACGACATCGCCGGCAGGCCCGGGACTCCCGAGGCTGCCCTGGCCGCGAAGTTGGTCTTGCTGCCTGGCTGGGCGTGATGACCACCATCGACCGCGACGGCCCGGACGCGCTGTGCCTGGCGCAGCTGGAAGTGGCAGGCCATGGCGCGGTTCGCCGTGCTGCGCCCGCACCTTGAGGACGGGGTGCCGCTGGCCCGGACAGCCGGTGATGCCGGCGTGGCCCCGTGCGGACCGCGCAACGGTGGCTCGCCCACATATCGCTGAAAGTTCGCCGCAATTGCATCGTGCGCTGAAGGTCAAACCCGGTCTCGTCCCCGGCCTTAACGATTACGCTCGTTTTCGAGAGCGGGCTGGTGGACTGAGCGAGGTCCTGGGCCGGGGACTCTCAGTATTGTCCTGCACGGCGCCCGTACCGACGTCGGAGGGCGCGGCGCAGGCCGCGAAGCTGAGGTTGCTGGCCTGCTGCGGCGAGGTTGTCACGCACGATCTGGGTGTGGGGGTGGTCGGGGCCCAGGACCCGCAGCCGGTCGGCGAGGACCTGCTCGTGCAGCGGGATGGCCCGGCCCAGGTCCCCCGCGGCCTGGTAGGCGAGCGCGAGGTTGTTGCGGGAGCCCAGGGTGGCGGGGTGGTCGGCGCCCAGAACCCGCTGCATGTCGGCGAGGACCTGCTCGTGCAGCGGGATGGCCCGGCCCAGGTCCCCCGCGGCCTGGTAGGCGACCGCGAGGTTGTTGCGGGAGCCCAGGGTGGCGGGGTGGTCGGCGCCCAGAACCCGCAGCCGGTCGGCGAGGACCTGCTCGTGCAGCGGGATGGCCCGGCCCAGGTCCCCCGCGTCCTGGTAGGCGAGCGCGAGGTTGCCGCGGGAGCCCAGGGTGTCGGGGTGGTCGGCGCCCAGAACCCGCAGCCGGTCGGCGAGAACCTGCTCGTACAGCGGGATGGCCCGGCCCAGGTCCCCCGCGACCTGGTAGGCGCCGGCGAGGTTGCTGAGAGAGCCCAGGGTGGCGGGGTGGTCCTCGCCCAGAACCCGCACGCTGCCGGCGAGAACCTGCTCGAACAGCGGGATGGCCCGGCCCAGGTCCCCCGCGGCCTGGTAGGCGACCGCGAGGTTGCCGCGGGAGCCCAGGGTGTCGGGGTGGTCCTCGCCCAGAACCCGCAGCCGGTCGGCGAGAACCTGCTCGAACAGCGGGATGGCCCGGCCCAGGTCCCCCGCGGCATAGTAGGCGCCGGCGAGGTTGCTGCGGGTGGTTAGGGTGTGGGGGTGGTCGGGGCCCAGGAGCCGCACTTTGTCGGCGAGGGCACGCCGGAGGTGCCCGGCCGCGCGGCCGGGCTGGCCCTGATTGTCGAGGAACCGTCCTGCCAGGCTGAGCAGGTAGCCGGTGGTTGCGGTGTCCGCGTCCGGCGACGCGTGGCTGGCCAGGGCGTCGATGTGCGGGAGCAGCATCCGCCACGTCGGCCATCCCGCCGGGTCCTGCGGGTCGGCCGGGATGGCGTCGGCTAGCCGGCGGGTGGCCTGGTCCCGGGCGTCGTCCATCGCCTGGGGGCTGCGGTGAGGGTCACCGCGGTCGGGGGTGCGGGTCACGGCCTGCACCAGCCGGTGCATGGCGAGGGTGTCGGCGTCGGCGGTGAGCATGCTGTAGGCGGCCAGGCGGCCGACGGCGTCCAGCAGCGCCGGGGGGTCGGCGAGGCCGTCCAGCAGGGTCCGGGGGATGTCGCCGGGGGCGTACCAGGCCAGGATCCGCAGCACCTGCCCGGCCAGCGGGTCATCGGCCAGCCGGTCCAGGGTGACGCGCCAGATGCGGGCGATGGCGCGGGCGGCGTCGCCGCCTTCGGCGGCGGCCTGGTACATGGCGGCCGGGTAGCGGGCCAGCAGGTCCAGGTACTCCCGCGGCGTGGCGCTGGCCTGGGCGAGGTAGGCGCCGACCTGCTCGATGGCCAGCGGCAGGCAGCCCAGCTCCGCGCACAGCTCCCCGGCGCCGTCCGCCTCCCCCTGCCCGGCGTGGGTGAGGATCGCGGTGAGCAGGGCCTCCGCCTCGGCCGGGTCCAGGACGTCCAGGCGGACGGGCACGGCGGTGGCGTGCCAGCCGGTGGCTTGCCGGCTGGTGATCAGGTACCGGCCCGCGGGCGCCCGGGCCAGCAGCGGCGCAACGTCCGCGGGGCTGGTCACGTTGTCCAGGATCAGCAGCCACCCCTGGTGGGCGGCCAGCCACTGCACCGCCCCTTCCCGCAGCGCCTCGATCGGCAGGACACCCGACAGGGCCGGCTGCAGCGCCACCGCCAGGGACGCCAGGCCGGCGTCGATGTCGGCGGGCGTGACCGCGGTGATCCACCAGGTCAGGGTGTAGTCGCTGGCGCGGGCGGCGGCCCAGTGCGCGGCCAGGGTGCTCTTGCCGATCCCGCCCAGGCCGTGCACGGCCTGCACCACCACCCCGCCCGGCCCGGCCAGGGCCGCATCCAGCCGGGCCAGCTCCCCGGCCCGGCCCACGAACAGCCCCGGCCGGGCCGGCAGGTTCCCCGTGCCCGGCGGGACGGCCAGCTCCGCCCATGGCCGGAACGCCTCCGCGGGCAGCGGCGGCGGCTGGTTGATCTGGCTGCCGATCTGGGTGAACGTGCTGGAGTCGCGGGCTTCGCCGCGCATCTCGATCCGGGGACCGCCACCGGGGTCGTCCGGTGATGTCCCCCGCGGGGCATGGGTCATGTCCGGTTGTAGTTGGTCTGGGTGCCGATCTGGGTGAACGTGCTGGAGTCGTGGGAACTGCCGGTCATGATGATGTTCCCGATCCGGGTCTGCTCGGCCGGGGTGAGCGCGGGGGTCAGGACCTCATCCAGGACGCGCCGCAGCTCGGCGGCCAGGGCGGGGTCGGCGTGCAGCAGCTGCTGCAGCTTCAGCTGCCAGGCCGATTCAAGGGCCTTCTCGGTGTCGGTGTCACCGTCGCGGCGTGCCAGCAGGATCTGCTCCCGCAGCTCGTCCAGCTCGGCCCCGATGGCGTCCTTCTGCTGCGGGTGCACGCGGTGCCATAAGCCAGTGACCGACTCGCGGACCTGCTGCCAGGTGCTGGTAGCGATCGCCCCGACCAGCGCCGTCCCGAACGCGAGCACGATCGGATCCATGACGGTCCCTTCCCGGCACGGGACATTGCCCGCCGGTCCCGGTCCTTTACCTAACGGTAGCGCTCCGGATAGCCCGCGCCGAGCCCCGGCCGCCTGCCGGACCTCGCGGAAATGGCCCGTCGCGCGCTGGGCCAGAGGGCGGTTGACGGGCGCAGCAGACTGTCGGACGCTCAGGGTACCGTGCGGCCATGGCCCTGACCATCGGCGCCGACACGATCATCAGCACGATGACCTGCGCGATGGCCCGGCGCTGCGACGGCCGCTGCGGCTCGGGGCGGCCAGGCCGCTGGCATCTCAGCGGCCACCCTGACCGGCCGCTCCCCCGTGCTATCGCCGCCATGCTCCTCGCCGAGCTCGAGGCCGCCGGTGAGCCAGAATGCTACGAGGCATCCCTCTACTGCAGCATCCTCGGTCTCCTCTAACGATCCGCCAGTGCCGCCGCCCGGCAATTCCGGCAGGCCCTCGCCTTCACCACGCACCCCGGCTCCTGCGCCAACCCTCCCCGCGGCAGAGCGGCCGTAAGCCGGGGGTCCGGCCAGGTCCCGGCCGGTACTTTCGGCAGGACGGGCGAGAAAGCGGTGACCGCTCCTGGCGCGCCCGGTTCTCGCCGACGTGGCGGCACGTCCCCAGGTGGGACTGATCAATCCAGGCCGGTACTCAGTTGTTCCGATAGCCGGATGTGGAGGCTGCTGCGGGGGCTGGGCGACGGAACCGGAAGTGGCCGCCTATGTGCTGGGCTGGGCTACCCGTGGCCCCCCGGCGTCGTCACGGTAGGCCCGGACGCCCATGTCCCATGCATCCGTCTCCCCCGCGCGATCAGACGCGGGGGTGGCATGCCGCCGGCGCGCCCCGATGGCTTGGGCCGGATGGGCGATGCACCGAGAGGACCCGGCCGTCTGGTTCCCGCCGGATCCCTTCGTCCTGAGCCGCCGCGGCAGGCCGGTTTACTGCCTACGGCTCCTGCCTGCCCCGGCGGCGGCTGGCCGCCCGGGGAGCGGGCTTCCCGGCGTCGCCTTGATCTTCGCCGCCGTGGCGCAGGCGGTCCAGCTCGGCTCGCGCCTGGTCGAGTTCGCGCTCGGCCCGCTCGGCGCGGGCGCGCAGCTCGGCGCGGGATTCCTCCAGCGTCCGGGCGCGAGCCTCCAGTGCCTCGCGCAGCTCGTCCCGCTCGCGGGCAGCGTCGGCCCGGGCCTGCTCCAGGTCGGCGGCGTGCGCGGCGGCCTGCTCGGCAAGGCGCTGCTGTGCGCCGCGCTCGCGGTCGGCGGCGTCGGCGAGCCGCGCGGTGATCTGCTCGCGTTCCCGCTCCGCGTCGGCGCGCACCCGGTCCAGGTCGCGGGCCGCATCTTCGCGGGCGCGTGCGGTCTCGGCCCGGGCGTCCTCGGCGCGGGCCTCGGCTGCTGCCGTCCGCTGGTCAGCCTGCTGTGCCTGCTGCCGGCGCAGGTCTACCTCGGTGACTGCCTGGCCGCGGGCGTCCTCGGCGGCGCGGACGAGGGCCCGGGCGTCGGTCTGGGCGCGGGCGATCGCCTCGGCCGCGGAGGCTTCCGCGGCCTCGATGGCGGCCCTCTTGGCTGCCTCGGCCTCGCTGACAGCGGTGTCCCGGCCGGCGGCGGCAGCGGCGGCGCGGGCCTGAGCGTCGGCGCGGATGCGCTCGGTCTCGGCGGCGTGCGCCGCGATGGCCGCGGCCAGCTGGTCGTGCGCGTCGCGGGCGCGGGCCTGCTCGGTGGCCAGCTGCCCGCTCATCTCCTCGGCCGCCTCGTCGGCAGCGGCGCGCATCTGGCTGGCGGCTGCGGCCCGCAGCTCGGCGTCGGCGCGGGCAGCCTCGGCGGTCGCTGCGCGCTGCTCGGCTGCGGTGCGCATGGCCTCGACCTCGGCCTCGGCGGCGGTCGGGTCGCCGAGGGCAGCCACCGTGCCGGTCAGCCGGTCAGCAACCCCGGCGAGCGTGCCCGCCAGGTCGCGCATCTGCCGCAGCATCTCGGCGCCGCTGATCCGCGCCATGGTGACGGGCTGCTCCGCCTCGGCCTCGGCTGGCGTCACGCCGCGCCCGGCGTCAGCCAGCCGCCGCCGCTCCCGCCACGCGGACACCTTGTTGTGGCCGGGATCGGCGCAGTATTCGGCGGGCCGGCCCGGTCCTGCCGTCCGCTCGGGCGGCGCCTCGCAGCCGGGGTACTTGCAGGTCAAGGTGCTGGTCTGCTCGGTCATCGCGTCCTCCGGAGCGTTTCGCTGGGTCGTGACGCAAGTCTATAGAGTTTCGTTTTCGTATCAAGCCGAAAACTTATTACGCAACTAAACAACGTAACTAAGCGACGTAACGAGAACGGCCCCGCGGCGAGCACGCCGAATGCCGGAACCTTGCCGCCCCCCGTTAGTTGGCGTTTATCGTCTGCGTGTTCTAATGGCTTGCATGGCTGACGGCCGCCGTCGGTGTGGTGGACGTGGCCGGCCGAGTGCTGGGCTGCGCATCCGTGGGGCCCCTGGCCGGGTAACGGCCGGCTGGACCCCCGTGCCCGTGCGCCGGCGGACCCGGTCACACGCGCGTCCGCTGCGAGGCGCCGGGCTGCCTTATCACCTGGTACGAGCCGCCGCACGCTTCGGGCG
>Ga0335081_10013391_pt1 | contig 13266 bp, 15 predicted proteins | sample Lox_Sample_35_FD_206713 | JGI IMG/M metagenome (GOLD analysis project Ga0335081, IMG submission 206713) | Soil microbial communities from Loxahatchee National Wildlife Refuge, Florida, United States - Lox_Sample_3.5 | ecosystem: Environmental > Terrestrial > Soil > Wetlands | place: USA...
AGGTTCGAATCCTGGCCGCCCAGCCAGAAAATCAGTGCCCAGTACTTAGTACCTCATTAGTGACTCGGTAGTCAGTTTATGCAATCCACGGTCAAACCCGGTATCCAGAGCGGTTCCATGCATCCCACGGCGGGGGAATCCATGGCGACGACGGTGGTAACGGCAGCAGAAAAGAAGAAGCAGGTGGAGCAGCCCAAGCCCGAGCGCAAGCCGCAGCGGGTACGACAGGACGAGAAGTTCAAGATCTTCTCCGGTACGGCGAACCCGGCGCTGGCCGATGAGATCTGCAACTTCCTGGGCATGCCGCGGGCGCAAGCCAACATCACCAAGTTCCAGGATGGCGAGGTGTACGTGCAGTTGCTGGAAAACGTGCGCGGCGGCGACGTGTTCGTGGTGCAGCCCACGTGCGATCCGGTCAACCAGCACATCATGGAACTGCTGCTGATGATTGACGCGCTCAAGCGAGCCTCGGCGCGGCGGATTACCACTGTGATCCCCTACTATGGCTACGCGCGCCAGGATCGCAAGGACCGGCCCCGGGCGCCCATCTCATCCAAGCTGGTGGCTGACCTTCTGACCACGGCGGGCGCCAACCGCGCGCTGATTGTGGATTTGCACGCACCGCAGATCCAGGGCTTCTTCAACATCCCCGTGGATCACCTGTTTGCGTCCCCCGTGCTGGTGGACCACGTCCGCCGCATGGCTTTGCCGCAACTTACCGTGGTTTCGCCCGACGCGGGCGGTGTGGAACGCGCGCGCTTCTTCGCCAAGAAGATGGATTCGGCGCTGGCCATCGTGGATAAGCGGCGGGTGGAGATGGATGTCACCGAAGTGCTGCACGTGATCGGCGATGTGCGCGGGCGCAGCGCGCTGATTTTGGACGACATTATCGACACCGCTGGCACGCTGTGCAAGACCGCCGACGCCCTGCTCGTCGCCGGCGCCAGCAACGTGTACGCCTGCGCCACCCACCCCGTGCTCTCCGGGCCGGCGGTGGAGCGTATCGCCAAATCTAAACTCGAACAGGTCATCGTCACTAATACCATTCCGCTCTCCACAGCGGCGCAGCATGAACCCAAGATCGTGGTCCGGTCGATCGGCGGATTGATCGCCCGAGCCATCCAGTCCATTCACGAGGAGACCTCCGTTAGTTCGCTGTTCGCGTAAGCACAGGAAGGAAACGAGCACTCATGGCAACCGCAACAACGACGGCAAGCAACCTGGTAGAAGCGCAACCCCGCCCGGAACGGGGCAAGAACGAGGCTCGGCGCGTGCGTCGCGGCGGGCGCGTCCCCGCCGTGCTCTACGGCGCCAAGAAAGAAACTCTGGCCATCAGCGTGGATCCCAAGCAGATCAGCCGCATTCTGACTTCGGAGTCCGGACACAACAGCATCTTCGACGTGCAAGTGGGCGAGGAACGCACCAAGGCCATGATCGTGGACTGGCAGTACGAGCCCATCAAGGGCGCCTTGCTGCACATCGACCTGAAACGCATTGCCATGGACGAGCGCCTGAAGGTTTCCGTGCCCATCATGCTCAAAGGCGAGGCGGCGGGCGTGAAACAGCAGGGCGGCATCCTGGAGCAGGTGCTGCGCGAAGTCGAACTGGAATGCCTTCCCGGAGACATTCCCGGCCACATCGATGTGGATGTCAGCGAGCTGGTCTTCGGCAAGCTGCTGCGCGTGAGCGATCTGCCACACAGCGCGTCGCTTAAGTTCCTGACCGATCCTAATCAGACGGTGGCACACATCATCTCGGTGAAGGAGGAAGTGGCGCCTACGCCCGAAGCGGTTGCCGCCGAAGCCGCGACTGCGCCCGCCGAGCCCGAGGTCATCAAGAAGGGCAAGCAGGAGGCCGAGGAAGGCGAAGGCGAAACAGCCGAGGCCAAGCCCGAGAAGGCGGAAAAGCCGGAGAAAGCGGAAAAGAAAGAAAAGAAATGAGGGCGCCGTCGGCACAAAACGCGACTGTCATCCTGAGCCTGGCGAAGGAATCTGGACAGTGTTGGTGGTGCCCATGGCGTGGGCTGTCTTCGACGGCGATGGCCGCGCAGATTTTTTCAAGATCCTTCGCGCGCAAAGAAAGCGCGCTCAGGATAACGATTGCGTAGAGAGTCGACGGCGTGAAACTGATCGTCGGTCTGGGCAATCCCGGGATCGAATACCAGTTCACGCCGCACAACATGGGATTCCTGGCGGTGGACCGCATCGCCGAGCAGTACGGGGTGCGGGTCGGCAACCGGCAGTGCCGGGCGTTGACGGGCAAGGCCGTGATCGCGGATCAAGAGGTGCTGCTGGCCAAACCGGAAACCTACATGAACCTGAGCGGCATGTCGGTGCGGGAGTTGGTACGGGAGCACGAGGTTGTTCCGGCGCAGGATCTGCTCGTGATTTACGACGAGTTGGACCTGCCGCTGGGCACGATCCGCATCCGCCAGCGCGGCAGCTCGGCGGGGCACAACGGGATGGAATCCATCATCGGGGCGCTGGGGAGCGATGAGTTCACCCGCATGCGCCTGGGCATCGCACCCGATCATCCGGTGAAGGACGGAGTCCGCTACGTGTTGGGACAGTTCAAGAAGTCGCAGTACGCGGCCGTGGACCAGGAACTCGACACGGCGGCGGAAGCGGTGAAGGTGATTTTGGGCGAGGGCGTGGCCAAGGCCATGAGCCTTTTCAATCGCCGGCCGGATGCGGCGGAGAAACAAGATTCCGAAGCCGGCTGAGAGTGGGATCGTTGGTTCAGGGAGAAAAAAATGCCACAGCAACAACGCACTTATGAAGTGATGTTCATCGTCCGGCCGGACTTGGCGGAAGAGGAGACCGAGCGCGTGATCTCGACCGTCGAGTCCAGCGCTACCGCCGCCGGCAGCACGGTGAAGAACGCGGAGCGCATGGGCAAGCGGCGGCTGGCCTACAAGGTACGCAAGTTCCAGGATGGCGTGTACGTGCTGCTCACCATTGAAGGCCCGGGCAGCGCCCTGGCGGAACTGGAGCGCCGCCTGCGCGTGACCGAGCCGGTGATCAAGTACATCACCGTGCGCATCGACGAGGAACAGAAGCGCCTGGCTAAGATCAAGAAGATTCGCGACTCGAAGGTCCGGCAGCGTCCGCAGCCGGCCGAGGCGGCAAGCGGCCCCGAGCCTGCGCCGGTCACGGCCTGAGAGACATTTTTTGGCGAGCGGAGCCGTGGTGGTCAAGCTCTAGGGAACAAGGAGAATTATGGCTGACGAAGAGAAAAAAGAAGTGACGGGTGAAACGGCAACACCGGCAGCGGCTCCCGAGACACCGGCGGCACCGTCGGCGCCGGCGCCGCGTCCCTACGGACGCGGTCCAGGCGGCCCGGGCGGACGGCGTCCCGGAGGACCGGGCGGGCGTCCCGGCGGCCGTGGAGAAGGCGGACCGCGCAAATTTTTCCGACGCAAGAAAGTCTGCAAGTTCTGCGTGGAGAAGATCGATTCCATCAACTACAAGGACGTGCGCCTGCTGCAGCAGTTCGTGGCCGAGCGCGGCAAGATCGTCCCTCGCCGGCTGACCGGGGTCTGCACTCCACACCAGCGGCGGCTGACTGCGGCCATCAAGCAGGCGCGCAACATCGCTCTGCTGCCGTTCGCAGCAAGGTATTAGAAAAACGGAGTTCTCATGGAAGTCATCCTCAAAGAAGATGTCGCCACGCTGGGCTCGCGCGGCGATGTGGTCAAGGTAGCCGACGGCTACGGACGCAATTACCTGCTGCCGCGCAAGCTGGCCATCGAGGCCACGCGCAGCAACCGCGCCGTGATCGAGCAGATGAAGCAGGCGTCACTGCGCCGCGCCGCCAGGGACAAGGCCGAGGCTGAAGCCCAGGCCAAGCTCCTCGAGAACGTCTCCCTCAGCTTCACGCGCAAGGCCGGTGAGAAGGACCAACTCTTTGGCTCGGTGACGTCGAGCGATATCGCGGCCGCGCTCGAAGCTAAGGGCTACAACATCGATCGCCGCAAGATTCACCTCGACGAGCCGCTGAAGCACATCGGCGAGTTCAAAGTGCCGGTCCGCCTTTACAAGGGAGTGGACGCCACCCTCAAGGTCCTCGTGGACAAAGAGCCATCGGCGCCGGAAGGCGAAGAGTAGGGCAGACGGAAGCACGAAAATCCCTGTCCCGCAGGGCGGTAGTCCACCACACTTTCCGCCCCTGCCCTTATAATTCCTGCTCACGGAAGCCTCCCTGAGCCGTCCAACACCATGCAAGCGAGGTAGTTAGTCCGGGCGTGGCGGGGCACGCTCGACACAGGTTCAGGAGAACAACAACATGCCGGCCGATTCGGTATCGGGAGCCCCCCAGCCCCTGATCGCATATTGGGGTGGCTCGGTGGCGGTTGGCGAGAGCGGTTCCAGACCGGGGCTCCCAGAACGCCTGCCGTTGGCCTTCTGGGATGGTAGAACTCCTCCCTCTCGTCGGGGAGACATGGTCAGTCAATCTCTGAGCCGGGTAGACGACACCACGTTGATCCGCGAAGCGCAACGAGGGAACCGGGTTGCGTTCGAGGAATTGGTGCGGCAGTACGATCGGGCAGTGTTGCGGCTGGCGCTGCATCTGACCGGCTCGGAGCAGGATGCGCAGGATATTTACCAGGAAGCGTTCCTCAAGGCCTACCGCAACGTGGGCAATTTTCGCTTCGAGTGTTCGTTCTACACCTGGATCTATCGCATCGTCACCAACCTCTGTCTGGATCACCTGCGCAAGCGCACGGTGCGCAAAGAAGACGCGGGAGTGGCCACTGACTCCGAAGGCCATGAGTATGACTTGCTCGACCAGACCCCGGACGGGCGTCCAGGGGCCGACCCGGAGCGCGACCTGATGCGGCGCGAGCTGGGCAACCGCATCGGACGGGCACTGGAGCGGCTGACCCCGAGGGAACGCATGGTGTTCGAGCTGAAGCATTATCACGGGCTGAAGCTGCGCACCATCGGCGAAGTCTTGAGCACGACGGAAGAAACCGCCAAGAATACGCTGTTCCGCGCCACCCAGAAGCTGCGCGGATCGCTGGCGGACATGAGATGAGGGGAGCAGGATGCAGGAAGCAGGACGCAGCAAAAACGCGGGACTAGAAGCGAACCTTGGGTCTGGAGTTTTTCCTGCCTCCCGCGTCCTGTCTCCTGCTTCCCAGAGTGAAGGCGGTACCTATGAACTGTGATTGGGTAAAGCAAAACATCACGCTTTATATCTATGACGAGTTGCCGGACGACGCCCGCCACGAGCTGGAGCAGCACACCGAGCGCTGTGCCGCGTGTGCAGCGGAGTTGAAGGCATCACACGGCTTCCGCGGGCTGATGAACGAACTCTCGCCTGCCCTCCAGCCCACACCTAACCTGGTGGCGGCTTCGCGCATGCGGCTTTCAGAGGCGCTGGAGTCGGCGGAGCCGGCGCGGGGCTCGCGTTGGACCCTGGATCTGGCGGGATGGTTGCACCAAGTCCGCTTCGCTCCCGCGCTGGCGGTGGTGCTGCTGATGATCGGTTTTGCCGGCGGGGTGATGGCCAGCTACAAGCTGCTGAACAAACCCCCCGAAATTGCTCAAGCTCCCAAGAATTCTCCCGCCGTCGCGCAGGCCTCCATCGCCGGCATCAAGTCCATCATCCCCGACCCCGGTTCCCGCAATGTGGAGATCCAGTACGACACGGTGCAGCCCGAGAAGGTAGAGGGCTCGATCGACGACCCTCGCATCCAGCAGCTCCTGCTGTTCGCGGCGCGCAGCAACTACAATGCCGGCGTTCGCATGGATTCGGTGGACTTGCTGGCGCAGCGTCCGGAGGACCGCCAGGTGCGCGATGCGCTCATTTACTCGCTCCGCTATGACAACAATCCCGGCGTGCGCCTGAAGGCCCTCGATGGGCTCGGCCCCTTCGTCCAGAGCGATACCTCGGTGCGCAATGCCGTGCTGGAGGCGCTCTTGGAGGACTCTAACCCTGGCGTGCGCTCCGAAGCCATCATGCTCTTGAAACCGCTGAAGGCGGACGCTTCGGTGCGGCAGGCCTTCGAGCAGTTGTCACGGCGGGACAAGAGTAAGTTCATCCGTTCCGAGTCCCAGCGCGCGCTGAACACGCTCCCGGAAATTGATTAGAGAGGAAAAAAGCTGAATTGAAACGTCCTCATAAATTCGCGGTGCTGCTGGCCCTGGCCGCCCTGGCGGCGCCGCTGCGGGCGCAAGATGCTAACGTCACCCGTTCCGGCAATGGCTGGGTGGAGGTCATCAACGGGACATTGCCGGCGCTCCACAACCTGAGAGTGGACACCGATTTCGGAGCCATCACCGTGCGTGGCGGCTCTCCCCATGGCATCACCTATACGGTGCGCAAGCACATTAATTCGGGTTCGGAGAGCTATGCCCGCCGCCAGTTCGAGCTGTTCACCGTACGCGCTTATCAGAAAGCAGACTACGCCCTCCTGGAGGCGGAATGCTCGGGCGCGGAGAAGATCTCCGTAGACATTACGGTCAACGTTCCCCGCGAGCTCGCTCTGGCGAAGGTGGAGACCCAAGGCGGTAGTGTGGAGGTCGCGGGCATCTCCGGACGTGTCGAGGCGGAGACGGCTGCCGGAGCCATGCGTATCAGTGACATTGGAGGGGCCGTCCACGCTGAAACTTCCGGCGGCAGCATCGAGGTGGGTAATATCGGCGGCGATCTGAACCTGGAGACGGCCGGGGGCAGCATCAGCATCCGCTCCGCCAACGGCAAGATTCATGCGGAAACCGCCGGCGGCAGCATCGACGTGGGTTCAGCCAATCAGAGCGCTTATCTTTCCACTGCTGGCGGCAGCATCCAGGTCAAGAAGTGTGATGGAGATTTGCGGGCTGCCACTGCCGGGGGCAGTGTGGAGATCGGGGATGTGGGCGGCGGAGCCACCCTCGAGACTTCCGGTGGCAGCATCCGCCTGACCTCGGCCAAGGGGCTAGTGCGCGCTACCAGCTCTGGCGGCGGCATCCGTTTGACCGGGCTTACTCATGGCGTTACCGCCAAGACCGCGGCGGGCCGGATCTACGCCGAATTCATAGCCGGCAAAGGCAGCTTCAGCGAATCCCATCTTGAAACCAGTGTGGGCGATGTGATCGTGTATTTGCCACCGGACCTGCCGGTCACCGTGCATGCCACAATTGAGGCCGCCATGGGGCATAGAATGATTACAGACTTTCCCGAGGTAAAAATCACGCAAGAAGGCTCGGAGTGGGGCGTCCCCCGGGAGATATATGGCCAGGGCGCGATCAATGGGGGCGGACCCTTGCTGAAGATTCGTACCACGACCGGTAACGTCGAGCTGCGGCGCGGAAGACGCTGAAAGCAGGAGCAGCTGGCAGGATGCAGAGAACAGGATGCAGGAAAAACTTCGATGTCCAGGCGGTTTTCCTGCCTCCTGTTTCCTGATTCTTGTCCCCTGATCAAAGGTGTCGCTATGCTGAAATCATCTTCGATAGCTCTGCTGCTAGCGCTGCTGCTCGCCCTGCCGGCGCTGGCCAGTGATGCCTCCAGCCCGGTGCCGTGGCCCCTGCCCGGCTCCGGAGAGGTCCATGGCTCCTACATGGGGATCGACGTCCAGGAAGTCACCCACGACCGCGTGGCGGCACTGAAACTGAAAGAAGAGCGTGGCGTGGAAATCACCATGGTGGACCACGACGCCCCAGCGGGGAAAGCCGGTCTGCGAGAGCACGATGTCATCCTGGAGTTCAACGGAACGCAAGTTCAGGGAACGGAGGGGCTGCGGCGGCTGATCCATGAAACCGCTCCCGGACGCACCGTACAGTTGTTGATCAGCCGAGACGGGCAGCCCATGAACATCTCCCTGCAACTGGCCGACAAGAAAGAGTACTTTGCGCAGTATCCCAAGAAGCTCGAGGCACACGAGCTGCCCCCGGCTCCGCCCATTCCTCCCATCCCAGCGATGCCCGCCTTTGACATAAACATCCGCGGCGGCTCCAGCTATGGCCTGTCGGTGGACAGCCTGACACCGCAGTTGGGCGAATACTTTGGCGTTAAGAACGGCGAGGGCGTACTGGTGAAGTCGGTGGAGGAAGGGACGCCGGCCAAAGCCGCGGGTTTTAGAGCGGGCGACGTGATCGTGCGCGTGAACAACCAGAAGATTGCCGACCGCGGCGACTGGCGCTCGGCTGTCCGCGCCTATCGCTCGGGCAAGCTGACCGTCGGCATCGTGCGCGACCGCCGCGAGCAGAACCTCACCATCAATGTTCCGGAGTCGAGCCGCAACCACTCCTGGCTGCGCGTCCCGCCGGTCGTGGACCTTGACTTGGATCTAGACCTCGGAGAGCTGCAGGCCGAGCTTCAGGAGCTGCGCCCGGAGATGGAACGTGCGCGGGCCATGGCCCTCAAAGAAGCGAGCGAAGCCTTAAAGAACAGCCGGGAAGCCATGGACGTGAATGAAAAAGAGATCCAGCGCGCCATGTATGAAGCCAAGCGGGCGCTGGATCGCGAAATGAAGCGTTGCCAGAAGGAACTGGATAAAGCACACAAGGATCTCCCGCAGCCGCAGGATTAGTCTCGTGCCGTTCGGGGTGATCCTGAAGCTGGTGATCAAAAAGGGGACCTGCCCCACCCTTGTGTACCGTTGATCAGCGAGCCGCCGGGTTGGCTGGCGGCAGAATCACGGCTATCTTCGAAAAGTCGATCTTGGTCAACTCCTCCGTGCCGTTCGACTCCTTCCTTAATTCGAGGGTGCCCTCGTTGTACGGGCCCGATTGTGGCACGACCGAAGCCGGCAAGGTTGCAATTGTCTTGTGACCTTTAAGGATAGTGACGGGAACGTTATTTCCCATCTGCGTCCAGGTAACTTCGTAATGTCCCGGCAAAAGCGTCACATTCTGCACCTGCACCGGATCCGTGACCGTGAAGCCCTTCTTGTTGACTCTGGAGGATGCCCACAAAGACACGGGCAGGAGCACTACCAGCACCGCAAACGAACACAGCAATTTACGCACGATAAATCTCCTTCGTTCCGGGAAAGAGTTTTGTCTCCATCAGTAGGATGTGGGCACGGATGCGAGGGGTTTGCCGGGGTCGTGTCGGCCTGCTCCGTCCAGCGCCGGAAGGCCAGGCAGCCGTTCGTCCCAGCGAAACCGAAGGAATTGCTCAACTCGACCTTCGCTAGCGCGGGGCCGAGCGGAGGATCTGGCGGGGCAGCCCAAACCATCGACATTGGCCGTGTGGGCATCTATCTCGGATTCTCCCGTCTCGCTCCGCCCGCCGGAAGAATGACAGCCTGCGGGAGCTGGCGACCGCCACGGCGAGCGGAGAAGCCTGCGCACAATCCTCGATATCACAAATAGATATTGGTGACCAAAGATTATTAACAAATTACTTGACGCCACTTCCTTGCATTGCTATTTTGTAAGCAAATGCATTATCAGAGCGCTAAGTCTTCCAGATCATCGGATCTCATGGGATCACGGTCTGTAACTCCATGATTTGAGGTATTTGCCCCCAGAGGCTAAACCCAGACTTGACCCGGCCTTATGCGGCACGCCTGAAGGCGTACCCCCTCAAAGATTCTGGTCACGGCAACTGTGGTTCGACATAAGTCCTTTGTTTGACTGTATTTACCCGTAAGTCTTTTAGATCGACTGTTCGCGACTGTTAACAGGCGCTAAGCTGTTGATTCTACAGGATGACGGGGAGGGGGGTACCGAACTGATAGCGCTACAGGCGGACTCCGGCACCGATGGGCGGTACTAAGTCATTTGTTTGACTGTATTTACACGTAAGCCCTTTAGATCGACTGTTCGCGACTGTTAATAGGGGCTAAGCTGTTGATTCTACAGGACGGTGGGGAGGGGGGTACCCAACAGATAGCCATCACCAGCGCCGGAAGGCCAGGCAGCCGTTGGTCCCGCCAAAGCCGAAGGAATTGCTCAAAGCGATCTCGACGTCGGCTTTGCGGGGGTGGTTGGGGACGTAGTCCAGATCGCACGGAGGATCGGGGTGCTCGTAATTGATGGTCGGGGGAAGCATCTGGTCGCGCAGCGCCAGCACGGTGATTCCGGCTTCGAGGCCGCCGGCGCCGCCCAGCAGGTGTCCGGTCATGGACTTGGTCGAGCTCACCGGCACCGTTTTTGCGCGCTCCGCGAAGGCGCGCTTGATGGCAACCGTTTCCAGGCGGTCGCCGATGGGCGTCGAGGTGCCGTGCGCGTTGATGTATCCCACCTGCGCCGCCGTGATCTTGGCATCGCGCATGGCGTTGAGCATCACGCGGTAGCCGCCGTCGCCTTCCTCGGCGGGCTGAGTGATGTGGTAGGCATCGCCGCTCATGCCATAGCCGATTATTTCCGCCAGGATTGGAGCGCCGCGCCGGCGGGCGAACTCAAGCTCTTCCAGGACCAGGATGCCCGCGCCTTCGCCCACCACGAAGCCGTCGCGCTCCGCGTCCCAGGGGCGGCTGGAACGCTCCGGCTCGTCATTGCGGGTGGAGAGCGCGCGCATGGCGGCGAATCCGCCCACCCCCATGGGAGTGATGGCGGCCTCGCTGCCCCCGGCAATCATCACGTCGGCGTCGCAGCGCGCGATGATCTTGAAGCTGTCGCCGATGGAGTGCGCACTTGAGGTGCAGGCCGTAGCCGTAGCCTCGTTCGGTCCCTTGGCGCCGTACCGGATGCTCACGTGCCCGGCCGCCAGATTCACGATCGATCCCGGAATGAAGAAGGGAGAGATCCGGCGCGGGCCGCCCTGGAGCAGCGCCGAGTGCTCGCGCTCGATGACGTCGAAGCCACCGATGCCGGAGCCGATGTGCACCCCCACCCGTTCGGCGATCTCCGGCGTGACCGCGAGGCCCGACATCTTCATGGCTTCCTCGGCCGCAGCCAGGGCCAGGTGGATGAAGCGGCCCATTTTCTTGACTTCTTTTTTCTCGACGAAGTTCAGGGGATCGAAGTTCTTCACTTCGGCGGCAATTTGGCAGGCGAAATCGGTGGGATCAAAGGCGGTGATGCGGGCGATGCCGCTCTTGCCGGCCAGCAGGTTGCGCCAAGTCTCCTCGCTGGTGTTGCCCACCGCGCAGATGAGTCCCAGGCCTGTCACCACGACGCGACGGTTCAAAGTTCAGATGCCTCGCTTCAGGGGTGCCGGCCTGCAGGCGCTCACTTGCCGCCCTTGGCGTGCTTGGCGATGTAGTCCACCGCGTCCTTTACGGTGCGGATCTTCTCCGCGTCTTCGTCGGGGATCTCGATCTCGAAGGCCTCCTCGAAGGCCATCACCAGCTCTACCGTGTCCAGCGAGTCAGCCCCCAGGTCGTCCACGAAGGAAGCATTGGGTGTGACTTCGCCTTCGTCCACGCCCAGTTGCTCGACGATGATCTGCTTTACTTTGTCCTCGACGGCTGCCATCGATCACTTTCTCCTTGCGGCACGCTCCAAAGCCCTACGGTCGAAACTCCCGCGGTGGAGCGTGGCGCTGACCGGGCTCCCAGGAGCCCTTATGCGACTTTCTTCTCGACGTAGGTAATGGCGTCTTGCACGGTGCGGATCTTCTCCGCATCCTCGTCCGGGATCTCGATTTCGAATGCCTCCTCGAAGGCCATAACCAACTCGACTGTATCCAGCGAGTCGGCGCCAAGGTCGTCCACGAAGGAGGCGGTGGGAGTCACTTCACCCTCGTCCACACCCAACTGCTCCGACACGATCTGCTTGATTTTTTCCGCTACGTTGGCTTTCGCCTTCACATCCGCCATAGCACGCTTGACCTCCGGGATGGTCTCATAAGCCGACCAGTGTAATTGCGGGTGCGAACTGCTGTAAAGCGGAGACAGATGCATTGTACCGTTGTCGAGAAGGCTTCTCTGGTTAGAATCCACTCATGCGCGCCGTGGTGCAACGCGTTCAACGAGCTTGCGTAAGGGTTTCAGGGCAGACGGTGGGGGAGATCGCTCGAGGCTTGCTGGTGCTGGTGGGCGTTGGGCAGCACGATAGCGAAGCCGCGGCCGACTACCTGGCCGATAAGATCGCCGGACTCCGTATCTTTGACGATGACGCTGGGCGGATGAACCGCGCCGCCGGTGAGATCGGCGGGGCCGTGCTCGTGGTCTCACAGTTCACCCTTTTTGGCGACGTGCGCCGGGGCCGACGTCCATCGTTCGATGCCGCCGCCCGGCCCGAATCGGCACGCCGGCTCTACGAATATTTCGTGGACAAGCTCCGCGCCACCGGCCTGCGCTGCGAAACCGGACGCTTTCAGGAAATGATGGAAGTCGAACTGGTGAACGACGGCCCGGTGACCATCCTGCTTGATTCAGATCGGGTCGTCTGAACCCAATTCCTAGCGCACCATCCCCTGCTGGGCGACGGCGATATTGTCGCGAGTGGAATTTTTCACCTTGTACATCATCTCGTCGGCCTGGCGGATGATTTCGTGGGTGCTCTTGGCGTCTTCCGGATAGGTAGCGACGCCGATGGAAGCCCGCACGCTCAGCCCGAGGGCGTCGTTCTCCAGGAAGGCGGTGTGGCGGAAGACGTCCAGAATGCGGCGGGCCACCACCATGGCGGCTTCCTTGTTGGTCTGCGGCAGCAGGATGACAAACTCGTCCCCGCCATAGCGGAAGGCATAGTCGATGAGCCGCAGGTGGTGCTTGAGGTGGAAGCCGACCTCGGTGAGCAGCTTGCTCCCCACCAGGTGGCCGTGGGTATCGTTGACACGCTTGAAGTGGTCCAGGTCGATGAATAACACGCTGAACTCGTATCCAAAGCGGGCCGAGCGATAGACCTCGGCCTCCAGCGTCTTATACAGGTGGCGGGCGTTGAACAGCCCGGTAACATCATCGGTGATGGTCAGTTCCTGGATCTTCTCCACCGCGCGGGCGTTATCGATGGCAATAGCAGCGTAGTCGCACAGCGCGTGGAGGAAAAACACTTCGTCATTGCCGAATGTTTCCGTGGCGCAGTTAATCAACTGGATCACGCCCAGCACGCGATGCCTCGCTCGTAGGGGCACGCAGATGATCGATCGCGTCTGCCATTTGGTCATTTCATCGACGCGCTTGGCGAAGCGCGGGTCGTTGTAAACGTCGGGCACGATTAGCGACTCGCCGTGTTTGGCTACCCATCCCGCGATACCCTCGCCCACCTTCAAGCGCAGGTTTTTCAGGGTCTCGGCGGCCTCGCCCACGGCAATGGCGAAATAGAGCTCCTGCTTCCCCTCATCCACCATCAGCAGCGACCAGGTATCGGGGCGAAAGTATTCCGCCATCTTGTCCATGATGGTCTGCAGGATGGAATCCAGATTGAGCGAGGACGTAAGGGCCTT
>Ga0335081_10013392_pt1 | contig 13266 bp, 14 predicted proteins | sample Lox_Sample_35_FD_206713 | JGI IMG/M metagenome (GOLD analysis project Ga0335081, IMG submission 206713) | Soil microbial communities from Loxahatchee National Wildlife Refuge, Florida, United States - Lox_Sample_3.5 | ecosystem: Environmental > Terrestrial > Soil > Wetlands | place: USA...
CGGAGGAGGAGCCGATAGTGGAGCTATCGGCGACGACGACAACGCCGCCGGTCGTCGTTCTGGGCGCCGATCCGCGCCGCCAAAGATCCACGGGACACGCCCTAGGACCCATGGCGCCAGGACTCCAGGTACTCCCGTTGCGGCGATGTCAGCGTGTCGATGTCGACGGCGAGGGACGCGAGCGCAAGCTTGGCGACCTCGGTGTCGATCTCAGCCGGCACGTCGTGCACGCCGGGGGCCAGGCCACGGTGATGCCCCGCCAGCCAGGCCGTGGCCAGGGCCTGTGACGCGAAGGAGAGATCCATAACGGCCGGCGGATGACCCTCGGCCGCGACCAGGTTAACCAGCCGGCCCTCGGCGAGCAGCAGCAGGCGGCGCCCGCCGGGCAGAATGTACTCGTCGGTGTCGGGGCGCACCCCGCGGTGAACGGTGCTTGCCAGGCTCTCCAGCGCGCGGACGTCCACCTCCACATCGAAATGCCCGGCGTTCGCGAGAATCGCGCCGTCGCGCATCACGGCCAGATGATCACTGGCGATCACGTCCCGGTTCCCCGTCGCGGTGATGAACACGTCGCCGAGGGACGCGGCACGCGCCATCGGGAGTACGCGGAAGCCCTGCATGACGGCGTCCAGCGCCGCCGCGGGAGCTACCTCCGTGACGATCACCTGCGCGCCGAGCCCGCGGGCTCGCTCGGCGAGACCCTTGCCGCAGTAGCCGTATCCCGCCACCACCACGATCCGCCCGGCCAGCAGCGTGTTGGTGGCGCGCAGGATGCCATCCAGGACCGACTGACCTGTTCCGTACCTGTTGTCAGACATCCGCTTCACCGGCGTATCGTTGGCGGCCACCATGGGGAAACCGAGTTCGCCAGCCGCGGCCATGCCACGCAGCCTGATCACGCCGGTCGTGGTGGACTCGCAACCGCCGCGCACCGCGGCGACCAGGTCCGCCCGCTCGCTGTGCAGCGTGTTGACCAGATCGCAGCCGTCGTCGACGACGAGATCGGGGCCTGGTTCGATGGCCTGGCGAATGCTGCGGTAGTAGGTCGCACGATCAACGCCCGCGCGGGCGAAGACCGCCGCACCGTAGCGGGCTGCCAGCGCGGCAGCAACCTCGTCCTGCGTGGACAGCGGGTTGGATGCGGCAAGGAAGACCCGCGCCCCGCCGGCCAGCAGCGCACGCACGAGCGCGGCGGTCTCGGCCGTGACGTGCAGGCACGCCGAGATGGTCAGGCCGGCCAGTGGCCGCTCGGCGGCAAACCGCTCGCGGACACGACGCAGTACCGGCATGGCGTGGTCGGCCCACTCGACACGCCGCACTCCGGGGTCGGCGAGCCGGGGGTCGGCGATGGCGGATCCTGCGGCGACTGCGTCATCGCCGGTATCCTCCATCACCGCGTTCCTCAGTAGCGGTAGTGATCGGACTTGTACGGCCCGTCTACCGGCACGCCGATGTAGTCCGCCTGCTCCTTGGTCAGCCTGGTGAGCCTGACGCCGAGCGCGTCCAGGTGCAGCCTCGCGACCTTCTCGTCCAGGTGCTTGGGCAGCGTGTGCACCCCGAGTGGGTAGTCCTCCGGCCTGCCGAAGAGCTCGATCTGGGCGATCACCTGGTTGGCGAAGCTGTTTGACATCACGAAGCTCGGGTGACCGGTGGCGTTGCCCAGGTTGAGTAGTCTTCCCTCGGAAAGAACGAGCACGGAGTGACCGTCGGGGAAAACCCACTCGTCGACTTGCGGCTTGATGTTGATCCTCCGGATCCCCGGCGTCCTCGCCAGCCCGGCCATGTCGATCTCGTTGTCGAAGTGGCCGATGTTTCCGACAATCGCCTGATGCTTCATCGCCGCCATGTGCCCGACCGTGATGATGTCACGGTTACCTGTCGCGGTGATGAAGATGTCGGCCACTCCGAGAACATCCTCGAGCGTCGCCACCTGGTAACCGTCCATGGCTGCTTGAAGTGCGCAGATCGGGTCGATCTCAGCGATCACGACGCGGGCTCCCTGGCCGCTCAGCGATTGCGCGCAGCCCTTGCCGACGTCGCCGTAGCCGCACAGCGCGACGACCTTGCCGCCGATCAGCACGTCGGTGGCCCGGTTGATGCCGTCGACCAGGGAATGGCGGCAGCCGTACTTGTTATCGAACTTGGACTTCGTCACCGAGTCGTTCACGTTGATGGCAGGGAACAGCAGCGTGCCCTCGCGCTGCATCTCGTACAGCCGGTGCACACCCGTGGTCGTCTCCTCGGTCACCCCCCTAACGGCTGCCGCGAGACGTGTCCACTTTCCAGGCTGCGACGCCAGCGAACGGGTGAGCAGGTCACAGACGATCTTCCACTCGTCCGGGTCGTCATCGGTCGCGGCGGGAACTCCCCCAGCCTTCTCATACTCCACGCCCTTGTGCACGAGCAGCGTGGCGTCGCCTCCATCATCGAGGATCATGTTGGGGCCGCCGGACTCGCCATCAGTGGCATCTGGCCAGGTGAGCGCCTGCTCGGTGCACCACCAGTAGTCCTGCAGGGACTCCCCCTTCCAGGCGAAAACCGGGACGCCGGCGGGCGCATCCGGTGTGCCGTCCGCGCCTACCGCGACCGCGGCCGCCGCGTGGTCCTGGGTGGAGAAGATGTTGCAGCTCGCCCAGCGCACCTGGGCGCCGAGTGCCGTGAGGGTCTCGATGAGCACGGCCGTCTGCACGGTCATGTGCAGTGAACCGGTGATCCGCGCGCCCGCAAGCGGCTGCGCCACTGCGAACTCGCTGCGCAGCGCCATCAAGCCGGGCATCTCGTGCTCGGCGAGCCGGATCTCCTTACGCCCGAAATCGGCGAGCGAGATGTCGGCAACCTTAAACGGTTCGGCTGGCATGCGGTCCTCCGTGATATTTCGTCGGGTGCTGCGACATTGGTGGCCGCCGCAGATAGTTCTCCGCCCGGGCGGCGGCCTGGTCGCTCCGAGCCTAGGCCGACTGGCCCCGATGCGCATGTCCCACTGGATGTTCTGTACACAAAAATGTCAGAATCGTCTCTATGCGCATCACGGAGGCCGCTAGGAGCCTCGGCACGTCACCCCGGATGCTCCGCTACCGGGAGTCGCTGGGCTTGCTCCCGCCACTTCAGGCCGGGAGCCGCCACCGGCGGTTCACCCACCGCGATCTCGACGCGGCGGCGGCGGTGCTCGCGCTCGAGCGGCGGTTCGATATCAGCCCAGCCGCCCTGGCGTTCGGGCTGCGTGTGGTCGCCGAGCCCGCTGTGCGGGCCGCGGTGGCAGACTTGGGCGAGCGCACGGGCCGGATCGGGCGAGCACGTGCTCTCGACTTCGAGCAGGAGCGCGCGCTGCGCATGCTGGGCGGGCGGCCGCCGCAGGAGGCGCAGCGGCGTCAAGGCGCCGCCGGTCCGCATCACACCGGGCCTGGTTGAGCCCGGTCACCGTGGACATCGAGGCCGCCCGCGTGCTCGCGATGGAACCTCCAGCTGGATCTGCTGGTCACAGGCACCGCCCGGGATGCGCGGTTACGTCGGCGGCCGACTTGGTGACCGTTGTCGCCAACGGCCTCACCTGGTTCCTGCGCTGGTCCGGCCCACTGCCTAGATGTCCGGGTCGGCGCCGGGCTGGACGGCGCGCATCGACGGGTCGCTGACGTCCGCCTTTGCCGCCCGGTAGAGATCCGGTTCAAGGTAGATCAACTTAGCGATCGGCACGGCCCGGCGGACCCGTCTTTCCGCGGCGTCGATGCCGCGCGCGATCTCGGCCGCCGTCTCGTCCACGCGGACCGCGATCTTGGCGGCGACCAGGAGGTACTCCGGCCCCAGATGCAGGGTGCGCAGATGGATCACGCACTCGATCTCTGCCCCGGTCTCCAGCGCCGCGACGATTTTACGCTGCGTCCCCGCGCTCGCCGCCTCCCCGATCAGCAGGCTCTTCATCTCTACCGCGAGCACGATGGCGAAGCAGCCGAGCAGCACGCCGATCGCGAGCGACCCGGCGCCGTCCCAGACTCCGTTCCCCGTGATCACGGCGGCCGTGACGCCCGCTACCGCGCAGGCAAGGCCGATCAGCGCGGCCATGTCCTCGAGCAGCACGACGGGCAGTTCCGGTATCTTCGTTCGGCGGATGAAGGACAGCAGGCCGCGCTTGCCGCGGATCTTGTTCGACTCGCGCACCGCGGTGCGCAGCGAGAAGCCCTCCAGGATGATGGCGATGCCGAGAACGATGAACGCGATCAGGGGGTCACGCACCGGGTGCGGATGGAAGATCTTCTGCAAGCCTTCGTACAGGGAGAACGCGCCGCCAGCCGTGAAGAGCACGACCGCCACAAGAAACCCGTAAAAATACCGCTCGCTGCCAAACCCGAACGGATGCTGCATCGTCTCCGTGCGGTTCGACTGCCTACGGCCAAACAGCAGCAGCACCTGATTTCCGGCATCGGCGAGCGAATGCACGGACTCCGCGAGCAGCGAAGACGACCCGGTAACCAGGTACGCCACGAACTTCGTCGCCGCGATGCCCAGGTTCGCGCCGAGGGCCGCAAAGATTGCCCTCGGCTTGCTCTCCGCGATGGCGGTGTTCCTCCCAGCGCGCGCCGCTCCACCGGAAGTCTGCTACCCCGGCGGCGGTCTGCGCCTGTGTCCGTACCCCAAGTCAGGCTCGCTAGCCGAACGGGGGTTCAACAACTGACCTTAGGTGATACGTGCCTTCAGCTCCTGGATGGGGGAGATCGGGCTCGGATCGACGCCGCTGCCAAGCGCAAGGTACACCGTGACGTAGTCGATCAGCTGAATGAGGCTGGCCAGGCGTACCAGTGAATAATCACCCTCCGCGGACAGCTCGGTTACCCCGATGCCGCGTGCGGCCGCCAGCTGAGCCGACGCCTTGCGCCGCTTGGTTACCTGCGGGTGTTCCCGGGTGTCGGTCAGCAGCACCAGCCGCAGCGGCAGCGGAGCGTCCGGCGCCCCGAGCGGGCCGTCGAACGCGACGACCTGGTTGTGGCCTGCCTCAGGCAGGACCCCTGGCAGGGCAGCGAGCTTGGCGTTCTCGTTGAGCTGGGCGGCGAACCGGTGCGCGACCACCCCGGTGAGCAGCGACGAGCCCCAGATCATCGGCAGGCTGCCGGCCAGCTCGGCCGCGAAGGCCTTTGCCGGGTTGACGAAGGAGTCGCTACCGGGGCGGCAGCGGTATGAGATGTCCTCGAGCAGCTTGGCCGTTTCCTCGTAGGCATCCGGTCCTTGCTCAGCGATGCCGAGTCGCTGGGCGATCGCGATCAGCGGGATCGACAGCCCCCACAGGGTAGACCGCGGCGAGCCGGCCGAGACGACCGGGATGAACGGCGCCCGTGCCTGCGCGGCCAGATCGGCAAGGGGTGATCCTGCCGCACCGACCGCGGCGAGCCTGCAGCCACGGCGCACCGCCTCGTGCGCCAGGCTCAGCGTCTCCTCGGTCGAGCCGGAGCAAGAGACGGCGATCACCAGGTCCGCCGCTCCGGCCCAGCCAGGCAGCTTGTAGTCACGAACGGTCGCCACCTGCGCCGGGCACCCGGGACCGCACACGGCCGACAGGATGTCACCGGCGATCCCCGAGCCACCCATCCCTGTCACCAAGATCGCCCTTGGCCGGCCGGGCGCGACGATGGCGTCAAGATCCGCCTCGGCCGCCGCACGCTCGCCGCTGCGGACCTGCGCCGCGGACGACGCCACCTGCCGCAGCATGCCGCCTGGATCTGCCGCCTCGAGCAGGTTCCCGTCATCGAGGAGCCGCTCGTCAAGAACGGCCGTCACGCTGGCTCCTTGGCGCCGCCCGGGGCACCGCCGGCGTCCGCCGGCCCGGTGGCGGGCTGGCGGGCCTCATCGACGAGCAGCACCGGAATGTCGTCACGAACCGGGTAGGCGAGCCCGCAGCCGGAACCCGTGCAGACCAACTCGCTCGCGGATCCGTCGGCGCGCAGCGGCGACTTACATTTTGGGCAGGCGAGGATCTCAAGGAGCCAATCGTCGATCTTCACGTTCTCTCCTCATCATCGTTGCGGCGGACGGGCTCATCGAGGTTCTCAGGGCGCCTGCGACCTGATGATCTCGAGAACCTCGTCGCGGACGGCGGTCATGGTGGCGTCGCCGGCGGCCTCAACGTTGAGCCTGAGCACCGGTTCGGTGTTCGAAGGCCGCAGGTTGAAGCACCAATCGGGTGCCGTGACGGTCAGGCCGTCCATGTCGTCCATCGTGATACCTGGGTGGCCCTCGTAGGTGTCGCGCACCCGGCGGGTCACGGCCTCCTGGTCAGTCACCTCGCTGTTGATCTCCCCGGAGGCCTCGTACCTGGAGTACCGCGCGAGAAGCTGCGACACTGGCCGACGCTCGCGCTGGGATCCGAGCGCGGCAAGCACGTGCAGCGCCGCCAGCATCCCAGAATCGGCACACCAGAAGTCGCGAAAGTAGAAGTGGCCGGAATGTTCGCCGCCGAAGATCGCGCCGGTGGCGGCCATTTCGGCCTTGATGAAGGAATGCCCCACCCTGGTGCGCACCGGCCTGCCGCCATGCTCGACGATGATCTCGGGGACAGCGCGGGATGTGATCAGATTGTGGATCACGGCCGCGCCAGGCTCACGGGCCAGCTCACGGACCGCGATGAGCGCGGTCAGCGCGGACGGTGAGACGATCGCGCCCCGCTCGTCGACGACGAAACAGCGGTCGGCGTCGCCGTCGAACGCCAGGCCCAGGTCGGCGTGATGGCTGAGGACGGCGCGCTGCAGATCGCGCAGGTTCGCCGGGTCGATCGGACTGGGCTCATGGTGCGGGAATGTGCCGTCAAGCTCGAAGTACAGGGGAAAGACCTCGACCGGCAGGTCCTCGAACACCTTGGGCACGGTGTAACCGGCCATTCCGTTGCCCGCATCCACGGCTACCCTGAGCGGCCTGATGCCAGACACATCTACCAGGGTCTTCAAATAGCTGGCGTAGCCGGAGAGAAGGTCGCGGCTGGTGATGGTGCCGGGTGGCCCCGGGTGCTGCGGCAGTCCGCGTGCCACCATATCGCGCAGCCGGATCAAGCCGGTGTCACGGCCCACCGGCCGGGCGCCACCGCGGCACAGCTTGATCCCGTTGTACTTCGACGGATTGTGGCTTGCCGTGATCATCGCGCCGGGGATGTCGAGGCTGCCGCTCGCGTAGTAGAGCATGTCCGTGGAGCCAAGGCCGACGGCGACGACGTCCGCGCCCTGCGCGGCGGCACCGCGGGCGAGCGCCTCCGCCAGTGGATCGGATGAGGTGCGCATGTCGTGCATCGTCACAATCGCGGGGGCATCGGTGAGCCGCGCGAAAGCGGCACCGACCGCCTCGGCCACATTCTCATCGAGCTCGTCGGGCACGATGCCGCGAATGTCGTACGCCTTGAATATCTTGGCGAGCTCGCTCACTTGCGCTCCAGCTTCTGGTTCGCCACTTCCCGCACGGGTCCGCCCCCGTCCAATGCATCTGCCGGTCATCGAGTGCGTCTGCCCGGTCATCCAGCCTACCGGGCTAACAGCGTTGGCAAGGTGCCCATGAGTCCCTTCGGTACCAGGCGAGATCGCGGCAACAGCCCGAACCCGACCGCGCTGCACCGACCGCGCTGCACTGACCACCTGCACTGACTGCGCCGTACCGAGCACGCCGCAGCGACCGGGCGCCGCCGACCACCGGCGCAGCGCCGGTCAGACCGACGCCGCGGGAACCGGCTCGGCGCGTCAGGTCTGGCCGTGGCCCGGCTCAGGCGCCTGGCGGCGGGGCGGCGCCGACCGCAGTACCCGCAGATGGCCGCGACGGCCCACCTCGATGCCCTGTCCGACCGGCTCCTCGGCGGGTTGCGGACGGGCGGCCTCCCGCACCGCGTTCGCCAGGGCCTCCAGGTCGTCGCTGGCCGGCTGCGAGGGTTCGACGGGCAGCCGGACGACCTCCCAGCCGAGCGGCGCGGTTAGCCGCTCGGCGTGCGCCGCACACAGGTCGTAGCAGTGCGGTTCGACATAGGACGCAAGTGGCCCAAGCACGGCGGTGGAGTCACGGTATACGTAGGTGAGGGTACAGACGGCAGGTCGCTTGCAGGCAGTTCGGGAGCAACAACGGGTACCCACCTGTCTACCTCGCTCGTCTACGTCTCCGTGCGCACCGTTTGCTGCCCGTACCGCGCTGCTACCCCCACACCGTGCTGCTACCCGCCATGCCGTTTGGGCGCGTCCCCGACCACTCACCGAATCCGGGTACCCGTCGGCAGACGTTCTCGCTGACGCTGTTTCGGCTTTCAGTGCAACGACCGTATCCGGCTCCGGGCGGTAACGCCATTACCCCGGGCACACTCCACGATCGTGTCTTCCTCGCGCGCCGTTCGGATGCACGCTGGCGCAGCGGATAACCTCAACGATGTGCAGCCAGCTGACCCAGGCCGCAGCCAGGGCCCGGTGCGCGTCATGCGCAGGGACCGGCACGGCCGCGGCCTCCGCGGTCCGCTCGCGCCCGCGGGCGTGCCACTGTCGAGGACCCGGGCGCAGCATTTTGACGACCTGGTGCTCGATGCTGTGAACCGGCTCGAATCACGCTGGGAGCAGCAACTCGCCGGCATGGAATTCGCCGTCGAAGAGGTGCCGCCGGCGGGCCCCGACGTGGGCGACGACCCCGTGCCGCTGGCCAGGTCGCAGCCGGCGGCGGGCGGTAAGCCCGCTCGCATAGTGGTATATCGCCGCCCCGCACAGGCGCGCGCCGAGGGCGAGGAGGAACTCGCCGCGCTCATCTTTGACGTAGTCGTCGAGGAGGTTGCCCGGCTGCTTGGCGTCGACCCAGAGACGGTCGATCCAGGTTACACAGACGACGATTAGCTGTCCCGAAGGGCTGCCGTGATTGGTTCCGACGCGCGGCTGCCAGGCGGTCTCACCCTTAACAGCTGCCACGATCGGCTTCCGAACGGCTGCCGCGGCCGGTTCCCCAACGGTTGTCGCGGCGGTCTCCCGATCGGCGGCCGGATCGCCACCCCGGCCGATCTGCCCGCCCTCGCCCCGCCGCCGCTCTCCCGCGTGCCAGCAGGGAGGCGGGTCAGCCGATGACCGGCGGCGTCACCTCATGTTCGTCGTCCCAGATATCCCGGTCCTCGGTCAGCCAGGTGCTGTGCTCGTCATCGCTTCGGCCCTGGCCAAGGCCCATCGGCCTGAAGCCCGGCCCGGCCTCCGCACCCGCCGCATCGCCACTGGTGAGGCCCTCGCCAGCGGCGGTTTTCCCGGCTGGGCCGCGACCATTTACCGGTGAGCCATCGGCCAGTACCTGACCTCCCGTGGCCGCGTTCTCGCCGCCGAGTACGCCGATGCCCCGGCCACCGGGCTCCCCGCCACCGGGCTCCCCGCCACCGGCCTCGGCGCCAAACAGGCCGGTAGCCCTGCCACCGATGATGGGTTCACCGACGACGGACTCGCCGCCCGCTTCGCCCAGGGCTGGGTTTGCTGCCGTGGGCTCTCCTTGCACCGGGTCGTCCCCCGGAGCGCCCGACGGCGAGCCGCCGATGACCGGACCCGGGAAAATGGGACCACCACTACCGGGTACACCGGGACCGCTCGGGGCGCCACCGCGCAGCGCCGGACCACCGGGACCGCCGATGCCCGGGCCACCCGGCGCCGCGGCTCCCGGCGTCGGATTGAATCCGGACAGCGTGCCGTGACCGCCGCCAATCACCGGGTTGCCCGGGCCGCCACCGACACTGCGAATGCCGACGTCGGCACCGCTACCAGCACTAGCACCGCTGCCGCGCGAAGCCGGAATTGGCGAGCTGTGACGGCCGTGAGAGCCGCCGAAGGCGGTGCCGCCACCCGAACCGCCGCCAGCCCCACTACCGGAACCCCCACTTCCGGGACCCGGACCCCCATAGCCGCCCGTTAGCGGCGGCAGGTTCTTGTTCGCGGTGGGTGGGATTGCGTTGTAGGCCTCGGCGGTGCGGGCGTTGAGCTTGGCCAGCTGGTTGGCCGCCGCCACGTTAGCCGGGTCGGTACCGCTGAGGAAGCCCGCAACCTTGTCGCCAACGGTGTCGTTCATATTCTGGATCTGGGACTTGTACCACGGCTGGATCGTACTGCCGTACCAATGCAGCACCGAGGCGGTGCCCGCGCTGGTGTTGGCGAGGTCGATCGCCGTGTCATGCAGCTGCCGCATTTGTGAAATCGCCTTCTGCGCGGCTGCGCCACCCCAGGCACCAGCCAGCTTCTGACCGTGACTGATCAGGTTCGATGCTAGCTCGGTCAGCTTCTGGCTCGCCCGCTGGTATGAGGCTCCCGCCGCTGCGACCCGGTCAGGCTGAATAGGCTGCACCAATGCCTTGACCTCTTTGAGGGTCATCCCGCTGGTCGAGCCTGGATAGATACCGTCAAGCTTGAAATGCCAGGTGTTCCCGCTATTGCTGAGGGGATCAGGCCCGCCGTCGTCACTCGCTCTCATCTCACCTCACCTCGCTGACTTGCTAACAGCCTGGAAGGAACAGGGATAATTGCGCAAATATCAAATCGGGACACCGTGCGACAATGCGATGTTATTCGTTTCTGCGTCGGCGTACACGTTCGCTGACGTATTTATCCGGTCGCTCACCGCATGGTGGGCCTGGATGAGGTCATCAACAAAATTGGTGATGCCCGCGAAAGCGTTGCCTGCCGCATCCGCAAGCCCGGATGGCGCATCCCACTCACCCAGGTCAGCCTCCGTAACCAGGCCATTTTGCTGCAGGTCACTCCAAACCGCTTGGATCTCCGCGATGTCCTGCTTCATTGCGTTGGACACCTGGCGCAGCGTGTCACGGTTGACGGAAAGCCCGCCGCCGTCCGCGAAAGAAGTCGGCCAAGCCGACTGGATCGCAGGCGGGGATTGGAAATCATTGGCCTTCCCGCGCCCGTCCGGATGGTACTGCCCGCCGCTCATGCGCTGGCTCGGAGTTGCAGTGTGGCTAAGACCTGGGTCGCGGGGTCTCGGACTGGGCGGACTTAAGCTGTGAGGACTTGGCGTGGGGGCCGGAGTTGGAGCAGGCTGCGGACCATCGCGCATCGTGAACCTTCCGTTCCGTCTTGCTACACCCGTCTTGTAATCGCCATCGGTAGTCCCGGCCATGCCTGGCCCAGCGGAACCCGGACCGTCGCGATCCGGAGCCGCGGCCTCAGCTCCACAGGCCGGTGAGACTCCGCTCTGTCTGCTGGTAGGTGTCGTTCGCAGTCCCGATAACGGCGCCAAGCGAGTTCAGGACGCTCGCCATGTGTTGTGCGGCCGCATCCCAATCGGCCTTGGCCTGCGTGTACGACGTACGCGCCGCACCGGTCCACTGGGCCAGTGAGGCCTCCAGATTGTGTTGCAGGTCGCTCAGCGCGCCGCTAAGCGCGTTGAAGATCGACAGGAAATCCGTCTCGCCCTGGGCCATCCCGGCGAAACTGACGCTGGTGTACTCACTCACTGCCGTTCCCTTCCGTGCGCCAGGCGTTGCTCACTTTCCGGTGCTCACATTCGGCGGTGCTCACTTGTTGAGCAGTCCAGCGACCTTGTTGACGCTCTGGGTCTGCTCGGCCTCGGTGGCTTCGTACCTGGCGTGCGTCTGAGTCATGTTCTCGTGAAGGGTGTTCATCGCGGTCAGCACCTTGGTGAGGTCCGTATCGAAGGCTTCATAGACGCTCGCGAACGCCCTAGCCGCGTTCCCCCTCCAGTTGCCCATGAGCTCGGACTGGTGGGCCTGAAGCTGCTGCCTCAGCGCCGTCACCACGCTGTACGCCTCATTAAGCTGGCCAGCAGCCTTGTTCATGGCGGCTCTCTCAACGGAGATTTCGCCCGCCATCGCTCACCTCCGTCATGTGTGCCTGATTACCTGCCCCGCATGGCGGTCGCACCCCGGAACCGATCAAGATCGCCGACCTATGCCGACGGGTGCCGTCTTGTCACGGACCGTGCGTACCGCCAGATACACGGCGGAATCCCATGCCGCAAATCGTCTAAAAACATATGGTAATCACCAAGTCGCGTCAACCCAAATGGTCGCACAACCCGGCGATTAACCAGCGCGTAAGCGAACCGAAAGCCCCGACCTGCGTTCAGGGCCATACGACCCTGGGCTCGTAACAGAAACGTGACTCGCCGGCCAGGCGGAGCCGCCGACGTAAAGGCAGGAGCGGGCCTTGGGCCTGCGGGCCAGGACCGCGAACCCTGGCCAGCCGGCCAGCGGGCCAGGACCGCGAACCCGATGACGGCGGTTCGAGTGGGGTCACGGGGTTGGGCCAGGGCTGACGGACGGGATGGGGCGCCAGACGGCTACGACACGGCTTGGGTCGGCGTCCGGCCGGGGCGGAAACCGACTCCGGCCGCCACGGCGGGGACTCCGGCGAATCGCCCAGGGTTGGCGGAACCTCCCGCCCAGCTAGCTGGCGTATCTTTTCAGACGGCGCCGTTCGCGCTCGGAGAGTCCGCCCCAGATACCGAACCGCTCGTCGTGCGCGAGTGCGTACTCAAGGCACTCGGCCCGCACGTCGCAGGCCCGGCACACCTTCTTCGCCTCCCTGGTCGATCCGCCTTTTTCCGGAAAGAACGCTTCCGGATCGGTCTGCGCGCACAGCGCGCGCTCCTGCCAGCCCAGGTCCTCGACATCCTCGACGCCGATGCCGAACGCGCCGTGCGCCAGCGGGATGATCACCTCGCTCAAAGCGCACCTCCTGCCCCTGTCGGAACCCCCAATGACTCGCGCCCAGCTCACCCGGACGCGCAAACCACACGGATGAAATTACACGCGCGTGTCTTGCTCGAAGTCAAGCGGGATCGGTGGTAGTGGCGGCGCTCTTGTCCGCGATCATGCAAAAAGTCTGGTCAGCAGATCCCGGCTTCCCGGCGAATCCCAAGGATCCCGACGCCCCGCAGCCGGCCGCAGATGCGCGATCCCTGCTGAGCGACCGGTGGTGAGGTGAATCAATCCGCTGAAGTCACCGATGGCCCCGGTGTCTGTTAAGGGCGCAGGGGCGCATCCACCGCTACCGGTAGCGGCACGACGGAGATCGAAATCGAGCACTACTGGTCCGCCGGGCGGCTGCCGCAGGTCCCACCGGTTGGAAAGAGGTGTATCGAGGTCACGGACGTGACGGACGTGACGGACGTGACGGACGTGACGGGCGTGACTGAGCAGGCGTGACTGACACACAGGCGTGACACACACGGGCGTGACCGACACGGGCGTGACCGACACGGGCGTGACCGACACGGGCGTGACCGACACGGGCGTGACCGACACGGGCGTGACCGACACACAGGCGTGACTGACAC
>Ga0335081_10013394_pt1 | contig 13265 bp, 12 predicted proteins | sample Lox_Sample_35_FD_206713 | JGI IMG/M metagenome (GOLD analysis project Ga0335081, IMG submission 206713) | Soil microbial communities from Loxahatchee National Wildlife Refuge, Florida, United States - Lox_Sample_3.5 | ecosystem: Environmental > Terrestrial > Soil > Wetlands | place: USA...
TTAGAAGCAAAGGTTGGTAATGACTATCTCCTTGCGGTGACCGCGGACCATGGCATGCCACCGGAACCATCGTCGCCGGATCGCCGGCACTTGGCACCATCGGTCGTAGACCTGTTGCATGAGAAGTTTGACCCGGAGGCGAAGCAGCTGATTACGTCCTTCGAACCGGAAAACGGCCAGCTCTTCGTCGATGAGGACCGGCTGTCGTCTCTTGGTCTGAGGTTGCGTGACCTGGCTCATTTCCTCGAATCACAGCCGTTCCTTTTTGCGGTGTTCACAAACGACGATGTGCGCTCAGCCGCTAACGCGCTGAAGCTTGCGACGCCGACGCCAAGGCACTCGAAGTACAAATAGAGTCGGCCTGACAACGTGTCAACCGAGCTCGGGCAGTTTCCTTGTCACCAGTTTGCACGGTTTCCCCCGAGAGGCTTCTCCAGGTCAGCACGAGCGTTAGCTACTCGGAATCCAAGATCGGGGGCCGACTCACACCCCGATGGCTGCAGCATCCGCTGTCGATATCGCGAGCGGAGCAACTGGTCGCACGTCCGTTGCGCGCTGGTGAAGGGTGGAAACCTGGTTTGCCATGTACTGGTTGGCCGTTTACATTCAGCTGAGCGGAGCTCATTTGACGCGGGCCGACCTTGCCACGGAGAATCGGGAATTCACATGGGGAGACAGTCCTGACCTCAATATTCCAGTAGGAGTAAAGCATGCGGACTCGAATGGCTTTAGGATTTGTTTGTTCCTGACACTGATGCTGCAAAGTTCACAAGACTATCCAACGAAGCCTGTGCGCATGATTGAGCCGTTCGGGGCAGGTGGCGGGCCTGATGTGATATCCCGTGCCGTCAGCCCGAAGCTCTCTGCGCTGTGGGGCCAGCCCGTGACAGTCGAGAACCATCCCGGCGCGGGAAGTACAGCGGCGCCCGCCTTGGTCGCGAAGTCGCCGCCCGACGGTTACACATTGCTCGTGAACACCAGCGCTCACGCCTACAGCGCCGCGGTCCATCACTCAATCTACTTCGGACTGGCTAAGAACACTACACAGGAAAACCGGAATAGGATTTAATTAGCGGCAGGAGATGTAGATCACTGACAGCAGCGGTCGAGAAGAGTTCAATAATTGTGGGAGGACACAAAACTGAATACCTTCCCGAATTGGGCCCGGCTCCGCTAGGTGCAGGGTTGCATATTCAGCTGCCGCTCGGCGGCGAGGAGCCGGGCCACTACATGCCAAAGCCCATTTGCAGGATTGCCGCCCACCATCAACGCCATCGTAGCGTGGCTTCCGAAACTCTTAGTGCTTCAGGGTACGAATGTATTTCACGCAGGTTCTAAGTCAGCCCAAGGAGGCTTCCGGTTTTGTCGCAAGGCCTTAGCCACTTGTTCGCTGTGAGCGACCTTCTCGCTCAGAATTGTAAGCAAGTGTTGGCGGAGTGCGGGCTGTTGGTGCAAAAGGGAAACCAAGTCTTCAGGCGTTAGGAAGCCCAGTTCCGCGTCCTCAGCCACGGTAGCGGCCATACTGTAGTTGCTCCTACTAAGAGTCGCGGGCAGGCCTACCGATGCGCCCGGCCCACACACATTTCCGAGTGCTGTCGCAGCGTCCACGCCGAAATCGAGCCTCACCGCACCCCTGATGATAAGAAACATCCCGAAGGCTTTCTCGCCGCGTCGGAACAGTACAGTAGACCTTCGTTTTCGGACTCTTTCGCAGCGCCGTTCAAGCGCTGCGTATAGATCGGTGTGAGCGATGTAGCATGCCATCCTTCAACCCTCCCCTACAGGCGATTTGACGAAGATTAGGACGAGCATCGGATCGCCAGATATGACCTGCATCACAAATGATCGTGACGGGGTGCCACACGCTGCTTCTACCTGGCCGTGAACTAGACTGATTACTTCGGACAACTTCGATGATTACTAGCAGTGTGTTAGCTGTTACGAACGTGGAATTTACATCAACAGTTTGCCAGCCTACCATCGCGATGTGTTTTGGCAGTTTTGGGGAGGCTGCCGAAGCTCAAAGCGTCCTGACAAACTTCAGGACGCTTTTTGTCGTTTCAGTGGGGAATGCCCAAAACGACATCGTTTGACCAATCATGGAATCGCAGAAGGATCAGAGAGTCAATAACCTTCAAAATAGTTCTCCCCGTAACCTTCGAACAGCGTACATAATTCAGAAACCCGGCTTGAAGCTGTGCTGAAAAACAAGGGCACTTTGCGGAGCCAGATTCGCAAGAGTGGGACTTCGCACAGTCGTGAGCGCCCTGGAGGGCGGTTTGACCTGGGTTGTGCTCAAACGGGAAACTGCATCTGGAGTTAGTCGCGGGAAGCTTCCTAACCCTCAGTGCCGGTTGCAGGCTTTCTTACTTCTGGGGAGAGCTGTTCCCGCACTCTGTCGCCGACCGTTCGGACTTTCCCGGCTAGCGTGCTGCGGGTTTGTTCTCCGCTTGCTGGCGCGAACAGTATTGCGATGCCTATTCCAAGAGCGGTTCCAGCTGCAAAGCTAATCGCATTGCGGACTGTATGGTCCGCATGCCCGGCTCGGTCGGTGAGGTCTTCAACTCGAGCCTTTACACGGTCCCGTTGCTCAAGCAAATAGATCCCGGCCTTAAGTAGCGACCTCAGAAATTTGTTCACAAAACACCCCCGGTTGAATTGTGCTGTGTGTCACTCTGCAATGGATGATCATTTCAGCAGCAAATTCGGGTCTGATTGACCGACGCACATAAGTCGCAAGGCATTATTGTTTCCTAGGGAAGTATCAGAAGTCTAAGCGGGGCAAACATCATCTGTCTGTTCAATATTGCACACCAGCGTGGAGATACGATCCAACAGGGGTCTCAGAGATTTACGAAGCTCAAGAAACCTGTTTGGGCGGCTAACAAGCGCCAAAATCGGCACCATGACAGCCCGGTTCATAGACCTCTATGCTCTCGCCCGAGAATACCCACCCCTCACGGCCGTCGCTAAGCCTGACTCTCACCGCCATGTGATCCCGCTTCTGAATGACTTGCATAACCTTCACGTGGTCTTCCGGGCCGATCACAGCGACGTAGTCCGATCCTGGATAGTCAGCAGGAGGGGTGTCGCTGCGAAATACGTGAACGGTTCCGTAGATAGTTAGGGTTTGTTTCTCAGCATCGTTAGGTTCACAACTGAACGGCAATACAGCGAGGGCGATTACCACCATGGTGAAGGCAAACAGGAATCTCAGCATCGTTTGCCGTGGGATGATCGTATAGTATTTCATGACTGCACCTGCATTTGACTGTGATCAATTATCTGGCACGAAACTTCGCCTCCTGCCAATCAGACTTAGCGTCATTGAAAGAAGCGCAAAGCCGGAGCAGCGTTTACTGCTCCGGCCGTAGCCCTCCGTCGTCTCACTTATGCAGCAAGGGTTTGGACGAAGTGCTCACACAGTGTGGTCTCAACCACATAGTGCTTCCAGGTGATCGGGGTGGTCAAGTACGGTCTCACGATTTCCTCGACCCGCGGGAACACTTCTTTCTCATAGCGTTCGGCATCTCTCTTCTCCATCCACAGGGTGATGGCGATCATCTTCTCGTTCTTCACCTCTGGGAATAGGGGCAGGAATTCGAGGAAGCCAATCTGTTTCTTCATGATCGGCAGAACCTCGTTCTTCATCGTTTTTATAAATTCATCCTTCTTTTCAAACTTCGGAACAAATTCAACAATGCGTGCAAACATAGGTTGAATCCTCCTGTGCCCTTCGGATTGAAAATCAACTTGGGGTTGTGGCTCGGAAAAGGGCTGGGTCAGGCCGCGGAGTTCCGAGCCGATTCCAGATAAATGAACCATAGACTTCCCCCGAGAAACCTGTCAGTGACCAACGACTGCCAAGGTTGTGACAAAGTGCTTTTTGAAGTACTGTTTGCACTCCGAAGCCTGAACCGGTAGGTCGAATGTTTGGGAAAGGGCAATCGTCACTTTATAACAGAACGGCTATTGCAGTCGGGTCGGAGGAGGCGCGCTTGCGCGCTGGCCTCCGTCCGCCGCTCAAACTGCACGTGCGGGTTTCCCGCATGCAGCTTTCACGAGGATGCAGTCTCGCCGGGGTGACAGGAAGGGATTAAGTCGAATAAGCGGACAAGCTCGTACTCTCCATAAAGCTGGGCCATAGGCAGCAGCGTCCAGCCAGCGTTACGCCAATGCTTACAGCGATGCGACCAGATCCGTCGTCGGATCCAGTGATCGAGACGATGAAAGAGCCTGCGAACGTGGGCGCGCTTGTAGTACTCGCCCCAACCCCGCAAAAGTGGGTTAAGCCCTGTAATCAGTTCTGGAGTTGACAGAGGAATAGTTCGTTTGGTTCGCTGCCGGACCTCATCCTTGAAACGCTGGATCGACTTCGCCTTGGGGTACGCGTAGAGCGCACCATGCCGGACACGGCTACGAATCTTACTCGCGTGAAGATCCAGCGGTGTCTTCGCGCGCTTGATCAGGTACCTCGCTGAAAACCGCTGTCGTAGCGGCATCTACCTCGTAGGCTGGTTCTGCTGTGACAGATGGAATAAACAGGACGATTCCCGTAAGAACCGCTGCCGCAGCATAAAGATGGAGCAGACACGAGATAAACTTGTTTGGCAGGCACAAGATCTATCCAAAGATGGCTTTGATATTCGCAGTTATGTTCTGGATGTTTCCTTGAGCTAGGTCGCAACGATAGACCCGGTGAAAGAGGCACACAGCTGGCGCACTGGTAAGGGCAAAGGAGCGATTTTGCTAGCTGGATGGATTAAAAGGGACTGATGGAATGTCAGTCGTATGGTCTCACAGAGTTCGCGGGGATCTCCGCCAAATAGCGGGCATACAATTCGTTATAGCGATGTTTGTGGTCTGTTGGTTCAAGAATCACGGTTCTTGTGTTCGCAGAGTCCTTAGTGAAATGTATTGAGCCTGTCAGCAGAGCTGCTCCCAATGCGGATGCGGATTCCAATTTTACGGCATGCACATGCGTGCCCAGAACGTCCGTGAGGATTTGCAACTCCGGGAGGTTCTCCGCCATCCATCCGGTGATCCAGACCGATCTGATCGGCTTATCTTCGAGTACCTCCACGCACCTGCGAATCTCAAATGACATGCCTTCAATCAAAGCGCGTGCAATGTGTGCCGGTCCGTGAGCGCACGTTAATCCGATGAGCGCGCCCTTTAAATGCGGATTCCATAAAACGCCTTGTTCGCCTCCGGCGAGATAGGGAGCAAATAGAAGTCCGCCAGCACCAGGAGCAATTTCGTAAGCGGATTGCCAAAACGACCGCGGGTTGTTCTTGCTCTTGAGATCGAAGAGACTTTGCAACCATTCGCGCGCTGATCCGCTGGCCAAGAGATCTGCCTCACGCCCGTAACCGTGCTCACCTACAAGTGGAGTTACAAGGTAGCGACCGTGTGCATCCCAATGAGGTTGGGAATCACATTTGATGATCACCGTGCTCGAACCCGTCAGAATGTGTACTGTATCTTTTTGTGGTGCATTCCCGCTGAGTGCATAAACCCCCGCGACAGAATCCGCGCAGCCGGCAAAAACAGGAATCCCGGGTTCGCAATTCACCGCCTTGCCGCCCGCTGTGCTGAGCGGCGTCGAAGACAAGGAACTCATAATCGAAGGAAGTTGTTCGAGCGGAATTTTCCAAAAGCTGCAAAGTTCGGCGTCCCAGGAACCCGATTTCAGGTTATACAAACCATAGCCAGAAGCAGTGGATGGGTCGGTAGCAAATACTCCAGTCAGGGTGAGAAATAAAAAGTCTTTGGCCGACAAAAACCTGTTGGGTCGGAGTGCGCAGTGAAAACCAAACATGGGAGCTAGATAGCGGCCGTCCATGATCACACCAGTCCGGCGATAAATGTCCTCACGAAGTTCTTGGTTGAGCCGCTCACTTGTCCAGCTATCTGCGCGACTGTCTTGCCACGTGATCGCACGGCCACGCGGTTTTGCTCCATTCAACACAACAAGCGTGGGCATCTGTCCGGTGATGCCGATGCCCTCGATTTGCAATTTTTCACGTGAGTGGACCTTCGATGCAGCCCGTGACAGCGCTTTCAACCAGTCTTCACACTTCTGTTCGGCTTGGCCTTCGCAATTTGCGATCGTTTCGTATGGCTCACGCACACTGGCAATTATGCGGCCCTCAGGGGAAAGGGCCACAAGTTTGAGCGCAGATGTTCCGAGGTCAATCCCAAGTACGCAAGTCTGTTTCACGTCTGTCCTCAGATGTGGGATAGCCGTTATGGCACCCTGCGCCGCATCGCTGGCATCGTTCGGTCTACCGCTTCCAGGGTTTGTTTGAGATCCTGCTCTGTGTGCGCAAAGGAGATAAACAAATTCTCAAAGGCATCAGGATGGAAGAGCACCCCTTGTTGCATCATTTCCTCCCACCAGATTCGGAAGCGATCTTTGCGTGCGTGACGAACGGCGTCGCGGTAATTACGGATGTGAGAGTCGGTGAACCAGACCTGAAAAACCGGCCCAAGCCCAACGACTTCGTTCGGGAAACCTGCGGCCGCAAGACGCTCACTAATGCCTCGCATGAGGGCTTCACTCTTATGGAACAATTCTTCGTAAATCCCGGGCTGTGCCAGGAAATCGAGGGTAGCATTAGCTGCGCTTACCGCGATGCCGTTGCCACTATATGTTCCAGCCATTGAGACAACACCGTCAGCCACCAGTTGCATGATTTCCTTTTTGCCGCCGACTGCAGCCACGGGAAATCCACCGCCAAACCCTTTCGCCATAACGGTCAAATCAGGCGTGATGCCGTAATACTGCTGTGCTCCTCCGAGTGATACGCGGAATCCAGTGATTACTTCATCGAAGACAAGCACGATGCCACTTTGCCGAGTCAATTCACGCATCAGCTCCAGATATCCGGGCTCCGGCAGAATACAACCTGTGTTGCACATAATCGGTTCGGTTATGACCGCCGCAATCTGATCTCCCTGCGCTCTAATTGTCCGCTCCAGCATCTCGCCATCATTCCATTGGAGGATGATGAGCGAAGCCTCAAGGCCCTCCGGCATTCCGGGCCCTTGCGGGAGTGGAATCGGCTGCAACGCAGACCCTGCCTGCTCTAGCGGAGGATGCTTGCTCCAATAGACGCTATCTGAAAAACCGTGATACATCCCTTCAAAGCGGACTATTTTCTTGCGTCTCGTAAATGTGCGCGCTAGCCGGAGGGCGTACAGAACTGCTTCGGTGCCGCTATTTGCCAAATGCACCTGCTCGACGCCGGATACTGCATTTATGATTTTTCGGGCTAGTGTGATCTCATCGGCAACTGGTAATGCGAAAATTGTGCCCCGCTGCGTGATGAAGTTGACGACCGCCTGGGTTACCTGCTCCGGCCGATGCCCGAGCAGCATGGGTCCCAATCCAAGTAAGTAGTCGATGAACTCATTGCCGTCTACATCGAAAAGGCGGGACCCTTTTCCATGCTGGACGAACAACGGGTAGGGTGACCAGCCGGAGCACGTCATGCGAGCCGTGCTGTTGACACCGCTGGCTATTACCTCCTCGGCTTGCACGAATAGATGCTCGGACCGTGTCGTGCTTTTCATAACGTGCGTTGGCGATTTGAATTGCTCATTCAGTTGGGTGGATTTCCTCATGCATCATAATCGGGCGACGGAATGTCCCGCGATGCCGCGAGAAATGGGACCTTGCCGAACCAATGGATCGCAATCGCAATCGGCACGGCCAATGCCGTTGCGCCGAGACCCGCCCACAAAACCGGCACGGAGACGGCACGGCTCAGGACCGCTTCCACCACGACGAAAAGCAGGCAAACTGCACCCAAGCCCGGCCACAGACCGCCGAGAATGAAGTTGCCCGAATTGCGTAATAACACATGCCGATACTGCCATACTGCCGAGAGCGCAGTCAGTGCATAGAAAAGAGAAGCGATGATGCCGAGTGCTCCTGCAATATTCGAGAGCACCTCGCGAATGCCTCCAGCCTCAAACGTCGTCAGGCCGAGGAACAATAGGTTCAAGCCACCCATGAACAAAGTCACAGCCCAAGGACTGCCAGTCTTGGGGTGAACCACACGGAAAAATGCGGGCATCACCCGGTCCTCGGCCATCGCAAACCCAAGCCTGGAAGATGAAACCACCGCGACCTGCAAGCACGCCACTGTACCGAGCAAAACCACCAGACTCAACAACATTGCGCCCGGTCCCGGCCATAGGCGGGCGGCGATGACTGCCAGTGCATTGCCCGCCGAACCTTGCAGTTCCGAGCGCGGCAGAATCGCTTGATACGCGAACGTAATAGCGCAATAGACAAAAACCAAAATGATCACGCTTGCAATCGCAGCCCGACCCGGATTGGATTCCTTCTTTGAAGTCTCTTCATTCACGTAAATCGCAGCGTCCCAGCCCGAATACATAAAGACAGCGATCAACATCCCTGCCAGAAAACCCTTCATGCCTCCTGCCGCCGAGAAACTGAACCACGCGGACGTTACCGGCGCCGCAGCATGATGCAAGAGCAATGCCTTTATTCCGAGCGTGACGAAGATGAATAAAACCATGTACTCGAAGATCGCCAACAGTCGCTGAAAGCGTGCAGCGAGTTCGATCTTTCCAAGTAGCAATAATGTGACCAGCACATTCCAGACACTGCCGACAGCGGCGGCTGCCAGTTTATTGTTCGCCAAGTCTGGCGTTAACAACTGTAATGTGTAGGTCCCCGCAGGGATAGTAGTGCTTGTCGTGCCGAGCGTGTAGTAAAGCAGAATCATCCACCCGGCGACAAACCCTAAATAAGGATGCAGAGCCTTGGAAACCCAAGTGTACGTCGCTCCCGAGCTCTGCTTCCAACGATTGAGTCTCTGATAACCCAAAGCAATGCCGAGCATAGGTATAAAAGCGCAAACGATGGGCAGCAGGCCGGCGTAGTTGGCCGCAATCACCAGGGTGGGCAACGCCACTGCCATAGTCTGGGCGGGTGCAGAACTAGCTAGGCCCAGAACAATGGCGTCGACCAGCGAAAGCGCGTCCGCCTTCAAGTGCCCTGCGCTTTCGTGCTTGCTCATAGAGCTTGCGGGCATAATTGGGAATTATGGTCCAGCGAATCAGAATTAACGCACATCGGCACGGACCTGAACGTAAGCGGCTCGATCAGGCAAGCCAGCGCTCATGCCGAACTGTGAGCTCTTGAATCTTGTCAATGCGCACTGTATAGCCAAGCCCTGGCTCTTCGCGCACGCGAATGGTTCCATTGCACGTGACTTCCACTTCCGGCTCGATGATGTCCTCGTGCCAGTAGCGTTGACTAGCCGACACGTCTCCCGGCAATACGAAGCCCGGTAAGGAGGACATTGCAATGTTGTGAGCACGGCCGACGCCGGACTCAAGCATCCCCCCGCACCAGACAGCGATAGAATCGCGCAAACATGTATCGTGCACTCGTTTGGCCTGGGTGTGTCCTCCGACACGGCCTAACTTAATGTTGATGATCCGGCAAGCGCCCAGCTTAATAGCGGCCTCGGCGTGGGAAGCGTTATGAATGCATTCGTCCAGACAGATGGGGGTCCGTAGCTGAGCCTGCAGCTGGGAATGCTGATAGATGTCATCCCACGCCAGCGGCTGCTCGATCATCATCAGACCATGCTGGTCGAAAGCCTTCAAGGTTTCCAGATCTTCGAGCCGATACGCCGAATTGGCATCTACCATCAATCGGCTTTCACGATAGTGCCCTCGAACAGCCGCAACTACCTCCACATCTTTCCCAGGCTTTACCTTTATCTTGATCCGCTGATAGCCGGCGAGCAATTCGCTCTCGATTTTGCTGAGGAGTGTCGGGATACTGTCCTGAATTCCAATGGAGACGCCGCAGGGTATCTCGTTGCGAGTCCCGCCCAGCAATCTTGCCAGCGGCAAATTCTTTTGTTGCGCTTCAATATCCCAGACTGCGTTCTCGATGCCCGCTTTGGCCATTTCATGACCGCGAATTCGCTGCAGCAGGTCTGAAATCTCTGCCGCCCGCTCGACATCTTTCCCCAACACGGATGGCACTATAAAATCCTTCATCATGTGCCATGCGGTTTCTGTGGTCTCGCTGTTGTAAAAGGGGTCTTCCGCGGCAGTTATTTCAGCCCACCCATGAAGGCCATCCACTCCAACATCGACCAACAAAATGCGCCTGTCCCAGGTGACTTCCGTACTCGTTTCAAAAGGCGCCTTCAGGCGCATCCTGAGCTCTCGCAGTTCGATATTTTCGATTCGCATTGAAAGTTCGTTACTGTCGCGTATACCAGTAATCTAGCGGCGTTTTAGTCCTCATACCAGCGAAACCCATGCTGCTGCTCTTGTGCGGCATCACGGGCCAGTTCCAAGACGCGTTTGCGCCGATAATTGGCGCAGGCCACCAAAATCACGTTTAGCAACGCCATTGGCGCAACATACGAATCGCCGAAGTGACATGTCTCCACCGAGCCGATGATGCATTCATCCGCGAACCGCGAAATGGGCGAAACAAACGTGTCGGTAATGCCCACGGCATAAGCTCCGTTTTTCTTCGCCTGGCGCATTCCATCAACGGTTTGCCGCAGCGAGCGATGAAAGCTCATCGCGATCACCAGGTCCTTCTTCCCCGTTGTGCGTACCAGATGCACGACTCGTCCTGGACTCGTTGCGGAAAACACTGGAAGGCCGAGCATGACCAGGTGGTGCTCCAGATAAAAGATCAATGAACAGGCCAAATCACCACCCAGCAAGATCACGCGTCGCGCAGACCACATTCGCCGTGCAAGCCTGGACAGTTGTCGGGTGTCCAACGTGTTCCGGAGGGCGATGAAGTTCTTCTGGTCCTGATCGAGCGAGTCGCGAACATGAGAGGGGATTTCAGAGTCATTCCCACCTTTCGATAGCATCGAGTCCAGCGAAGTCGCATTCGCAATCGTCAACTCGTGGACAAATCGGCGGAAATCAGGATAACCGCTAAATCCCATCGCTCGTACGATGCGCAAAAGCGTGGCTGTATCCGTGCTCAATTTTGAAGCCAAAGCACGAATGCTCATAAACAGAAAGTCCCGGGGAGCCTCGAGTACCGGCCGGACGAGTTCCTGCTGCTTGGGCGAGAGCCCAGCGATGCGCTTGCGCGCGCCCAGCGCTCGAAAGTCGTGATTTGCAGGCTCCTGGATCACAAAAGATGTCCAGCATCACTCAGCGGTATTCCCGCTGTCAAGCTAGTTGTTACATATGTTTCATACATCGCCTGGTAATACTTCGATTTCCGAATGCATGAATCTCGCGAATGGATGTGATCTGGAATTAGTTCTTGACAGAGCTTGTCAATGTTTATATAAGGCGTGGATTACTTCGACGTGTCACATTCGTAACACGCAGCGAGGAGAGTGGAATGAAAAAGCTCAAGATCAGCCTGATGTGCTTGCTGATTACATTCGCCGGTGCTGCCTTATGGTGCCAGACCTCTACGACTTCGTTGCGCGGCACGATATCTGATCCTAAAGGAGCCGTGATTGCAGGTGCGGATGTGGCGATAGCCAACCCTGCGACTGGGGTGTCTCGAGCTACGAAAACAAACGCCCAAGGTTCGTATCAATTCGTTGAGGTCCCACCGGCGACTTACATTCTTACCTTCAAGGCGCCAGGGTTCAGCACTCTTCGAGTGGATAACGTGCAGCTGCTGGTCAATACACCCGCGACCCTCAACGAGACTTTGCAGGTGCAAAAAGTAGCCGAGACTATCGAAGTAATGAGCCAGGCCCCCTTGGTGAATACTGAGGATGCCAGCATCGGCCACGCCTTCACCACCGACCAGATGACCACGCTTCCTTTCGAGGGCCGAGATCCAGTTTCGATCCTAAGTTTGCAACCTGGAGTGCTGTACACCGGCAACAATGCCAGCATTGATCCCGACTCGGACAGTCGCAGCGGCGCCGTAAGTGGCGCACGCAGTGATCAAACCGATATTACGGTTGATGGCGTCGATAACAATGATCCGGTGAAAGGTTACGCCTTTCAAGGTGCATTGCGATCAACACTGGATTCGCTTGAAGAGTTCCGAGTTACCACTACTAATGCCAACGCAGAAGCAGGACGTTCCTCAGGCGCACAGGTAGCGTTGGTCACGAAAAGCGGAACCAACAAATTTCACGGTTCTCTCTACGAGTACAATCGCAACAGTATCGGCGAAGCCAATAGCTGGTTCAATGAGCGCGGCCAGATTCAGGCAGGCGAACCCAACAAGCCTCCACACTTGATCCGAAATACGTTCGGCGGTTCTCTCGGTGGGCCGATTGTCAAGGACCGGCTGTTTTTCTTCGCCACTTACGAAGGCCAGCGGACTCGTGAAACCGCGATCGTTACTAGGCTGGTGCCAACCGCCAATTTCCGCAAGGGACTACTCACCTATCAGTGTGACGCCAGTACTCCCAACTGTCCAGCTAGCGGTCTTTATACGTTGAGTCCTTCGCAACTGGCGCAGATGGATCCCCTCTGCTTCGGACTGGGGAATTGTCCGCAGGGCCCCGGCGTGGATCCGGCAGCGCTCGCTGTCTTCAATGGTTATCCCTTGCCGAATAATCCGACGGGCGGTGGGGATGGGTTGAACATCTCGGCTTTCACTTTTGCGGATCCGACACCAACCAAGCTCGACACGTACATCGTCAGGCTGGATTACAACCTGACCTCCAACGGAAGTCAGCACCTATTCCTGCGTGGAAATCTGCAGAATGATCACTCAACCACAAGTGGTGCGGAATTTCCCGGGCAACCTCCGAATACGATAAGCACCAACAACAGCAAAGGAATCGCGGTTGGGTTCTCGAGCGTGATCAGGAACAACTTAATTAATAATTTCCACTACGGCTACATCCGCGAAGGACTGAGCCAGGCTGGGCTGCAGACCAACGGCTACATCAACTTTTATTCGGGAGATATTTCGAACCCGCTAGGTGAAACACCGACCATCAACGTGCAAGTGCCTTTAAATAACTTCGTGGACGACATAACCTGGGTAAAGGGTAAGCACAACTTCCAATTTGGCACGAATTTGAGAATCGTCAATGACCTACGCCAATCCAATGCGCAATCGTTTAACGCCGCCACTTCAAATCCTACCTGGCTCGCGGCCGGTGGCATTGCAGGTACTGGAACGAGCCTGGACCCTGGTGCTTTTCCCCAATTAGGAGTTCCTGCCGTTTCGGGGTCTTTTAGTGCCGACTATGATCTCGCGGCGACTGCCTTGACCGGCATGGTACCGGAGGTGACAGCGTACT